>ENA-OPSH01000617-OPSH01000617.1-human-gut-metagenome-genome-assembly--contig:-NODE-617-length-19007-cov-3.547330_pt1 | contig 19007 bp, 17 predicted proteins | sample MGYA00241802_ERZ501895 | MGnify/ENA primary metagenome ERZ501895 (study PRJEB25962, sample SAMEA2042304) | human gut metagenome | biome: human gut; feature: human-associated habitat; material: faeces...
CCCCAGCCACTGGGTGCTCTGCAGCGAGCAGGAGGCCAAAGACTGGCTGGCTGAAATGTAAACTTTCTCTTGCGTTTTTTGGCAAAGTTCGCCCTTTGTTTCTTGACATTTCCACCCTGCTCTACTACAATAGCTCTTGTACGTATTGCGTTGTTTTTGACAAACGGACGAAATTTAAGACCCCATTGAATCTGGCTGCCCCGGCTGCGGGTGCAGTGACTGCTCAAAGGACAAAGGACAATTTATGACAACATCCAACACCCCGATCTATGCTTCCCAGGCACGTCCCTGGCTGAAATTCTACGATCAGAAGTACATTGACCAGACCATGCCCGCCTGCACGGCGTTTGAGCTCGTCTGCCGGCAGAACAAGAACCGGCTGGGCGAGACCGCACTGGAATACTATGGCCGCAAGTTCACCTACGCTGATTTTATCGTCAACGTCAAAAAGACGGCAGCAGCCCTGCGGGCCGCAGGCCTGAAAAAGGGCGATATCGCCACGGTGGTCAGCGTGATGACCCCGGAGATCATCTTTGCGTTCTATGCCGCCGACATGATCGGCGCAACTTTGAACCTGGTGGATCCCCGTTACAGTGTGGAGGGCATCCGCGAGTACATTGAAGAGGTGGATTCCCACCTGCTGATCTGCCTGAATGTGGTGTATGAGCGCTGCCATCAGGCTGCCAAGCGCACCCATGTGGAGCATGTGGTAGTGCTCTCCCCGGCCGATTCCCTGCCGCTGCCTCTGGCGCTGGGTTACAAGGTCAAGAATCTCGACAAGAACAAGTATCATTCCAACGTCATCCACTGGAAGCAGTTCCTTGCTGCCGGGAAAGACGAGAGCATTGCCGCGGAGCCCTATGACCCGGAGCACGCCTGCGTGGTGGTGCACACCGGCGGCACCACCGGCTCGCCCAAGGGCGTTATGCTGACCGACTACTGCTTCAACGCCCTTGCACAGGAGTTTGCCGCCCAGAGCCGTCTGTTCCACCGCGGGCAGAAGCTGCTGAACGTCATGCCGCCCTTCATCGCCTACGGTTACAGCTGCGGCATCCATATGCCGCTGGTCATGGGGCTGCATATCATCATCATCCCCAATCTGGACCCGGATAAGCTGGGCGCACTGGTGTGGAAGTACAAGCCCGCGCACATGTTCGGCGTGCCCACCCACTACCAGCAGCTTGCCGCCGACCCGCTGCTGAAAAACAAAGACCTCTCCTTCATCCGCAACTACGCCGCCGGAGGCGATTCCCTCTCGCTGGGCGCGGAACAGACGGTGAACCGGTTCCTCAAAGCCCACGGGGTGGAGTTCCCGCTGGCAAAGGGCTACGGCATGACCGAGGTATCCTCGGCTGCCACCATCGCCGCCGGTAACGTGACAAAGCCCGGCAGCGTGGGCATCCCCATGGTCAACACGGTGGTCTCCATCTTCGAGCCGGGCACCGAGACCGAGCTGCCCATCGGTCAGCGCGGCGAGATCTGCATCTGCACCCCCACCGCCATGAAGGGCTACTACAACAAGCCCGAGGAAACCGCCTATCTGCTGCGCCGCCACGCCGACGGCCAGCTGTGGGCGCACACCGGCGATATCGGTTCCATGGACGAGGACGGCTTTGTGTATCTGGACGCCCGCATCAAGCGCATCATCATCCGGCACGACGGCTTCAAGGTGTTCCCCTCCATGATCGAAAACGTCATCAGCCGCCACCCCGCCGTGCACCAGTGCTGCGTGGTGGGCTACGCCGATACCGACCACACCCAGGGACGTCTGCCTTTCGTCTTTGTGGTGCTGGAGCCTGCCGCCACCGGCAAAAAGCGCCAGATCCTGCGGGAGCTGCGCCAGCTGTGCCTTGAGGAGCTGCCGGAGTATGTGCAGCCCGCCGCCTCGGCCTATAAGATCATTCCCGAAATGCCCCTGACCCCCGCCGGTAAGGCCGACTACCGTAAGCTGGAAGAAGAGGTAGGGTAACCCCCCTGCCCTTGAGAAAGAAGGAATCATCCATGAAACATCCCCGTTTTACCGCATGGCTGTGCAGCGCCGCTGCGCTGGTGCTGCTGGCTGTGCCTGCCTTTGCCCAGCAGCCCGACGCCCTGCCGCCGGAACAGACCGCCCCCGCCGCGCAGGAGCAGACCGCCGAGGAAGCCGCCCAGCCTACTGCGGAAGCCCCCACTGCGGAAGCCCCCGCTGCCGATCCTCAGCGCACCTATGTGGCGCTGGGCGACAGCATCGTTTCCGGCGTGGGTCTGCCGGATTTCAAGTACACCGAAGCCGCCATCGGCATAGACGTGGCCCCAAACTTCGAGGGCTACCCGGAGCAGTGCTATGTTTCGCTGGTGGGCAAAGGCCTTGGGCTGGACCGTCAGCACGCCATCAACCTTGGCCTGCCAGGGCTGACCACCGGCGACCTTGCGGATATGCTGCGCACCGGCGCAATGCCCCAGATGAACCAGCAGGCGGGCACCTACTACGTCTACCCCCAGATGCTGGACTACCTCAAGCGCGCGGATGTCATCAGCGTGCAGATCGGCTCCAACGATGCGCTGGTGCCCGCCCTTGTGGCGCTGGGCAACGCCACCAACTGGAAGAGCGAGCAGCTGGTAGCCACCATGGTCAGCGGCGTGCTGCGCGAGCCCAGCTTTGAGAACCTGCAGCGGCTGAACAGCGACCTTTCCCGCCTGCGGCTGACAAAAAAAGAAAAACAGGCCACCACCCAGCTGCTGCTGGGCGGCGGCACGGACGCCATCTGCGAGCAGGCGTATCAGGAAGCCGCCGTGCATATGCCGCAGGTCGTAGCGGAGCTGCGGGCGCTGAATCCGGACGCGCAGATCATCCTTTTGGGCTACACGAACCCTGTGCCCCTGCTGCCGGAGTGGACACAGCTGTTCCGGCGGCTGAATGCCCTTAGCAAGAGCCTTGCCGCCCAGAACGAGAATGTGACCTATGTGCCCATCCCCTTTGCCATGACCGCCACCGATGCCCACCCCACCGTGAGCGGGCATAAGTACATCGCCAACCGCATCCTGCGGGCGATCAAAAAATAGCCACAACGCACCATGCCGGGCAGCCTGCAAGCTGTCCGGCATTTGCTGTCTCCCCCAAAAATCGCACGTTTTCGGTGGATTACGCGGGGTGAAATACTTTTCCAGTTTTTGGCAGAGTTTCTCCGCGCGGCGGGCGCTGCCATGCGCTGCTGCGTTTGTTTTTGTTTTGCAGCGGCTGCGCTTGCATTTACAACGTGTATATCCAGCGCGCAATAATACCCTCTGGCCCTCAAAAAGTACACACTGGTTTTTCCGCGTCCATCGCCTTAGGATAAGGGTAGATACTTTATGTCCAAAGGAGGTTTTTTACATGGACGCAAACAAGTACCGTACCGCCTACGACAAGGCGCAGGCCGTCCAGCACGAGGTGTGGACGGAGCTGTGCCAGCATCTGGAGCACGCGCCGGACGCCCAATTGCTCAGCGATTACACCGCCACACTGGTGTATACGCTGGACAAAGACCGCCGCGAGGAAGCCCTGCGGCTGCTGCGGGGGCAGCTGTACAGCCGTCAGCTGCGGGACACCGGCCGGGTGGAGAGCTGGTTTACCGACTGCGGGGCGCGCATGGGGCAGGATATCGAGGGCTTTGTGGCAAACGCCCGCCAGCAGTATGTGCAGGCAGGCCTTGCCGAGGAGCAGCGCGCCGAGGCCGAAGCCAAACAAAAGGCCGGGCACGGGCGGTTCCGCATCCGTCCCGCCAGCGCCTTTGCGCCGGAGCGCGCCGCCTATCTGGTGCAGCCCTACCTGCCCCGGGGCATGGTAAGCATTCTGGGCGGCGTGTCCGCTGCGGGCAAGACCAGCCTTGCGCTGGACGTGTGCGCCCGGCTTACCCGGGGCGCGGCCTTTGCGCCGGACACCCCGCCGCAGCCCCCCGCCACCGTGCTCTACCTTACCGCCGAGAACGACCCCAACAAGGTGCTGCGTCCCCGCGCCGAGGCCATGGGGGCAGACCTTGACCGGCTGTATTTTCAGGACGGTGCCAGTTACAGCATGGGCGACGAGGAGCTTGCCGCCCTGTGCCGGGTGTACCGCCCGGCGCTGCTGGTGTTCGACCCCATCCAGAGCTATCTGGGGCAGGGGGTGCAGATGAACCGCGCCGAGCAGGTGCGCCCCTTGCTTGACCATCTGGGTGCCCTTGCCAAGGAGCTGGACATGGCGGTGCTGCTCATCAGCCACATGAGCAAGCCCGGCCCCGGGGTGTGCAGCGCGCTGGACCGTCTGCTTGGCTCCAGCGATTTCCGCAACGCCGCCCGCAGCATCCTCATCGCCGGGCGGGACCCGGAGCACCCGGAGGTGCGGGTGGTGGCGCATGCCAAAAACAGCCTTGGCCAGCCCGGCGAAAGCCAGCGCTACCGCATCTGTCCGCAGGGCACGGTGGCCTACGACGGCCCCTGCACCCTTACCGCCGACGCCATCATCCGGGAGGCGGGCACCCCCGCCACCGGCAATGGCCGCCCCTCTGCCGCCCTTGCCAACGCCATCGAGGCGCTGGAAAAGCAGCTGTCCTTTGTGGGCTGGGTAGAGGCGGGCGAGGGGTACCGCCTGTGCGCCGAGCGGGATATCTCGGACAGTACCATCCGCAGGGCACGCATCGCGCTGGATTTGAAGCTGTTGCGCGTTGGAAAACCGCCGAACCAGAAAATCTACTGGCATCGTCCAGAGCTTGAACCGGCGGCTGTTGCTGCTGAGATCATCAACCTCAACAAACAGACGCAGCTGCCGCTTTGACCGCAAATGCGACTATTCAAAACAGGCGGCGAAGCCTTATGATACAAAGGGACTTTTGAAGAGTCGGACATTATTACCACTTTTTTATATTGAATAGTATCTAAAAGTGACGTAGTTTCGTTATGTTCGCGACTCTTCAAAACTTTAGCTACTTTTGAAGAGTCGGGGCAAAAAGCGCAAGGTTCTGCGTGTTTTGGCGCAGAAAAAGTAACTCTTCAAAACTCTATGGGTCATAGGGGACTTTTGAACAGTCGCCCTTGCCGGGGAGAACCCTCTCAGTCAAGCCCTGTCAGGCTTTGACGGAGGGAGTCTCCTCCTCCTCCACCATCCGCTCATAGTCGGCGGTAAAAAGGCGCTGGGGCAAAGCGCTGGTCATGGCAAGGGCGGCGTTCCACTGCTCCTCGCCCGTCAGCTCCCCGCTCACCGGCGGAAAGTGCGCCAGAATGGCGTCCAGCTCCTGCTGCACCCGCTTTGCCACCCAGATGCCGCGGTCGGTCAGGTAAATTTTACCGTAGTACTCCTTTACGATCATGCCCTGCTCCATGAGCAGGTTCAGAATGCGCACCACCGAGGGTTTTGTCACCCCCAGCTTTTCCGCAATGCTGCGGGAGCTGATGTCCAGATGGGTGCGGCTTACCTCGTAGATGGCCAGCAGATAGCGCAGATGCGCTGCGGTCAGCTGCATACCGGTCACTCTCCTTTTTACGCGCCGGGACCTGCCCGGTGTTATCATAAGCTAACTTTGTTTCAACTAAAAAAGAGCGCGAGCCGAGAGTTTCAGCCCGCGCTCCTTGCGGTTCAGTGCTTATTAGTTCAATGCTCAGTGGCAGCCCTTGCAGTGGCTGCAATCGCCGCCGCAGCTGCAGCCGCCGCCGTGCTTGTGGGTGTGCCATACGACCCAGCCCAGCGCGCCGAACACCAGCGCTGCCACGATGATGGTGGGCAGATTAAAGTTTGTAGCAATAAATTCCGTCATACAGCACACACCCTTTCGTTTCTATCAGTTTCTATCAGATACGGGAAGTATCCAGCTTTACTTCGTTGTTGTCGGCGTACTTGTTGGGGCGCACCATCAGGTAGATAAACGCTGCCAGCACCACAACAGCCACCACGGTGAACAGGCCAAAGTGCACCTCGCCGGTGATAAGGCCGCCCAGCTGATACACCACCAGTGCAGCGCAGTAAGCCAGTGCGCACATATAGCCGATGGCAAAGGCCGTCCACTTGCCGTTGTTCATCTCGCGCTTGATGGCGCCCATAGCAGCGAAGCAGGGAGCGCACAGCAGGTTGAAGATCATGAAGGCGTAAGCGGACAGAGCGGTGTAGTCCTGTGCGACCGCTGCCCAGATCTCGTCGCCGTTCTCGGAAAGCTCGCCGCCGAAGTGGTACAGCACACCGAAGGTGCCCACCACGTTCTCCTTTGCAATCAGGCCGGAGACGGAAGCGACGGTTGCACGCCAGTTGCCGAAGCCCAGAGGTGCAAAGATCCATGCGACCTTGGTAGCGATAGCAGCCAGCACGGAGTTGTCCTGATCCTCGACCATACCGAAGGCACCGTTCTCGAAGCCGAAGCCCTGCATAAACCACAGCACAACGGTAGCGAGCAAAATCACAGAGCCTGCGCGCTTGATGAAGGACCAGCCGCGCTCCCAGGTTGCCCGCAGCACGTTGCCCCATGCGGGCACATGGTAGGCGGGCAGCTCCATGACGAAGGGGGCGGGGTCGCCCGCAAAGGCCTTGGTCTTTTTCAGCATGATGCCGGAGCAGATGATGGCTGCCATGCCGATGAAGTAGGCAGACACTGCCACCAGCGAGGAGCCGCCAAACAGTGCACCGGCGATCAGGCCGATGATGGGCATCTTTGCGCCGCAGGGGATGAAGCAGGTGGTCATGATGGTCATGCGGCGGTCACGCTCGTTCTCGATGGTACGGCTTGCCATAACGCCCGGCACGCCGCAGCCGGTGCCCACCAGCACCGGGATAAAGCTCTTGCCGGAAAGGCCGAACTTGCGGAAGATGCGGTCCATGATAAAGGCCACGCGGGACATATAGCCCACGTCCTCAAGGATAGACAGCAGGAAGAACAGCACCAGCATCTGGGGCACAAAGCCCAGCACCGCGCCAACACCGGCCACGATGCCGTCCATGATCAGGCCGTACAGCCAGCCTGCCACGCCGATGCCTTCCAAAAAGCCGCCCAGCGCATTGGGAACGATCTCGCCGAACAGCACATCGTTGGTCCAGTCGGTGGCAAAGGTACCGATGGCCCAGCCGCCGTCCGCAATGGAGGTGCCCATGGACAGGGAGTACATCAGGTACATCACCACTGCAAAGATGGGCAGTGCCAGCACGCGGTTGGTAACGATCCGGTCGATCTTATCGGAAACGGTCAGGTGCTCCACGCGGGCCTTCTTCTTGACAGCCTTGCCCACCACGGTGTTGATGTAGGCATAGCGCTGGTTGGTGATGATGCTCTCGGCGTCATCGTCCATCTCTTTTTCGCAGTCCTGAATGTGCTCGTCGATGTGATCCATCAGGGTCTTGTCCAGCTTCAGCTCATCCTGCACCTTGTCGTCGCGCTCGAAGAGCTTGACAGCGTACCAGCGCAGGAAGCGGTCATCCACCTTGCCCTGAATGGACTCTTCGATGTGGGCAATGGCGTGCTCCACACTGCCGGTGAACACATGGGGCAGCTCGCCGGTCTTGCCGGCCTTGGCAGCGGCTACCGCAGCCTTTGCGGCAGCCTCGGTGCCCTCGCCCTTCAGCGCGCTGATCTCCACCGCCTGACAGCCCAGCTCTGCGCTCAGCTTCTTCAGGTCGATGGTGTCGCCGTTCTTGCGTACCAGATCGATCATGTTCACAGCCATCACCACCGGGATGCCCAGCTCGATCAGCTGGGTGGTCAGGTACAGGTTGCGCTCGATGTTGGTGCCGTCGATGATGTTCAGGATGGCGTCGGGCTTCTCCTTCACAAGGTAAGTACGGGAGACCACCTCTTCCAGCGTGTAGGGGGACAGCGAGTAGATGCCGGGCAGATCCTGAATGACAACGTCCTTGTCGCCCTTCAGCTTGCCTTCCTTTTTTTCCACGGTCACGCCGGGCCAGTTGCCCACGTACTGGTTGGAGCCGGTCAGGTTGTTGAACAGGGTCGTTTTGCCGCAGTTCGGGTTGCCGGCCAGTGCAATTTTAATGCTCATTGCGGATACCTTTCCTCCCTTTTGGTCGTATCAGACCACTTCGATCATCTCAGCGTCGGCCTTGCGCACGCTCAGCTCGTAGTTGCGCACGGTCAGCTCCATGGGGTCGCCCAGCGGCGCTACCTTGCGCACATAGATCTGCACCCCCTTGGTGATGCCCATATCCATGATGCGGCGCTTCACCGGGCCTTCGCCGTGCAGCCGTGCCACGGTGGCGGTCTCGCCCACCTTTACGTCTTTCAGTGTTTTCATCGTACTCGTTCCTCCCTTGCAGTATTTCATGCAGCACCGGGAAGGCGCTGCCTCAGTCCACCATGATGCGGCTTGCCATGGTCTTATCCAGTGCCAGCCGGCTCTGCTTGACCTGCACGATCAGGTTGCCTGCGATCTCGTTGACCACGGTCACCTCGCTGCCAACCACGAACCCCAGCTCGGCCAGATGCAGCCGCACCTCGTCCTTGCCGCTGATCCTGCGGATGGTGACGGTCTCGCCTGCTTTTGTCATCGTCAAAGGCATCATCGCTGTGCTCCCCTTCCATAAAAATGATGTGATGCTGCGGTGGTTAGTCAGCCGTAACTATCAGCGTAGATAGTTTACCGCTGCTAACCAAGCTTGTCAATAGATTTTTCATATCTCATAGTTAGTTTATATGAACAAACAAATTTTATGCCGGTATCGCCCCACATTTTTATCAAAATCATCAATGACTAACTCTATTTCTTGAGTTAAAGTTAGCCAATGTTTACATTTTCAGAGGGTCGTTTTGCCATTTTATAGGGCAGGGTGACGGAGAAACACGACCGCCCGGCGCAGGGGTCAAAGCTGCACCGGGCGGTCATGTGTAAAAAGGAGGATCGCTCTCTCCTGTGTCGGATGCATAGGAGAGTTGCCAGGATAAAAGAGAGTATTTGAAAAGAGAATATCAATTTTTCAGGCGGCCACTGCCAGTTTTAAAATGGGCGTGCCGCTGTGGAACAGCCGCAGGTACACCGCCGTGCACTTGGCAAGCTGGTCAAAGTGCTGCCGGGCTGCGGCGGGGTCGCCGTAGGACTTCCAGCATCCGCAGCAGGTAAAGCACTTGCCCCGGTGCCGGATAAAGCCCACCACATCCTCCAGCGGATAGCCCAGAAATACCCCGATCTCGTGGGGGAAATCCGCCGCCTCCGCCGCGCAGCACAGCCGCAGGCTGAGCTGGTCCAGCAGCGCGTTGCAGTCCGCAGCATCTTCCGGCAGACGGTAGCCCTCCCGGGCTAAAAAGCCGCGCACAGCGGCATCTGCCAGCACCGTTTGCAGCTTGGCGGCGCGGTAGACGTACACCAGATACTGCCGGGTAGCGATGCACCCCCGCAGCACCCGCACCTGCAAGCCCTTGGGGTTCAGCTGGGCGTTCCAGCCCGCCACCCGCCGGGCAAGGTCGGCACGGTTTCGCGTTTCGTAGCGGAACAGCCCCGCAGGTTTCAGCCCCGCCAGTACCGGGGCACATTGTTCGATCATTACGGTCTCAAAATCACGCTCCATGGCGGTTCTCCTTTGGCGGCGGTGTCGGGGTCAGTGTGCCCCGGATGCCGGGCGGTTATAAGTAAGACGTAGCTAACCATCACCCCAAAAAAGAAGCAGCACACCCGGGCTGCGGGCACTGCCGGTGGGGTCTCACATGGTTAGTTGTTTCTAACGCCAGTAGTGTACCACACCGCAGCGGGCTGTGTCAAGCCTTTCCGGCAAAAAAGTTATTTATGGCAAACCACGCCTGCGCTACCCTTCCGGCGGCGGTTATGATATAATGGGGTATTCTCGGGTCTGCCCCTTGGGGCGCACCCTGCCAAGGAGGTTCACCCCCATGCCCACACCTATCACCGCGTCCACCCTGTCTGCGCTGCTTAGCGCCGCGCTGGCGCAAACGCCCACCCGCCCGCTGGTGCTGGCGCTGGACGGCCGCTGCGGCAGCGGCAAGACCACCCTTGCCAACGCACTGGCGGCGCAGCTGCCCGGCTGCACCCTGCTGCGCACGGATGATTTCTACCTGCCGCCCGCCCGGCGCAGCCCGGACTGGGCACACACTCCCTGCGCCAACATGGACCTTACCCGTCTGCGGGACGAAGCCCTGCGCCCGGCCTACGCGGGGCAGCCCGTAGCCTACCGGGCGTACAGCTGCCGGGAGGGGGCTTATCTGCCCCCGGCACAGCTGCCCGCGCAGCCGCTGGTGATCTTAGAGGGTAGTTACAGCCACCACCCGCTGCTGCGCCCCTACGAGACGCTGCGGGTGTTCGTGACCTGCACCAAGGCCGAGCAGACCCGGCGCTTACAGGCGCGGGAGGGCGCGCGCTACGCGGATTTTGCCGCCCGGTGGGTGCCGCTGGAGGAGGGCTATTTTGCGCAGTATGGCGTTGCCGAAAGCGCGGATTTTGTGGTGGAGACCACCCAAGGCGGGACGATTTGAAATGGCTTCCGCTACGCTCTAGCCATGTTCAGCGGAAAGATTATTTTTAATTTCGGAATAGCGGAGCGTCTGCGGACGCTCCGCTATTCCATTTTCACGGGAGGGGTCGTAACGGGAATGACAGCAAAAAACTCCCCCTGCACCGTGAGATGCAGAGGGAGTTTAAATTTACAAGCTGTTACTTATTCTTGTACATATCCTGATAGTAGTTCTGGTAGTCGCCGCTGGTGACATGGTCCATCCACTCCTGATGGTTCAGGTACCAGTCAATGGTCAGCACGATGCCCTTTTCAAAGGGAGTTTCGGGGTACCAGCCCAGATCGTTCTTGATCTTGGTGGGGTCGATGCCGTAGCGGCGGTCATGACCCAGACGGTCGGCCACATGCTTGATGAGGTCCTCGCTGATGCCCTCGTCCTGCAGACGGTCGTGCAGCTGGTTGATGATGGTCTTGACGATGAAGATGTTGGGGCGCTCGTTGTGGCCGCCCACGTTGTACACCTCGCCGACCTTGCCGCCGTTTGCCACCATATCAATGGCCTTGCAGTGATCCTCCACATACAGCCAGTCGCGGATCTGCATACCGTCGCCGTAGACGGGCAGCTGCTTGTGGTGCTTGACGTTGTTGATCATCAGGGGGATCAGCTTCTCCGGGAACTGGTAGGGGCCGTAGTTGTTGGAGCAGCGGGTAATGTTCACCGGCATACCGTAGGTGTCGTGGAAGGCCATGACGAACATATCGGCGCTGGCCTTGGAGGAAGAGTAGGGGCTGTGGGGGCACAGGGGCGTGGTCTCCATAAAGAAGCCGTCTGCGCCCAGAGCGCCGTACACCTCATCGGTGGAGACTTGCAGGTACTTCTTGCCCTCTTTCCAAGTCTTGGCATCGGCGTCGTACCATGCCTCCTTGGCGCGCTGCAGCAGGTTGACGGTGCCCATCACGTTGCTCTGCACAAAGATCTCGGGGTTCTTGATGGAGCGGTCCACATGGCTCTCGGCGGCAAAGTTGATGACGTAGTCAAAATCGTACTTTGCAAACAGGCTCTCCACCAGCTCCTTGTCGCAGATGTCGCCCTGCACGAACACATGGCGGGGGTCGCCCTCCACGTCCTTCAGGTTTTCCAGATTGCCCGCGTAGGTCAGCTTATCCAGATTGACCAGCAGGATCTCCGGGTATTTTTTGAGCATATAGTGCACAAAGTTGGAACCGATAAAACCGGCACAGCCGGTGATCAGATAGGTTTTCATAGGTCAGTATCCCTCTTTATTTATTTGTTGTTGTTCCCGGACTGCGGGCGGGCTGCGGCGCGGGCGCGTTCCTCCTCGGCGCAGCAGTGCTTTGCCACAAGGTAGAGGTTCTTGTTCATGCTGTTCAAGGTCTTGCCCATGGCGTTGGTGTATGCTTCCAGCCCTTTGTTCATGCTGTGAAGCTCCTCATAGGTGGCTTGGGTGTATCGTGCCAGACCCTCGCTCATGTCGCTGAGCTCCTTGTGGGTGGCCTCGGTATGCTCCACCAGCTCCGCAAAGGCGTACAGCGCCCATGCAAGAAACATCTGCAAGACCCAGAACACCGCGGCGACCACCAGCCCCAGCACGATGGCTGAAAACCGACTAAAGGGCTTCAGCATTTCATGGACCGCGCCGCACAGCATGGATGCAAGCACAAAGGCCAGCACACACTGCACCTTTGCAAGGATCTTTAATATCTTGACAGATCTGCCAAAAATCGCATCAAACATGATACATCCTCAGTTCTTCCGCAGGGGGGATTTTCAGTTTTTTTCAGCCCTTCATGCCGTTTTCGCCGTCCCAGTGGGCGAAGAAGCAGGCCAGCGCGTCCTTCCAGTCGCGGACATCGTTGCCCACGGTGCAGCGCAGCATCCGGTTGTCCAGTGCGCTCCACTTGGGGCGGTCGGCGCTGTCCGGGTGCTTTGCCTTGTACTCCTCGCTGGTGCAGGGGGCAACGGTAGCGTCCACACCGGAAAGGCGGATGATCTCGGCAGCAAAATCGTACCAGGAGCAGATGCCCTCGCCGGTGCAGTGGTACAGGCCGTACTCGTGGGTCACGCACAGCTGCAAGATCTCGTGGGCAAGGTCGGCAGCGTTGGTGGGGTTGCCGCACTGGTCGTTGACCACTTCCAGCTTGCCGAACTTTTTGCCCGCATTCACGATGGTCTTGACAAAGTTTTTGCCGTAGTAGCTGTACAGCCACGCGGTGCGCACAATGAAGTGGCGGTGGCAGAACCGCTCCACATACTTTTCGCCCATGAGCTTGGTAGAGCCGTAGGCGCTGATGGGCCCGGGCAGGGTGGCTTCATCCTGCGGGATGCCGCCGTTCTCCCGGCCGGAGAACACATAGTCGGTGGAAACGTGCACCAGCCGTGCGCCGGTCTTTTCGGCAGCCTGTGCCAGATTGCGGGGGCCAAGGGCATTTGCCTTAAAGGCATCGTCGTGGTGCACCTCGCACCCGTCCACGTTGGTGTAGGCGGCGCAGTTGATGATGATATCCGGGCGGTTGCGCCGCACGAACTCATCCACCATCCTGTAGTTGGAGATATCCAGCTCCGGCAGATCCACCGGGATCACCGTAGCGTTGAGCAGCTTTTCGGGGATGGGGCCCAGCTCGCTGCGGCCCTCCTGCAGCTGCTTGAGCAGCTCTGTGCCCAGCTGCCCCTTGCAGCCTGTGACAATGATTTTCATACCAATGTGCCTTTCCTTATGCTTAGTAGCGCAGCTTGCCGTCGGCCACGTTCTTCAGATGCTGGCCGTAGGGGCTCTTGCCGTAGCGCTCGGCGCTTTCCAGCAAGGTGTCGCGGTCGATCCAGCCGTACTTGAAGGCGATCTCCTCCGGTGCGCTGATCTTGATGCCCTGACGCTTCTCGATCATGTGCACAAAGTCGGCAGCCTCCACAAGGCTCTCCATCGTGCCGGTGTCCAGCCATGCAAAGCCGCGGCCCAGCAGCTGCACATCCAGCTCGTCCTGCTTCAGGTACATATCGTTCAGGGTGGTGATCTCCAGCTCGCCGCGGGCAGAGGGCTTTACCTGCTTTGCCATCTGCACCACTTCCTTGTTGTAGAAGTACAGGCCGGTGATGGCGTAGTTGGACTTGGGATGCTGGGGCTTTTCCTCCACGCTGAGCACCTTGCCGTCCTTGTCGAACTCCACGATGCCAAAGCGCTCAGGGTCCTGCACATAGTAGCCGAACACGGTGCAGCGGCCCTTGTTCTCTGCGTTGGCCACGGCGCTCTTGAGCAGCTTGGAGAAGCCGTTGCCGTAGAAAATGTTATCGCCTAAGATCATGGCGCAGCAGTCGTCGCCAATGAACTCTTCGCCCAGAATAAAGGCCTGTGCCAGACCGTCCGGGGAGGGCTGCACTTTATACTGCAGATGGATGCCGTACTGGCTGCCATCGCCCAGCAGCGCCTCAAAGCGGGGCGTGTCGGTGGGGGTAGAGATGATGAGGATGTCCTGAATGCCCGCCAGCATAAGGGTGGACAGCGGATAGTAGATCATGGGCTTGTCGTAGACCGGCAGCAGCTGCTTGCTGGTGACCATGGTCAAGGGATAGAGCCGTGTGCCGGCACCGCCGGCGAGAATAATGCCTTTCATACTTGTGCACTCCTTTTTTCTTATAAAAAGATGTGCAGCTTAATTCAAAGCGGAGCTGCGTCCGCTGTAAACAATTTTGGGTCTGCCATGGCCGCATTTTTGCAAAAGACGATGGCAGTACACTTTATTTTACTATGAAAGCACGCAAAATGCAAGAGGCGGAAAAGACAGAAAGCGGTGTGCCGTCGGCACACCGCTTTCTGCGAATCAAAAACACTATTTTTTCTTCCCCGCTCACCACGCAAAGCCCCACTTGGAAAAGTAGCGCAGCAGGCTGCGCAGCTGCCACAAAAAGGGCTTCAGGCTGCGGTGCGCCGCGCGGTGCCATGCGTGGATGGCGGTATACTGGGGCACCAGATACGCCTTGCCCCGTGTGCGCATCTTCTGGGTCAGGTCGGCGTCCTCCACATACATGAAGTACCCCTCGTCAAAGCCGCCCACGGCCTTGAAGGCGGCAGTGTCCACCGCCGAAAAGCTGCCGGTGCAGAACTCGATCTCGGTGGGCTTTGTCAGGTCTTTGTCTGCCATCAGGTAGCGGTCGTTGCACTTTGCCCAGAAGCGCAGGCAGGGCAGCTGACGGTAGACCATGGCGCGCACGTTGCACCGGCGCAGCGGCAGCTGCTGGGGTCTGCCGTCCGGGAAGGTCAGCCCCGGGCGGGTCATCACCACGCCGGGGTGCGCCGCCATCCAGTCCGCAAGGTCGCTCAGGGTGTCCGCCGTCAGCTGGATATCCGGGTTCAGGATAAAGTGCACCCGGCTGTGCAGCAGCGAGAGCACCGTGTTGTGCCCGGTGCCGAAGCCGCCGTTTTCCAGCCGGCAGAGCACCTGCACCGTCTGCCCGGGGGCGGTGCGCAGGGTGCCGTCCTTGGCAGCGGCGGTCAGCTGCTGGCCGCTGCCGTCCGGGCTGGCGTTATCCACCAGATATAAGGTGAGCGGGTAGCGGCGGGTGCAGTCCAGCACGGTCTGGGCGGCCCTGATGGCCTCCCCGGCACCGTTATACACCACGATACAGGCCGAAAGCTCCATCTGCGTTCCCCCTTTCGTTTTATCTTGGGTCACGGAAGGCTCACTCCAGCGGCTTGATGTCAAAGCTGAAGTCCTCCTTCATCAGGTCAAAGTTGGGGTTCATGCAGGGGTCGCCCGCAGCCAGCTGCTTTGCCCACCGCTTCTGGAACCGCTCCACCTCAGAGGCAAAGCGCTTGCGCTTGGCAGGGCTCTCGTCCAGCCCGCGGCTCTTGCTCTCATAGTGGTACAGCTGGGCAAAGGGGGTGAACACGTTGGTGTAGCCCGCCTCCCGCACACGCACGCAGAAGTCCACGTCGTTGAAGGCCACAGCAAAGCTCTCGTCCAGCCCGTTCACCTGCTCGTACACGTCCTTGCGCACCATCAGGCAGGCGGCGGTCACTGCGTACACATCCTGCGCATAGACCAGCCGTCCCATATAGCCGGGATGCCCCACAGGGAAGTTCTTGTGCATATGCGCCGCCAGCGTCAGGAAACCGAAGCCGATGCCCGCGTGCTGGATGGTATTGTCCGGGTAGAGCAGCTTTGCGCCCACGCAGCCCACACGGTCCTGCTGGGCATACATGACCATCTCCTCCATCCAGCGGGGAGAGATGACCTCGGTATCGTTGTTGAGCAGCAGCAGATATTCGCCGGTGGCGGCGCGTGCGCCAAAGTTGTTCAGGGCGCTGTAATTGAAGCCGGTGCCCTGCCATGTGAGCACATGCAGGGTGTCCGGGTGTTCCTTTTGCAGCTGCTCGTAGCAGCGGAAGGTGGCAGGCTCCTTGCTGTTGTTCTCGATGATGATGACTTCAAAATCCGGGTAGGTGGTCTTGCGGTAGATGGACTCCACGCACACCCGCAGGTCGCCCGAATGGTCGCAGCTGGGGATCAGCACGCTGACCCGCCCGGGCTTTGTGATGGTGTAATCGGTCTTATAAAAGCCCGGGGTATTGGGCACCATGGTCACCGCGTCCACCGGCACGCCCATGCGGTCGTAGTGGGCACGCAGCGCCTTCATGGCTGCTTCCAGACAGTAGGTCTTGGCAGAGATGTTGCTGGCCACGCTGGCGGGGCTGGAACGCCAGTAGTAGAGCAGGTGCGGGATGTGCACGATCTTTTCTGCCTGCTCGGTCAGGCGCAGGTAGAGGTCGTAATCCTGACTGCCGTTGAACTCTGCCCGCTCGTCGCCGCCCACCTTTGCCAGCAGCGCCGCGCTGAATACGCTCAGGTGGCAGATATAGTTGTTGGAGCGCAGGTTATCCAGCATATAATCCGGCTTGAAGTGGTAGACCGTCAGATGGTCGATGTCCCCTTCAAAGGTCACTTCGTCGGTGTACACAAAGTCCGCGCCCTGCTTGGCGATGGCTTCCGCCACATACCACAGTGCGCAGGGGTGCAAAATGTCATCATGATCCAGCAGGGCGATATACTCACCGGTGGCAAGGGCAAACCCCTGATTGGTGTTGCCCGCAATGCCCTCGTTGCTGTCCAGTTTCCGGTAGCGGATACGGCTGTCGGTGCGGGCACGCTCCTGCACGAGGGCACCCACGTCCGCGTCCTGTCCGGCATCCACCATGCACAGCTCCCAGTTGCGGTAGGTCTGGTTCTGTACCGAGTCCAGCAGCTCCACCAGAAAATCGTGGGGGGTGTTGTACAGCGGCACCACGATGCTAATCAGGGGTGCAGCGGGCTGGTCTGCGGCCTGTTTTACCAGCAGCTCCACGTCCGCAAAGCGGTCGGCGGGCATCGCCTTGCCCGGGAACAGCTTTTTGTACTCCTTTTTGGCCTTGGCCTGTGCCTTTACGCCCGCAAAGCCCACCCGGCGCAGGGTGGCAAAAAAGACGAACAGCGGGAAGGTGCGCCACAGCTGGCGGCACTTGCTTACCAGATACCGCAGCGGCCAGCTGGCCTTCCAGAAGGTGGAGTTGACCACGCTGTTCAGGGTCTTTTCCAGCTCCTGCTCGTGGCTGCGGCTCAGGGAAAGGTCGCTGCGCAGCCGCTCCAGCTGGGCAGTCTGCTGGGCGGCGGTGCGCTCGGCCAGAAGGGTGCGCTCCCGCAGAACGTCCAGCTGCTGCTCGTAGCCATCTTCAAGTTCCGGCAGCTCCGGAGCAGCCATGCGGCAGAACAGCGCCGTCAGCTGCTCCTTACCGCGGTCCTTCCACGCCAGCTCCCGGCAGAAGCCCTGCGCAGCAAGCTGCTTTGCGCAGTCTGCCATGCCGGCGTACTCTGCGCACACCAGCAGCACTTTTTCCGCCTGTACGGCGGGCAGGGTGACCCACTGGGGGTCTGCCACCACCAGCAGCTCCGGGGCGCTTTGCACCACCGCAGTATTCATTTTACAAAAAGCTTTTTCCAGCAGCCCGCTGTCCTCCAGCACCTGTACGCTGCGGGGAGCGAGCTCCCGCACGATGCGCTGTGCCAGTGCACGGCAACGCTCGGCGGCCTCCTGATTCTGCTTTTCCTGATCCAACTCCATGCTGATACTCCAATCCGTGCGCTTTTCCACGCAGTTATGTTTCCCGTTCATTTTTCACAAACGGATATAGTATACCAAATCTTGCGGCGTTTGAGAAGGTTTTTCCAAAATTTCAGTGAAACATGCTCAGCGGAACAATCCCGCCAGCCAGCCGAACAGTCCGCCGCTGCGGGTAGTGCTGGTACGGATCTTCGCCCCGGTGTAGTAGTGCTGCAGGATCTGCTTGTAGTTCATGCCCTCCTCGGCGGCGTAGCCCACTGCGCCGCACTGGCTCATGCCCACGCCATGACCATAGCCGTAGTAGGTCATGCAGGGGGTGCCGCTGGCATCGGTGCCGAAATCGAAGCAGTAGCGGGAGGAAACGAACTGGTTGATATACCGGTAGCTGCGCCCGTTGGACACCAGCGTGTTGTACTGCACAAAGCCGCCCAGATCCTTGTGGGTGGTGTCGGCGCTCTGGTAGGGCTCGCCGGTGCGGCTGTCGTTGTATTCTATATAGGTGTAGTCCTTGCCGATCACCCGGCGCAGCAGCTTGTGGTACTGCTCCTCGTAGGGGCTTTCCACGCTTTGGAGGTAGGGCACATCCGTGCCCCATGCGTCCAGACTGGCGCAGGTACCGTACACACCGGTCTGGGTGTTGTAGCCCGCACTGGCCGACCATACTGCATCGCACACGCTGCCGTTGTACACCAGCACCTCATCCTTGACCGCCTGCACCGCCTTGCGGATGGCATTGCGGGCAGAGGCCGGGATCTGATCGACCGGGGTATAGATCAGCGCATTGGTGGACGAGCCGTACTGCTTGTGGTATTCCAGATAAGAGTGGATGGCCACTGCCTGCGCCTTCCACGCCTGCTGCGCGGCGCTGGCGCTGACATAGCTGCCAATGGAGCCAAGCTCGGTATAGGTGATGCCCACCAGACAGTCCTCAAGATCCAGCGTAACATTGCGCTTGAGCCCCTGCCCCTTGATGTTCAGGTAGGGCATGGTGATCTTATCCTTGGAGCCAAACAGCCAGCTGAGACAGTTTTCGTCCTCTGCGGGGATCAGGGTGGTATCGGCCCCGCCGATGGTGGTGGCAGCCGAAGCCGCTGCCGCCGGGATGCAGACGCACAGCACCGCCGCCAGCAGAAAAGCCGCCGCGCGGCGGGCAAAAGAATGCAGATGTTTCAAAGTCCGGTTCCCTCCTTGTGGGTATCATTTACGTTTTGATCTGACCTTAGTGTAGCACAGCCGGTGCCGCCGGGCAAGAACCGGAGTCATGTATTTTACGCCATGCGGGACGATCTGAAAAAAGACGCAAACTTTCTCTTGATTTTGCCCAGGGAATCCGGTATAATAAAAGTCGTTCAAACCGATGCGCCGGTGTGTCGGAATGGCAGACGAGGGGGACTCAAAATCCGCTTCGTGATTTTTCTTGTCTGTACGAGAAATTCACGATTGTGCGTTGAATTTTGAAGGTTTGTCGAAGCAGGATTTCTTACATCCCTCCTGAACATCCCTCCAATCTTCAGA
>ENA-OPSH01000622-OPSH01000622.1-human-gut-metagenome-genome-assembly--contig:-NODE-622-length-18937-cov-2.824065_pt1 | contig 18937 bp, 25 predicted proteins | sample MGYA00241802_ERZ501895 | MGnify/ENA primary metagenome ERZ501895 (study PRJEB25962, sample SAMEA2042304) | human gut metagenome | biome: human gut; feature: human-associated habitat; material: faeces...
TCCCCCTGAATCAAAGGAAAAGCCTTACAGGGTTTGTTGCGAAAAAATATATTTTCCTTGGAGACTTTTCTATTAAATAAATGCGGAATTATGTTCCCTATTTCTACGGGAATTGCTCTGCTTGTTTTATCTTTTTCTAATTTTTGATGGATGGAGCCATATTTTCTCGTTGCCGACCAACTTCCTGAGGCAACTGATGAAAGAAGTGGTATAAAATGATTTCAGCATACGCCATCATTAATCATGAAATCTTACACTCCTTCACTCATCGGATGGATAGCGCTGTTTCCTATAGCTTGTGTAACACTATTCGGCAAAAACATTAGCTTTCCTGTCTCTCTATCTATAACATTAGGATTGGCAATGTTCATCGGTCAATTTACAAGCCTGTTTTGGGGATTGTGTGGTATCATCGTGAAGCCGAACAGAAAAGACGATCTTATTGCGCTTATGTTGTCGGGTACATGGCTTGCCATCATGATCATAGGGTTCGCGATAGGTTCTTAACACGAAATAGCTAGCAAAATTTTTATTAATCCGTCTATGAAGGGGAAGCGCTCATGTCAAGGAAACGGTTCATCTATCACGGCTACCTGCAAATCGCGGAACTGGATGCTGCGGACGCTTCGGAATCCGCTGAATCCGTCCTGCGTAAAACGCACCTGTGGGATCTCCCCTGGAACCGGTAGCCACGCGCATTTTGGCGATGAGCGTCTTCGATGAAACGGGCACCTGTGTGGAAGACCTGTACTTTACGCACGACGCCTTGAAGAACACGACGGCCCTCTTCGGCATCCTGGCAGGCCGCCGAGCCCTGTACGAATACGGCCCGTATGGAAATGTTCTCAAGATGGAAGGCAATGCGGCAGAAATCAATCCCTTCCGGTTCTCCAGCGAGTATTTCGATAAGGAAACCGGGCTTGTGCAGTACAATTTTAGATATTTTAATCCGAAGGATGGGAGATGGTTATCGCGTGATATTTTAGGAGAGATGTATACTCAAAATAATTATGCGTTTATGAAAAATCACGCAATATTTAGATTTGATCTTTTAGGAATGTACGAATACGATGAGGAAACAAAGAGGCAAACAAAACAATTTGAAAAAATGATTAATGATTGCCTTAGTAAATTTCAAGGTAGCGGTCAATACAAAGCTCATCCAGCTGTATTGATGCCGCAAGAGTTTTATAACGATTATCCAGAAGAGATTCCCCCCAATTGTCTGGCTCATGCAATAGGTTGTCAAAAGCCAATTGGTACTACCTATGATCAAGCTGTTAAAGAATTAGCTCAAGATTGTCGTGAAGTGCCTGATGGCAACTGTTTAGAAAATGAGCACGCTGTTATGCTGTATGGTTTCGAACCTAATGAAGATGATCCTGATAGTTATCATGTAGTTCGTCAAGATCCTAATGGAAACTGGTCTGCAGCTGTAGGGAGCCTAGGAATAGTTTCAGAAATTAAAGACCCGCAAGTTCATACAAATGCCTTTTATAATAAGTGTATGCAAGATCTTGGTGGAACACCTTTGATAATTGACGATAAAAAAACAAAAAGATATTGTTGTTGCGACAGAAAACAATAAGTATGAAATCAATAGTAATAATCGCAATTTTGAGTTTGATTGCAGTTAAATTGTCATTTTCTAACGAAAATGTATACTATCAATATTTATGGCAGCAATATTTGAGTCTTTGGGATCCAGATTTGGGATCAAATATAGATATGAGGAGAGTGCTTAACAAAGCAACAACTAATCCTTCACTTGGTTCTAAGGAAGCGAAGGAAATCATTAAGCAGGGAAAGAAAATAGTTCCTTTTATTATATCGGTTGGTGAAATAAGCTGTATCCTCACAAAAATGAAGGCCATTGCCATCATAAAAAAAATCTATGGTTGGGAGGATGATCATGAAATTTATGATTCTAACGTGGATCAATATTGGGAAAATATGAAAAAAAGGATTCTGAAAAACAACAGTTCCAAGATAATTGAAAAAGAATAATTCAAAACATGAGTAAATAGGTTGTCTAATTAGATTGGTCAATTGATGAATAATTAAATTTTCCGATTCTTAAATTAGAGTCCCAGAAAAATATGTTTGATCTATTTAATATAGTATTTGAGTTTATTTCTAACTGTATAATTTTTAAAAGCTGGAAAATATCACTCGCTATATTATTAGTGATTATTTTTTTATATGGTCATTTTTGCTTTTTATATGGCAAGCAAATAATCAACGGAGTTGCTGATAGGGAAACGTGTTGTTATTATTTAAAGTGGTGGCGCGGGAATTCACGTGTACAGGCAGGTGCTGGAGCATGTTGTAGTGTGGTCCTTGATCATAGTTCTACGCATAAAATCATATGAAATTCATTTTTGTTATTATTTTCTTTTTTCTATTATCTCAAAATGTCTATTGTTCTACATTTACATGTGAATTGATGAGTATTAATAAAAAATTGGAATACCTAATTCTTTATTTTATGTTAAAAAATAAACTCGTTGAACAAGTATATAAGCGAAAATATATGTGACGAATACGTAATATTTTCTAAAATTGATGATTCATTTCAGATTATTCTTGATGGCAATATCAGGAATTTTATAATTTATTTGTCTTCTTTGGATAAGAATCATTATGGTCGTTCTAACTTTAATATACATGGAGGGGATGCTCCAGGGTCTGCTGGCTGTATTGATATAGGACATAATGATATAGATTTTTTCAATGATATTCGCAGAGATTTCAATAATCCTGTTCCAGTAAGAGTCGATTATAGTGGTAAAAGCTCAGAATCATGTGATCAAAACTGTCCGAATAGAAAAACAAACCCATGGCCAAAAAAATAATTTCACTTACAATCTTATCTTCTATTTTAATTATTGGGAGTTTGCTGATTATTAAACTATTTTTATTTTCAATTCCGCAAAAAATATGTAAAAATATAAATTCTGTACAAAAAGCTGAATTGGTTGGAATATATCCATCCATAAACCATTATGTTTATGCACGATATAGAGTTTATGGCAATCGTGAGATATCACATGTATATTGGCGAATGAAAACGCAATCATTCGAAGTAGAAATGTAAATAGAAAGTATTGTCATTGAATCATAATCTAAAAACAGTCAAAACGACCGCCTACGACAGAGATGCCAACGGCGGGCAAACTCTGTGAGTTTGTCCAAGCCGCCTTCCAGAAGAGATTCATCTATGGCGAATATCTACAAATCGTGGAGCTGAATGCTGCGGACGCTCCGGAATCCGCTGACCCCGTCCTGCGTAAGACGTACCTGTGGGATCCCCTGGAACCGGTAGCCACGCGCGTCCTGGCGATGAGCGTCTTTGATGAAACGGGAACTTATGTGGAAGATCTTTATTATACGCATGACGCATTGAAGAATACGACGGCGCTCTTCGGCATCAAGGCGGGCCGGCGAGCCTTGTACGAATACGGCCCGTATGGGAATGTTCTCAAGATGGAAGGCAATGCGGCGGGGTTGAATCCCTTCCGCTTCTCCAGCGAGTATGCTGATGACGAGCTGGGGTTGGTTTACTACAATTACCGCTATTATAATCCCCAAAATGGCAGGTGGGTAAGCAGGGATCCCATTGGAGAAGAAGAAAGTAATAATTTATACAGATTTTCAGATAATAGTTCTATAATATATTGTGATATATTAGGTCTTCAATTATATGAAAAAAAATCGGAAGCTTTTGCGGCAGCGAATAGAATGGTAGTAGAAGCTATGGAAAAACGTTATGAACAGGATCTGCAAAAATGGAACAATACTCCGATAGAGAAAAAAACAAAGAAAAATAAACCTGTAAAAGTCGAATTTGGCGTTCGTATTTGTCAGAAAGATTGTAAATATTATGTAGGAAAAGTTGGGACTTCCGGCGGACATAGAGAAGTTTCTCCTTTAAGTGTGCCTCCGTGCGATGATGGCGACAAGATGATTGGATATGCACATAGTCATCCGGACAAAAACGCTTCATTAAGTGATAATGACAGAAAAATTGCAGAAGAAGGATTTGGAGGTAATTTTAACATAGATGAAAATATAAAAATCCCCCCTAGAATTATTATGACAGCATCTGTAAGAGATGGGAAAGGTAATATTCGTACTCATCTCTATAACCCTAACAGACCTGCAGGAAAAACAAATGCAACATTTATTAATGGAATAAGACAGTGACTATGAATATTATTTTTTATTTCGGCGGGTAATATTTTATTTGCGGGAAACAATAATATTACCCCGTTGGATGCAGCTGTAGAAACTGCTTTGCATAAGATAAAAGAAATCAGTTCAGATATTGAAATAATAAATAAAAGTCTGTCTACATACATTCCCTTTTCATGTGAAGAGAGAAGTATTTTGCCTTTTCTTGGTTATGAATGTTGGGTCGAAGAACATCCTTGTTTAAAGGCTGAATTTCCTGATAAGTATGATATTTTATTTTTGAAAGCAGATGAAGAAAGAAAAAAATATAATATTTTATTTTTGAATGATAATAAAATATATTTTTATTATATATGTCTTCTTGAAAATAAAATGATGAAACAATATTCTATTATGGTTTCCGATTCTGAAGACGTCGTCAGTAGCGCTTTGATGAAAATAATGAAACAATATAAATTATCAAATATGATTAATCAGCAAGTGTCGTTAGAAAATCTGGAGTTTATAATTAATTTATTTGGGGCATATGGAAATGAAGTTTCTGGAACTCCTCTGGTTGCATACGGATACAATTCAAAAATTTTTGGAGTAGTTTTTGGGGGACTGTTATTACCACGTGAGGATTCAACAGCCTTTAAAATTTATTCACTATTCAACTCAATGATGGCATATTTTGAGAATTTGAAAAATAATGATATACCTAGATGTGATTCGTTATTTATTAATGGATTAAATTCAAATATTGAAAAAATCATTTTGAATAGTTCTCTCTTTGGAACTGCTAAAACTTTGGATGGTTGTCCTAGGAGCCGATGATGGAAAGGCTTCAGGAAAATCTATATGGCTATGTGGGAAATTTCCCCAGCGCTTTTATAGACGTACAAGGAAAGTTTGGGTTTGCATTGCCGGCGTTGTTGAATCCAGTTGGATTGACAGTTGCAGCTGTTGCAGTAACCACCGTAGCCATTACTGAAGTTATTGCCCCAGGAACGACAGAAAAAGTTATTAAAAAAATATCTGAGAATGTAATTCCTAAAGTCGAGCCAATTGCCGTGCCTGTTTCAAATACAGTTTATATTGGTTTGTCAGAAATCATCCGTCTAATACATTTGACATATTGGGAAGACAATGTCCAGATATGTCATGGGTACAACCAGCTGCTATGAACGCGTATATAAAATGCATTGAAAATTATTCTAAAAAATTGCAAGATTGTTTAAATGACTGTGAAAATTGTTTACAGGCACAATGTGGAGGATGGTTAAATTCATATGACCGTGCACAACAATCTAACTCTTCTATTGGAGGACCATCTGTAGAAGAGAGTAGAATTCAAGGAATTCTATTTATTATTGCATTATCTTTTATTTTTGTCGAATATAGAAATTGTAAACTAAAATGCAGGCAAACATATGATTAAATCGAGAAAAATTATGAGAAAAATATTTCTATTTTTTGTTTTATTATTCCCGATGAATGTATATTCTGATGTGAATAATGGTCAAAATTTAAACTGTGCTGGGAATGATTTTTCAATAAAAGAACAAGAATATTTAAGAAAATACGTGCTTCGATCTACAGCTTCTCTATTAAGAGCTGTAGGTAATTCCAAACATTCTTCTTCTATATTAAGTGACCCAAACAATCAATTTATATTGGAGCAGTCTAGAAGGTTTTATCTGAAATTCGATACTGAATATTTACCGAAGATAGTTCAAAAATATCTTTCCAGATGTTTTTTTATAAATCAAATTTTAATTGATAAGAGTAAATGTAATTATTTTAAAACCATTGTTCTGTTAAACAAAAAGAATGCGATTGAAAATCAATTTCGTAATGATATGAAGAAACATGGATATGACTGGAACACCATATTGGCTCATTTTATAGGAAAAAATCCAAGAGATATTATGGCAAAGTCAGTCGCAAATAGTTTTGAGAAATTTGTCAATAACGGAACAGTAATCATAGATCCCAACGATGAAAGTACGATGGAAATAGTCATAAAAAATGCATACATTGAATTTGCTAATTATCTAGATGAGGAATCTCAGAAAAAGTAATATACTTGCTGAGGAGTATATAAAGTTAATTATGTCTTGAAATGAAAATTACCTAATTTCTGTGGAAAAATTTATTGAGCGGCATTTTTATCTTATTTCTAGTTAGTTATATATTTTTATGAAAAACAATTTTTTAATTTGAATTTTTAATTAAATTTTGAAAAATTACAAAACAATATGATGAATGTGTGAAGCGATGTGATGACCAAAGACAGGCAAGTTCAGAAGAACTGAATAGAAAAACTGAAGATACTCATTCCAAAGCGTGGGAGGATATGATGAAAACTTCTAAAGAATGTGATGAATCGCGATGGGATAGAGCGATTAAATTATTGAGTGAAAGTTTGGGGGCGGCTCAGGCTTGTAGTCCAGTCAATGGCCCCCCTATACGATACAATCCTGATTGTCTAGGATCTTCGATACCAAAAGGGGTCGGTCAATTCATAACTGTGGCATCTATTCAGGCTAAATACAATGAATGTGTAGAAAACTGTAAAAAACAATTTCCCCATGTATAAAATATTAACCATTTCGTGTATAGCCAGCTGTATGTTGAACACAGCATTAGGAGAAAACAACCAGTTTTTGAAAAAATGGGAGATAAGCCCTTCTTATTTGAAAGAACTGGAGTCTTCTTCTTCCGGATTAAAATTATTTTCTTCTGAAGAGAGGAAAGCCCTTTATCACTACATTAATCAGGATTATGCTGATAAATTCCGTTTGATGGCTGGTTTTTTGAAATGCTCTCAAGAAGGAGAGGAAGGAAATCCCGCAATAGATTTGGTCGATCCCCAATTTCTTCAGGGTTTAAAAGGTGTGGTGGAGAAAGGTATTAATTCTGACTGGTTCCCCAAATTACCTATTTTTTATCAAAAGCAAATAAAAATTCAATATGAGGAGTTGTTGAAAATTACGCAGAATAAGAGTAAGCAAGTAACTCTAGATATAGCTGAAAAGTTGCTTGACAATTCCTATGGAAGTAGAAGCAGTAATCTTGAATATTTGAAAGAACTTCAAAAATACGGATTTAGAAATAACGACGATCTTTTTAATAGATTTTCAAATTATAATCTAACTCTTGCTCGAAAAGCTGTAACTGCTGTTTCTTCCAAGTTGTCAGCCAGTCATGGATATGCGGAGGCGTTTTTGGAGATAGCTAAAATTTTAGAAAAGGAAACGGAAGAAAATGAGTATTCCCCCTCCGAAATGCTTTCCGCTATGATAATAAAAAAAGCTACCCAGGGTAGCATGAATGCTCAGAACGTTTTAGGCCTCTATTATTTGCAAGGGTTGGGAGGTTGTCCGCAGAACTTTAAGAAAGCATCTGAATGGTTAAAAAAAGCAGCAGAGCAAGGCTGTGAAAGCGCTAAAAAAACGTTGGAACAACTTCCCTTGCAACTGAAATAATATGGACTAAGAATTTCTACATCATCGGCTCTTTTTTGAGAGGGACAAGAACCAAATTCAAAGGATGGGAAGGCAATATTAATCTTTTTCATTGAAGATAAAATAACGGAATTGTTTACTTTAGTCTTGTTTTATTGATTTTTTCGGATCAATTTATTGAATGTCAATAGTTAAAGTGTTCTGAAAACCTTGCGGCAAGACTATTCCATGCAGTTCCGGGGAAATATCATTCAGGCATGAATCAATTAATGGCATATTCTCTCTACATTATTGGATTTCCGTCACTTTACGGCGGTGCGGGGGCCGAGCTTTATCACCAGATTAAGGTTTGGAGACAGATGGGGATGGAAATGCATCTTATCCCCACCCAGAAAAATGCATACTGTGCCGGGCTTTATCCGGAGATGATGAATTTGGGTGTTACGGTGCATGAAGGCTATGATTGGGAGGCCATTCCGGCAGGGGCTCCCGTCATCAGTTTTTGTAATGAAGAGTTTCTAGCTGCTCTCCCGAAGATACGAAAACGGACGAGAAGGACAGTTTTCGTCAATTGCATGACCTGGCTTTTCGGCAGGGAAAAGGAAGCCATGAAGCGTGGAGATATTTCCCTGTTTCTTTATCAAAATAGCAACGTAATGAGAAACGTCATGCCTCGCCTGAGGGCTTTAAATCCTGATCCGGCCATCAGGTTCATGACGTTTAGGCCGTATTTTGATGCGGCAGATTTTCCTTTTATTGCAGGGCGTTCCACGGACTGGTTTGGAGCCGGACACATTTCCCGGCAGGATGAAGATAAGTTCAGCAAGGATACGTGGCATATTTACGAGCATTTTGCTTCTCCGGTCCGGAAGAGGGGAACTTTTCTCGGTTTTGACCGGCGGAGCGAGGCGAAGACTGGCAGGCCTCCCGATTGGGTGGAGACTTTCCATGATCAAAAGTCTTTATCCCAACAGGAGTTTTACCGACGCTGCCACATCGTTTTGCAGCCTACCGATACGACGGAGAATTGGCCGCGTGTGGGTTTTGAGGCCATGGCAAGCGGGAGTGTGCTTGTTGTGGACAGGCGCGGAGGGTGGGAACAAATGGTGGAACACGGGAAGACCGGATGGCTGTGCGAATGCCCCGGGGATTTCATCACGTACGCCACTAAAATGGCTTGGGAGCCCCACTACCGGGAAGACATGGCCGCTGCCGCCCGTGAGCGGGGCATGGCCCTGGGCGGGCAGGAAGCTTCCATGGAAAGCTGGCAGGAGGTGTTTGAGGCAATCAGCCGGATACCTGATTCCTAACTGCCGTTTCTGTTCTGACCGGAATGCGAACCGCTTCTTCTCTGAGGATCAGATGAGCCATGTGCCGTATTGGCGGAGGTTTTTCTGCCTGTCCATGCTGTAGGCGATAATGTATTTGAGGAGGTCTGCCTGGGAGTAGCCGTGTTCTGCGGCCGCCAGGCAGATGGAGCCGCTTTTGCCCAGGTGGCAGCAGATGTTCATTTCCAGAATGCGCCGTTCTCCCGTCTCGAAGTCGATTCTATAGTCGATGCGGAAATAATCCATCGGCCCCAGAGCGCTCCAGATTTTCCGGACATCACTGGCGATGTCCTGCTCCATATCCTGAACGGAGACCAGTTGATAACCCAGATGGTCGTGCAGTTTCAGGTCTTCCGTGATGATGCTGCCCGGTTTGTCGGATTTCGGCTGCACATATCCCAGGATGACGGGGTTTTCCCCGCCCAGTACGGGAACGGTGACGTCAATGCCTTCACAGTATTGTTCCACGAGCACTTCGTGCCCTTCTTCCATCAGGCGCCGGGCGCATGAACCCACGGTTTTCCATGAGCTGCAGATGCTGTCTTCCCGGATGCCGCCGGAAGCGGCTCCAAAACGCTTTTTGACAAAATAGGGGCCTGGGAAGGGGGCCTGGGCCGGAATACCTTTTTCTCCGGAAAGTCCAATGCCTTCCGGAACGTTCAATTCCAGGGAGCGGAATACCATTTTGGTCAGAAATTTGTCTTCCGCTATGGCGCGGATGTTGGGCGGGGCGCCCAGGTAGGGAACCTGAATGAATTCGCAGTAGGAAGAAATGAATATTTCAGGCCTGGACATGGCGAACCTGTTCATCAGGGAGAATACATAGTCCACGTTTCCCTTGGCGAATTGGACGGAATAGGGTTTGGAGGAGGAGACGACATCGTAGCCTATGTCCTGGATGGCTTTATAAATGTTGTAGTGGTACTGGGGGTAGCCTCCATTGCCTGTGTAGGGTTTTTTGGAGAAATCGGGAGCGTCTGGGGCATATGGAGCCAGGAACATGATCCTTGCCGGCTTGCCATATTGATTGAGTTGGATGTCTGGTATTTCAAACATGGCTTATGGCTATTGCGTGTAATGTTTCTTGGATTATGGAATGGGCAGCCATGTTCAAATAATATAAAAAAGAAGGGACGGCATAGCCGTCCCCGGAGGTAGTGGAATGGAAGAAGGAAAAGCTTTTCCCTATTTTCTGGACATCCCCCTGGCGACGCGCTTGACGTATTGTTCCATGGCAGGAAGTTCCTGTTCAATACATTCCACCAGTTTTAGCTGCGTACGGCAGCGGATGAGATTGTGGTTCGGCCGTGAGACCTTGAAGTATGGGTCGCCTTCCAGATAGTCCGTCAGGAAACGGATGCCGATTTCCAGCGTGATGAGTTTTCCTGAAAAGGCAAGCTGGTCTATTTCCGCCTGGGTCAGGAAGCCGTGGGCAGCGGTCAGATACCCTTCTACGATAGATTGGAACATGGGCATGCGCATGCGCACCTTGTCCAGGTCTTCTTCATCTTCTTCCGTAGGCGGAGTGACGGTGCGCACCATATCTCCGAAGTCGTACAGTACAAGGCCGGGCATGACCGTATCCAGGTCAATGACGCAGACGGCGTGGTCGGTGTCCTCATCCAGCATGACATTGTTGATTTTGGTGTCGTTATGAGTGATGCGGGTGGGAAGCACGCCTCTTTCCTGAAGATTCAGCAACCGATCCACATCCTGCTCTCGGGCTTTAATGAATTCCAATTCAGGCAGACAGGTGGAGAGTCGCCCCTGCGGATCCAGCTCCGCCACTTCCATCAGGCGGTTGAAGCGGTTCCGGGTATGATGGAAGCCAGGTATGGTTTCCACGATGTCGTCCGGATTCATGTCACTAATCAAATCCTGGAAGGACCCAAAGGCAAATCCTGCCTGGTAGGCCTGGCGGGTGTTTTCCACCACGTCGTAGGTGTGCGTGCCGGCCAGGTAGTTGTAACAGCGCCAGATGCCGTCGCCGGGGATGTCAATGTAGTTGCGTCCTCCCCGGGCCGGGTAGAGGTTGAGGGTTTGGCCGGCGGAATCCTTCAGGCGGCGCAGGACTTTCCAGTTGATGTGGCGCGTGACTTTTTCCACGTTGCGCATGACGGCTTTGGGGTCTTTGAAGACGTAATCGTTGATGCGCTGGAGGATATAGGAATCTTCCGTCCCGTCGCTTTTACGGTAGGTAGCCTTGTAAGTGGTGTTGATGTGCCCGCTGGGTATTTCCTTCCCGGTGACGAATTCCCCTTCAATGGCGAAGAGGTCTCCAATTCCGGCGATACGGCACAGAAGCTGGTCGGAAGCTGTCGTTACGGAGAGAGGGGCTGTCATGTCAAAGGTTGAAAGAAAGTTGAATGAATAAGTTAACGGATGAATTTATAACCTACAAGCTCATCAAGCCTGTTCCTGAGCCGGGAAATACCGTCTCCATTGAGCGCGGAAATGGGGATGATGTCCACTTTCGGGAAACGCATGCGGAAGTTAGCCAGATTTTCTTCCGCTCCTTCCAGATCCATTTTGTTGGCGACGACGAACCAGGGCTGTTTGGCCAGGTCTTCGCTGTACAGTTTAATTTCCGTACGGAGATTTTGAAGGTCTTCAATAGGGTCGCGGCCTTCGCTGCCAGCCATGTCCAGGACGAAGACGAGCACCTTGCAGCGCGTGAGGTGGCGCAGGAATTCATGTCCCAGGCCCCGGTTGTTGTGTGCGCCTTCAATGATGCCGGGAATGTCCGCCACAACGCAGCGGCGAAAGCTGTCGAATTCCACCACTCCAATGATAGGCTGAAGCGTAGTAAAAGGATAGCTGGCTACTTTGGGCTTGGCTTCCGAAATGTCTCCCAGCAATGTGCTTTTGCCCGCGTTGGGGTAGCCTACCAGCCCGGCGTCCGCAATGCGGCGCAATTCCATGAAGAAGACGCCTTCCTCCCCTTCCGTTCCCATTTCGGCTTCCGTAGGCGCCTGGTTGGTCGCGGAACGGAAATGCCAGTTTCCTTTGCCGCCGAGGCCGCCCTGGCACAGCGTGAACCGGGTGCCGATTTCCGTCAGATCCGCTATTTTTTCCAGTTCAATGCCTTCTCCTTCCCGTTCCAGCCAGGTCGCCTCCGCCATGGAGGATGCATTGCTGCGGTAGATAATGGTGCCGGGGGGCACTTTCCCGATGACGGATTTGCCGTTCTTGCCATGTTTCTTGGCGCTTTGTCCGCCAACCCCGTCCGTGGCGATTAATTTTGGATCATAAAAAAAAGAACGCAGGTCATTCGTGTGCGGATCCACTTCCAGAATGACGCTTCCGCCATCGCCTCCATCACCGCCGTCCGGGCCCCCCTTGGGCACGAATTTGGCCCTTCGGAAGCTGACCAGCCCGTTTCCTCCCTTTCCTGCCCTGGCGAATATGCGGATGTTGTCAACAAACATGTTCTAAATATGAAACATTTTCCTTCAAAACGCAAGACATGTGCAGGGCTGCACGGTTTTTCCACGGTGTAGGCCGCTGACTTTCCCGTGAAAGAGGATTTCGAATCATTACGGGAACTCCGGATGTTTTTACGATGCCCCGGATTGATTTGTGCCATGCTGGCTGTCTTCACAGTAATAAATGAAGAGAAAAATTCCTCTTATTAAAATAATCAGGGACAGTAGCAGCCACATGCCGCTTTTATTGGTGTCATGCAGACGTCTGCATGTAACGGACGGGGAAGGGAACCCAGGGTGAATAAACTCCATGCCAGAAGAGGAGCGGCAGATGCCAGACAGCAGATAAAAATTTCAGTTGAGTTCTTTTGATTCAAGCTGTTCCAGGCAAATAAGAAAATTATCGAGATAGTAAAGGACATGTCCAAAGGCAGGACGGCAGTTTGCGCGCATATCCAATCCCTATGTTCCGAGAGGGCGGCCCTCCCGGAAAACGGCATATTTGAAAATGGCCTGTTTAGCGATTCCCAACAAGTTGTTCCCTTGAAGATTGACGTTTGCGCAGCGTTCGTGTCCGGCATGATCCGTCGCAGTTTCGGAAGGTCTGTTTCCAATCAGAAAAAATTGATTCAGTATTTCATGTAATGTTTTAAAATGAGTGGATTACTTATGGAAAACTTCCCCGGAGGCCACTATAATTGCTTAAAATATTTTTCGAAAGTATGCGGGAAAAATAAAAATTGGGGAGTATGACCCCATATCATGAATCTGCATGGAATTCTGTCTTCCTGGGGAAAGGCGGATATCGTCATTTTTCTTATACGTGATGGGCAAACGGTCTTTTGGATTGAAAATGAATATGGGCGTGGCATGATTTCCAGGAATCATGCCACGCCTTTCCATCCACCTTCCCGACGGTTCTGAAAAAACCATAGTTCTTCCGAAGAACGGTGAATATTTCGCACGCATCGGACGTGACGAGCATTGCGAGATTGTGCTTCCCTTTCAGTCGGTTTCCGGAGAGCATGCCTTGCTTCAGTTTAAGGAAGGGGGATATATCCTGGAAGACCTTGGCTCCACTAATGGAACTAAAATCAACGGCCTGACGCCGATGGGCGCCGCGACCCTTTACGATGGCGATGAAATCGCTTTGGGGGATGCCAGGCTCCGGTTTGCGGAAGAGCCATCTCCGGGATTTTCTGCCGAATTATCCGGGAGAGAAGAAGAGGCCGCCCCTTCGATCGCTATGCGGAACTTACAGCAGTTGGCGGATGAAGCCGCCCGCACGACCCGGAATCATTATTTATGGATGGCCCTTTATGCCGTCCTGATATTTTTTCTGGCTGTGTTTGCCGGATTAACCTACAAACATTACAGGGTAACGGGTGAATTGCTGCCTCTTCAATGGCTGGGTATTGAATCCCCCAAGGCCGCCTTGAAATCCATGCCTCTTCCTCAGACGGAAAACGGTATGCAGCTCTGACCGGAATTTTCCAGTCCTGCCGTTTTATGGACTGGCCGGAGTATTTCCGGGCATGCGTTCCACATCCGTGAATAATGTGAAAGGAGTGGCGGAGCCCTGTTCCAATTCCAACAGGTATTGTTTAATGGTCAGGCCGCTTGCATATCCGGTCAGTTTGCCGTCGGCTCCGATGACTCGGTGGCAAGGGATGATGATGCCGACAGGGTTCCGATTGTTGGCCTGTCCTACTGCCCGGCATGCTGATGGGCGTCCTATTCGCCGGGCAATGTCTCCGTAACTTCTGGTTTCTCCATAGGGGATGGCTTGAAGGGCTTTCCAGACCGTTCGTTCAAATTCGGTTCCCTGGGGAGAAAGCGGCACGTCAAATACGCGGCGGGAACCTTGAAAATATTCATCCAGCTGGTCAGCCGTTTGACGCAGCAGGGGTGTTTCCTCCCATTCCAAATGCTCCGGCTGTGCCATGCGGCTGAAGAAAAGATGGGTGACGGCTGTGCCGTTTTCCACAATCACGACAGCGCCTGCAGGCGTCTGGTGGAGGAGCGCTCGGGCATGGGGAGGAAAAGTGGTTTTCATATCATGACCATAGCATGTGCCGGGTTAAAAGTTCTATTCATTTTGCAGGATATTTCGCCATTTGACAGGGGAAAGGAGGTATGAGGTCCCGAATGATGTATTTTGTTTGAAAGGCTGCGGAACTAGGTGCAGTATTGCTCCGTATGAAGAAGAGCCTATTTGCCGTGCTATTGACTGCATGCCTTTGCATGTCTGTAAAGGGAGAAGATTCCAAACCTCCGAGGACCCTCCCCGGCGGATGGGTTTATGTCTGGGGTGACGAGTTCAACGGTTCCAGGATAGACGCCAAAAAGTGGAAACCGGAGTTGGGAGTAATCCGTAACCAGGGATCCCAGCAGACTTATACAGGCCGACCCAAGAATATGAGATTGGAGGATGGCTGCCTGGTTTTGGAAACCCATTTTGAAAAGTTCGCCAATATCAATTACAAAAAAAGTTCGGCGGATTGGATCAAGAATACCAAGTTCATGCCCTATACCTCCGGTTCCGTTACGACGATCAAGACAAAAAATTTCATGTTCGGCAGACTGGAAGTGCGTGCCAAGGTTCCCAAAACCAAGGGCATCTGGCCAGCCATCTGGCTGCTTGGCAAGAATAAATGGGGCTGGCCCGCCAATGGAGAGATTGATATGCTGGAGAATATTTCCCAACAGCCGGATGTGGTTTATTCCACTTTCCATTTGAGTCCGGACGGCGTGTCCAAAAGGGATGCTTCCCGCGGAGGGACTGTGAAGATAGATAATCTTTCCGATGATTTTCATACCTATGTCATGGAATGGGACAAGGATTCCATCAAGTTGATGGTGGATGACAAGCTGGTGAAGTCCATTGACCTTAATACCACCAATTATGCCAATGGGGCGGGGAATCCGTTCCGTACGCCGTTCTATCTCATTCTCAATTCCGCCGTGGGCGGCACCTGGTGCGAGAAAGCTCCTAAAGACGGGCAAGGGTATCCTGTAAAATTCCTGGTTGATTACGTTCGGTTCTATCAGACGAAAGAACATGCCCAGCAGGCTAAGCAGTTTGACCCGGAAACCGGCCTGCCCAAGAAGAAATAGCCTTTTTCCAGGTTGAGACATGTCCGGCGTGGCGGCCGGACATGCAATATGTCACTTGCCTTGTCATTTCACAAATGGCGCGGCTTTTCATATTGGATTCTTCTGCAGTGTTTCGGAACGGGAGGCCGTGAAGGTCGCAAGTCTGCATTTCCAGAGGAGATTGCTGTATAGCTCCGCGGGAATGTGCTTACCTGTGTTTTCTTTTTTATATTTAACGGAATAGCGCAAAAAAACGGCTCCGCCGGATGACGGAGCCGTTTTCGTTGGTCCAAAAAAGGGTTGGCTGGTTCTAACAGGATGTTCCCGTGGTCTGGGCCAGTTCCTGGAAACGGGCCAGGATTCGAGCTGTGACAGGACCGATTTTTCCAGAGCCCAGCTGATAGCCGTCCAGTTTGGTCACGGGAACGCATTCCGCGGCAGTGCCGGTCAGGAAGCATTCGTCCGCACAAGTGATGGTAAAGCGGTTCATGGTCTTTTCCTGAGCCGGGATTTGCAGCTCCCGGCAGATTTCCAGCACTACCCGGCGCGTGATGCCGTCCAGGCAGCCGTCCGTAACTGGCGGCGTGAACACGGTACCGTCCTTCACGATGAAAATGTTGTCGCCCGTGCATTCGGCCACATTACCCAGGTCGTTCAGCATCAGGGCTTCCGCCGCACCCTGGCGCACAGCTTCCATTTTGGCCAGGATGTTGTTGAGATAATTGAGCGACTTGACCTGCGGACAAACAGTGTCCGGACGGTTGCGGCGCACGGAGCTGGTAATCAGGGCCAGCCCGTTTTCATATACATTCGGATCGTACAGGGAGATTTTATCCGCAATGATGAAGACGCAGGACCGTTTGCAGTTGAATGGGTTAAGTCCCAGATTGCCGACGCCGCGGGTAACCACCAGACGGATATAGCCGTCGTTCAGGCCGGAGGCCGCGACCGTTTCGCATACGGCGTTGGAGAGTTCTTCCTGAGTGTAAGGAATATCCAGCAACAGATAATGGGAGCAGTTGTACAGGCGGTCCATGTGGTCTTCCAGGCGGAAAACGCGCTTGTTATAGAACCGGATACCTTCAAAAATGCCGTCTCCATAGAGTGTGCCGTGGTCGAAAACCGAGGTTTTTGCTTCCTCCTGTTCCACCAGCTTTCCATCTAACCAAATCTTCATTGTTATCTAGAATTGAGAAATTACTTATGCCGGAACAGAATACTCCTATTTGAGGAGGGGGGGAAGCTATAAATGCGCCGGAGGAAAATAAAAGTTCCATCGCTTGCGGCAATGGCGGCAGGGAGGCTTGCAACCGCTGAAAATATAGTCGGTATTCATGGAGCAGACTTGACATTTATTTTCCGGTGTTTTTAGCTCTCGCGCGCAATGTCAGATCCTTCCAAGTTCCGCAACCTCGCCATTATCGCTCACGTTGACCATGGGAAGACGACCCTGGTTGACCAACTTTTGCAGGCGGGAGGCGCCTACCGTGCTAACCAGGCCGTGCAGGAACGCGCCATGGATTCCATGGATCTGGAACGAGAAAAGGGCATCACGATTAAGGCCAAGAATACATCCATCCTCTGGAATGGATACACGATCAATATTGTGGATACTCCCGGACACGCGGATTTCGGCGGGGAAGTGGAGCGCGTGATGAAAATGGTGGATGGCGTGCTTCTGGTGGTGGACGCTTTTGAAGGGCCGCAGGCTCAGACGCGTTTTGTGCTCCGCAAGGCCCTTCAGGAAGGTCTGATGCCCATTGTCGTCATTAACAAGATCGACCGTCCGCATGCCGATCCCGCCGCCGTGCATGACCAGGTGCTGGAGCTTTTTCTGGAGCTGGGCGCCACGGATGAACAATTTGAGGCCCCTTTCGTGTACGGTTCCGCCCGCGACGGTTACTTCATGAATTCCATGGAGGGGGAACCTCCTGTGGACTGCACTCCTCTTTTATTCAAGATTGTGGAACATATCCCCGCTCCGAAGGATGCCGATCCGGAGGGTGAATTCAAGATGCTCGTTTCCAATATTGACTGGGACGATTATGTGGGCCGTGTGGCTATCGGCCGCATTACTTCCGGCACTGTGAAGAAAGGGGATACCGTGTGGCTCCATCAGAGCGACGGCTCCTGCATTTCCGGAAAAGTGACCCGCATGTTTGAATATTCCGGCCTGAGCACTACGGATTCGGCCATCGGCGTGGCAGGCAACATCGTAGGGGTGGCGGGGTTTGAAAACGTCAATATCGGGGAAACCTTGGGCGGTTCCGCGGATACGGAGCCCCTTCCATTCGTGGCGATTGATCCTCCTACCATTTCCATGGAATTTTCCATCAACAACGGGCCTTTCGGAGGGCGCGACGGCAAGAATGTGACTTCCCGCGTGATACGCGACCGCCTGATGAGGGAAATGCGGACGAATATTTCCATCCAGGTGGAGGATACGGACAAGGCCGGCGTTTTCTCCGTTTCCGCCCGCGGCGCCATGCAGATCGCCGTGCTGGTGGAGACTATGCGCCGTGAAAATTATGAACTGTGCGTTTCCCGTCCCACCGTGATCATGAAGAGGGATGAAAACGACCGCCTTACGGAACCGTATGAAACGATGTACGTAGAAGTTCCGGACGAACATGCCAACGGCGTCATGAAGCTTCTTCACGCCCGCAAGGGACAGATGGAAGACATGGTATGCAGGGAAGGCACGGGCCATACTTTTATTCAGGCTTATATTCCCACCCGCGGTATTATCGGTTTTGAATTTGAGCTGGTCAATCTGACGTCCGGCCACGGTATTTTCTCCCACCTGTTCCGGGATTACGGGCCTTATGCCGGGGACATCACCACGCGTACCACCGGCACCCTGGTTTCCATGGAGACGGGCGTTTCCACTCCGTTCGCGCTGGTAGCGCTGGAAGAACGCGGGCGTCTGTTTGTGGGGCCGCAGGAAGATATTTACGAAGGCCAGATTGTAGGCGAAAACCCGCGGCAGATGGATATGCCGGTCAACCCGTGCAAGGAAAAGCATTTGAACAATATCCGCTCAGCCACGAAGGGAGACGGCATCCAGCTTTCCCCTCCCGTCATTTTTTCTCTGGAACGTGCCATTGAGTACATTGAACCTGATGAACTGGTGGAGGCTACGCCTCATTTTATCCGTCTGCGCAAGCGCATCCTGAACGCCAATGACCGCGTAAGGGAATCCCGCAAAGCAGGAAATTAAGGTTCCTGGAGCGCTGGGGAAAGGCTCCTGTGTTCAAAGCGGCGCCGGGGTAGGGCCGCGCTGCCGGGTTCCCTGCGGTCCGCTGAGCGGAGGAATGGCCTTGTTCTGTTATGAATAATTCCGGTTTTTCCTGTGCGGCTATCGTTTTATTTGTCCGCAGCGGTTTCCTTGCGGAAGAATGCGGGTTAATGGTCCCGTAATCGGAGAAGCCCAGGGGGCAGAAAA
>ENA-OPSH01000629-OPSH01000629.1-human-gut-metagenome-genome-assembly--contig:-NODE-629-length-18859-cov-4.087481_pt1 | contig 18859 bp, 7 predicted proteins | sample MGYA00241802_ERZ501895 | MGnify/ENA primary metagenome ERZ501895 (study PRJEB25962, sample SAMEA2042304) | human gut metagenome | biome: human gut; feature: human-associated habitat; material: faeces...
CCCATGTCATTATGAATGGTGTGGAGTATGTAGTTGAGGATACCGGAAATTTTGCACAGTATGGTGTGCAGTTTGATGTATTCTACGGCGATCATGCTTCTGCGTCAGCACATGGGCATCAGACCTGGGAAGCATACATAGCAGACAGCAATGGAAGTCAGGAAGTGGAAGTAACGACAACAAGAGAAGTGAACCGGCTGGATGTAACACTTACGAACCATAACCTGGATGCAGTTTTAAGAAACCGTATGACAGACAAGGAACAGGAGCAGTATGACGCTTACAACAAATACTATGGAAATCGTGATTATCTGTTTGACCTTAACACAATTCCGACAGGTGGGGCAGGCTTTGGATATGATATTCCGGCAGAAGCACTTTCTGATCCGCAGTTTGCCAAGATGATCCGGGAAGCGGAAAAATATCTGGGTTATCCGTATGTCTGGGGCGGTGCATCGCCATCTACCAGTTTTGATTGCTCTGGTTTTGTATGCTGGGTAATCAATAATTGCGGAAATGGATGGAACGTGGGAAGAACAACAGCGGACGGACTTCGTTCTTATTGTTCCTATGTATCTCCATCTGATGCAAAACCGGGAGATCTGATCTTTTTCCAGGGAACTTATGATACGCCGGGAGCGAGCCATGTTGGAATTTATGTAGGAAATAACATGATGATTCATTGCGGGAATCCGATTCAGTATACAAGCATTGCAAGTTCTTACTGGCAGCAACATTTTATGGCATTTGGCAGACTTCACTAGAAGGGAGTGAATAAGAGATGAATATGCGATTAAAAAAGGTTCTGGATGATATTCAGAAAACTGAAAACAAGATTCTGGAATTGCAGGAGCATGTAAGGCAACTGAGAATCCAGAAAAAGCAGATGGAAGATGCAGAAATCATTAAGGCAATCCGTTCCATGAAAATGGATAGCCGAAAGATGCTGACTTTTCTGGATGGAATTCAGAACGGAACAGTTACCATGCAGTTTGATGAAGAGGGCAATCTTTCTATGGATAGTTCTGAAACAGGTATAAAGAAAGAAGAAAATATGGATAGCGAAATGTTAACCGGACTGATAGAAGAAAGAGAGGATTTGGAAGATGAAGAATAAAGTAATGAAAAAAATTTTGATGATTATGTTGTCGTCAACAATACTGATGGGTTCTGCCAGTGTGACTGCATTTGCACAGGCAAATGAAAATGCAGAGCAGACAGAAGCAGTGGAACAGGTGATAGAAGAACAGCCGGCAGAGCAGCCTACCACAGAGGAAACACCGTTTTCCACACCGGGAAACGGACAGCTTGTGGATGATAAGGAGAATGACAGTTCCAAGCAGTTTCTGACTGTACAGACAAAGAATGGAAATACCTTTTATATGGTCATTGACCGTTCCGGTACTTCCGAGAACGTGTACATGATGTCACTGGTAGATGAAAATGATCTGGCAGAGTTCTTAGACGAAAACGAGGAAACCGAGAAAAAAGAGGAATCAGCAGTTGTTCTTCCGGAAACGACTGCAGCACCAGAACCAGAAACTACCGTACAGCCAGAAACAGAAGTGAATCCAGAATCCGGTGGTAATAAAATGTTTGGTTCTGCGATCCTGGGCGGCGGCATTGTACTGGTATTCGGTGGTTTAGCTGCTTTTGTTTTAAGTAAATTCCGAAAGAAAAAAGAGGACGGTATTGTAGAGGAAGGCCTGGAATTTGCTGATGACAGTTACATCAATGAAGATGAAGAAAATGCGGAAGATCAGCAGAAATAACAAAAAAGCATAAGGTATGGAGAAAGGGCAGTTCTTTATGGACTGCCTTTTTGACAGGAACAGGAGGAAAACATGGCGAAATTTTTAGTGATTGCAGAGAAACCGAGCGTGGCACAGAGCCTTGCAAAAAATTTATCTGCTTATCAGAGAAAGGACGGGTATCTGGAGGGGAACAGTTGCATTGTCAGTTGGTGTTTGGGACACCTGGCAGAATATGCACCACCGGAAATTTATAATGAAAAATATGCAAAATGGCAGTTTGAGGATTTGCCGATCATTCCGGAAGTATGGAAAGTTCAGGTATCAGAAGATAAAAAGAAGCAGTTTGATGTGCTATGCGGCTTAATAAACCGGGCAGATGTAGCATATCTGGTCAATGGCTGTGATGCCGGAAGAGAAGGAGAACTGATTTTTAAAAGAGTTTATGATTTGGCAGGCTGTCAGAAACCAGTGAAGCGTCTGTGGATCAGTTCAATGGAAGATGAAGCCATTCAGAAAGGATTTCAGTCCCTAACTGACGGGAGAGAATATGCAGGGCTTTGTAATGCTGCGGTATGCAGGGCACAGGCGGATTGGTTGATTGGAATGAACGCAACGAGAGCCTACACAACCAGATATTTTAAGCGTTTGGTAGTTGGCAGGGTACAGACACCGACGCTTGCCATGCTGACGGAAAGAAAAGAGAAGATCGAGCATTTCAAGAAAGAAGCCTATTATAAGGTTTCTCTGTCAGATGGGAAACTTATGGTAACATCAGAGAGTATCCCGTTAGAAATGGAAGCGGAAGAATTAAGAAAACTTTGTGATGGGACAGAAGCACTGGTCACAAGGGTAAAAAGAGAGCAGAAAAAGACTTTCCCACCAAAACTTTATGATCTGACCGGTCTGCAGAGGGAAGCAAATCGTTTTTTTGGATACACTGCCCAGAAGACATTGGATATGCTGCAGGAGCTGTACGAAGAAAAGATGGTTACCTATCCGAGAACAGACAGTCAGTATGTAACCGAAGATATGAAAGAAACGGTAAAAATGCTTGCCGAAGGCATGACAGATTTTCTTCCGTTTCTGGAATCTGGACAGACTAGAGGTAACATAGATCGTGTGGTTAATAATGCAAAGGTATCTGATCATCATGCAATACTGCCGACAAAAGAAGCAATGGAAAAAGGCATGGGAGGACTTTCCAGTGGAAAGAAAAATCTGCTGATGCTGATCGGACAGCAGCTTGTTCAGGCAACAGGGGAAGAGTACCTTTATGAGCAGACAGAAATTTCCGTACAGTGCAAAGAACATGAATTTACTGCAAAGGGAAAGCTGCCTGTACAGATGGGCTTCAAAGAAGTGGAAGAAGCCTTTCGGAAATACTGTGTAAAGGATAAGAAACCTGACGAACCGGATCATAAGACAGAACTTCCAGAAGGATATGAGGAAGGAATGACTCTTGCCTCTGTGAAGGCAGAGAAGAGTACACATTATACTTCCCCGCCGAAGATGTTTACCGAAGATACCCTGCTTGCTGCGATGGAAACAGCGGGGAATAAGGAATTTGATTCTGAAACAGAGAAAAAAGGACTTGGGACACCGGCAACCAGAGCGAATATCATTGAGAAGCTGGTATCTTCCGGTTATGCAGAACGTAAAGGAAAACAGATTCTTCCTACCGTAGCAGGATGTGAGCTGATTCATGTAATGCCGGAGAATCTGAAATCTGCAGGCCTGACAGCAGAATGGGAGAATCAGCTTCTGATGATGGAAAAGGGGGAAATCCAGGAAGATGAATTTATGAATGGGATTGTATCCATGATTAATGAGATTCTTTCTATGTGCAGGGCAATTTCGGAAGAAGAACGGAACCGTTTTCAGATTGCAAAGGAAGTAATCGGGAAATGCCCGGTATGCGGTTCTGATGTATATGAGGGTAAGACCAATTATTACTGCTCTGACAGAAGCTGTCAGTTTGCTCTGTGGAAGTCGAACCGCTTTCTGGAAAGTATGAAAAAGTCGATGGATAAAAAGATGGCGGTGGAGCTTCTGAAAAATGGACGTACCCATGTGAAAGGACTGTATTCCAAGAAAAAAGACAGCAAATTTGATGCCGATCTGGTATTAGGGTTAGAAGATGGAAAAGCCAGATTCAGTCTGGAATTTCCTAAAAAGAAGAAATAAGGCACAGACGGAAGGAGGAATGAGTTATGGCTCATTTAGATGAGATACGGGGACTTGCGGAGTATCATGCAACCCGTATCAGCAGTTCACCAAGGGACTGGATGAATTATCTGGATACTGCAGCCAGACTGTATCGGTATCCATTTATGGATCAGCTTTTGATCCACGCGCAGCGTCCAAAAGCAACTGCCTGTGCTTCGCTGGAATTATGGAATGAAAAAATGCTGCGGTGGGTAAACCGAGGAGCAAAGGGAATTGCTCTTTTGGATGAAACCATGCAGAAAACAAGACTCCGATATGTATTTGATATTCAGGATACTCATAAGGTAAAAGGTGGAAGAACCCCTTACCTGTGGCGGTTGCAGGAGAAGCAACAGGAGGAGTTATTAAACCATTTAGAAGAAGTTTATGGACTGGAAGTTATAGATACAGGAAGTCTTTCTGATGCACTGATGGCAACAGCGAAGTATATGGTAGAAGAAAATCTGGATGAATACCTGGATGGCTTGACATATGTGATGGAAGGAACGTATCTGGAGGAGCTGGAAGAAGATACCATACGCAGTGAATTTCGCAGTCTGTTGACAGACAGCATTTATTATACGCTGGCTTCCAGATGCGGACTTGATCCGTTGGAACGGCAGGAAGAAATGGACTTCGTACATATCACAGACTATAACAGTTTATCAGTGCTGACATTTATTGGAAATGCGACGAGCATGGCCAGTGAGTCTGTGCTAGTGGATATTGGAAGATTTGTACACCGTATTTCATTAGAAGAAATGAAAAAGGGTATTGAAAATTCAGAGGAAAGGAATTATAATAAATTCAACACGTTAATTCGTGAAAGCGAAGAAAACAACAACAGAATCATAGAAAACGAATATTCACAGGAAGATGAAGGAGGAAATGAGCATGGAACTGACATATCATCGCAAAGGGGATTATCTGTTTCCGAATCTGACAATCCAGGAGACAGAGGTACAGATTGGGAAATACGGAATGCTGCGGAGGACATTTCTGAAGGAACACAAGAACAGCCTGTATCAGAGCCTGTTACTGACCGGGAAACTGAACAGCCATCTGGAAGAGATCGAGAAAACAGCACAGAAGAGATTGGAAGTACAGATGGCGAAACTGTTGGAGAAGAATCCGGCACCATCGAAAGAGGAGAACCCGATGGCGTGGACAGCACATATGAACAGTCTGACGGCAACAGCGGAAGAGAGCATCTTGACGGAATTGGTGTACAGCTAATTGAAGACACAAGTGAAGATCAGTTAAGTAAAGCAGAGGAAGAAATTGCCTCTGCTTTATCTTTGCCCGAACTTCCATCTGTAAATGAACAGAAAAGAGAAATCGAAAACAGAATAGCTGCCCTCTATGCCGGGGAGATTGCCATTCCAAGTGAGGTGGTCGATGAGGTTTTAAGAACCGGAGGAAACCGAAGCAAGAGCCAGCTTCGTATTATCTATAATTTTATGAGTGAACAGACACCGGAAGAATATACAGAGTTTGTGAAGCGGGAGTATGGGACTGGTGGAAAGGGCTTTGAAATCAATGGCATGGAATATTCTGTCTGGTTTGACGAAACGGGATTGCAGATTGCAGTAGGGCATACGGTTACCGATCAGATTCTGGATAAGGCGTTTTTATCCTGGGAAGATGTGAGTGGTCGTATCCATCAGCTTTTGAAGCAAGGCGAGTATGCACCACAGTCTGTACTTGATGTTGCAAGGGAGAATGCGATAAAGGAACATGCCCAGGCACTTGCCTATATGAAAGCGGATATGGCAGAGGGTGTAGCAGAACTTGTCTTTGATGAAGAGGATTTACCACATCTTCACAGTATTTATCCGGAAATTACTGATTATCTGGAAGAGAAACTAACAGATCCGGAGTGGCTGGCAGATCTGAACGAGCGTCTGGAAGGACTGGCAATGGCTTATGAGGAAGATAAAAGCATTATGCGGTTCCGCACCTATAATCCAATCAGAATATCCGGTCAGTTTCAGAAATTTGCAGCAGAAGTAATTCCATACAATGCCAGAGATGAATTCGCATGGCAGGAACATAAGGTATTTATTACTCAAGATGAAATAGATGCTTTTCTTGCCGGTGGCGGTCCGTATTCGGATGGAAGGCTTTCTACCTATTCTTTTTATCTTCTGAATGGAGATGATAAGGCAAGGACAGATTTTATCAAGGAAAAATATGGGATAGGCGGTCAGAGCCATGCTTTATGTGGAGCAGACAATTCACATGCAGATTATGATGGGAAAGGTTTGAAGCTGGAGAGAGGGGACTATGGGAATCCAGATACTTCGGTGTTGCTGCCCTGGGCAAAAGTTGCAAAAAGAATCGGCTATCTGATTGATAACCAGCAGTTCTTACGTTCCGCAGATTATTCCCGTATGCCGGAATATGAGAGGGAACGGATTGCAGGAAAAGTGATCAGTTTTTATGCAAGGCTGCCAGAAGAAATCGAGCGTCCGTTCAAGCAGGATTTCTTTAATGAAGAAGCAAGAAAAGAACTTCCTGTTATGCTGAATGATTCGGAGCAGTCGCAGAAATTGTTACAGGCGATGGACGATGCACTGGCAATGCTGCCATTGGATTTTGAATCAGTGAATGAAACTTATGAGAAGAAATTACAGCTATTGACGGAAGTACATCAGTATGTGGAAGGCAGCTATACGATTTTCCCAGCACAGGAAGTACCAGATCAGGCAGATGGCTTAGATGGATACCAGATGTCTTTATTTGATATTGTGAGTGCCTCCGAACCAGAAGAAAATACAGAAGAACCAGAAGTGGAAGAATCGTCTGCAGAAATGGAGGAGGTACAAAAAGGGGAACCAGAATCTGAGCCAGAAGATGTAGTTGTACAGGAACAGTGGAACGAGAATGTATTTGAATATCAGGGGTATCATTTTGAACCAGTGGGGATTCTTCCACAAGGTCTGGAAGGGAAAGAACTGGTAAACCAGACAAGAGGAAATACAGAATTGCATTTGACTACCTACGAGCGAGAAGATGATATTTTATATTCCTATGCAGGATTCTACGAAGCAAGTGGTTCATCAAAAGCTGATATTTTCCGGTGTATGGAAACCGGACGAAATTATATTCCAGGGGAGAACGAACTGTTTGGCTATGAGGGAGAATTTTTACCATATCTGCAGAATGAACAGGTGCAGGAACAGGAACCTCATAATTTCCATATTACGGACGATGACCTTGGCTCTGGCGGTCCGAAAGCAAAGTTTAAAGCAAATATGGAAGCTATCCGGCTGCTGAAAGAACTGGAACAGGAGCAGAGATTGGCAACACCGGAAGAACAGGAAGTGTTGTCAAGATATGTTGGATGGGGCGGTATTCCACAGGCTTTTGAAGAAAGAAACAGTGCCTGGGCAGCGGAATATACGCAGTTAAAAGGAGTCCTCACACCAGAAGAATACAGTGCAGCAAGGGCATCAACGCTGAATGCCTTTTATACTTCTCCGACAGTCATCAAGGCTATGTATGAAGCACTTGGAAATATGGGACTGAAACAGGGAAATATACTGGAACCGTCCTGTGGAGTAGGAAACTTTATGGGACTTTTACCGGAAAGTATGAGTGCTGCAAGTATGTATGGCGTAGAACTTGATCCGGTTTCCGGGCAGATTGCAAAACAGCTTTACCAGAAGAACAGGATTGCAGTACAAGGATTTGAGGAAACCAGTTACCCGGACAGCTTTTTTGACTGCGTGATTGGAAATGTACCGTTTGGGGCATATCAGGTCAGTGACCGCAAATATGACAGATACCATTTTATGATCCATGATTATTTTATTGCAAAATCCTTAGATCTGGTACGTCCGGGTGGAGTGGTGGCAGTTGTCACATCAAGCGGTACGATGGATAAGCAGAATCCGGAAGTCCGACAGTATTTCGCAAACCGGGCAGATCTGCTTGGGGCGATCCGTTTACCGAACAATGCTTTCCAGAGAAATGCCAATACCAGTGTGGTTGCGGATCTTCTGTTTTTCCAGAAAAGGGACAGGGCTGCGATCACAGAACCAGACTGGGTACAGTTAAAAACCACACCAGAAGGTTATACAGTCAATTCCTATTTTGCTAATCATCCGGAAATGGTGCTTGGAGATTTCACAACAGAAAGTACCCAGTACGGAAAACAGGAAGTAACAGTAAAGGCAAAAGCGGAAGCAGATCTGGCAGAGCAGTTAAAAGAAGCGGTAAAGCATATCCAGGGAACCATCACAGAGCAGGAGATTTCAGATACGGAACTGGAAGAACAGGTAGTATCCATACCGGCAAATCCGGATATTAAGAATTTCAGCTTTGCACTTGTCGGAGAGGACATTTATTACAGGGAAAATTCTGTTATGAATAAGATGGAACTTCCCGTTGTGACAGGCGAGCGTGTCAGAGGTATGGTTGCTATCCGGGATGCAACAAACAGGCTTCTGGAACGGCAGTTGGAAGAATGCAGTGATGAAGAGGTCGCCAGCTTACAGGCTGAATTGAACCGGGTTTATGACAGCTTTACTGCCAAGTATGGACTACTCAGCAGCAATGCAAATAAAAGGGCGTTCAGCATGGACAGCAGCTATTGCCTTTTGACTTCCCTTGAATTTCTGGACGAAAAGGGCGAGTTGAAGCGGAAAGCAGACATATTTACGAAAAGGACGATCCGCAGGGCAGAGCCGGTAACATCGGTAGACACTGCAAGTGAGGCACTGGCGGTATCTATCGGGGAAAAGGCAAAAGTGGATATTCCTTATATGATGGAGCTTACCGAGAAAACAGAGGAAGAGGTCACAGAGGAGCTTACGGGTGTTATCTTCAAGAATCCGCTTACGGATAAATGGGAGCCATCCGACGAGTATCTTTCCGGGAATGTCAGGGAGAAGCTGAACATTGCAAAGCAGTTTGCAGAGAACCACCCGGAATATATGGTCAATGTACAGGCACTGGAACGGGTACAGCCGAAAGATCTGGACGCTTCCGAGATTGAAGCAAGGCTTGGTGTAACATGGATTTCGCCGGACTATATTACAGAGTTCATGGCAGAAACATTCCATACACCACGACAGCATATCAATTATGAGCGTATCAAAGTACAGTATGCGGAAGTGACCGGACAATGGAACGTAAAAGGAAAGAACGTGGACAGCAGCAATAACCCGCTTTCCACCGCAACTTACGGAACACAAAGGGCAAATGCTTACAGGTTGTTGGAGGATGCACTGAATCTGCGTGACACAAAAATCTATGACACAATACATGATGCGGATGGGGAACACCGGGTACTGAACCGGAAAGAAACCACCCTGGCACAGCAGAAGCAGGAACTGATCCGGGAAGAGTTTAAAGAGTGGATTTTTAAGGATATGAGCCGACGGGAAACACTCTGCAAAATTTATAATGAACGGTTTAACAGCATCCGGCCAAGGGAATATGATGGCAGTCACATTCAGTTTGTCGGAATGAATCCGGAAATTAAGCTGATGGAGCATCAGAAAAATGCGGTGGCACATATCCTTTATGGAAATAATACCCTGCTTGCACACTGTGTAGGTGCAGGCAAGACGTTCCAGATGATCGCAGCCGGTATGGAGAGCAAGCGTCTGGGACTGGCACAAAAGAGTCTTTATGTGGTTCCGAACCATTTGCTGGAACAGTGGGGAAGCGATTTTTTACGCTTATATCCGGGAGCAAATATTCTGGTGGCAACGAAGAAAGACTTTGAACCGGCAAACAGAAAACGGTTCTGTTCCAGAATCGCAACAGGGGATTATGATGCGGTCATTATCGGACACAGCCAGTTTGAGAAAATCCCGCTTTCCAGGGAAAGGCAGATTTCATTGTTGGAAGATCAGATCGCAGATATTACCTATTCTATTGAAGCAGCAAAAGAGGAAGCGGGACAGCAGTATACGATCAAGCAGATGGAAAAGACAAAGAAAACCCTGAAAGCAAAACTGGAAAAACTGAATGACCAGACACGAAAGGATGATGTGGTGACTTTTGAGCAATTAGGCGTGGACAGGCTGTTTGTGGACGAGTCACATTTTTACAAGAACCTTTTTTTATACACAAAAATGCGGAATGTGGCAGGCATTTCACAGACCGATGCACAGAAAAGTTCAGATATGTTTATGAAATGCAGGTACATGGATGAGATTACCGGGGGAAAGGGAATCACGTTTGCAACGGGAACACCTGTATCAAACAGTATGACTGAATTATACACCATTATGAGATACCTCCAGTATGATACTTTAATGAATATGGGAATGGGACATTTTGATTCGTGGGCAGCAACTTTTGGAGAAACAGTTACGGCAATCGAATTGTCACCGGAAGGGACGGGCTATCGTGCAAAAACACGATTTGCCCGTTTCTTTAATCTTCCAGAACTGATTTCCATATTTAAAGAAGCTGCGGATATTCAGACTGCAGACATGCTGAATCTTCCTGTACCGGAAGCAGAATATATCAATGAAGTATTAAAGCCGAGTGAGGAACAGAAAGAAATGGTGGAAGCCTTTTCGGAACGTGCAGAACAGGTCAGGGGCGGTGCAGTAGATCCAAGGGTAGATAACATGCTCAAGATTACCAATGACGGAAGAAAATGTGCATTAGACCAGAGGCTTTTAAATGATATGCTGCCGGATGCAGGGGAAAGCAAGGTAAATGCCTGTGTGGAGAATGCTTTCCAGGTATGGGAGGACGGAAAAGATACACAGGCTACCCAGTTGATCTTCTGCGACCTCAGCACACCGAAAAATGATGGAACATTCAACGTGTATGATGATGTAAGAAACAAGCTGGTGGAACGGGGAATCCCGAAAGAGGAGATCGCATTTATTCATGAATATAATACGGAAGTAAGAAAAGCGGAGCTGTTTGCAAAGGTGCGGGCAGGGCAGGTAAGAATCCTGATGGGTTCCACTCCGAAACTCGGTGCTGGTACCAACGTCCAGGACAGATTACTTGCACTGCATCATCTGGACTGCCCCTGGAAACCGTCTGATCTGGAACAGCAGGAGGGACGTATTCTCAGACAGGGAAACCAGAATGACAAGGTAAAAATCTTCCGGTATGTAACGGAAAATACGTTCGATTCGTACATGTGGCAGATTCTGGAAAACAAGCAGAAGTTTATTTCACAGATCATGACCAGTAAATCCCCGGTGCGTGCCTGTGAAGATGTAGATGATACAGCTCTATCTTATGCAGAGATCAAGGCACTGGCAACAGGAAACGAATACATCAAAGAAAAGATGGATCTGGATGTGCAGGTAAGTAAACTGAAACTTCTGAAAGCAAACCACACCAGTCAGATCTATCGTCTGGAATCGGATATTGCAAAGCGGTATCCAGTACAGATTACCGCATTAAAAGAGAAGATTGCCGGTATGCGTGTGGATGCAGATGTGGTTAAAGGAATAGATTTACAGGATAATGACCACTTTGCAATGACAGTCGGTGGAAAGCTGTATACCGATAAAAAAGAAGCGGGAGTTGCACTACTTTCAGCAGCATCCGGCTTGAAGTCCGTGAAATCAGCAGGGCAGATCGGGGAATATCATGGTTTTGCACTTTCTTCAGAATATAATTTCCTGTCGAATACTTATACCATGACGATCAAGGGAAAATGTTCTTATAAAATTGAGTTCGGAAAGGATACTCTGGGCAATATCCAGAGAATTCATAATGCACTCTCTGCAATCGGGAAAAAGCTGGCAGATACCGAGCAGAATCTGGAAACGGTACAACAGCAGTTAAAGACCGCACAGGAAGAGGTGCAGAAGCCATTCCCGAAAGAAGCGGAACTGAGTGAAAAAATGGAACGTCTGGCAGAATTAAATGCCATGCTCAACATGGATGAGAAAGGGGGAGAAAATCTTCTGGCAGATGAGGGAATCGGGGAAAACCCGGAAGTAAACATGCCGGAGGAACGACAGGACAGAATTGCTGACAGTGTTCATAAAACATCTATTCTGGAAAGACTGAAAGAACAGAAACAGCAGGAGCAGACAGGCGAAATACAGCAGAAACCAAAAAAGAAACACGAACAGGAGTTATAAAGGGTATCCCGTCAGAGTGACCATAGCTTTGGCGGGATTTTTCTATGGAGGATTTGATTATGGCAAACAGAGAAGAACAATTAAAGCAGATTACAGAGCAGTTGGAACAGGGTGTTGCAGAAATATTCACATCAGAAAAGTATACCGAATATCTGAATACAATGGCAAAGTTCCATAATTACAGTTTCAATAATACTCTGCTGATCGCCATGCAGAAACCGGAAGCGACACTGGTAGCGGGGTATCAGGCATGGCAGAAGAAATTTAACCGGCAGGTAAAAAGAGGGGAAAAAGGCATCCAGATCATTGCCCCGGCTCCGTTTAAAGAGAAACAGGAGATTGAAAAAACTGATCCGGAAACAGGAGAGATTGTGATCGGGGAAGATGGACAGCCGGAAACAGAAGTAGTAGAGCGTGTCATTACAAGATTCCGGGTTACGACAGTATTTGATGTCAGTCAGACCACAGGAGAACCGATTCCAGAGTTTGAGGTATCAGAACTGGAGGGGGATGTTCTGATCTACCATGATTTTATGGAAGCACTGAAAACGGTTGCCCCGGTTCCCATCCGTTTTATTGAGATTGATGGGGAGGCGAAAGGCTTTTATCAGCTTGTCGATAAATATATCGCTGTCCAGCCTGGCATGAGTGAAGCACAGACCATGAAAACAGCGGTGCATGAAACGGCACATGCAGTATTGCATGATCGTGACCAGATGGAAGCAGAGGGCATCGTAAAAGACCAGCTTACAAGGGAAGTGGAAGCAGAAAGTGTTGCCTATGTGGTATGCAACCATTTTGGACTGGATACATCGGAGTATTCCTTTTCCTATATTGCGAGCTGGTCTTCCGGTAAAAATATGAAAGAGTTTCGTGCTTCTATGGACACCATCCGTAAGACTTCTGCTGATATGATCGGACAGATTGAGGAAAAACTCAAGGAACTTCATATCGAAAGGCCAGAGCAGGAAGTAACTGCTGTGGAGCAGACAGAAGAACTGAGTGTCATGCAGTATGCGGAGCAGACCATCAACCGTCTGGAACAGGAACGGACGATTTTCAGCAATGACCAGAGAAACCTTATCGTGAATTTTGCTTATAAACTGGATGACAGGGAAGCGACGGAAAAACTGGCAGAGAATCTTGCAGAATCTATTCTGGATGGAAACAGGGAAGCGGTACTAAAACTGATTGGAGAAGCGGAGGAACAGATTGACAGTCTGCCGGATTCGATGATCGGTTTATCAGAATTGCATGAAGCCGGATTTTATTCAGAAAGTATGCTTCCGCTTACCAGGGAACGGGCAGTGGAACTGCACCATGAGGGAGTAACGATTTACGGGCTGACCGGAGCAATTGGCGGTCAGGAGCAGTCGCAGAGGGTTATGAATCTGGAATTGGATATTTTAAAGCATGACGGGTTATTCGGAGTGACGAAATTTGAATGGGAAAATTACCGGAGAAGCCAGGAAATGGTTATGATACCAGAAGAAAAAGTAAAGATCAAAGAAACGCTTCTTCTGGAAAGCGATGGAAACCGTTATGGTATTTATCAGATCAACAGCGGACAGGAAGAAAGAGGGTATCAGTTTTTAAGTCTGGAAGCGGCAAAAGAAATGGGATTTACCGTAGATGGTAAAGACTATCAGATGGTTTACAGTGAAAGACTGAGAGATGCTACGACACTGGATAACCTTTTTGAGCGATTTAATATAGAACGTCCAAACGATTTTACCGGGCATTCCATGTCAGTCAGTGATGTGATCATTATGAACCGGGGCGGCAGATTAACCGCATACTATGTGGATTCCTTTGGATTTACAGAACTGCCGGACTTTGTGGCACAGAGAGTTGAAATGTTAAATGCCAATCCTGTAAAAGCGTATCCGGAAGTTTATATGGGAACTTTGGAAAAGGCTATGCAGGAGAGAAATGTAGATGCTTACCTGGATTCCAGAAAACTGAATATCGACTGTAAAAATGCAATCGAACAGGCAATCGCAGAAAACTTTGATGGCATGAGCCTGAAAGCGGATACTGCAATAGGTGTGATTGAAAAATATGGGGAAGAACGAGTTGCCTTTGTTCTGGCAAATACATTGAAACAGCTTTCCCATGATGGAAGATTTTCTGATGGCAATAAGCAGTGGGCAGATGGCATTGATATTCCGGAAAATATCAGCAGGGGAATGGATCTGAACAGAGATTATATTGTGGAAAGCCATCCTGCAGTCCTGAATGGCTTCATTGATATGGCAAGAAACGAAATCCGCACCCGGAAACTGGAAGAGGTGCTTGGCGTGAAAAATCAGCATATCACTGAAACTACAAGAGGGTATGAAGCAGACGGACATACAGGTACATGGTATGCGATTGATATGAAAACTTATCATGGGGAGCGATTCTTCCAGATGCGGAGTGAAGAATACGGTCAGGATGTGGCAGATATTATCGTATCGGAAAATGGAACACTGGTGGCAGAGGACATCTGGCATGGATTTGATGAAGGAGCCAGGGAAGCTATTTCAGAATATCTGGAAGAAAATGGTGCAACAGTATATGACCTGATGAATCTTCCAGGACAGGCAACCGTTATCTTGGCAGACGGAACAGTTATGAAAATCATGGAACAGCAGCCAATCAGTACGGATACATGGGAGCCGACACTGATCGGACAGAATCTGCGGGGGGAAGAACAGAAATTCAGTTTTTTCGAGATACATAAAGTCAGAGAAAATAATGGCATTGATCTGAAAATGCCAGAAAATCATTATATTGACCAATATTATGTGATTGAAGATCTGGCAGCAAAAGGTGGGATGAAGATTGAGAGATATAAGGATCTTGGAGCTGCCCTTGGAGCATATTACTCTTTGCCTAACCATAAAATGAAAGCTCTTGGAATTGAGAATACGGCACCGCTGCGAGGCAGTCTTGATTTTATCCAGTGCAAGAATGGAGTAGATACGCTGATCTATGATTGCCAGGAAGTGGAAGGCTGGCTGAATCCGCAGATATACAATACTTTTAAAGAGATAGGCAACAGTCTGGAAGTGCATGATACAGAGATAGCATACCAGATTGGAGATCAGTATTTCACAATTCAGACGGTAGAAGACGGTTATGATTATACGTTCTATGATAAGGATTATCTGGAAATGGATGGCGGTGTCTACGATAATCCGAATATTTCTATTTCAGAAGCAATGGAGAATATTTTAGAGGAAGAAGGATTGTCCATAGAAGATGCAAATGTGATAGATTATGAAGAAATGTATGCAGAAATTGAATATGCAGAAGAAGAGAGACGGGAGAAGATACAGTTTGAACGTAATTGTCCAAAGGCTTTTTTTGATGGTTATGACAGGAAAGCGGCATTAAAAAATTATGAGGGAATAACCGTACAATTTAAAATGTCTGGTATGTATTTAACAGTGCAACCGACTGAGGAAGGCTATAAATATCTGGTTTATGATCAGGAACTTCATGAAATTTCAGGAGATGCCTGTGGAAATCCAGAAGATTCTATTCAGAAAGCAATGTATGCCAGTCTAAAAAATGAAGGATTGGAAGATGTTGAATGTGTAAAAGTTGATGACAGGGAGTTTCGGGATAAGGTAATCAGTCATTCTAAAGAAGTGCTAGCCAGTGGAGATGTTCGATTCACTTCAGAACTTGGCAGATGTGAAACAGCATTGAATGGGATGGGCAGGGCAGAAATTGAATATGAAGTTTTATTTCATGCAAGAGCTGTGCTGGAAGAAATGGGACTGGAAAATGAAGTTACATTGATTGGGGCGAGAGTACATGGTTCCAGAAGTAGAGATGACCTGTATCGTGCAGATTCTGATCTTGATGTGGTGCTTTCTTATCGAGGAAATATTCGAGAGGATAGTTTTTTTAACGAATTGAATTCGTATGGTATGGCAATAGCAGGCATTAAAGTAGATATTACCCCAATCTTAGAAGAAAGAATTACTTTGGCAGAGTATATAAAGGAATCGGAAGCCTATCTTGATCAGCAGGAAATCAGGAAACTCGCAGTGGACTTGGATAATTTTAGTTATGAATATGATACTTATGAATATAAAGATACCGTTGAAAATAGGGAAGAACAGGTTGAGAAACTCACAGAGGATATTTTGAACAAGGAGACAGCAGGTTTAAAAGACTGGCTGACTGAGGTGGCAGAAGAATCGGATATAGACAGCGATGTAGTCACTGCCCAGTCATTACTTTCACGTCTGAAAAATGCAGAAACACTTTCTGTTTTTACCAGACAGCCAGAGCAGAAACAGCCGGAAGACACGATCACTTTTTATGTTGCGGAGTGTATGGAATTTCCTGTTATGGGTGAGTATCATGAGAACCTTACCCTGGAAGAAGCCTTACGCATTTATGAATCAATTCCTGCAGAACGCATAAATGGAATAAAAGGTGTTGGATTTGAACTGCATGATGGAAGCGATTATGACGGACCGTATGATCTTATGCGACTGGGAAAAGTTGACCGGGAAGGTGTGGAGATGATTCAGCATTATAAGGAAAGTCCATTAGTGCAGAAAGCAATGGATGATGTAGAAAAATATTTTGACTCAAAGCAGGAGATTACGAAAATAGAGGAAAAAGCAGTTGAAGATAAGTCTGTACCAAAAGAAAATCTTTCGCAGCCAAAGAGCAGAAAAGAATCTGTTCTTCAGGCACTCAGAGAGCGTCAGGCGAAAATAAAAGAGCAGGAGCAGAATATGTCGAAAGAAAAATCCAAGGCACATAAGAAGGGAGATGTAACATTATGATGGTAAGGTTTGAGGAAGATGAATATATAGCAGTGGCAATTTTTGATGCAGGAAACCGGGTACAGACAATGGAAGCAATGGATGAGATTTTTTCATATCTGGACGAAGATATGAAGCTGCTGATTTTCACGACGATTCAGAAACTCTATTATCTTAGCGATGAGGGATATGAAGAATTGCAGAAAACGGTAGAAATTTATAAAGCAGATCTGGAGGTGGATGGAGAATGAGTAGAAGTCAGTTTGCAGTTTACCAGTTAAAAAAGAAACCGGAATTGAGAAATCTTCTTTTCCGTACCTATGAAGAACTTGCACAGGATCAGATTCCTGTGCAGGTGGCAAATTATGAACAGGTGTATCTGGGAACAATGAAGCCGGGAGAAACACCAGAGCAGATAAAAAAGGAGCTGGAGAAGAAACAGCCGCACAATTATAAAGGTCATGCAGTCAGTACCAGTGATGTGCTGATCCTGAATGATGAGGGTGTCATGACCACTTACTATGTAAACAAAGACACTTTTATAGAGATTCCTGACTTTATGAAAGTCACATCTTCAGAAAGCGGTGGACTTACCAAAGATACAGTCGGATATGAAATAGAGGGAAAAGACGGAACATGGGAAGTAATAGATTATCTGTTGGTAGAGGGGAAAAATTATTTCCTTATGGAGCATGAGCAGTATGGAACGAATGTTGCGTATGTAGTTTTAGATCAGAATGGCAAAGTGATTGTAGACAGCGTATATAATGGATTTGACGATATGGTAAAACAGCAGATTCGTGACTATTTGCATCCGCCAGTGCAGGAGCAGACAGGAAATAGTAAACCGAAACTGGATAACTGGCAGAAGTATATGGAGAATGGGGAATATCTGCGAAGTGCGGAGATCACAGAGGAAGCAAATTACAATATGATTGACGGACTTAAAAATAATGCAGCACCGAAAGAGAAAAAGAATCGTCCCAAAGAATCTATCCTTGCAAAATTGAACGAGAAAAAGGAAGAAGTCGCAAGGCGCAGTGGACAGAAAGCTATGCAGCAGGTAATGGGACAAGATATGGAACGTACAAAAAAATAAAAATGAGAAGCTGGTCACTTTGTTGTGGCTGGCTTCTTTTTTCGCATATAAAAAGACTGGCCAGTGACGAATGCTTCGGTTAAGGCTAGTCTTTGTAGTGCGTTGCAATATCTTCAATTTTACAATCCAGAATGTTACAGAGTGTATTGATGGTGTTCATACTGACACCCTCATTATTCTGCAAGCGGTGTATCAGGGACTTACTGAAATGGTATTCTTTATGAAGTGTGTACTTTGTAATACCTCTTTCCTGCATGGTAAGCCACAATTTATCATATTTAATCAACGGCTATCTCCACCTTTTTCTTGTCTTTCCCTCATTATAGGGTTAAGATAGAAAGTAACAAAGGTTCTGTTTTCGGAACCCATATCTATGAGGAGGAGATGGATTGAAAAAGCAGAGAACAAAAGGAATTGTACTGGTAGTCGTTTGCTTTATATGTGTGATGTGCATATGTAGTGGATTTCATAAAGCACAGTCGGAGGAACTTTCGGAGATTCCAGATGCAGTTAATAGTACGAGATTTAACACTACGGAACATTTAACAGTTGTAGCAAATCAGGAGGAAATTGCTGATAAAAAGGAACTGGCAAAACAGATTATAAAAATGTGCCGGGAAAATTCTTTTCAGTCTATAAAGTTTTCGTATGATATGGTATGCCCGACAGAATTACAGATCAATGTATATAAGACAGAAAAAGACCTTAACGATAATAAGCAATTCTGTGAGATAGCGTATTTATTAGATGAAGAAAATGGGGAATATGATATTATCCACAACCCTGAAAAATTTATATTATATGTAGATGGAGAAAAGGTAGAATAAAGAAATAGAGGTTTGCTTCCCTGGCTTTATGGAAGAACCTCTATTTTTTATGAAAGAAGTTGGTTATGATTTTTCTTGTGTATGTTCACGCTGGCGATTTTGAACTTGTGAGGTTCCA
>ENA-OPSH01000630-OPSH01000630.1-human-gut-metagenome-genome-assembly--contig:-NODE-630-length-18845-cov-2.164822_pt1 | contig 18845 bp, 13 predicted proteins | sample MGYA00241802_ERZ501895 | MGnify/ENA primary metagenome ERZ501895 (study PRJEB25962, sample SAMEA2042304) | human gut metagenome | biome: human gut; feature: human-associated habitat; material: faeces...
TTCTTTGCCGCTACGATAGCATTACCCTCTGTATTTTGGTTAATGCCGTAACCGTCCATAATAATTAATGCGATTGGTTTCTTTGCCATAAATAATTACTCCTTTATGTTTAAAAATAGGACAGGCAATAATGCCTGCCCTTTTGTAAAATCATTATTTAGCTGCCTTTGTGATAACAGCGAAGTCAGCACTCTTTAGAGATGCACCGCCGATAAGACCACCGTCAACATTTGTCTTTGAGAGGAGTTCGTCAGCATTGCCGTCGTTCATTGAACCGCCGTACTGAATTGTAACAGCGTCAGCGTCAGCCTGTGTGTAAAGCTTAGCGATTGTAGCACGAATAAATGCGCAAACTGCTTCAGCCTGGTCAGCTGTAGCAGTCTTGCCTGTACCGATAGCCCATACAGGCTCGTAAGCGATGATCACGTTCTTTGCATCCTCAGCGGAAATGCCGGTGAATGCTGCAACAGTCTGGAGCTCTACCACATCCTCTGTAATACCATCCTCACGCTCCGCCAGCATTTCGCCAACACACAGAATCACCTTCAGACCGGCAGCCAATGCAGCCTTGGTTCTTCTGTTGACGGTCAGATCTGTTTCAGCAAAGTACTGTCTGCGCTCGGAATGACCGATGATTACATACTCCACGCCCATTTCCTTGAGCATATCAGCGGAAATTTCACCGGTGAATGCGCCACTCTTCTTGAAGTGGCAGTTCTCAGCGCCGACCTTGATATTGGTACCCTTGGTCAACTCCAGTGCGGTTTCCAGATTGGTGTACGGAACGCAAATGATTACACCGCAGGTCTTGTCAGCAGCAATGGGCTTGAGTGCGTTGATCAGCTCAGCAGCCTCTGCTCTGTTCTTGTTCATCTTCCAGTTACCGGCAATAACTGCCTGTCTCAATGCTTTATTCATGATGATTATGACTCCTAATCTATAGATTCATCCAGTAAGGGATTACTTGTCAGCGATTGCTGCAACGCCCGGCAGAACCTTGCCTTCCAGGTATTCCAGTTCTCGTTCAATCAGGAAGCCCATGGCGCTCTTTTCCGCAAAATGCGTCACGCCTTCCGTGGAAGCGTGAGCACGGTGGGCCGTGCCGAATGCGTCGTTCACGAACAGCGTGGCATTGCCCAGCAGGGACTTGGCGAACTCCGGATCGTTCTTCTTTTCACCAGGATAAAAACGGACATTTTCCAGCAGAACCACATCACCGTCCTTCATGGCGGCGCGGGCGGCTTCCGCTTCCGGGCCAATGGCGGCGGAAACGAATTTCACGTCCTTGCCGAGCAATTCGGAAAGGCGGGCGGCAACGGGTTTCAGGGAAAAAGCGGGATCGGGTTCGTTTTTGGGACGGCCCAAATGAGAGGTAAGGACGAGGCGTGCGCCCTGATCCAGCAGGAACTTGATGGTGGGGAGAGCAGCCACAATGCGGGCGTCATTGGTAATTTCCCCATCCTTGAGAGGGACGTTGAAATCCACGCGCATGAGGACTTCCTTTCCCTTGGCGTCAAGGTCGCGAACAGTAAGTTTAGCCATATCGGTTTATATTGTTTGGTTCAATGAATAAAAAAGGGAGGGCATTTCTGCCCTCCCGGATAAATCCCCGCCCGCCCGGCAAAACCGGCCAGGAAAGCCGGAAAATTGAAACAGGCGGACGGCAAGACTTGTCGTGCAACTGAAGAGCAAGCGTTGTCCGAAAGAACTTACTTGCCGCAGGAGCATCCGCAGCCCAGGCTGTCGCCCAGCTTCTTCATGGCCTGGGCGGCGCGGTTGGAGTAACCCCATTCGTTGTCGTACCAGCCGCAGACCTTCACCAGGTTGCCGCCGACCACATACGTGAAGCCGGAGTCAAAGATGCAGGAGTGGGGGTCGGAAACGATGTCCTGAAGAACGAGCGCTTCTTCGGAGTAAGCCAGGATGCCCTTCAGCGGGCCTTCAGCGGCTTCCTTCATGGCGGCGTTTACTTCTTCCACGGTCACATCCTTCTTGAGCACGGCCACAAAGTCGGTCAGGGAACCGGTCGGAGTCGGAACGCGGAAGGAAGCGCCGTTCAGGGACCCCTTCAGGTTCGGCATTACTTCACCAATGGCCTTGGCGGCGCCGGTGGTCGTCGGAATGATGTTGATCGCGGCGGCGCGGGCACGGCGGGGATCCTTGTGCGGAAGGTCCAGAATGCGCTGGTCGTTCGTGTAGGAGTGAATCGTGCTCATCATGCCCTTTTCAACGCCGAACTTGTCGTCCAGCACCTTCACCATCGGAGCAAGGCAGTTGGTGGTGCAGGAAGCGTTGGAAACGATATCGTGCTTGGCAGGATCGTATTCGCTGTCGTTGATGCCCAGAACGAAAGTCAGGTCCGGATCCGGGGAGGGAGCGGAAATAAGAACCTTCTTGGCGCCGGCGTCAAGGTGCTTCTTGGCGGCGTCGCGCTTGGTGAACAGGCCGGTGGATTCCAGAACGACGTCCACGCCCAGATCCTTCCAGGGAAGGTTGGCGGGATCACGTTCCACGGTGATGAGGATCTTGTGACCGTCAACGACCAGATAATCACCCTCGATGGAAATTTCACCGTCAAACTTGCCCTGCGTGGAGTCATACTTGAGCAGGTGGGCGATCGTTTCGATAGGAGTCAGGTCATTGATGGCAACAACCTTGTTGCGTTCTTCCTTGGACATGGCGCGCAGTACGTTGCGACCAATGCGTCCAAAACCGTTAATAGCGTATTTGGCCATAAGATTGAGGGCTTCAGATTTGATTAATTACTAGTCCCGGACTTATTCAAGTACCATGGACGCTGCAAGTTTAAAAACGTTTCAACCAGCCGTCAACACTATTGTTCCCCCATCATGGCAGTATGTTCCCCCAGCTTCCGCAAACAGGGAACACTCCGCCAAGCGGACATGTTCCCTCATGAAAATCAAAAACTTGCAAAAACACCTTCCTTCCTCCGGAAGCTCCTTCAATTCATGGAACGCAAAGCGGCGCGTATCAGCTCGTCCACGTCTGCATCCGGATGGTCCTTCAGATGGGCGGCTATCGCCTTGCGGGATTCCACCTGCTTGAACCCGAGCGCAATCAGCGCCAATTCCGCGTCCCCGGCGGCCTGGGAAGTAGCGCCCTGGGCCTGGGCTTCCCACGTGGCGGCCAGGCCCACTTTATCCTTCAGTTCCAGGACGATGCGTTCCGCCGTCTTCTTGCCCACCCCCTTGGCCCGAGCAATGCCGGAAACGTCTCCGCCCACAACCGCCTGCTTGAACTGCTCCACGGACAGGGAACCCAAAATGGCAATCGCCGTTGCCGGGCCGATTCCGGAAACACGTTCAATCAGCAGCAGGAAAATATCCCTTTCCGCATCCGTGGCAAAACCGTACAGCACCTGCATGTTCTCCCGGACATGCAGGTAGGTTTTCAGCGTCAGCTCTCTGCCGGGAAGGGGATTCAGCCTGTCAAACGTGGACAGGGGCACAATCACTTCATACCCCACCCCATGAACATCCAGGATCAACCGCTGGGGATATGATTCCGCCACCGTGCCGCGCAGAAAAGCTATCATACCCTTAACGTGACACAATCCGGCCCGCGCGCAAGCCAAAAACGCATCCTCCGGAACCGCTTCCGTCATCTTTTCTGGAGCACGTGCAGCCTGACATGTTCCAGATCCTCCCGGTGGTAAAAGCAGCGCACGCGCAGTCCACGGGCTGTTTTCATCCTGCACCTGTATTCACGCAGCAGCCCTTTTTTCACCAGCCTGTAAACATAGCTGCGCACTACTCCCAGCATGCTGACAGCCCCGGCCATATCCATATAACACGGAGGCACGCGGCGGCGCACGGGCTCCCTTCCAGCAAGAACCCGCTCCACATCCAGCCGCCGCCAGTACAGGGCCAGGGGGCCCGTACCCTTGCGGACCACCCGAAAACGGACACCGTGGCGGTGCAGATACTGGCGCGCGGCGGAAGCACTGCAGCAGAGCCGTGCCGCGACGGCGGATGTCTCCACAAATGCGCTACCCGCCTCCGTGTAAGGCTGGCCGGACCTGGGATTCGTTCCGCGGCGGCGGATTTTGACATGTTCAGGGAAACTCAATTTGGGGTTGCTGATATATTCACGCCCTCCCACGCCGATGAATGTTTTCTTAAAACGGTATATCATGATTAACGGGTTTTCACATTGGATTTACGAAGCCTCATGCAGCCGTTCCGCACGAAACTCTAACATATTTTGGAGATTCCAAAAATGCATTGAGTTTAAGAATGTTCAACATTTTTCTTTGTTTTTCTGTTTTTTACATTCATACTAAACTCATTTCTCCGCAATATATGCCCGGAGACCATGCCGGCCAATCATGTGAAAAGGGCCTACGCGCCCATCGGGAAACTTATCCCCCTTAATCTTTTCCGGATCTCAAGCCTTCCATTCCCATAAACAAGAGGGGCTGGAAACAAATTTCCCCCCTTTTTCCAGGCGTTCCTTTCCGATGCCGCAAACTTTCAAGAGACAACTTCTTTCCCTGCGCGATTCCACCATACGGCTTCCCCGAAAACATTCATTTCCGGCAAGAAGCCTGAAGAAGGGATCATGAGAAGCCCCCCGGTTTCACCAACCGCTGACGACACGCCCCTTCACTCTGCCCCCCGTTTCCCCATCCGCGTTTTTTCCGATATTTCCCCCATCATGAAAACCGGCCCAATAAAAAACCCGGCTTCCTTGCGGAAAGCCGGGTATGGGAAAAATGCCTCAGGGAAGAAGTTTTGCCGGGCGCCCTTCAAAAATCCCGCGCTGAGGAACGAAAATGCGGTCATTGGGCTGGATGGGAATCGCCCTGTCTTTAATGGAAAAATAATCATACGTCACGGTTTTTCCACCGCGCGTCACCTGCACGTAGCGGGATCCCCAGTCCGTGATGTCGCCGGCGCCCACAATCGCCTCCAGAAGCGTCATGCCGCGCCGCCACAAAACATTCTTCTTCATAGCTACACCGCCGCTTACCAGAACGATGTGTTCCGTCAGCCGCGCATCCGAACTCTGCACCTTCACCAGAAACGTAGGGGCCGTGTACAGCTCCGCCTTCTTGTAGGCGGCCATCAGCATGTCTTCAATCTGGCGGGCCGTTTTGCCTACCACGCGCAGTACATCCTGCCCCGGAGGGAGCTGGGGCATGCGTATCGTACCGTTCCCGTCCAACAGATACTGCCCGGAAATAGCGGTAGCGTCGTCGGAGGGAATGCCGCGCACCTGGATTTCAATGGTGCCCTGGGGCGGCACGGCATCCGGAGACTGGGCGGAGCCCAGCCCCGCCGGGCCCAGCATAAGACAAAGGATGGAACAAATATATTTTTTCATGGAGCCATGGGTTAATACAAATCTTCACTATCATGGGACTGGGTGGCTGCCAGCTCCTTGGCCTTTCCAGAACGTTCCACCTTCTTCATGGAGGAGGCATCCGCATTCTCGCCGGAGGAAGAGCCATCCGCAGAATAGTAGGAATAGTAAGTTGTGTAATACTGATACTGGTGATCGGACGTAATGTCCACATTATTCATCACCACGCCGGCCAGGTTACCGCCCACGGACTCAATTACCTGCTTCTGCCTCAACAGGGCTTTCAGCGGCAGCTTGCGGGGCTGGACAACCATAAGAGTCATATCCACCTCGCTTACAATGACGGCGGAGTCACTGACCCCCAGAATGGGAGGGGAATCCACCAGCACAATGTCAAAACGTTGCTTCACTTCCTGCAGCAATTCATTAAACTTGCGGGAATTCAAGGCGCCTGAAGGATCAAAGGGAGTAGGCCCCGCGGGCATGACGTACAGGTTTTCAATGGGCGTCTGAAAAATGACTTCCTCCAGAGGATAATCTTCCAGCAGGTAGGAAGTCAGCCCTACCTCATTATCCAGCTCATAATACCGGTGAAGCTTGGAACGGCGCAGGTCGGCGTCAATCATCAGGGTGGCATACCCCCCCTGGGCGCAAATATAGGCCAGGTTGCACAGAGTGGTGGTCTTCCCTTCCCCGGCGCTGCCGGAAACAAAGGTCAGCGAAATTTCCTCCAGGCCTTTCTTGTTGAATTCTATGTTCGTCCGCAAAATGCGGTAGGCTTCCGCATCCGGCCCCATGGCATCGGATGAATGCAGAATCGGCACATTCTTGGGAATAATGCCCAGTACGGGAACCTGAAGAGCCCGTTCCACGTCTTCCATGGTTTTCACGGAAGTATCCATGAATTCCAGAAGCAGGGCCAACCCGATGCCCAGCAACAGACCGGCGCCCGCTCCCACCGCCAGGTTAATAGTCACATTCGGTTTGTAGGGCGCAACAGGGTAGGTCGGCAGCTGATACATTTCAATCACCTCACGGGGCACGCGCAAACGGGCAATCTCATCCTTGTATCGGGAGTCCAGTTCCTTAAGCTGGTCCAGCGCAGCGTCATAATCACGGCTGGCCTGTTCATACATGGGAACCTGCAGGACGTGCTTCTGAAGATCTTCCTCTTTTTGGGCGACGGTAGCCTCCCAGTGCTTCCGGCTCGCGGCAACCATTTCCAGCTTGCTCTTCAGGGAAGAACGCAGGCCTATCAATTCCTTGTTCAGCTTATCCCCCAGAATTCTTTCCGTTTCCAGCAATGCCAGCATTTTGGGATGCCTGGCGCCGATGTTCTGGGATTTCAGATTTTCCTTTTCCTTGAGCTTGTCGGAAAATTCAGCATAGGTCTTACGGAGAGCGTCCGCACCCACAGTCTCCGCATTCAGCAGGTCGGAACTGATCACGTAATCCAGCAACTTGTCGTCGGGCAGACGCTGCAATTCCTGCACATAGGAAGCCAGTTCTTTTTCCCTCCTTTCAAAATCCATGGCCTGCGCCTTGGCATTCCGGAATTCCTCTTCTTCCATGCCGGCCGTCAGGGTGCTGCGATGTTCACCGTTCCTCCAGGACGTGGGCAGGTAGGAACTCTCCGCAATCAGCTTTTTGAGAGCCATCATTTTTTCATTGACGGCATCCTCCTGTTCCCGAAGGACATCCTTCAGGCTCTTGATGGCGGTTTCCACCAGACGGTTTTCGCGCATTTCACGGTCCTGCTTGTACGCCTCAGGCACCGCCTTGGCGATATTCTGCACCAGTTTGGGGTCCGGACCGGAAACAATGACGTCCACAAGGTCCGTGGCGCGCACGGGGGCCACCTTGATCATGTCGGCCAGATTAGTCGCCGCCATTTCATCCGTCATCCCCCATTCCGCGGCAAGGTTCAGTTTTCTGGATACCACTTTAAGCACTTCGGCGGAAGTCAGCACGGAATACTGCATGGGAATGTAGTTGGCCGTCACGTTGGAAGTGGCAACTACGTCCCCCCCTCTGCCGATATCCATCACAGGCTTGGGCAGTTTAATCTGAAACTGGCTGGTCGCCCGGTAGGAAGGCGGCATCAGGAAAGTCACTACAACGGAAATGACCAGCACCAGAAGGAAGACAAGAAAGACTTCCTTCCAGCGATTTTTTAAAACCTGCAAATAATCAATATTGCGTACGATGCGATCACTGTTCTGCTGATCCTGGGCACTCATGAAATATAGTAAGGCAGTAAGATAAAAACTCCTCTAATTGTGAATGAAAATTCGCAATTAGAGGAGTAAAGGCATTAATGGTCAGTCAAGACTTAGAAGCTGTAATTCATGCCGAAGGAGAACACATTGCGGTTGTAGGAGGGCATCGGGTAGTTATAGCCGCTGTAGGAACCGTTCGTGTAAGAATATTGGGCCGTAAGGGCCAGGGCATTCGTCAGCAGAAGCTTGATACCGGCGGTAGCATTGAAAGTCAGGTTGGACGTGTCACTGTTGCTGATGGAACTCGGACGCGTATAATCGCTGGCAACCAGGTTTACTCCGCAATTCAGACTGACGCGGTGCGTCAGCTTCAGCGTGCTGTGTACCCCGAAACGCCATGTTTCATTGGAATAATAGCTGGCGCCGTTGTAAGGAATGTAGGTATTCACCGCTTCGTTGGAATAACGGACGAACGTTCCGAGCATGAACCGGTCGCTCAAGCGGTGGTTTAAGCCGAATTCCGCGGAAGGATAGGTTTTTGTTCCGTAGCTTTCGACATACTTGAACTGAGGACCTACGCGCAGCGTAGCAGAAGTATTTTCGCTCACCGCGTATTCAGCGCCGGCCATGACGAAGTTGGAAAATTCGTTATTGCCGTATTCGCGATTACAGTAGGATCCCGTCCAGCCCAGGGAAACAGCCAGGCGTTCCGTCCATTTGTACCGGTTGGTGAAATTCATGCCAACATAATCGCGGTTATCCGTCTTGGCGGAATCCTCCTGATAGTCGATCATGGAGAAATTGGCGCCCAGCGTCGTGGAATAGCGGGAAGTCCACGCCTTGCTCACGGAACTGGAAACATACACGTAAATGTAGTCGCCGTCCCGGCGGGCATTGGCAATACCGTTGGAATAGTTGGGTTCCGGCTGCCATGCGAAGGAGACGCTGCCGTTATAACGCAACGTCTGGTCAAAACTATGGGAAAGTTTGGCGGACAGCGTGGAATTGGAAAGGGCTTCATTCGTTCCGCCATCAAGGTCTTTCAGGTAAAAAATACCCCCCAGCTTGGCGGAGAAAGAATACTGGGTCACGGCATCGTAGTTGGCCAGGGAGCACCCTATGTCCGTACTGATGAACGCGGATTCCTGCTTGTTATAATTGGAGGCGTTGACATTGTCGTCATACCCTCCCGCCAGGTTGAAGAACCACTTGAGAGGAAGGGACTCTTCCAGACCCACCGGACCCGCCAGCGTGTACAGAGACTGCCCGTTGGCATGGACGGCAAACATGCCGGCGGCCACCAGGGAGAGATAAAAAAGACTCTTCATGCTATTTATTAAATAAGAATCAGGTTAATTGCCAGCAGGATTGGACACGGGAGCAGGGCTGGTGGGCGTGCCGCCCACAGGAAGACCGCCCGGCAGAACCAAACTCCCTTCAGAAATACCTTCGTCAGGACTTGCCAGACCAGAACCTTGAACAGTTTCCCCGGAGAGAGGATTGTCAGGGGTCTGAGCTGCCACATCCACAGCAATGGAAGAAACAGCAGCGGCTACCGGAGAATTACCCAGAACCTTTTCAACCGCTTCCGAAATGGGAGCCACGGACGCATACGGGTTAGACTGGGAAGAAACAGCGGAAGCGATCACATTGCGCACATGCCCCTCCCTTATATTGGATCCGTAACTCCGAACAGCGGCGGAAGCAACGGCAGGAGCGCTGGAAGGGAAAGCCCCCGCAGCCATGGACACCATCGCCCCCATCACACGGTCAGAAACGTCAGCCTTAACCGCCTCATTCAAAACTCCGGACACTGCTTTCACATCCAGAGCACCGGCCTTCAATCCGGCCTGAACAATATCCGCCATTTTCACAATAAAAACCTTTTCAACAGCGGAGGCTTTAACCGAATCAACAGCCGGAGCAGCAGTTTGCTGAGCCACACCGGGAAGGGTACCCGCAAACGCAAGTGCCAGCGCACTAAGCGCCGCCTTTGTCACGAACCTGGCTTTCATAAAGGAAGTATTTAGCAAGTGAATTTAATAAAAAAATGGAGCGGGTAACGGGAATCGAACCCGTATAATCAGCTTGGAAGGCTGGAGCTTTACCATTAAGCTATACCCGCGCAACGAACGCATTATGTTCAAATCACGGAATAAGACAAGTTTTTTTTCATTACTGCGTCAAAATAACAAAAAAGAGGATACGTTTTTTCTGTGGTCTTGACATCCGGGCCTTCTGCCGCTAAATAGGCATCCGCATTTCATGCGGGCGTCGTTCAATGGTAGGACGCGAGCTTCCCAAGCTTGAGACGTGGGTTCGATTCCCATCGCCCGTACCAGTTTGTTCCGCAAGTTATTGTTTATCAAAGCTTGCGTTTTTGTTTTCTTGAGACGGCAACATACATGGCAACGCCTGGAAACGGCCTTTCAAGACATTGTCCCACAGGCAGAAGACATGATTTATCCGCAAAGAAGCCTTGTTCCGTGTGAATAAAAAAGACCTGGCAGCCTCTCCCAATACGGGAACAGTCCGGGCAATACGTCCGTGCCGGCGGCGAATGCTTCCGGCACGGACGTGAATTACAGGGAGAGGCTACCAGCCAAGAACAAATTTCCTCTGGATTTTAGCAAGAAGAAGCACTTTGCGGATCATCGCCCGGGTTTCATTAAGGAGGTTGAGATAGAGAAGCGCCCGTCGCATATCGGAGGCGTCTTCCGGACGCAGAATAATCTGCTGTTTGCCGGCTTCCGCAAATTCCTCATCCAGGGCGTCCATGCCTGCCAGGCATTCGTCCAGCCCGGTATAGTCATTGCTTTCCATCATTTCCCGGAAACGGGGGTAGAGGGAAGAAACACGGCTGTTCATTCCCCGCAGAAGCTCTATCCTTTCCAAATCCAGCCCTTCATGGTTGTTGTCTATATAGGCATGGCTGGCCGTAGTAATGTTGGAGAGGGATTCAAAGACGGAGGTAGCGTATTCCACCATCTGCACATAGCGCTTGCCTCGGTCGGCCTCTTTGTCCGGGAGTTCACGGACGACGGGCATAACTTCCATCGCCATTTTATCGCTCAGGGAACGGCGGATGCCGCGAGCTTCTTTCCGGAGTTTTTTCAGACGCTTCCGGTCCTCCACGTTCAGGGCCTCCAGATTCATTTCATAGATTTCCGCCATGCGCTTCATCAGTTCAATAATTTCCTCATTGTAGCGTGCGGCGGCAGCCGGGTCCCGGTAATTGGCGGCCTGCGCCTGAGCTGCAGCCTGGGTTCTTTTGCGATGGAGCCTGGAACTTTTCAGAAGCAGGAAAGCCGCCAGAGAACACATGGCGATGATGCCGAAGAGACCGCCATAAAGGATGCAGGCCGCCACAATGAAGCACATGGAAAACGCGGCAAAGGCCGTAAAGAACCACCCTGAAATCACCGTAATCACTCCGGTGATGCGATACACGGCGCTGTCCCGCCCCCAGGCCTTGTCCGCCAGGGAGGAACCCATCGCCACCATGAACGTCACATACGTGGTGGAAAGGGGAAGCCGAAGGGACGTGGCCAGAGAAATCAGCAGGGCAGCCACCGTCAAATTCACGGAAGCGCGAATGAGGTCGAAAGATGCACCGTTATCCGGCCCTTCCGGCACAGGCCGGAAGCGTTTTTCAATAAACCTCCCGACGCAGGAAGGCATGATTTTTTCCACCGCGCGGGAAGCATTCAGGGCATAACGCACCGCCATGCGGGCCGGGGGGACGGAGCCGAACCGCTCTACTCCCCCGCCCTGCCTCGCCAGATTGACTTCCGTATCCGTAACGGTTTGCGCCTTTTTGGAGAACATGAGGGCCAGCACCATGATGACGCCCGCCCCCAGCAGGTAACGCCAATCCGCCGTCACGGGGGCCATCAGACCGCCCATGGACAGAGTGGTAAGGTCCGCCCCCTGCGCTGCTGCGGCGGCCGCAATTTCCATGGAAGACTGCCCCGCCATAAAAACGCCGATGAAGTTGACCAGGTCATTCCCGGCAAAGGAAAGGGCCAGGGCCATGGTGCCCGCGAGAACGGATACTTTCAGGATATTGACTTTGCAAAGATTCTGGAGCACGGCCATCAGGACGGTCCAGAATGCCAGGCTGCAGCAAACGTACAGCCAGATATGGTCGTCCAGATGGCGGATCATATCCTTGGTGACCAGCGTGCTTCCCTTCAGCCCCTTGAAAATGGCAAAGTAGGTGATAGCCGTCAGGGCCACGCCGCACCAGACGGCGCCCAGGTATTTGAAGGATTTTTGATAGTTGAAGGAGAAGATGAGGCGGGAAATCCACATAACCGTTATCCCGCAAATGAAAGCGATAAAAACGGAGGAAAAAATGCCGGAGATGATCGCCAGAGCTTTGGAGGAATTGATGTAGCTGGACAATTCCTGAGCGACGCCCGGTTCCCCGGACCAAATTTTAAAGAGAGCTGCAGCCACGGCGCCGCCCAGCAGTTCAAAAACAATGGAAACCGTGGTGGAAGTGGGAAGGCCGAACGTGTTGAAAACGTCCAGCAGGATAACATCCGTCAACATGACCGCCAGAAAGATCAACATGATGTCATGGAAGGAAAACCGGGCCGGCATGAATACGCCGCTTCTGGCGATTTCCATCATGCCGCTGGAGAACAGCGAGCCGATGATGATACCCAAAGCGGCCACCAGCACAATCGTCCTGCGCGGAGCGGCCTTGGAACCGACGGCGGAGTTCAAAAAGTTGGCGGCGTCATTGGAAACTCCGACAACGAGGTCGAAGCAGGATAACACCAGTATCAGTCCTATGATAAAGTAATAGATTGGGTCCATATGCGTAATAAACGGCCCTCTATTACAGGAGGCCGCTCCCGCACGCCCGTTTTAAAACGTGAACATTCCGTCACATTTTCCCATACGCCCCTGCTTCCGGTCCTCAAAAAAAGAGGAGAGCGGATTCATCCGCCCTCCTCCCGCTTTCATTAAATGTAAAAAACAAAAATCCTAACGGTCCACATGAAGGATATTTCCGTCAGGGGCAATCAGCACATCATAATCGTCACGGCTGTCCGCAACTTCCACCTTGTAACGGACAAGTTCTCCTTCAGTAATTTTTTCCGCTTCCTTAATCCGGCATCCCGGATAACGCTTCAAAACGGACGCACGGACGGCTTCCGGAAGAGAGGAAGCAGCTATTTCTTCCTTAATCCTCACAATTTTCCCATCAGGAGCAATCTTCACGTCAAACTGGAATCCGTTAATTCTAAATTCGGCTTCGTAGATCCTTTCCATGCCATGCATTTCAGAGTCCCATTCAATGGGACCGGCGTTCGGATAAGCACCCTTGATACTGGAAACAGCGGCAGCCGGAACGGAAGACTCCGGGATATCGGCCAGGGCAGAAGGCATGACCAGTCCCGCCGCCGCAAACAATATGTTCTTATGCAGCTTTTTCATGTTATGATTAGACAAATATGTTCTATAATCATTCAATATTTTTCTAAACTCTGAACATCCTGTGCAGCTTTTTTCCCGAAACCGGCTCCTGATGAAGCATATTAAAAAAGGCTCCCCGGAAAAACCGGGGAGCCTTGAAGCCGATTGCCTTGGTCTCGAAGAAACGGACGGGGCTTACATCATGCCCATGCCGCCGGCACCGCCTGCTGGCATTGCCGGTGCATCTTCTTTAATATTAGCAACAACGGAGCCGCAGCTGCAGCTCTTCTTCTCGGGCTTGTCGGCAATGACGCATTCCGTGGTAAGCAGCAGGCCGGCGATGGAGGCCGCATTCTGCAGAGCGGAACGGGTCACCTTGGTCGGATCCACCACGCCGGCGGAAAGCAGGTCTTCATACTTGTCCGTGGCCACGTTGTAACCTTCGGCAGTATTCTTCATGCCTTTCACGTTGGCGACGATGAGGGCTCCTTCGCGGCCGGCATTGCAGGCCAGCTGGCGGAGCGGGGCTTCCACAGCGCGATAAACGATCTGGGCGCCGGTTGCTTCATCACCTTCCAGTTTGAGGGTGTCAATGGCTTTCTGGGCGCGAATCAGCGCCACGCCACCGCCGGGAACGATGCCTTCTTCCACCGCAGCGCGGGTAGCGTGCAGGGCGTCGTCCACACGGGCCTTCTTTTCCTTCATTTCCGTTTCCGTAGCGGCACCCACGTGGATGACGGCCACGCCGCCGGCCAGCTTGGCCAGGCGTTCCTGGAGTTTTTCGCGGTCGTAGTCGGACGTGGTGTCCTTGATCTGGCGGCGAATCTGGGAAATGCGGGCTTCAATATCGGAAGATTTGCCGGAACCTTCCACGATAACGGTTTCATCTTTGGAAACAACCACGCGCTTGGCCTGGCCGAGGTCTTCGATGCCCACGTTTTCCAGCTTGATGCCCAGGTCTTCCGTGATGCACTTGCCGCCGGTAAGGATGGCGATGTCTTCCATCATGGCCTTGCGGCGGTCGCCGAAGCCGGGAGCCTTGACCGCGCAGATGTTCAGCACGCCGCGCAGACGGTTGACTACCAGGGTGGCGAGGGCTTCGCCTTCAATGTCTTCCGCAATTACAAGGAAGGGCCGGCCGCTCTTGGCCACTTTTTCAAGCAGCGGAAGGAAGTCCTTCAGGTTGTTGATTTTCTTTTCGTGGATGAGGATGTAGGGGTTTTCCAGCACCGCTTCCATCGTTTCCGCGTTCGTCACGAAGTAGGGAGACAGATATCCCTTGTCAAACTGCATGCCTTCCACCACGTCCAGCGTAGTTTCAATGCCCTTGGCTTCTTCCACGGTGATGGTGCCGTCCTTGCCCACCTTGTCCATGGCTTCCGCGATGATGTTGCCGATTTCAGCGTCCCAGTTGGCGGAGACGGTAGCGACCTGGGCCACTTCCTTGCTGGAGTCGACAGGCTTGCTGATCTTCTTGAGTTCTTCCACAACGGAATCCGCAGCCTTCATGATGCCCCTCTGGAGGGAGATGGGGTTAGCCCCGGCAGTAACGTTGCGCAGGCCTTCGCGGTAAATGCTTTCAGCCAGCACGGTAGCGGTAGTGGTGCCGTCGCCGGCCACGTCATTGGTTTTGGAAGATACTTCCCGGACAAGCTGGGCTCCCATGTTTTCAAACGGGTCTTCCAGTTCAATTTCCTTGGCCACGGTTACGCCGTCCTTGGTGATGAGGGGGGAACCGAATTTTTTGTCAATCACTACGTTGCGGCCGGCAGGGCCCAGCGTGCTCTTGACAGCCTTGGCAATCTGTTCCACGCCGCGGAGCAGAGCCTGGCGGGCGGTTTCGTCAAATTGGATTTGTTTAGCCATAATGTTAAATATTTAAAATGATGTTGAATGTGTGTGTGGTGCCATTTAGCCGATGATGGCCAGAATATCGTTTTCAGACAGGATAAGGTAGTCTTCCCCGTCCAGTTTGATTTCCGTGCCGCCGTACTTGGAAATAAGCACGCGGTCTCCGGGCTTCACGGTAAATTCAATCAGGGCGCCTTTTTCATCGCGGCCGCCGGTGCCTACGGAGATCACTTCGGCTTCCTGGGGTTTTTCCTTGGCGGTGTCCGGCAGGAACAGGCCGCCGGCCGTCTTGGTTTCAGCTTCAATGCGCTTGACCAGCACACGTTGTCCTAGGGGTTTGATGTTTGCCATAGTATGTTTTTTGATGTTGTTGTAGATGAGTAATACGGGATGTAATGTTCCGCCGGAGGGGGAATTGCTTCCCCCTCCGGCGGGAAGGGGGTTGCTTATTTATCGTCGTCCACGATTTCAGCGTCCACCACGCGGCCTTTCGCCTTGCGGGGACCGTCGGAAGGTTCTTCTTCGGCAGGGGCGCCCGGCATGGGGACGGCGGCCCCGGCGGACTGCTGGGCGGCTTCCGCCGCCTTGTACAGGGCTTCCAGACGGGATTCCAGGTCTTCTTTGCCAGCCTTGATCGCCGTGATGTCCTTCTTGGAGACGGCTTCCTTGAGACGCGTTACCTTGTCTTCTATTTCACGCTTGAGGTCTGCGGGCAGCTTGTCCCCCATATCCTTAAGCTGGCGCTCCACGGAGAAGCAGAGGGAGTCAGCCTGGTTGATGGTGTCAATTTCCTCAGCGCGTTTCTTGTCTTCTTCCGCGTGGGCTTCCGCATCGCGCTTGGCGCGTTCAATTTCATCCTTGGAAAGGCCGCTGGAGCCCTGGATGGAAATTTTCTGCTCCTTGCCGGTGCCCTTGTCTTTGGCGGATACATGCAGAATGCCGTTGGCGTCAATGTCAAAGGTCACTTCAATCTGCGGCACGCCGCGCGGAGCGGGGGAAATGCCGTCCAGCTTGAAGTTGCCGAGGAGCTTGTTATCCTCAAACATCTTGCGTTCGCCCTGGCAAATGCGGATATCCACGGCGGGCTGGTTGTCAGCGGCGGTGGAGAACACCTGGCTCTTGCGCACCGGGATGGTCGTGTTGCGTTCGATCATCGGAGTGGCGATGCCGCCCATCGTTTCAATGGACAAGGTCAGAGGAGTCACGTCCAGCAGAAGCACGTCATTCACGTCCCCCTGAAGCACGCCGCCCTGAATAGCGGCGCCCAGGGCCACCACTTCATCCGGATTCACGCCCTTGTGGGGTTCCTTGCCGGCCAGCGTATGGGCCATTTCCTGCACGGCGGGCATACGGGTCATGCCGCCCACCAGCACCAGCTCGTCAATGTCTCCGGTTTTCAACCCGGACGCGGCAATGCAGTCCAGCACAGGCTTGCGGGTGCGGTCCAGCAGGTCTTCCGTGAGCTGTTCCAGCTTGGGGCGGCTCAGCGTCAGCTGGATATGCTTGGGGCCGGAAGCGTCCGCCGTGATGAACGGCAGGCTGATGTCATAGCTCTGGGTGGAGGAAAGGGCGATCTTGGCCTTTTCCGCTTCTTCCTTGATGCGCTGAATGGCGTCAGGCTGGTTGGAAAGATCCATGCCGGAGTCTTTCTTGAACTCGCCTATAATCCAGTTGATGATTGCGTTGTCCCAGTCATCGCCGCCCAAGTGGGTGTCACCGTCGGAAGCCTTCACCTCAAACACTCCGTCGCCGATTTCCAGCACGGAAATATCAAAGGTGCCGCCGCCGAGGTCATATACGGCAATGTTTTCATTGGACTTTTTGTCCAAGCCGTAGGCCAGGGCCGCCGCCGTCGGTTCATTGATAATGCGGCGCACTTTAAGGCCTGCGATTTCACCGGCGGCCTTGGTCGCGTTGCGCTGGGCGTCATTGAAATAGGCGGGGACGGTAATCACGGCCTCCGTAATCGTTTCGCCAAGTTTGGATTCCGCATCGGCTTTCAGCTTGGCCAGCACCATGGAAGCGATTTCCTGGGGGGAAAAGGTCTTCTTTTCACCGCCCACATCCACGCGGATGTAGGCATCTCCGTTGGGAGCTTCCACAATTTCGTACGGCACCTTTTTCCGTCAGTTCGCTGTACTTGCGGCCGATGAGGCGCTTGGAGGAAAACACGGTGTTTTTCGGGTTGGTTACCGCCTGACGTTTGGCGGCCTGCCCCACGAGGCGTTCACCGCTTTTGGTGAAAGCAACAATGGAGGGAGTGGTGCGCGCACCTTCGCTGTTTTCAAGTACGGTACCCTGACCGCCTTCCATCACAGCCATGCACGAGTTGGTCGTGCCAAGGTCGATTCCTAATATTTTAGCCATATCGTTATTTTAGATTGTTTTGAATGGATTTCGTTGAGATTTGATTTCCTCATGACCTGAAGCATCATGCAGGCAAACTCATATTCTTGCCTCTTCTGTTGCAAATGGCATGCCAACCTGGCAAGGCATACTGAAAAATAAACGCAAATGTCATATTATAATCATATTATGCTGTTTTTCCTTTCATTCCTCTATTTTCCCGACAAAAGGAAACGGGACATAATGTCACACCAGAAAAGAGACAAAATGTCACACAAAGTCATTTTGTCCCACTTCCGGGGGAACCGGATAAAGGCCGTTCCGTCATGAATCCCCCGTGCCGGGAGAAGTTTCCGCGTCCTCCATGGTTCCGCATTTGCCATATGCCAGGCGCTTCATAAAATCCTTGTAAAGCACCGTTTCCATACGGCCGTCGCCGTATTCCAGCACTGCGCTCATGGTTTCCACCCAGTCCCCGCAATTCAGATACCTCACCTTTCCCACCATGGTATCCGCCGGATGATGCACATGCCCGGCGATGATGCCGTCACACTGCCTCTTTACCGCCAGGCGTTGAAGCTGTTCCTCATATTTTCCGATAAAATTGACGGCGGATTTCACGCGGCCCTTGATGGCGCGGGAAACGGAATAATATTCCCTGCCCCGCCAGGCGCGGTATTTGTTGTAAAACCTGTTGACCATCAGCAAAACGTCATAACCCAGAGAGCCGAGCATCGCCAGCCACCGGTGATTGGTGGAAATGGCGTCAAAACCGTCTCCATGCACGCACAGGTAGCGTCTTCCATCCGCAGCCTGGTGCACGTACTCCCTGGCAATTTTCAAACCGCCCAGATGAAAAGGCAGGAATTTTTCCAGAATATCATCGTGGTTTCCGCGCAGGTACAGGACTTCCACATCCTCCTGTTCCATCTTTCTCAACAAGGTGCGGACAAAGCGCGTATGCCTCCGCCGCCAGCGGCTGCCGCGGGACAAAGCCCAGGCATCCACAATATCCCCCACCAGCACAATTTTTCCAGCCCGGACATGTTTCAGAAATTTCCGGCATTCGTCCGCCTTGCAGTCTTTCGTTCCCAGATGAAGGTCCGACAAAAAAACCGTGCGGCATTCCAGCACGGCATCCCGCGGGGGGCGGGCGCAGCCGGTCCCGTTTTCCTCCCGGGCCACGGAAGCCAGCAGTTCTTCAAACCTGTCATGGATGGAATCCCAAGTTCTGGAATTCACCGTCCTGCGGGCCTGTTTCCCAAGCCTCCGGATCATCTCCCCGTCTTCCAGCAGACGGCGCATGGCGGAATAAAACCCCTCTTCATCCCCTTTCTCCGCCTGAAGGCCGTTGATGCCGTCCAGCACCACATCCGCGGAAGCGGCATACCGGTAGCTGACCGTAGCCAAACCACTGGCCATGCCTTCCAGCAAAACGTTCCCGAAAGTTTCCGTCTCACTGGCGAACAGTAAAACGTCCATGGCGGCATAATGGCGCGCCAGGTCTTCCCCACGGCGCATTCCGCAAAAAACGGCATCAGGAAACTCACTGCGCAGGCTGTTCATCATGGGGCCGTCCCCTACCACCACCATTTTCATGCCGCAATCCGGAAACTCCCTCTGCAAGCGCGTGTACAGCCCCAGGGCCGCCACCAGGTTCTTTTCCCGCGCCAG
>ENA-OPSH01000633-OPSH01000633.1-human-gut-metagenome-genome-assembly--contig:-NODE-633-length-18796-cov-2.464169_pt1 | contig 18796 bp, 10 predicted proteins | sample MGYA00241802_ERZ501895 | MGnify/ENA primary metagenome ERZ501895 (study PRJEB25962, sample SAMEA2042304) | human gut metagenome | biome: human gut; feature: human-associated habitat; material: faeces...
CAGCAAGCAGATCCCGAACCGCTTGAAATGGATCGGTTATAAGGATATGTTCTTCTCTACCGTATTGATCTCGCAAGAGGGCTTTGAGGCTACTACCTTAGACTCGAAAGCGATTCCGGAGGGGGATGTGTTGAAACAATTCAAGACGACCGCTTCCGTACCTTTCGACTTGCAAGGTAAGGAGGCCACGAACCTGTCCTTTTATTTCGGACCGAATAAGTTCGCCTTGTTGAAGTCCTTCGATAAGGGAGTCTCTGCCGAGCAGCAACTGGATCTGGAGAAGTTGGTTCCGCTAGGCTGGGGTATCTTCCGCTGGGTGAACCAATATTTCGTGATCCCCTTGTTCGACTTCTTGGGTAAGTTTATCCATAATTATGGTATCTTAATTCTTTTGATGACTATCATCGTGAAGATCATCCTTTTCCCGTTGACGTATAAGTCTTATATGTCGTCCGCCAAGATGCGTGTATTGCGTCCGCAAGTGGAGGAGATCAACGCTAAGTATCCCGGACAGGATAAGGCTATGGAACGGCAGAAAGCGACGATGGAGCTATATAGCCGTGCGGGGGCGAGCCCGATGAGTGGTTGCTTGCCGATGTTGTTGCAGATGCCGATCTTAATCGCTTTATTCATGTTCTTCCCGTCGGCGATCGAGTTACGTCACCAGAGTTTCCTTTGGGCGCACGACTTGTCTACTTACGACGCTATCTTTAGTTGGAATAAATATATTCCGATCATCACTCCGTATTTCGGAAATCACATCAGTTTGTTCTGTTTGTTGATGACGATCACGAATATTTTTTATACCAAGTATAATATGGAGATGACGAATACTGGGCAGCAACAGATGCCGGGCATGAAGGCCATGATGTACATGATGCCGTTGATGTTCTTGGTGTTCTTCAACCAGTATGCTTCCGGTTTGACGTATTACTATTTCATCTCTACGTTGATCACAATCGTGCAGACATTGATCTTCCGCTATACGATCAATGAGGATAAATTGTTAGCTAAGTTGGAAGCAAACAAACGGAAACCGATGAAGAAATCCAGTTTCATGAAACGTCTGGAAGAGGCTCAACGAGCACAGCAGGAGACGTTGCGTAAACAACAAGAGGCTAAGAAAAAACGATAGGATAATAGTAATTGTTGTCCTTGAAAAAGGTCCCTTTATCTGCTTATTGGTAGATAAAGGGACTTTTTTGTATATCTTGGCTCCTCTACTTGAAAAACAAGACGTCTTGATCATGATTCTATTTGTTTATTTGTATTTATTCAAAACTTTTTGTTTGTTTGCATTGTTTTGTATTCAAAAGATTGATGAGGAAATTGATTTTTTCTATATTGAGGAAATAGGGAGGTTATAAATAAGGGATTTTGTCAATGACAAAAAATGAACGATCGCTTCAATGGGTAATAGCGGGAATATTCTTCGTAGTATGCTTTGCTTTCTTTCAATGGATTTACCCAAACCATTTGTTCTTCAAAGAGCAGATGAGGATTTTTTTGTATACCACCGATTATTTTATCTCGTTCTGGGATGAGCCGGCTTGGTTGAGCTGTTATGTGGGGAATTTCTTGATACAGTTCTTCCATTTGACTGTGATAGGCCCGTTAATCGTGACGTGCGTGTTGTTGCTCTTATGGTACTACTCTATGCGGGTTTTACGCAAGTTCGGGAATGGTAATATGGTCTCCATATATGCGTTGTTTCCGGTAGCGTTAGAGTGGGGATTGATTTGCCGGTTGTCGTATAGTATAGCGTCTACGCTTACGTTGATTTTCGTGCTATGGCTCTTCTTGGGATACATCCGGATTAAGAATAAGAGAACGTCCGTTTGGGTGGCTTTTATACTTCTTCCCATAATTTATAGCATGGTCGGTAGCCGGCTGTTTGTCTTCTCCTTGATGGTGATATTCTATGAGGGAGCCAAGAATAGGAAACGGTGGTGGTTCTGGCTTTCTCTTTTGTTATCGAGTTATTTATATCCGTTGTTCATGCGTCATTTTTATGGATTGAGCATTGAGGAGGCCTATAAATATTCCCATGTGGATGGCTTGAGCGTATATTTCCCCGCTTTAGCGTTGATTCTAGAGATATTCGCTTTGGAGATTAAAAGTATACGTAGGATACGTCTGAACCGGCATAGCTTGCTTATAACCTTTTTAGTCGTATTTGGATTCTTTTCATTTGTTATAGCGGGTACGAACCGGAAGCGGGAAAAGGTTCTGGCAGTAGACCAAGCGATCTATAGGGGTGATTGGGAGCGAGTCTTGGATTTGTCTGCCGGATTTGATTCTCCCGATATCTTGGTAAGTTATTATAGGAATATCGCTTTCTCCAAGAAGAACGAGTTGCCCCAGAATTTGATGGATCATTATCAACGAGGGGCGGACGCCTTGTTCTTACCGATCGATTTGAGGTCTTCTATACTTCCCGTGTTTTTCAGTAATGAGGTGTATTATCAATTGGGAGATATGGATATGGCCCGTCACCGGGCGATCGAAGGAATCTTGTTCAGCCCTAAACAAAGAAGCGTACGGCAGATCAAGCGGCTGGTGGAGATTGATATGCGGCGAGGGGATATTGAGGAGGCTAGAAAATACCTGAACCTATTGGACGCGACGTTATTTTATCACTCATGGGCAAGGTCGAAGGAGGAACAGTTGAAGGGTGAGGAGACCTTGTCGATGGAGAAACGTTTGCCGAGGAAAAGTGATTGGGAGCGAGAGCACGACATACTAATGTCCATATCCGATTATCCGGGCGTACTGTCAAGTTTGGTGGCGGAATATCCGGAAAATAAACAGGCATTGGATTATTTGTTGTGCTATTATTTACTGAACGAGAATTTGAATAGTTTTAAGAATACGTTCGATACTTATTATAAAGGAAAATTTGAGGTTGTACCCCGTTTGTACGAGGAGGCTTTGGTACAAGTCTTATCTAAAAGCTCGGACGAGGAGGTGGCCGGTTATCAGATACCTCAAGATGTTATCGAGGATTACCAAGATTACATCCATTGTAAATCGGGTAGAAAAGCAAAGGAGGAATTACGAGAACGTTATTCCTCCACCTATTGGTACTACTCTGACTATATTCATTGAATAATAGTGTAAGTGATCAGCGGTTCGCAAGGAAGGCTAAGGCTTTCTCCATGTCCTCCGGTGTATCTATACCGATCGTTTCTTGCTCTGTGATGCCGACCTTGATTTTATATCCGTTTTCCAACCAGCGTAATTGCTCAAGGCTTTCCGCCAGTTCTAAAGCGGATTGAGGTAATTGGGTGATTTCTTTCAGCACTTGCGCACGATAGGCATATAACCCGATATGTTTGTAAAAGGTATGACTCGGCAACCATTCCGTATATTTCTTGCCCCGGATATAAGGAATAATAGATCGACTGAAATACATAGCCTCGTTGTTTTTGTTGAGTACGACTTTCGGGGAATTGGGATTGAATAGGGAACTCTCGAAATCATCGTCCGAACGGAAAGGCTTTACCAATGTCGCTATTTGCGTGTTTGCGTCGGCGAAGCAGGTTTTGATCGTCTGGATTTGCTCGGGATGGATAAAAGGCTCGTCACCTTGGATATTGACAATCACATCATACCCTTCGCCTATTTTCTGATAAGCCTCGTAGCAACGATCCGTACCGCTACGATGTTGATCGGAGGTCATGACGACTTGGCCACCGAAGGCTTTAACCGCATTCTCTATCCGGATATCGTCGGTAGCTACGCAAACGGAGTCTAAGACATCCTTTACTTGCTCATATACACGTTGTATCATGGGCTTTCCGTTCATATCCGCTAATGGCTTCCTCGGAAAACGGGTAGAGGCGTATCTCGCCGGAATAATTCCTATAAACTTCATCATTCTATATCGTTTTGTTAACTGGTTACTACTTTTCCTTCGCTTAACTGGATCAACTTATCCCGTTCGCCTACGATCCATACGATATCTCCTTCCTCGAAAACCGTACTAGGAGGCGGATTCTTGATCGAGCTACTTCCACGTTCGATACCGATTACCAAGCAAGCGGCTTTATCACGGATACCGGACTCTATGATGGAGCGGCCGATCAATCGGGAACCTTCCGAGATAATGATTTGCTCCATATTCATCTCTTCCTTTCTTGTGTTCGATTGCTCGGCGTATGATTTCTTGTAGCGTTCCTCCAGATATTTCCTAAAGTGCTCCAGATCATCATCTGCGCCAACTACTACCAGTTTATCGAACGGGTAGAGCCGCTCGTCTCCTCCCGGTATGTTGATTCGCTTCTCTCCCCGGATAATCGTTACGATATTTACGTTGCACTTTTGCCTGAAGTTTAATTCTTTCAGGCTTTTTCCCATACTGGGGGAATTCTGCTTCACCTCGAAATCTGCTAAATGGAGATCTCGTTCTAATAAGTGGTTCGCGAAACGCTGGTTAATCGGGGCTTTTCGCTCTTGCTCCACTTCTCTCGCTACAAGGTTACTGAAAAAATGCCGTTCCATCAAGATCGACTGCCTCTTTAGCCGTTTGGAGAATATCATTAATACGATAACAGCGGAGGCGACCGCCAGCATAATTCCTAGCGCAGCATTCAATAACCGTGCGACAGGAAGCATGACGAGACCGATACAGAGCAGGATTCTGAGGATCACGAGTGATACTAGGGGACCCCGGTTATATTTATTATCGTTCCATAATTGCTGGAACTCCACGGAATGATTCTTTTTCATCATGATCGCCCGCAACATCGGGGAGATCAGAGCTAGGATTAAGATCAAGGAGATTAGACTTCCTTGGATGCCGGGCAAATGTTTACAGATGAACGGAGTCACGATTTTTAGCCATAAAAAGATAAGTACTAGGCAGACGGCGGTATAAGTACCGACGATGCGGACCAAGGCTTTTAGTAACTTATTCCATGCGCTTTTTTGACGGATCGTATTGGAACCGGATGAATATCGCTCCAAGAACTGTTTCCAATTCTCCGGTATGATCCGCTCCGCCCATTTGTAGGTAGGTTCCGCTAGCCGGATCATATAAGGTGTGAAGAATGTCGTGATCACGGATACGGCGACAACGATCGGATACAGATATTGATCCGTCACGTTTAATGATAGTCCCAAACCTGCGATGATGAAGGCGAATTCTCCGATCTGCGCTAACGAGAAACCAGACTGGATGGCTATTTTTATCGGTTGTCCGGACAGTAATACTCCGAAGCTGGCGAAACAAATCTGTCCGGCCATGACTACGAGCGTGATAATGAAAATCGGGATTTTATACTCCCAGAGCATCTGAGGATCGATTAACATGCCTACAGACACGAAGAAAATCGCTCCAAATAAGTCTTTTACGGGTTTTACCAAATGCTCGATCCGTTCAGCGTCAATGGTCTCGGCCAAAATAGAACCCATGACAAAAGCTCCGAGAGCCGATGAGAATCCGGCTTTTGTGGCGATCATAACCATACCAAGGCATAGCCCGATGCTCACGATCAACAGAGTCTCCTCATTTAGGAAGCTTTTTGCCTTTTTCAGAAAAGAGGGGATCAAATAGATCCCGACAACGAAACAGAATAAAAGGAAAATGCCTAATTTGACCACGCTATCCAGCATCTCCATGCCTTCCACGTGTTTACTTACCGCTACGGTAGAAAGTAATACCATTAATAATACGGCGAATAGATCCTCCACCACCAAGATACCGAATACGACACCGGCGAATCGTTGGTTACGCAATCCCATGTCGTCGAATGCCTTGAAGATAATCGTCGTGGAAGACATCGATAACATACCTCCGAGGAAAAGACTGTTCATATGTCCCCAACCCAGTGATAAGCCCGTGATATATCCCGCTGTCATCATACCTATAACAACGGTTATGGCTCCAATGACGGCGGTTCCTCCCACCTTCATCAACTTCTTGAAACTGAAATCGAGCCCCAAAGCGAATAACAGGAAGATAACGCCTATATCAGCCCAGATACGGATACTTTCCACATCTGTAACTGTCGGTATTTGCTCGATGGAAGGTCCGGCGAGTATTCCGGCTACGATATACCCCAATACGACCGGTTGCTTTAACTTTTTGAATAACAGGGTAACCAACCCGGCGGATATGAGTATGACCGCAAGATCTGATATTAGCGCAGGTATCTGAGACATCGTTTATTGTTTTTTCGATTGCCAAAGTTAGGTATTTATTTTAATTTTGTGTCTCAAAACAGAAGCCAAAATGAAGAAGAAACATCCGATTGAAGCGCTTATAGAGCAAGGGGAACATCAACAACTTGATTTCAAGTTTGAGGTGAGCGACAGCAAGAAGATTGCCCGGACATTGAGTGCGTTCGCGAATACAGATGGCGGGCGGCTGCTGATTGGAGTGAAGGATAACGGCGCTATTTCAGGTGTGAGAAGTGAGGAGGAATATTATATGATCGAGGCTGCTTCTAAAATGTATACGCATCCCGAGGTGCCGTTTACAGCTAAGCGCTGGGATGTCAACGGGAAGACCGTATTGGAGGTCTATATCGCCCCAAGCGATGAGAAACCGCATACGGCACCGGATAAAGACGATAAATACAAGGCCTATATCCGGGTTGCAGACGAGAATATATTAGCGAACGAAGTCCTCATGCAAGCATGGAAGAAGCAGAAAACCAAAGAAGGTACATTGCTGAAAATAAGTAAGCCCGTCGAGATCCTGTTTTCTTGGCTCGACGAGCATCCTTATATCAGCATAAAGCAATTTTGCCGTATCGCCCATATCAATTATTATGCGGCCCGTAACATCCTAAGTGATTTGATGGCTATGGGAGCGATGGAATATGTCGTGATCGATAAATGTATTGCCTATAAACGGATCGCATAGACTCGTTTATAGGTTGATTACATAGACTTGCGCGCTCTCGAATCTGACGACTTTGATAGGAGTCCCTTTCTCGATGAAGCCAGACTCCGATACGCCGTCATACAACTCTCCCTCGATAGATACTTTACCCGAAGGACGTAAAACGGTAGCGGCCGTGCCCTCTTTTCCGATCAGTTGTGTCAAATTGGGGCTGGATACCGCTTTTTCCAAATCAGCGTTTAATGCCATTTTCTTTAGCGGTCCTTTATGTCCTATTTTGTTGGATAACCATATCACTAACGTGAATCCGATACCCAGACCTAATAGAACCGTTAAGGCGGCTCTGCCCGTATCCATTCCAGATACGTTTTGAAAATCAAAAACAGTATTGTTCAGTAAGCTCATCGTAAGTCCGCCGACCACGAGAATAATTCCACTTATCCCCGCTATGCCAAAGCCCGGGATCACGAATATCTCCAACATTATTAATATAACGCCGAGAATGAATAACAGGATTTCCCAGTTTTCAGCCAACCCGTCCATATAGAGAGGAGCGAAGTAAAGGATAGCCGCTATTATTGCGGCGGCGGATGGAAAACCAAGCCCCGGGGTTTGCATCTCGAAGTAAATACCACCGATGATAATAATGATTAATAAGCTCTGTATTACCGGACTCATAAAGAAACCTTTTACATTATCGAACCATGAGGGTTCATAACTTTTAATCTCATAGTCCTTACATCCGATATATTCTGTGATTACTTGATCCGGACTCTCGGCGATGCCATCGCAATAACCCCATTTGAGTGCTTCTTGAGAGGTAAGTGTCAATACCTTACCGCTATCGATGAGGTTGGGGACGATCACTCTGTCATCGACCATCGCTTCGGCGATTAAAGGATCTCTTTTCCATTTATAGATCGTGTCGCCGTTTTGTATAAGCGTATCTTTCCCTTGTGCCTCAGCCGTCGAACGGATCATGGAACGCATATAAGATTGATATTTATCAGGTAGAGCCGCACCCGTTTGATTGACAACCGTTGCCGCACCTATATTCGCCCCTTTCCGCATATAGATTTTCTTGCATGCTATGGAAATTAAAGCACCTGCTGAAGCTGCGTTATTATCGATAAATACATATACTGGTATGGGACTATATAAAATAGCCGTTCGCATAGAATCGGCAGATTCCAGTAATCCGCCGTATGTGTTCATATGCAATAAGATGGCATCGGCGTTCAATTGCTTGGCCTCTGATAATCCGTTATGGAGATAAATCCACGTGGTGTTATCGATCTCTTTTTTTATATCAATCGTATATATTAAGGACTTCTCTTTAGCCTCTGATTGAAGAGAGATTGCAAGTATTAATACTATAGCTGTTAATATTGTTAATAAACGTTTCATCTTGTTTGTATTATATTCGTTTTTAATATTTGGTTGAAAATTGTAACTGGCTTGTTGTAAATGTTGATTTTTGTAACTTGTGCAACTTGTAAATAATACTCATTTTCAGTAAGATTTACAACAAAAATATTAAGTTACGATTTTTAATATTAATATTTATCAAAGAACTGTATATCTCCATTTTTAATTTATATATTTGTTGCATCCTTCAATGTTTGAGGGATAATACTTATACAGTATTAAACTTTATTTAACTAGTAAAAATATGAATGCGTTGCAATTTCAGAAAAAATTATTGAGCATGCAAGAAAACATGATGAATTTTGCGCTTATGCTTACAGCGAATAGGGATGATGCCCAAGATCTGATGCAGGACACAACGCTGAAGGTTTTAGACAATCAAGAAAAATTTGTAGACAATATCAATTTTAAGGGCTGGGTCTTGACTGTGATGCGTAACATTTTCATTAACAATTATCACAAGATCGTTCGCACGCAAACTGTCGTAGATCAAGGTGTCGACTTATATAACTTGGATGTCGTGAACGATTCAGGTTTTGACTCTCCGGATGGCGCTTATCAAATTCAAGAGATCACGAAAGCGATCAACGGTTTGAACAATGAGTTGAAGGTTCCATTCTCTATGTTTTTGAGCGGCTATAAGTACAATGAGATCGCTGATAAACTGGATGTTCCTCTGGGGACGGTTAAGAGCCGTATTTTTTTCGCTCGACAAGAATTACAAAAAGTTTTAAAAGATTTTCGTCAAGGATAAAATTTACTTTATATAAAAGAAGCCGTCTTTAACAAAAGACGGCTTTCTTTTTATTCGGCCGGTTGGTATAAATATCTCTTGATGCTTCTTTTGGGTGTTTTCTCGAATTCTTCTTGATACAGCTTGAAACAGGTGATTTTACTGTAATTCGGCATCTCCTCGTTTACTTGGTCAATGTTGGTCTGCATCAACTTCTCGATTTCGGAATGTTGTATACCTGCCTTATCTACTTGCTCCCAATCGGGATAGATGAGGGCGACTAGTTTACCTCCTTGGGAGATGATGAGCGATTCCGCTACATATAGCATATTATTCAAGCGATCCTCGATCTCTTCCGGATAGATATTTTGTCCGCTGGGGCCTAGAATCATGGTTTTACTACGGCCGCGGATATATAAAAATCCATCTTTATCGAGGGTTCCCAGATCGCCGGTACGCATCCATCCGTCAGGCATCATAACGGCTTTCGTAGCCTCCGGATTCTTGTAATAACCGAGCATCACGTTCATACCCTTCACCAATATTTCTCCCACCTTGTTTTCCGGGTCCTCTGAATCGATGCGGACTTCCATACGGTCGACGATACGTCCTACGGAACCGGGCTTAAACTCATCCCATTGCGCATAGGAGACTAGCGGGCCACATTCGGTCATCCCGTAGCCTACGGTATAGCGGAAATGGATGGAATGAAGGAACGTTTCCACTTCTTTATTGATAGCGGCTCCTCCGATAACGATCTCCCCGAAGTTTCCTCCGAAAGACGCCGTTAACTTGGCGGAAATGGTATCCAGTACTTTCTGGTCTATATAGGGGACTTTCAAGAGCAATTTAATCAAAGGCTTCTCCAGTTCGGGGAATACCTTGTTTTTGATGATTTTCTCGATAATCAGAGGTACGGCTAGGATCAGCGCCGGCTTGATCGTCGTGAAAGCTTCCGCTATGATTTTCGGGCTGGGGGTACGTGTGAGGAAGTGTACATGGCAGCCTTTATTCACGGAATTCAATACCTCGAATGCCAATCCGTACATATGGGCCATCGGAAGCATACATACGATATTATCACCCGGATGGATGAACGGTAAATTGTCGTAAGCGAATTGCGTATTACTCCATAAGCTCCGATAGGGGATCATAACCCCTTTCGAGAAACTGGTGGTTCCGGAAGTATAATTAAGTACCGCTAATTCTTCCGGCTTTTCCACGTGATACCGAACATCGTTCGACGTGAATGAACGAGGGTACTTTTTACCGAAATATTCATTAATCCGATCTCTTACTACCCGGACTTCTTTGCTTTTACTGTGAATGATCGAGAAGTTATCCAGCATCATGAACAGTTTCACGTCGGGCATCATGCGTTCATTCATATTCTCCCAGTTGCTGGAAGCGGCAAGGACTGCCTTTGCCTCGGAATGATTTACGATATGATGTATATTATCCGGTTTGAATTCATGTAGAATAGGCACGGCTACGGCTCCATAAGCCAAGATCCCGAAGAAACAGATCGCCCAGTTGGAGGAGTTCCGTCCAACTAAAGCCACCTTATCCCCCTTTTTAATGCCGGCATGCTCTAGGATAATATGAAATTTCTCGATTCGACGAGCTACATCTTTATAATGGAAGGTATGTCCATTATAATCGGAGAACGCCGGGAGATCCCAATGCTCCTTGATGCTATTCTCTATGAGTCCTAAAAAACGATTCTCCATACTAATTTATTTATCAAATAACCATATGACAGGGTGGAAAGTTGTCAAAAGCCAAAGATAGTGCCTTTTCTGTAAATTATGAGTTTCAGTCTGCCGGAAACTGAAATATTCTTTACCTTTGTCTCTCCAAATAGAAGAATATGGTAGCACCTCTGGTAAAACGGATATGGATCTGGTGCAGGAATCTGTTGATCTTCCTGTTTGTATCCAGTATATTGGCGGTAGTGGTATATAAATTTGTACCCGTATATTATACGCCATTGATGTTTATTCGTATGTATGAGCAGCATCAGGATGGGAAGAAAATGAAACTCGGTCATACGTGGGTTCCTATATCCAAGATCGCCCAGCCTTTGGTTCAAGCGGTCATAGCGTCGGAGGATAACCTGTTCATGGAGCATAATGGCTTTGATGTGGAACAAATCCAGAAGGCACGGGCCGAGGCCGAGAAAGGTAAAAGGGTAAGAGGTGCCAGCACGATTTCCCAGCAGACCGCTAAGAATGTATTTCTTTGGCCGGGGAAAAGTTATTTACGGAAAGGTATCGAGGTCTATTTTACCTTCTTGATCGAATGGATATGGGGAAAGGAACGTATTATGGAAGTCTATCTGAACTCGATAGAGATGGGGGAGGGTATCTATGGTGCGGAGGCGGTAGCGGAGGCTCATTTCGGTAAGCATGCCTACCAATTGACCAAAAGCGAGGCAGCCTTGATAGCGGCCACACTTCCAAATCCCCGGAAGTTTAATTCTGCTAAACCGTCACCTTATATGCTGAAACGACAAGCGAAAATAATTTCCTTAATGGGAAAACTGATAAAAGTAGAAATGGGATATGGTGCCGGGCAAGTTGATCCCGGTACCGGAAAGGTTAAAAAAAGAAAGAAATGGAGAGCTTCCGTTATCATGACTTGGGACGAATCGCTTATGCCGATGCGTTAGAATATCAGACAGCTGCTTTCGAGGTCTTATTGGATGCGAAGGCAACGGGAAAGAAAGAGGATAATCAATTATTCTTTTGTGAGCATTTACCGGTCTTGACGATCGGTAAAAGTGGCAAGGACTCTAATTTGCTTATTCCCGAGGAAACTTTACGGGAACGAGGGGTCTCGTTTTACCATATAAACAGAGGGGGGGATATAACGTATCACGGGCCGGGACAGATTACCGGTTATCCGGTATTTGATCTGGAATATTGGAATCTGGGATTGAAACAATACATCCATATGCTGGAAGAGACGATCATCCGTTTCCTATCGCTTTACGACTTGAAAGGGGAACGTTTGGAAGGGGCGACGGGTGTATGGCTAGACCCTGAAGTACCGGGGCGTGCCCGTAAGATCTGTGCGATTGGCGTGAAAAGCAGCCGGTTCGTTACGATGCATGGCTTTGCTTTGAATATAAATACGGATCTGAGTTACTTTTCATTGATCAACCCTTGTGGTTTTACGGATAAAGGCGTTACCTCCTTGGCTATGGAGTTGGGGGTACCCCAAGACTTTGAGTTGGCAAAAAGTCAATTGAGATCGATTTTCATGGAAATCTTCGCTTGATATGGCAGTCATTCATTTCGCTCCTTTGCAAGGATATACGGATTCGGTTTATAGAGAGGCGCATACCCGAGTATTCGGGGGCGTAGATACCTATTATACTCCTTTCGTAAGGATAGAGAAAGGTGGTTTCCGGAATAAGGACTTGAAGGATATCGCTTGCGATAGAAATAGGCAGGTACATGTCGTACCGCAATTGATCGCTTCCACACCAGACGAGTTTCGGCCGATCGTGCGTTTATTCCAAGAGAATGGATACAAGGAAGCGGATATTAATTTAGGATGCCCTTTCCCTATGCAGGTCCGTGCGCATAGAGGCTCGGGACTTTTGCGGTACAAGGAAGAGGCCGAGTCTTTATTACGTACGATTGAGGAGTTCCCGGATATTTCTTTTTCGGTGAAAATGCGTTTGGGGTGGGAGTGTACCGACGAGTCATTCGTGCTTCTTTCCTTATTAAATAAGTTACCTTTGAAGCATATAACCTTGCATCCCCGGTTAGGGATACAGCAATATAAAGGAGCTATCGATTGGGATGGATTCTCTCGTTTTTATGATGAATGTGAACTTCCCTTATATTATAATGGAGATTTAGTGGGGCTGGAAGATATCCGAGGAATAAAGGAGCGTTTTCCGGGGCTTGCCGGGATCATGCTGGGACGAGGGTTATTGGCCTCTCCTTGGCTGGCCACTGAGTTTGTGTCCGGACAGGTCTTGACCGTGAATGAGAGGCGGGATAAACTAGTCATGTTCCATGAGTCGTTGATGGATGAATATGCTGCCCGGTTGGAAGGTGGCGAGCATCAGGTATTATCTAAAATGAAGACAATCTGGGATTATCTTTTGCCGGAGGCCGATAAAAGGCTTCGCAAGAAAGTATTGAAAAGTACTTCCCTTACTTCTTATCAGTCGGCAGTGAAAGATTTGTTGAGTCTTTGACTACGGGAGGGACATTCGTAGAGTCTTTGGGGATCAAGGGTAAAAGAGGCCTCTTTCTTCTCCTGAAAATCTCAGAGAAGTTCGTGAAGTCTTTCCGGTACATGATACCTACACCTTGTATGGTTAATGCTTGCTTCAGGCCGAAATACATATCTCTGGCATGGTTATAAGCCTTTAGCCGGATCTCACCGGAGGGGGTCAACTTATATTCTAGGTCGAACTCTCCGATAAAAGTGTTATTTTTGCCTGTAGTGACCGTATTTCTCATACCGAAATTACCATTGATCAATAAGCGGTTGTTTAGCAACTGGCTGGATAATATCATCTCATATTCCGTGTCTTCCTTGAAACCGTCCTGTCCCGCTCGTATGTTTGTCCCTATTTGTACTTTATCCGTGAAACTACCTAATAGATTGGATAATTGCGCTGAGATAGCGGATGAAGCCACGGCGTTTAACTCGCTAGACTTATAACTCGTTTGGGCATATTCTGGTGTGTAGAATTTATTTAACACCAGCAAATAAACAATTTGCCGAGTCATCATATCCTCTGTGTCTATAAACGCTTTGACTTGACGCTCTAATTCCTCGTTAGAGTTCGGAAATTCTAAGTCGAAGGAAATAGACGGGCTGCGCAATGCGCCTTTAAGGTTTAAGACGCAATTGACGGGTATGTTTGTTCGAGAACTTTCTTGTAAGAGACTCTGATCCAAGTCTCCGATATTTGCGGTCAGATTGTAGATCGCATTGATATCCATATGGGCATTAAAGGGATCGCCACGGAAATTGATCGTGCTACCGTCTCTGATCTTAAAGTCTTTATGGATGATTTGCTGTAAGCTGAAATTATAGTTTCCTTGTACGATATTCACGTCGCCATACATACGAAGATCACTTCTTGTTCCATATTGTATTTGTAAACTTCCACTGGCGTTTCCTTTGATACGGTCTCCCGCTATCGGGTCCATGATTAGCTCTATATCGGCATCGGGTGTGATATCAAGGAGGAAGTTCATTCGTAGCTCGGCTCCCTCGTCTGTCTCGTGTACGATATTCAATGGGTGTGTGGACGTGGAATCTACGTTAGCGGCCAACTTGCTTTTATCGACGAACGTGATAAAATCATAGTCCGTAGCCGAGTTCTTATTCATGAAGTCCAGATAAATAGCGGTCTTAGGTTCGCTTTTCATATTAATATCAAAGTCGATCAACTTACCGTTACCCTTGATCTGCGCCGTTCCACTGGCGAATACAGTTCCGTAAATCAGCGGATTCTTTTTCTGGTTGGCGTTATACATCAACATATTATTGCCTTGCACGTTTACGAGGAAGCTATAATCCCGGAAATGCAAATGGTTGAACTTGAGGCTGACTTTCCCTAGGTTGCCGAATTGATCCTTGACCGTGATATTCCGTAAATTGACGGATGTAGAGTCAAGGTGGACGGAATCGGAGAAGGTATAATACGTATCCAAGAAATCAACGCCTACCCCTCCATCCATGACATAGGCATCTCCCTCGACATTCAGCTCCTTAAAGGGGCCGTGCAAATGTATACTTCCGAATCCCCGGCCTTGCAAGTTCTTTACGACCGTATCGACAAAGGGCTGCAAGAAAGCTAGATTGATATCATTGGCATCGAAATACAAGGATAGCCCCGCATTGGGTCCGACCGGGAATACATAGCCGTTTACATCCGTCCAAGTGCTGTCGTTCTTGTAGATGCTTCCCAGCATAAGGATACCTTTCTGTGCGTCGTCCCATTCGCTGAAGAGATTGAGGCGACCCAAGGGGGTTTGGTTGAATGAGAAATTCTTTACTTCCAGATCCGTGTTTAGCATACGGCTATTGAATAAATCATTCACGTAGAACTTACCGGTAGCCTCACCTCCGAATTGCAAGACTGGGATATTCAATACGTCGAAGACATAACTCAGCTCTATTTGCTTCAAGTCTACCAATAAAGTATCTGCCGGATCTTTTGAGATCGTCCCTTCCATAGATAAATACTGGGTCTCATGATCTACCCGGAAATGCTCGATACCGATCTTGCCCTCACGAATCGTTATATTCGCCGGATTGATGGTCCAGAGCGTGTCTTTAATAATGAGGGGGCTTTTATTCAACGTGACTTCCGTACGTAACTTGGCCGGCCCTTTCTCGCTTTCCTCTTCGACAAAAAGGGTAGAGGCGGAGATGTCGGCCTTAAATAACCGCTCTTTATTATTCGCCCAGCCAATCAGGGTGTTCACCAGATTATCTTTAGCGTCTGCTTTGATATCAAGGTAGTTACGCAGTCCCTTGTCGTTATAATTAATCGTTTTTAATTGGAGGTTTACCTTATCGTTCGGATTGTCGCAGACCAAGTAACCGGATTCGAACATGGATTTCCCGAGATTGAACTTCGGAAGCCACGCCTCGATACGGAACTTATTATAAATATTATTATAATGTCCCGTGATCCGTCCGGGTTGCACCATCGTGAACGGTAGTTTTAATGTCGTAGAAAGCGCTTCCGTATTCTCGATCGTTAATAGGAGGGCGAAGTTATTCTCTTTCACGATTTGTTTTTTCTGGGTCGTGTTGATCAAGGCTGGCACATATCCTTTGAACGTATTCATAAGGCTGGGGATTAGCGTGTTGAATGAGTAAGACCCGGTGACCTCTCCATTCAAGATATCGGACGTTATGGTTAATTGCCGGTCGAGACTATGCCCCGAGGCAACTACTTCGAATTTCTTAAGGAAGAAGCTGCTGGGAGTGGTCTCGAAAGAAAGACTGTCCAACGTGATGCTACCTTCCAGATTATCGATATTATCTCCGGTGAAATCCGCGTTTAAAGCCAAGGAGATATTCGGCGCCTCATATTTGTCTGTCAGGTTCAATCGGTCCGGCCGGAAATGATCGAGGCGGGCGGGGAAATTAAACAAGGAGGTTTGCCCTTGGTGCTGGAAGATGCCTTGGGCGTGTAACTCGCCATTGGGATCGTTTACATGGATAGTCCCATCGAAACTACTCTTCCTGAAATTACCGGAAAGATTAATATCCTTGTATTTATAAGCTTTATAATCGAACTCCTTGACTTGTGCTTGGATATTTCCGGAGAAATTTCCGCCAACAGGTCTACGGGTATCGATATTGATGTCGAAGCGAGCCTCCCCGAAAGGATTATTCTCACCAAATAACTCATGGAGCCGCAAGTTGCTGGAGGCGATGCGTCCCCGTAGGTAAGCGGCTATATTCTTATCCTTGTTGCTACCGAATATCAAGTCTGTCTGTATGGAGCCGATGGAAGACGATAATTTTCCGAAAGCGACTAGGTTATCAAAAAAGCCTGATATCTCGCCCGTGAAATTGATCGTCCCCAATTTGACGACCGGGGCCGGGAGACTCTTCGGACGCTCATTGAAGTTATTGGCCAGACTGGAGATGCCGTCTGTCGTGATATACATCTTATTCACCTTCCCTAAAAGATACGTTTCCTCAGGATGGGTGATGTTTTTCAGTTCCATCTGGCCGATAAACAGCATCTTATCGCTATACTTCAAGGTGAGGCGCTTCAAGTTAAAATTATTGATGTAGCCGTTTGCCTCGGCCGATAACTCAATCGTGTCGGCGAAGTTCTTGAACGCCGGGACGAAAGGGGATAAGTCTTTCAGGCAGATTTGCGAAGGTGTTATATTCAAATCGATCGGAGCGTTGTTCAAGAGAGCGGGAAGGCTATCGATCTCGCTTAAATCGATCCGGGCACGCCCGATCTTCAAGTCTGTCTGCGGCAAGCGTACCTCGAAGTCCTGCACGAAAGCGCTATCCCGGTTCCCGACCACGTTCAGCGATAACTTATTCAAGGAGAAACCGGATGCCTCATCGAAACTCATCTTCTTGATATGGGCGTTCACGCTGTCCTTGTTAAAAGCCTTGAGGGATATCTTGGCACTCAGGTTCTTGATATCGATATGCTTGGCGTTGAACTTTCCCGGGGTCTCTTTCTCGCTATCCACGTTATAGCTGAAATTACCTCTTCGGATCATGATGGAGTTGAAACGGAGATCGATATTCTTCTCTTTCTTTATCGAATCCTTGCTGGCGAAAGCGTCGATGACGAATTGCAGGTTCAAGGGGCTTTCGGGCGTATGTTTTCGTAGGTTGAAGGAGAAACCGAACAAACGTACCGTCGTGAAGACGAACTTCCCTTCCAGTAACGGCATGATCTCGAATCCCGCCGCCACATGGTTCGCCTCGAACATGACTTTCCCGTCTTGGTCTTCCAGATAAAGCCCTTCCAGTACTAGGCGATTGAACCATTCGATATCCACGTTACCGATCTTTACGGGCACACCGAGGTGGCCGGATAACTGGGTCGTGGCTACTTCTGATACTTTGTTTTGAATATAAGGAATTCTCAGTAAGATGCCCGGCAACGCATAGAATATCCAGAATAATGTAAGCAGGGTAATGATTATGTATTTAAGTCCTCTGATATCTTTTCTATTTATTTAGCGCAAATCTACAACAATATCGCGATAGATTTCGTTAATTCGCGGAAAAAAGAATGAAGATATGAGTATAACGATATTAGGAATCGAGTCTTCTTGCGATGACACTTCCTCTTCGGTGATCCGTGACGGCGTGATGCTGTCCAACGTAATAGCCAGTCAAGCCGTTCATGAGGCCTATGGCGGGGTTGTCCCCGAGTTGGCTTCCCGTGCCCATCAGCAGAATATCATTCCGGTAGTGGCCGAGGCGATCAAGCGTGCCGGCATCGATAAGTCCGAGTTGAGTGCCGTGGCGTTTACCCGTGGACCGGGTTTGATGGGTTCTTTATTGGTCGGGACCTCGTTCGCCAAGGGGTTGGCCGCTTCCTTGGATATCCCGATGATCGAGGTCAATCACTTACAGGCTCACGTGTTGGCTCATTTTATCAAGGAGACTCCGGACGATGACCATGCTCCCTCGTTTCCTTTCCTTTGCTTGTTGGTTTCGGGCGGTAACTCGCAAATCATAAAGGTGAACGCTTATAATGATATGGAGGTGATCGGCCAGACGATCGACGACGCCGCGGGAGAGGCTTTCGACAAATGCGCCAAGGTGATGGGGTTGGGTTATCCCGGTGGTCCCGTCGTGAATCGTTTGGCGAACGAAGGCAATCCGGATGCTTTTACGTTCAGCAAGCCGCATATCCCCGGATATGATTATAGCTTCAGTGGCTTGAAGACTTCCTTCTTATATACCTTGCGTGATCATTTGAAAGATGATGCGGATTTTATTGAGAAGAACAAGCGAGATCTATGTGCTTCCTTGCAAGCTACGGTAATCGATATCTTGATGAGTAAATTGCGTAAGGCGGCGAAGGATTTGCATATAAAGGAAGTAGCCGTCGCCGGAGGTGTATCGGCCAATTCCGGTTTGCGTGAGGCATTCTTGGATCACGCCAAACGTTATGGCTGGAAAGTGCATATCCCGAAGTTCTCGTTCACCACGGATAACGCCGCTATGGTAGCTATCACGGGATATTATAAATATATGGATAAGGAGTTCTGTCCGATGGATGCCGCTCCTTTTTCTAGAGT
>ENA-OPSH01000646-OPSH01000646.1-human-gut-metagenome-genome-assembly--contig:-NODE-646-length-18458-cov-2.676140_pt1 | contig 18458 bp, 10 predicted proteins | sample MGYA00241802_ERZ501895 | MGnify/ENA primary metagenome ERZ501895 (study PRJEB25962, sample SAMEA2042304) | human gut metagenome | biome: human gut; feature: human-associated habitat; material: faeces...
GTGACCCAAGAATGAAGGAAAGAAAGAAGTACGGTCTCAAAGCCGCAAGACGTGCTCCACAGTTCTCCAAGAGATAATTTCATTCTCATTTATCAAACCGTTTCGCAGAAATGCGAAGCGGTTTTTTTATACCCGATCCTAACTGTCAAAATGCACAACCAAAACATCTGTTCGTTGTCAATTTAGCTGAATATCCCCCTGCTTATTGTAAATAACAGCAAAATATGATATAATTATTACTGATAAATTAACTTTTAGGAGATAACTGCTATGACGAATGAATACATAAAACCGCCCGTTGAAATACGCTACAAAAATGAACTTGACGCCTTGAAAAGTGTTGATATTGGCAAAAAACCTGAAAATTGGGTGCTGTCGCCAAAGGCAGTGCGAACATTTATATTAGGCGGAATCATCAAAACTGCCGATGGCAAAATGCAGATAAAGCGCAAATTCTATGGCAATGACGCACTTGTTGAGCGCTGTATAATCACCCTCGCTGGTAACCGTGGACTTATGCTGGTGGGTGAGCCAGGCACTGCTAAAACTATGCTCTCTGAGCTTCTCTCTGCTGCTTGCTGCGGCATAAGCACGAACACAGTTCAGGGTACGGCTGGAACTACCGAAGATATGATAAAATATAGCTGGAACTATGCCATGCTTCTTTCAAAAGGTCCTTGCCGTGAAGCCCTTGTGCCTGCTCCCCTGCTCATAGGCATGGAACAAGGCATTTTCGCACGATTTGAGGAAATAACTCGTACCCCTGCAGAAATCCAAGATAGCCTTATTTCTGTAATGAGCGACCAGATACTCAATATCCCTGAGCTTGAAAACGAAGGACTTGTTTTCGCCAAGCAAGGATTTAATATAATCGGTACTGCAAACACTCGTGATAAGGGCGTAAATGAAATGTCAGGTGCTTTGAAAAGGCGTTTCAATTTTGAAACTGTCGAGCCTGTTCGTGACGTAAGGCTCGAAAAAGAGATCATTATCCGTGAAGCACAAGACCTTGCAAAAACAGGTCATATCGACCAGCCTATAGACACCGACGCTGCTGAACTTCTTGCTGTCACATATCATGAGCTTCGTGAGGGCGTTACCTCAGAGGGAACAAAGCTTGAAAAACCAAACGCCGTTATGAGTACAGCCGAAGCTGTGTCCGTTTTCTATCAAACTATGAGCAGTGCATATTATTATGGTGACGGAAAAACTGATCTCAAAGAGCTTACGCAGAATCTTTTAGGAGCAGTTTGTAAGGAAAACAAAGACGACCTTGAAAAGCTCAAAAGCTATTTCAGGATCGCTGTTAAGGAAAAAAGTGCAAGTGAGGGAGGCATATGGACAGAATATCTGGATACAGCCAAGTATCTGAAATAATACCTTTCGACTATTCTCAGCCATTTATGCTTTTTCCTGTAAGACACCACAGCCCTGTCTGCTCGTGGCAGCTCATCAGAGCAATTAAAGAATATCAGCCCGATGTCATACTTATAGAGGGTCCTGAAAACGCCAATGATATGATAGGTGTGTTGACGGACGAGAGAACTAAGCTCCCTGCGGCTTTCTATTATTACTACAAGGACAGAAAAAAGCTTATCAGTGATGAAGCCGAGGACTATAAATGCTACTACCCTTTTATCTATGCTTCACCTGAGTATAATGCCCTGAAAATAGCCGCAGCCATGGACATAGAAGCACGATTTATAGATCTTCCCTACAGCGAGATACTTATTACCACAGCCGTAAATAAAGGCCTTCGCAGTAATAAGGACAAACACAGCTACACTGATGACAGCAGACTTATATACAGCAAATTCTGCAAAAAGCTTTGCGAGAAAACAGATCTAAGGACCTTTGAAGAGTTCTGGGAGAAGTATTTTGAGATAGAGGGGCTCAGACTATCTGTACGAGATTTTGTACAGCAAATGTACACCTACTGCATTATCACACGAAATGACAAAACAGAAGATGATCTTGCGGCAGACGGCACTCTTGCAAGAGAAAACCATATGGCTCTGCGTATCAAAGAAGCACTTAAAGATAACAAAAAAGTCCTTGCTGTAACAGGTGGATTCCACAGTTTGGGACTTTATGAGCTTTTGAAAAGTGATAATATCCAAAAAGAAAAGCTTCACAAGCTCTCTCAAAAAGATGAGGGCTGTTTCCCCGTAGCTTATTCTTATGAAGCAGCAGACGCTCTCAGTGGATATGCCTCTGGTATCCAGCGTCCTTATTTTTATGATTGCGTGATGAACAAGCTAATCCACTGCGATGACCCGGCAGGTGTCTACAGCGACACAGTTCTTGACCTGCTCATAGGTACAGTGAGAGCCTGTGATAAACATGATATCCCAGTGTCAATGGCTGACGCTTCCGCAGCGCAGTCTATGATGAGTGGACTTGCCGCACTTCGTGGCTGTCATGAATGTGGACTTTACGAGCTTGAGGACGCCATAACCTCGTCATTTATCAAGGGAGAGAAAACAATATCCTCCGCCCTGCCTATCGACCTTATGCACAAACTTGCCACAGGCGACAAGACAGGTCATATAGGTGATATAAACCACGTTCCTCCGCTTATCGCTGATTTTGAAAAACAGTGTAAAAGGTTTCGACTTAAAATAAAAACAGTAACCCCTAATAAGACGGAAGTTTCACTTTTTACCACTGCAAACGGCATGGAACTAAGCAGATTTTTCCACAGAATGGTGTTTCTAGGCACAGACTTTGCCCAGCGAACAAAAGGACCTGATTTGCATAGGCGAAAAGACAGAAGTCGTGTCCGTGAAGAATGGGTATACAAAAAAGTTCCTGCCACAGACGTTGCACTCATAGACCATACTGCCGATGGCTTCACCATTGAAGAAGCCTGCCGCACCTGTGCTTCAAGAACACTTCGCCATGAAAAGCACTGTGATGTTGCGGCGCATATCCTTGTGGACTGCTTCCAAATGGGCTTAGAACTCTCTGATGATGACAAGGCTTGTGCCGAGAACATTCTTAACTCAGACGGAGACTTTTTCTCTGTAGGCAGAGGTCTAAGGCATTTTATCACTCTTATGGAACTCCAACAGCTTTATAATACCGAGTTTTCCGCCGCAGAAAATTGTGCAAAGCGGTGCATGACAAGGATAATCACAGCACTGCCTGATATGGCGTCGGTGAAAGACGACCACATTGCAGAATGTGCAGCGATAATGTACGCAATGCAAAAAGCTGTCACTGACGGCTTTAGAGAATATCGTCAGGACTATGAAAACGCCCTGCTTTCCCTCTGCGGCAAATCTGATAAAGACCCATTTGTTTACGGCACAGCACTTGGCATACTTTACGCCTTTGACCCCCACCGCCGCAAGCTTGCTGAACAGGCAATGTCAAGCTATCTCAAAGGCGATAGGAATGTTCAGATACAAGGAGCGGAGTTTCTTCACGGACTTTTCAATGCCGCCCGTGATATCATCATGACTGACGATTCTTTCATCAGAATGACAGACACGCTTATCTGCGGACTTGACTATGACGATTTTATAGAGATACTTCCCTCCATGAAGCTTGCTTTCAGTTGTTTCACCCCCTATGAAATACAGCAAACAGCCACCGCTGTCGCAAAGCTTTATGACGCTGACAGTGCTGAGCTTCTTGTGGAAAAACCTATGAACGAAAGACTATATAGCTTCGGTGGGAAAATAGATAAAGAGATACTCAAACTTTTGTCTGAGGAGGAAAAGCCATGACAGATGAAAATAAAGCCATATCCGTCAACCGCTGGCGGCTCGTGCTGGGCGGAATGTCTGACAAAAGCCTTTCCTTTACCGGTGACAAAGCAGAGATAATAACGTTTCAGGATATGGAAAAGCTACTCGATTATCTCTATAGCCGTGCGCAAGGAGACGATGTAAGGAACGAGAACAGCAGGCAAGGCGGTCAGGGTGGCAGTGTGCTAAACGCCGCAGAATGGATAACAAAAGTCAGAACGCTTTTTCCAAAGCAGACCGCTGATGTGCTTGAACGTCAAGCTTTGGAAATGTTCAACATGACCGAGCTTCTTACCGATAAAAAGGTTCTTGAAGAAATGAAGCCTGATATAGCACTGCTTAAAACTATCATTCAGCTCAAACATCTCATGAACGGCGAGGTGTTGCAGGCGGCTGTAAAAATAGCAAAACAGGTGGCAGACGATATCAAACAAAAGCTTGATATGACCATAAAGCGAAGCCTTACAGGCAGGCTTGATAAAAACACATCGTCAGTTATGAAATGCTCTGCAAACCTCGATTTCAAAAAGACTATCCGCCGAAACCTGAAAAACTATGACAAAGCAAGCAACCAGCTTATACTTAAAGATATCTATTTTAGTGGACGTGTGAAAAAGCATAACAAAAAGCGCATTATCATAGCCATAGACGAAAGCGGTTCAATGCTCGGTTCAGTCATCTATAGTGCAGTAATGGCGCAGATAATTTTCGAACTGCCATTTGCAGAGGTGAAGCTCATCATATTTGATACAAGCATCGTTGACCTCTCAGACCATGCAGACGACCCTGCTCAGACAATAATGAGCGTTCAGCTTGGGGGAGGAACGGATATTGCAAAAGCCCTTACCTACTGCGAAAGCCTTATCGTTACGCCCCGTGACACTTGCGTTATCGTTGTAACAGACCTCTACGAGGGTGGCAGTGAAGCACAGCTTATGAACGTCAGCAAAAATATAATCACAAGCGGCGCACATCTCTCATTCCTTACCGCCCTTGATGAAAATGCCGACCCTGCCTATGACAAGGCGACAGGTCAAAAGCTTGCAGATATGGGCTCATTCGTTGGCGGTCTTACCCCTGATAAGCTTGGGGATTACATCGGAAAAATATTTGCATAGGAGATGACATCTTGGACGTAATCGATAAACAGCTTGATATTGCAAACGAACAATCGCTTATTGAGCTTTCAAACAAGGGCATTTACAAACGTGCGTTGAAGGAATCCAAAAACATGACCCTTTCGGCTGAAAAAATCCATGAATGTTACATAGTAAAATTAGACGGTGAAACCTGCACCATAAAATCACCACTTGATGAAAGTCAATGCACTTGTGTTTCAAGAGGAATGTGCAGGCACATTATCACAGCCATACTGCTTTTGAAAGCACAGCTTCCACAGTACGACGGTGAGGATATCACTCCAGAGGTCATAAACTCCGAGCCTGAACAAGCAGAAATTGAACTTCCCGACCAACCTGAAATAAATCCGCTTTCTCAGGATACCCAGAAAAAGATAAAAGGATGTGCCGAACAGTGCATAAAAATAATGTCTGGAATATTTACCAGAGGTCTTGTAAGAGCCGAAGAGAGCGACCCCGATAATTTTGAGCTTGCCGCAGTTTCCTGCCACGCTTTGAGAATGGCTGAGGCAGAAAGACAAATGCGTGAACTTGGCAGCCGACTTAAAGACTGTGTTTCAAGGCGAGCTTCATTCAGTCCGCAGGTATTCACTCACAAAATGTTTGAATATGCTGACAGCATGAACAAGCTTATAAAAGCCGACATCACAGAAGAAATGCTCGGCACCTTCCGCAGAGAATACACCGACTATGAGGGGACGCTCCAACTCCTGCCTATAGGCACAAGAAATGTCAGTGGCGAATACACTGGCTGTATCTACTATTTTCTAAATAAAGACAGAACTTCGCCCCAGCGCTTTTTCACCTACAGCGATCTGCGCCCCACTTTCTATGAAAGAAAGTCAAGACGATTTGCCGAAAGCACAACTGTATGGGATCTTGACAGCTCTCTAAACAGCTATATGTGCACAGAGCTGAAGCTTAAAAACGCCAAAGTGAGCATGGGGCATTTGTCCTCATCGTCAAAGACCAACGCCATAGGCGCAGGTCCTGCACAGCTAAACTGTTTTGCCCTTCGTGAGCATATTGTCAGCGATTTCAAAGAGCTTGCGGAAAAGATCTCCGCAAACAAAAGCGACGAGGAGACCGACCGACTTTATTTCGTTCACCCCAAAGAGTGCGTCGCTTCATATTTTGACAAGCACACTCAACAGCAGATTTTTATTATAAAAGACGGCTGTGATAGACAAATATCCGTCACTGCAAAATACACAGCAGAAAATCGTGAATTTATTTCCACGCTTGAAACCATAGGTGGCAAAATGCTAAAAGAAAAGCACAAAAACTACGTCCTGCTGGCTCAGGGATATATCGACCACGGCAGGCTAACGCTTTTCCCAATAGAGGTCTATGATTTTATTGATCCGCCTGACAATGTTCCTGTACCTGTCGAGAATGATACAGACCAAGACTATGGAATGTGTAGCGAGCTTCTTGACGCCACCGAAGAAACCGACAAGAGGATAGTCACGGCAATGGAGTGCGGAGTGAACTCTGTTATTGCAGACGAACACGCTCAAAGCATACGCCAGTGCGGACTTGAAGAACTTGCAAAACGTTATGAATGCTTCACAAAGCTGTGCGAAAATGCAAGACACACCACCGCAGACAAAAGCCTCGATATCTTCACTGCCGCAGGCAACACAATGCGGTATATCAGACTTTGCACACAAAAATTAGCACTGTTCAGTGCGATAAATAATATGGAGGAGAAAAAATGATCTACAACGAAAGCACCAAAAGCTTTATAAAGCTTGAAACCGCCCTAAAGGAGCTTGGTTTTGACCAGCAGACCATAGACCTTGCCCTTGAATATCTTGACATCACAAAGTCAAGAAACAATGACCTGATGAGAAAAATTATAACAAGATACTATCCAAAACTCATGCAGTATAGTTATCGTGAAAAGCTTATCAAAGCTGTAAAAAGTGAGATATCAAATTCAGATAGTGAGGAGCTTAAAGACCGTTATATTATTTTCAGTTCAATGGCAACGGGTCCATATTTCCGATATATGACAGAAGCGCTGTCTGGCAATGCCTATATATATTCCGAAAACAAAGCCATGTATATGAAGCCGCTCACTGATTTTTATGGTGAGAACGCAGAAGCAGTCTGGACATCAACCGAGATCTCAAACCGCTCAAATGATTCTATCAGCGTTTTCACTGTAAATCATCCTATCTATTCCGCAGACGATGCCATAAGAACATTCAACTTCGTTAGCCCTGACGATATCATTGCACAGCTTCTCCTGTGCGTTTACGCATTGGACGCAACCGAACTGCCTAAAAAGAGTCTGCTCGGCAAAACAAAAATTCCTGATACAGCCGCAATTGCCATAAAAAAGCTTTGCGAAGTAGTCGAAAAAAAGCCCAAAACAACTACAGCCGTTTTCTGTCTTTTTCTTGCCGCATATGCAGAAGCGTCATATTTTGTAAAAGAATATCGTGCATTTTTTGATAAAAACATTGTGAAATATTACGATGATCTTACCCAAGGGCTGATATATATGAAGCTTTCCACCAACAGAATATTCGACCTTATCGAAGCTCAACCACAGTGTCTTACAGATAGATACATTCTGCACTTTGTCAAATCACCTGACAAAAATGGGAATTATCCAGCGCAAATGGTAAAGTTATCAAAAGAACACCCACAGCTTTTCATAGAAACAATGAAAAACGCTCCATTTGACACAGCGATCACAATGGAGAAAATGCTCAAAGCCACCGACCCTAAATATAACGCAGAAGCAATTGGTCTTAAAGCTACCCATCAGGAACGTATCGCCAAACTTATTTCCGAGCATTTCAAGCACAGTGACGAGATATACGCATATATCATGGGCAAAGCAGAAATAGACACGATACTCCCCTTTGCAGACGAAGAAGCCTGCGAGGGCAGACATAAGAATATGTACTATATTGTTGCATATGGAGAGGACGATTTTATTATCCGCTGTATCGCCGCCCTTTCCATAGGAGCGTCTAAAGATACAAGTGACCCCCTCCAACTTATAGGCAACGATCTTTATTATAACACCGAGTTCATCGTCCGTGCAATGGTAAGATCAGGTCTACCGATAGATATAATTATAAGATCCCTTGGCTGGCAGATAGAAAGCTCTTACTGTAAAGAAGTCATCATCAAAAAGATAACCACTGTCATGCCAGAATTTAAAGACAAAGCCACCATTATTGACGTAAGCAAAATGGCTGTGTCCAGCCGACTTTTGTATATAAGGCTTCTTGATATCGCAGACAGCAACAAGTACAAAGACGAATTTTTTGCCCTTTGTGACGATAACAGCAAGGTAATAAAAGCAGAGCTTGTGAAAGTTATATCCGCCCACAAGGATTGGCACGATGATGTTTGCAAACTTCTTGCTCAGAAAAAATCAGCCAAGCGTGAAACTGCACTTATGATAATTGAAAATCAAGGTGCTGACGCCTACCGCACAGAGCTTGAAAAAGCCTATGCCACAGAAAAATCCGAAAAACTAAAATCGAAAATATCTGCTCTTTTGGGCAGCGAAGCAAAGCCTGCCGACATCTCAGATGTTGACCTTGTGACTTCCCTCACTAAGGGTACAAAATCCAAGAAAGTTCTCTGGCTTTTTGAACAGCCTTTTGCACCTATTCACTTCACCGATGATACAGTCACAGAGGATATCTATTTGCAGGCTCTCCTGCTTACATATGCAAACGCCAACGAAGGTACCCTCCCACCCGAGGGCAAGGCACTTGCCCAGAAGCTCAAATCTGACGAGCTTGAAACATTCGCCCTTGAAGTCCTGAGCCGCTGGCTTGAAAAAGGTGCAGAAGCGAAAACAAAGTGGACAATGTATTTTGCGGCCATTTACGGCGGTGATGAAGCAATAAATTGCCTGACGGATTACATAAAAGAATGGTCGAAACAGTCATTAAATATGCGTGTTGCCCTTGCGGTTAAAGCCGTCAATGCCGTAGCTCTGAATGGCAGTTCCTATGCACTTATGACTGTAGACAATATTTCAAGAAAATATAAGAGTCGTGCGGTCAGAGCTGCCGCAGTTGACGCACTTGCCAACGCTGCAAATCAGCTTGGCTTGACAACGCAGGAGCTTGCGGACAAGATAGTACCTGACATGGGCTTTGACGAGAAAATGTGCCGCACCTTTGATTTTGGAAGCAGAAAATTCTCCGTTTATCTCACTCCACAGCTTGATATAGAAATATTCGAGGGCGAGAAAAAGCTTAAAAATCTCCCTAAAATAGGCGTTAATGACGACCCTGCCCTCGCAGAAAAGGCTACTGCTGATTTCAAGGAAATGAAAAAGCAAATGAAAACTGTTGTTGAAGCACAGAAACAGCGTCTTGAATATGTGCTTATGCTTGACCGCAAGTGGACAGCAGAAGCTTGGAAAGCTCTCTTTGTAAAAAATCCTCTCATGCACTGCTTTGCGATAGGTCTTATATGGGGTATTTACGAAAATGGCTGCCTTAAAACTTCGTTCCGTTATCTTGACGACGGCAGCTTTACAAACTCAGATGATGATGAGATAGAGCTGTCCGAGGTTATGCAGATAGGGCTTGTTCACCCGCTGGAGCTTACTGAACATGAAAAAGAAGCTTGGCTGGAACAGCTTGATGATTACGAGATAATACAGCCATTCGACCAGCTAAAAAGAAAGGTATACAAAGTAGCGGAAAGCGATAAGAATAAGACCGCCTGCGAGATCTTCAAGAATACCGAGATAACGAACACCACTCTAGTCAACCGCATGACCAAAGCAGGCTGGTATAAAGGTCAGGCACAGGACGCAGGCTTTTTCTATGAGTTCATAAGAAATGATATCTCAGGCAAAGAGAAAGATCCCGACGGCAAGCTCGTCAACATAGGCATGACCGCCGAGCTTAAATTCTCAGGAACATACATCGGCTATTACGAGATAGAGGACGTGACCGTGGAAGAGCTTTACTTCCGACTTCCCGATGCTGCATACAATGACAACATGAAACTTGGCGATGTAAGTCCAAGATACTACAGCGAAGTTGTCTTACAACTTAAAAAAGCTATAAACAAGTAGGCATAACAAAAGGCAGTTCTGACTTTTTTTCAGAGCTGCCTTTTGCTTATTTATTTTCCACAGGAAGTCCGTGATCTCCTGCAATGTGTCTGCCTGCCCTGTTCACACAATATATGCAAACAGGAACTATATACAAGCAAGCCGCTATCCATGCCGCCTGATCTGTGAAGCAGATTGCAAGATAACCGAATTTCGGCACAAATATCATACTTACAGAAATTCGAGCTATCATTTCCGTCACTCCTGAGAATATAGCAAGTCCAGAATATCCAAGGCCCTGCGTACACATTCTGCAAGTGTTGAGTATACCGAGCGTCCAATAGAAAAAGCCTGCGTAGAAAAGATATTTGGCTGAAGCAGTAAGCACTGCTGCGTCTGACTTATTCACAAAGATAAGCGAAAGCTCTCTGCCGAAGAATATAAGTACAATACCGGCTATTACTCCATATGTCACGCCAACGCCAACTCCAATGCGTATACCCTTTTTGATACGCTTGAGATTTCCTGCACCGAGATTTTGGCTTGCAAAAACAGATGCACCTGTTGCAAAAGCGTCATAAGGACACATTGTGAACTGCTTTATCCTTGCCCCAGCAGTGAATCCTGACACATAAATGCTTCCAAGCTTGTTGTTAGCCGACTGCATGACCATTGAGCCGATAGCCGTTATGGAATATTGAAGTCCCATAGGAAAACCCATTATTATAAGGTTCAGCACCGCAGGCTTTGACATCGCTCTGTCCTCTTTTGAAAGCTTAAGCACGTTTACCTTTTTCATAATAAATACAGCACATAGTATTCCGCTTATCGCCTGAGCAACGACCGTAGCGATAGCCGCACCCATGCAGCCCCACCTGAAGACGATAACACACACAAGGTCAAGTGCAATGTTCAAAACCGTTGATATAGCAAGAAATACAAATGGCGTTTTACTGTCGCCAACAGAACGCAATACGCTTGAAAGCAGGTTATACAAAAGTGTGAACGGTATGCCAAGAAATATCACCAGAAGATATTTATATGCGTCATCAAAAATATTCGACGGAGTTGAAAGAAGCTTCAATATCTCACTACAAAGCACCGCACAAACTGTGGTCAACACAAACGCAGTAACGGCGGTTATAACAATAGAATTGTAAAAATACTGTTTCAGCTTTTTTATGTCCCCTGCTCCGAAATGCCTTGCAATAGGCACGCCAAAGCCGCAGGCTGTTCCCATGCAGAAACCAAGCACCAAAAACTGCACACTGCTTGAAGCTCCGACACTTGCAAGAGCGTCAGAACCAAGAAATCTTCCCACGATGGCAGCATCAATAAGATTGTATGTCTGCTGCAACAAATTTCCTAAAAGCAGAGGAAGCGCAAAGCTCATTATAAGCTTGAACGGACTGCCCGTTGTCATGTTTTTTGTCATTACTTTTCCTCCAAAAATCTAACTATTACATTTATCATCTTTAATTTTTACTATCACATTCTATCATCAATATATGAAAAAATCTATAACACAAATTAAATTTACTTTTGTGATTTTAAACAAATATAATAACAAAAAACATACATATTGCACATAAAAAAAGGCAAGCATATTTCAGCCTGCCTTTGTGTAGCTTACGCTTTATACGTTAAATCTGAACAGAACGATATCGCCGTCCTGCATAACGTAATCCTTACCCTCAAGACGAACAAGACCCTTCTCCTTAGCCGCCGTCATAGAGCCACAGCTCATAAGATCGTCAAATGAAACAACTTCAGCTCTGATGAAGCCCTTTTCAAAGTCAGTGTGTATCTTTCCTGCCGCCTGTGGAGCTTTAGTTCCCTTTTTGATAGTCCAAGCTCTTACCTCAGGTTCGCCTGCTGTCAGGTATGAAATAAGACCAAGAAGCGAATAGCCCTCCTTGATTATTCTGTTAAGACCTGAAGTTTCAAGACCGAGGTCTGCAAGGAACATTTCCTTGTCCTCATCGTCCATGTCAGATATCTCAGCCTCTATCTGCGCGCATATTGGGAACACAGCCGAGCCTTCGGCTTTTGCAATCTCGCAAACTTCCTTGTAATGCTCGTTGCTTTCGATATTGTTTCTGAAATCATCTTCGCAAAGGTTAGCCGCATAGATAACAGGCTTAAGTGAAAGAAGCGGTGTTTCTTTAAGTATCTCCAGCTCGTCCTCTGTCATGTCATAAGAACGTGCAGGCTTGCCGCTTTCAAGATGCTCTTTGAGCTTTTCAAGGAACTCTACAGCAGAAGCAAGAGATTTGTCGCCTTTCATTGCCTTTTTAGTTCTGTCAAGCTTTCTCTCGATAAGCTCAACGTCAGAGAAAATAAGCTCCAAATCTATAGTTTCAATATCTCTGCGAGGATTAATAGAGCCGTCAACATGAATGATGTTAGGGTCGTCAAAACATCTTACAACGTGAACGATAGCGTCCACCTCTCTTATGTTTGAAAGAAATTTGTTTCCAAGTCCCTCGCCCTTTGAAGCACCCTTTACAAGACCTGCAATGTCAACAAATTCAAGTGTTGCAGGAGTAAACTTTACAGGGTGATACATCTCAGCCAGCTTGTCAAGTCTTTCATCAGGCACCGAAACAATGCCCACATTCGGTTCGATCGTGCAAAACGGATAGTTCGCAGATTCTGCACCCGCATTTGTGAGTGCATTAAAAAGTGTTGATTTTCCTACGTTAGGAAGTCCTACCATGCCAAGTTTCATATCAATATACGCCTTTCGTTAAAATTTTACGCCATCATGGTCAAAATCATCTTCATCATCATCAAAGTTATAATCATCATAATACTCGTCAGGGTCAAAATGATCGTTACAGCCACCCTTGTCTATCTTGTTGTTACAACCGATAGTAACGCCTTTCTTGATAGGCGAAACAAACAGACCAATTATAACGCCAAGGAGAAATAGTGCAAGACCTTTCCAAAAATAGCTTACTGTGCAGTTATTTTCAGTATCGCAGTTTTCTTCAAAAATATCCATAATAATACCTCCGTCTATTCTACTGATTTTAAAGATTCTACCATATCTATCTTTTTAAGCTTGAAATGAAGAACCAAATTAACTATAAATGCAAATGCCAATGTGAGCAATGCACCAAGCACATACGCCCACCAAACAAGCTGTCTGTTGAACAGCACAAGGTCGACCTCAGAAGTTATCACAACAAAATAGTGCAGTATCTTTCCTGCCACAAGACCCACGATAATGCCCACAAGCGTCGATATCAGATTTTCTCTGTAAATATACGCTGAAGTCTCACCATCATAGAATCCAAGCACTTTTATTGTCGCTATCTCACGAACACGCTCAGTTATGTTTATGTTTGCCAAATTGTAAAGCACCACAAAAGCCAAGCCTCCCGCACAAACGATGAGCAAAATAACGATAGCGTCAAGACTGTCCACTGAATTAAGGAAACCTCTGCTTGAATCATTTTTAAAGCTTATTCCATAAAACTCGTCATTTGAAATAAGCTGTTCCTTGAAAGAGTTTTCATCAGTGTCTTTCTTTAGGTCAATAAAAGAAAGATTATAAACAGGCTTCTCACCGTATACACTTTCAAAATCATCAGGAGTGATGTAAATATAATGCAAAGCATAGTTCTTGCTTACTCCGCCTATCTTGAACTCTTTCTCCTCATGACCACTGAGCTTTATAGTAATAGTGTCACCCGTTTTCAGGTCAAGAAGCTTTGCAAGCTTTTGTGTTATGATAACAGAACCGCTTTTCACTTCAAGATTTGATCCATTCTCAGCAGATACAAGATCGATATAATCTCCCATATTTTCAGGAGTTTTCGGCACGATCATAGAAACAGACTGGTTTTCACTTTCATTTTCTGCAATGCCATCTGTACTCTGCATAAGCATAGATTTGTCTACCTGTGCGATACTGCTTATCTTGTCCTCCAATTGTTTCTCGTCAAAATCGGCTGAATTAAGTACCGCGATCCCATCATACAGAAATATCTCATTGAATTGCTTTTCGGCAATAGTCTTTATAGAATATTTCAAACCAAAACCCGTGACTATCAGTGCCGTACAGCCTGCCACTCCCACGATTGTCATAAAGAAACGCTTTTTATATCTCAGCAAATTTCTCACAGTGACCTTTGCAAGAAAGTCAAGCCGATTCCATATAAGATCCACACGCTCCAGCAAAACACGCCTGCCATTCTGCGGTGGCTTTGGACGCATAAGCTGTGACGGCTGCGACTTTAGTTCTTTCATGCAGGCATAAAGCACCGCCGAGCAAGTGCAAATAACCGACACCACCAAGCAAAGCACCATATAAACAGGCTTAAACGGTGTGTCAATATCAGGAATGTTATATGAAATATTATAGCAACTATAAATTATCTTCGGAAAGATCTGCAATCCAACAACAACGCCTATGCAGCTTCCTGCTGATGCCGCTGTTGCTGCATAGAAAAGATACTTTCCGGCTATTCTTGCCCCACTGTATCCTAAAGCCTTGTATGTACCTATCTGCGTTCTCTGTTCCTCTACCATTCTAGTCATTGTGGTCAGGCACACAAGCGCCGCCACTAGAATAAAGAACACAGGAAACACCTTTGCAATAGAGTCGACCTTCTGAGCGTCCCCATAAAAGGAACTATAATCAGAGCTAGCCTCAAATCTGTCATACTGATAGAATGCAGGCGTTTTAACGGCTTCAAGTTCTTTTTTCGCTCCGGCTATCTCATCTTCTGCCGCCGCAAGCTGACCATTATATTCATCAAAAGCCGCCGTACTTCCTGTCTTTTTGTCTTGAAGAAGCTTTCCTGCCACTTCTTCAAGCTGTTGTGCTTTTAAAAGCTGTGACCTTGCAAGATACTTTGCACTAGAACCACTCTGTTCAGCCTTATCATAAGCCTCCTGAGCTTCCTCAACCGACTTCTGCGCCGTTGTCAAAAGCTCCGTAAGCTGATTTTCGTCGCAGGCAAGCGCCTGTTTCAAGATGTCAACTTTCTCCTGAGCGACATCAATACTGTCCTGAGCGTCACTGCTTAGTTTTTCAAACCTTGCGTTCACACTGTCCTCAAAAAACTCCACCGCCTGAACGCTCTTATCTTTCACAGCCTGCTTGTACTCGTCGGAAAACGGGTCAAGCTCGTCAGTGCCTTTGAATTTCACATAAAGCTCAGTGTAATAATCGCACACAAACTCGCTCTCAGGCACAAAAACGTTGCTTACCACAGTTCCGTTGCCCACTGTGGTCGCATCACGCTCATAGCCGATATAAAGCGGTGAAGCCACAATACCAACTATCCTGTATGTGTCAGTTGCCAAAGTATCAGTTATATTTTTTGACGAGTCAGGCTCGTTGATCTTTATCTCTCCGCCCACCTTAAAGGTGTTAGGCGAACTCATTTTTACCTCTACTGCGCACTCGCCTTTTTTTTCAGGAAGCCTGCCCTCTAGTAAAACAGGCTTATCAAGATTATTAGGGCTGTTCTCATCAACAACATTGTTGAAGGACATGAATTTCAGCACAAGGTTTTGATTTTCATGATAGTAGAAAACGTCCTTAGAATATCCCGCCATAACGCCCTGAACATCATCAGCTTTTTTCACAGCCTCAACGTCCTCAGACTTAACGCCTATAGACGACATTAACTTAATATCCATAAGTCTGTTATCGCTGAAATATTTCTCCGCCGTGTCTATCATATCAGGCATAGTCGCCTTGATACCAGAGAAAAATCCACAGCCAAGAAGAACTATCAGAAAAATAGAGAGAAATCTGCCCAACGAGTGCCTTATCTCTCTGACAGTATCCTTTTTCAATGCACTTTTCATAACAGACTTCCCCCTTGTAATATCATTCTTCCCCGTCACTATCCGAAAAATCATCAAGACCTATCCTGCCCGATAGAATAAAATAAACAATCGCTGCAAGGACAAAAACGACAGGAGCAAAAATTATAATAGCTTTTTTAGCCCACTCAACCCCCAACGCTCCCGCAAGCATAAGACCCAGCACTCCTGAGATATCAAAAAACAAGATACAAAAATACGTCCTAAGTGCCGATACCGCAGGTGCAGTGTCCCCATCGGGGTCAGCTTTATCACTGAAAATATTTATCCTGCCTGCTGAAAACACAAGCAGAATAAACACCGCCATAGCAAGAAGACTCAGCACAAGATCCACCACATAAGGCTTTGTCCTGCCTGCCGTCATGCCCACTATCAGCACAAAGCAATCACCCCCTATGCAGAACATTAGAGCCGCCGTATTTACCACCGTAAGCACTAGCTGAAAAGGCGTAAAAGGAACTTTTTTCATTTTATCTTAATCGCCGAACATTTCCTTAGAAAGCTTGCCAAGCTTCTCACAGCCGTCGATTATCTGTTTGTCTGTAGGAGTTGAGAAGTTCAATCTGAATGAAGCTGTCTTGTCAGACTCGCTTACCATGAAAGCATTGCCAGGAACAACGGCTACCTTATATTCTGCAACAGCCTTTTTGCAGAAACCAGTCATGTCACTGCCCTCCGGAAGAGTACACCAAATGAACAGACCGCCCTCAGGTCTTGTGAACTTGATCTGTGAAGAGAAATTCTTCTCGATCTGCTCTATCATAAGTTCGAGCTTATGCTTGTAAATCACTCTCAGCGAAGCAAGATGCGCTTCCATATCATTGTCCTTCATGAAGTTGTAAGCCAGCATCTGCGCCCAGATGTTTGTATGTACGTCAGCCACCTGCTTGCAGACAACTATCTTTCCGATTATCTCCTTTGGAGCGGAAATGTAGCCAACTCTGATACCAGGAGCAAGTATCTTCGAGAATGTTCTTGAATACATAACAAGACCGTCCTTGTCCATGCTCTTGATAGACGGGATAGCCTCACCCTTTATTCTCAGGTCGCCATATGGGTTATCTTCAAGTATCATAACACTGTACTTCTTAGCAAGCTCATATATAGCCTTTCTCTTTTCAAGAGAAGTTGTAAGACCAGTAGGATTCTGGAAGTTAGAAATGATGTAGAATACCTTTACCTTGCCTGTAGCGAAAGCTTCTTCAAGCTCTTTCAGGTCAACTCCGTCTTCATGAAGCGTGATACCCTTAAGCTCAACATTGTATGACTTGAACGCATTAAGTGAGCCTATAAAGCTTGGAGCTTCACAGCAAAGAACGTCGCCTGGGTCGCAGAGAACTTTACAAGCAAGCTCGTTAGCCTGCTGAGCACCGCTTGTGATGATAAGATCATCTCTCTCAGGGTCAAATTCACCCTTCTTTTCAAGTTCTTTCTTAAGAAGATCTCTCAGCGGAGTGTATCCCTCTGTAAGGCTGTACTGGAGTGCGCCGATAGGATTTTTCTTGAATATCTCTTCTGATATCCTATTAAGCTCGTCCACAGGGAATGCCTCAGGAGAAGGATTACCTGCCGCAAATGAAATTACCTCTGGGTCAGAAGTAAATTTAAGTATCTCTCTGATAGCAGAAGCCTGCAGATGAGAAACCTTTTCTGAAAACTTATAAGTCATATCTTTTTTACCTCTTTTTCTTAAAATACATAATATGATTATATCACATTTTTCCTATAAAATAAAGTGTTTACGCAAACTTTTTTTTAGTATTAACACTCTAAGCTCTATTTTTGTGCAATTTAAACAACTGCATATCCACCTGACATATGGACAAACCGTAATAAAACCCACCATAACAGCATAAGATCATATAAAAACAAGTCAGAAAGCAGGTTGACAGATGAAAAGACAAGGCTTTATAAAAGGCTCAGCAATATTGCTTGCAATGGTTCTGATAACAAAAATTCTGGGACTTCTCTATAAGATACCTCTTACTAATCTTCTGGGCGGCACAGGCATGGGATATTTCGCTTCAGCATTCTCAGTTTTCACACCAGTTTTCGCCATAGTCGTTTCAGGTATCCCCTCCACCATGGCTCGCCTTACCGCTGAAAACTATGCCCTTGAACGCTTTTCAAATATGCGTCATACCAAGCGAACTGCATTTTTTCTTTTCACGATCATCAGCGCAGCCGCTGCTGCAGTAATGATACTCACCTCAGATTTTCTGTCACGCAATGTAGTCGGCGAGCCAAGTACAAAATATGCTCTCATGTGCGTTGCCCCATCTATTATTTTCTGTACCATTATGTCAGTGGAACGCGGTTACTGTGAGGGCTTGCAGAATATGATACCGACCGCTGTATCAGAAGTGATAGAAACCCTTTTCAAACTTATCCTAGGTCTTGGTTTCGCCTACGGACTAATGTATCATATCTCCGATATATATGATAAAACAGGCATGATATTCGGCACAGCCTATGAAAACTCACGTCAGGCAGCCTCCGCCGCACTTCCATTTATAGCTGCCGCAGCTATCCTAGGTTCGTCCATAGCCTCTGCGATCGCCTGTCTGTATATTCTCATATCAGGCAAGATCAAAGGCGACAGCGTAACAAAGCAAATGCTTCAAAGAGATACCATAACAGACCCCACAGGAGCAACAGCCAAAAAGC
>ENA-OPSH01000689-OPSH01000689.1-human-gut-metagenome-genome-assembly--contig:-NODE-689-length-17749-cov-2.152368_pt1 | contig 17749 bp, 16 predicted proteins | sample MGYA00241802_ERZ501895 | MGnify/ENA primary metagenome ERZ501895 (study PRJEB25962, sample SAMEA2042304) | human gut metagenome | biome: human gut; feature: human-associated habitat; material: faeces...
TTGGACAAGCGTTTGAAGGTCCGCACAGAATGAATTTCCCCATCTCCATCATAGCTAATAATTGTTAGTCTGTCTCCTATTAACTTATAACGATAAGTCCTTTTCAACTCTGATTTATACCTTTTTCTATATTCTTTTATGTCTCTCTCAATTCCCGACTCAGTTTTAAGAGGAGCACCCTTATAGTATTTTCTTAGAAGCTTACCAACCATATCTTCATATTCTGCAAGTATGCTTAAGACTCCTTGACCAAGCGTCACAGTCGAAATTATAACCAGTCATATAATCTATCTTATAAACATAGCCTTCGCCATTACTTAAAAAATAATCACATGTTTTTAAATGATTGCCTCTTACTTTAACAAAGTCTCGAACATATATATCGATGGATTCATTATACTCTAAAACATCAACCATCTCTTTCTCATCTTTGTCATAATAATAGTGAGATTCAATTAGATAGGTTCCCTCAGGAATTTTACCTCTTTGCAGGTGTATAAAGGCGTAAGAACCTAAGGAAAGTGCCAATAGAAGTATTGTCCCAACTAGAGAAACTATTATGATTTTTGCCTTCTTAGACAATCCTGTTTTAGGAGTCCTAACTTGTGAAACTGGTTGTGTCACCTGTTCTCTGAGTTGAACTTGTGGCTTGACTTTCTCTACCTTAGGCCCTTGAGAAATAAAATCGCCACTAGCTTTAGCCTGTTGGATTTCTTCCGCTGTCGGTTGTCGATTATTGATTATTTCGAAATAGTCTAACCACTCTTTTTCATTCATGATAGTACCCCCTTCCCATTTCTACTTTCATTTTACCAGAAAAATACCTTCTTAAACGCTTTTCATAAAAGAAAAAACCAGCTAGGCTGGTTTTAAACATTACTAGTTTTGAAAGCGCTTTTTATCAGCTCTAACATCACGTTCATAGTCATAATCTAATTTCTTCACGTCATCCTCTGATAGGCGTTTGAAGCTTCTTTCTTCTGTAAGTTTACCTTTCTTATTATAAGTTGTGACGATTAATTTATCACCCTTAACCTTGTATCGAACGGTTTCTTCGAGAGATTCTTTGTAGGATTTAACGTAAATCTTTTTACTTTCATCGTTATCAGCCTTAGTTCGATATTCACTTATTTTGTATTGATTATCTACTGCCTGGTCAATGACTTTCGTATATTCAGATAGTGACATGTTTGGTTTAAGCGTTCTAGACCAAGCATCTGGACGGTATGATTCGTCAGTATCATAGTCTGTAAAGTCAACCAGATTGTTCCCGCCAGCTAAGGTATAAAAATAAAATTTAACATTGTTCCCTTTGACTTTAACAAAATCATGAGCCTCTAGGCCACTTTCCTTGAAAGATTCCATACCATCAACCATTTTCTTCTTATCTTTATGGTAAAAGCGATAAGTTTCAAGTAGATAGGTTCCTTCAGGTATCTTACCACCTTGCAGGTGCATAAACGCATAGCCACCAAATGAAAGCGCCACTAGGACAATCGCCCCCAGTACAGAAGCAATAATAATTTTAGCTTTCTTAGACAAGCCTGTCTTAGCAGGAGCAACTTGTGAAACGGGTTGTGTTACTTGGTCACTCAACTGAGCTTGCTGTGGATTAACATCCTCGTCCCTAGACTCTTGAAAAATAAATTCCCCATTAGCTTTTGCTTGTTGGATTTCTTCCTCTGTCGGCTTACGATTATTGATCGTTTCGAAATAATCTAACCACTCTTTTTCGTTCATAAAAGTCCCCTTTTTCATTGATATTTCCATTCTACCAGAAAAAAGACTCCAAAGCTATTTGACTATTTTCATATAAAGAAAAGCGATACCAGAATGGAGTTTTAGCTCTTCTTCTTGTACCACTTTACTCATTTACATCATTGGCTGATTAAATTTTATCACTAGATTTTTTACTACTATCACTTGAATCTGATTTTGATCCACTATTCTTACCGTCATTATATCCGCCATAGGTGTCACCATAGTCATTACCATAACCATAGCCGTAATCGTAGCCATAACCATAACCGTAGTCACTATATTCGTCATACTTGTCACTAATCTCTTTTAGGTCTTTCTTGTAATCCTTAACGGCATCATCATAATCATCCTTACGTTCTTCACCATCTTCCCGGCTCATTAGCTTATAGGTAGTAGTCATTTTTAACTTACCCTTTTTATCATAAATATTAAGCGTAAATTCATCGCCATGTTTTACGTAAGTGCGTGTTTCTTTAAGAGTATCTTTATATTCACTAACTGCTGTTTTTACAGTTTTCTTAACATCATCTTTTGAGTAGAAAGAATACTCTTTAGACATTTTTTTCATATAATCAGTGACAATATCTTTAACATCATCTGCACTAAGTACTTGACTTTGAGTTCTGTTCCAAGGATCAAATTTCTGAGGAATCGATTTCTCATTTTGAATTAGACTAATTGAAGATTTCCCATCGCTTTCTAAATAATTGTAATGATTAGATTGATTTTTCTTTACAACTAAAAAATCTAACAATTTTGTGTCTTCATCCTTGTATTCTTTAATGCCGTCGACCATTCTATTCTTATCTTCATTGTAATAAGAAAAACTTACTACCTCATATGTTCCATCCGCAATCTTACCTGATTGGTAGCGCCATAGTGAATAGCCTCCAACGATAAGTAAAATCGCTGCCAAGGAACCTAAGACTGATGCCAAAATAATCTTAGTTTTCTTAGACATACCTTTTTTAGCAGGTACGACTTGTTGGAAGGTTGCTGTTGTTTGGGCAAACTGAGGCTGCTGCGTCATCGTTATCACAGGTTCAGCTGGCTTAATCGGTCTTTGCTCCGTCACCTGTCCATTTGAGCCAAAGACATTAGGTCGTTCAAGGATAAACTCGCCTGCTGCTTGAGCTTGAGATAACTCTTCGGGAGTTGGTTTACGACCGTTGACTAATTCAAAGTACTCAATCCACTCTTGCTGGTTCATAATAATCTCCTTTTTTATTGGTCTACCGTTCTATTGTACCAAAATAAATGGTGAAATAGTATTTGACAATTATCATAAAGACTGTAAGTTTTTTTAATAAAACATTTGGCTATGATTCTCGATAGTAAAGAGGTACTTGGTCGGTAAGTAGTTCAACGCCAGATGAGATAATCCCCATCATGCCTTGAATAATTATAATACTTCAAGGAATACTCATAATCCCAATCATAACCACTTTTGACCTCTTTGGCTTCCTCTGAGCTCAATCGTTTAAAAGTTCTACGCGACTCAATATGTCCATCATTAGCATAAACAGTCAGAACGAGACCATTAGGGAGCTTTTCATAAGTTCTTTTTTGCTTCAACATTTTTTTATAATCGTCTACACACCTTTGGACAGATACTTCCTTTACGTTTGAGTACTCCTCTCCCTTTTTAGAAATCTTATCAATATGAGAAATCCCTAGAGCTTTATATTCAGAGACTGTTAAATCCTGTTTTAAAGTCCCTGTACGTGGGTCAAAAGTCTGTGGGAGCTTTTCATCGTGCTCAAATGATGAGACAGAAGGTTCCCCATCCCCATAAAAAACATAATAAAATTGAGATTTCATATTCTCAACAACTATAAAATCCTCATATAAGCTATCATTATTCTCTCCTCGCTCAGTCCAATTTATCAATTCATTGGAATATGCCGATTTAGTCTCGTATTTTATCATCTAATAAGTACCGTCTGGAATATAGTTCTCTTGATACTTCCAAAATCTTCCCTCTCCTATGGCAATCAAAACTGTCGTAACAAGTCCTAGAAAAGCAATAATCCCAATCTTCCATTTTTTTGCCTTAGTCATACCTCTCCCCTTCATATTAGCCTACTCTTTAATACTATTTTACCAAAAATAGAGAGGAAATCTGTGACTTGACTACCAAAGAAAAAGAGGTTGGGAACTCATACTCTCAAACCTCTTTTCATCTATTTACTTTTTAAGATCCTCAGCACCAATGACTGGGTATTCGGTCAATCCTGATACTACTTCTTTAGCCTGGTCTGATTCTTCTGATTTTTTCTCAAGATCAAACTTAGGTGCATCTTTTTCATAAGCATTAATGATATCGGCAACAACTGGGTGACGTACGACATCACTGGCAGAGAAATGAACAAAATCAATAGCCTTGATTCCCTTCAATTTCTCCATGGCATCGACAAGACCAGATTTAACACGACGTGGAAGGTCAATCTGGCTCATATCTCCATTGACAATCATCTTAGAATTAAACCCAAGACGAGTCAAGAACATCTTCATCTGCATGATGGTTGTATTTTGCGCTTCATCAAGGATAACAAAGGCATCTTCGAGGGTACGACCACGCATATAAGCAAGAGGGGCAATCTCAATAATTTCACGTTCCATTAGGCGAGTCGTTTGCTCTTTGCCAAGAATTTGATAGAGGGCATCATAAACTGGACGAAGGTAAGGATCTACCTTCTCCTTGAGATCGCCAGGCAAAAAGCCAAGACTTTCACCTGCCTCAACTGCTGGACGTGTCAGAACTATACGTTTAACTTGACCACGTTTAAGAGCTATAACTGCAAGGGTAACCGCTAAAAAGGTCTTCCCTGTACCAGCTGGACCAATTCCAAAGACCACATCATGGTTTTTAATGCTATCAACATAAACCTTTTGTCCTAAAGTCTTTACTCGGATAGGCTTACCACTATTGTCCTTGATAATCTCTTCTTCATATAAAGCAACAAACTTATCAATTGAACCATCTTGAGCCATGGTCAAGGCTGCGACAACATCTGATGTGTTGACTAGCATTCCACGCTCCACCAAAACAAGGAGAGCTTGAATGGTCAAGCGAGCCAATTCAACACTTTCCTCGTCATCTCCAAGGATCTGCACACGCTCTGTTCGAGCATGAATGATAACATTTAGGTTTTCTTCAATAAGTTTTAGATGGCGCTCATTGGTCCCAAAAAGTGACAAGACATCATCTGGGTGATTTAGGGTAATTTCAACAGAATACTCTTGCAAATAGAGTTCCTCTTTCTTTCGTCTTTTTCTCCATTATATCAAAAAAATCACGCCAAGCGTGACTTTTTATTATTCTGACTTATTCATTAAATGACACGTGAACGTGGTCATAGTGGTTTTCAGTAATGCTACCACGGTCAGGCATTTGGTTCCAAGTGTTTGCTGGTCCGTAGATATTATCTACTGGTGCGTAGAATTGTTGTCTGTAGATGATATATGAGATACCTGCATTTGAGATATTGTCTACTGCATATTGAGCGACTTGATTACCAACTTCTGAACCAACTGGAACCATAACGTCAACGGCAAGTCCTTGACCATGGTCTTGTGGATCACCTTCACGGTAACCACCGATATCAGTAAGACCGAATTGTGCTGCTACATCTTGACGGAAAGCTTCAGCTTGTGGTTGAAGGTGTGGATCCGTTGGAAGTGTATTTGTTGATGCAGGTTGTACTGCTGGTGCCTCTGAAGCTACTGGTGCTTCTGATGCTACTTCTGATGTTGCTGCTGGTTCTACCGCTGGCTGTTCTGCTGGTGCTTCTGAAGCAGCTTCTGATGTTGCTGCTGGTTCTGCCGCTGGCTGTTCTGCTGGCGCTTCTGAAGTCGCTGGTGCTTCTGAAGACGCTTCTGATGTTGCTGCTGGTTCTACCGCTGGAGCTTCTTCTTTTACTTCAGGTTGTGCTGGTGTTTCAGCAGCTGGAGTAGTTTCTGCTTCAGGTGTAGCCTCTGCTGACGCAGTGACATGATCAATAGCATCAGCAACTGGTTGTTCAGTTTCTGCGTATGCTGGTGCTTCTGATGCTGATGCGATAGCTTCTGTTACTTCTGAAACAGCTTGAGTTGATTCTTCTGTAGCAGGTGCTTGAGTAGCTGTTGTGCTTACTGTTTCAACTGGAGCTGTCAAGTCCGCTGCAACTACAGATTGACCATTTACAGTCACTTCGTTAGTTGTCAAATTAGCTTCTGCAACCACAGGTGTAGTTGATGTTTCTGAAGCTGGAGTTTCAACTTTAACAGAGACTGCTTGATTATCAGAATTGTAAGTTGCTGTCAAGACTGTTCCAGGGTAAATCAAATCAATGTTTGTGATTTGATTGATGTTAGCCAAAACATTCACATCGATACCCATTGCTTCAGCGATACTTCCCAAAGTATCACCGTATTGAACTGTATAAGTTTGTTGGTTATCACTTACAGCGATATCTGCTTTGATTTGATCTACTGAACGTGCTGCCCAGTTTGAAGTGTCATCGGCATGTACGTGACTTGCAGCAAAAAGTGAAAGTGCTGCGGTCGAGTAAAGAAGTGCCTTTGTTGTTTTAGATTTTGATAACATGTATAATTCATTCCTTTTTTAACAATTTTAACATATACAATAATACCACACTTTTTGTCAAAAGAGGGGTGATTTACTGCACTTTAAAGCAATTACTAACTAGTTGTAACAAGCCTAATTTATTGAAAAAAAGCTGAGATATTTGTAAAAAATTGTAACAATTCATACCAATTCAAATGGTAATTACTTTTTAAAGAAAATGCTAAAAGTCATTATGCTTATCGTAGACTTAGTCGCTATTAATGAGCCAGATAATCTTCCCAAATCTGGTCAAACTGCCCTAGATTAAAGGAAAAGCTAGCTTGATCTTCCAAGTAACGACTAACTTCTTCGAAGTCATCAGTATGCTTCGGGAAGGTTGAATCTTCAAAAGCCAAATCAGCCAAGATTGCTACTGGTTCATTGGATTTGGGATTACGCTGAGCCATCAGCCAAGTATAAAAGGATTTTCTCATGCCTTCTCCTAACCGATTAATTCTGTTCCAAACTGATCTTGTTTGATTTTTTTTGCCTTCATCAGACCACCTAAGGCTTTTTTAAATTGACCCTTAGAAATACCGAAGGTTGCCTTGATATCTGCTGGTGATGACTTGTCATTAAGTGTCATAAAGCCACCATTGCTCTCTAAATAGGTCAAAATCATCTGAGCATCATTTTCGAGCATTTCAAAAGAACGTGGTTTAAGAGAAAGATTGAGGGTACGGTCAACTTCTCTGAACCCAATCACACGCGCTTCAAGGACCTGACCTAAGCGTGGCTCAGCATAACGTTCTGAGGGATGGATGAAACCAAGCATGTTATTCTCTGGCAAATAGACAAAAGTTCCTGACAATTTGAGACGGTAGGCAATAGCTGGCCATTTTTGGTTTTGCATATTATCGTAAGCGGGACCAGCCATACGTTGAAAGACCTCAGGTTCAGCAGGAAGCCCCCAAATACGGTCTTTTTTATCCACATCGAGTTTGATATAGAGCTTGTCACCTTTCTTAGGCCAAAGCTCTTTGAGTTCCGGTAAAACATCAAGAGAGACAACAATCTCCTTATCTGGAATTCCCACATCTACAAAGACACCCAAATCCTTACGAACTTCAGTGACCTCTCCCCAATCGTAAGAATCACGAGTTGCTTTGATTTCCTTTTGAGTCAGACGTGATTTTTGCTTGCCATCTGTATAGGCGAAACCTGTCACCATGTCACCAATGGCGTGTTCCCCTTCTTCTTTAGACAAGGCAAAGGTCACACCGTCCTTTTGAACAAAATAAAATTTGTCATTTTCATCTGTTACTAGGGCAGTAATAATTGTTCCAAGTAATGTATTCATCTTTTTCCTCTAAAAAGAGAGTCGGACAAGGAAGCTAACATAGTCCATGCTCTTTTGCTTCTGTCCCACTCTCCTTATTTTTCTATTGATTAAACAGTAAGGAGTTCTTTTTCCTTTTCTGCTGTCATGCTGTCAATCTTCTTAACAGCGTCATCAGTTGCTTTTTGGATATCTTTTTCCAAAGCCTTCAATTGATCTTCTGTGATTTCTTTGTCTTTTTCTTGCTTCTTAGCTTCATCCATAGCATCACGACGGATGTTACGGATAGCGATTTTAGCATTTTCGCCGACTTTTTTCACTTCTTTAGCCAACTCTTTACGTGTTTCTTCTGTAAGTGCTGGGATAACCAAGCGCACAACAGAACCATCATTAGCTGGGTTGATTCCAAGGTCAGATTCATTGATAGCACGTTCGATATCAGCAATTGAACCTTTATCAAATGGTGAAATCAAAAGGACACGTGCTTCAGGAACCGTGATTGAAGCCAATTGGTTAAGTGGTGTTGGAGCACCATAGTATTCTACAGTGATACGGTCAAGAAGTGATGCATTGGCACGGCCTGCACGGATAGATCCAAATTCACGGGCCAATGACTCGTGTGAGTGGGCGAAACGTTCTTTTGCTTTTTCAATAATTGCGTTTGTCATAAATTCTCTCTTTCTTATTTGTGTGATTCTGCTTTGTTAGATACAGTTGTTCCAATTTGTTCACCAAAGATAACACGTTTGATGTTTCCTGGTTCGTTCATGTTGAAGACAACAAGGTCAATGTCATTATCCATTGAAAGGGTAGAAGCTGTGGCATCCATAATTTTCAAACCACGTTTAATAACTTCCACGTGTGTCAACTCATCAAATTTAACAGCATCAGCGTTTTTACGAGGGTCGTCATTGTAGACACCATCAACACCGTTTTTAGCCATAAGAATAGCATCAGCTTCGATTTCAGCTGCACGAAGAGCCGCTGTTGTGTCTGTTGAGAAGTATGGTGAACCAATACCTGCTGCAAAGATAACAATACGACCTTTTTCAAGGTGACGAAGGGCACGACCACGAATATAAGGCTCTGCCACAGATTTCATATCAATCGCTGTTTGAACACGTGTATCAACACCGAGTTGTTTCAAACTATCTGCCATAACAAGGGCATTCATAGTTGTTCCAAGCATTCCAGTATAGTCCGCTTGAACACGATCCATTCCTGCTTCAGCTGCAGGTTCCCCACGCCAAAGGTTACCACCACCGATAACTAGAGCAATTTGAATACCTGAATCCGCTACCTCAGCAATTTCTTTAGCCATAGCTTGGACAGTTGGAAGATCAATCCCAACACCTCGTTCACCAGCTAGAGCTTCACCTGAAAGCTTAATGAGGACACGTTTGTATTTTGGTTCTGCCATGATTTCTCCCTATTAACTATTTTGTTTTATGATTTGATTCTTAGCTGAGATTTATCTTTCCTAAGTCGTCCATTACCAGCCTTTTAAGGTGGTTAAGGAGGGCCCATTCGAGCATCTCCTTTTTATGATTAGGATAGGAAAATGTTTTCTTTTTTTGCAAAGAAAACACTAAATCTTCATCCTTACTATTTTATCATAAATTAGGGTTTTCACCTAGTCAAATATTTAAAAAATATCCTTACAAGATAACTGTAAAGGTGATGGTGTCATTTTTATAAGAGGCAAAGATACGCCCCTTAAATAATTTGACCATGCTTTGAGCCATGGAGAGGCCAATACCAAAACCCTTGTGTTCCTTGTTATTATGGGATTCTTCGATACGATAAAAACGCTCAAAAAACTTACTATAGTCAACATCCTTACCATCTTTATAGGTGTTTGACACTTCTAGACGAGCCCGTTTTCGTGTCCTTCCAATCTGACGGAGCCTTACGGTTACTGTCCCTTCTGGATCACAATACTTGTTAGCATTATCCACAAGGAGGGTTACAAGTTCAAAGAGAGACTTCTCCTCTGCTTTCACATGAATATCCGGTGTGATGTCCATAACGAAAGATTTACCATCTCGAACGACAGGCCCCTTAAAGTCCTCTGCTGCATCCTCAGTAATATAGGAAAAATCGACATCTTGAAGAACAATATCCGGCTGCTCCTCCAGACGAGATAGGGCTACCAGAGAATTGATTAAAGTGGTCAAACGTGCCACCTGGTCATTCGTCGACTTGGTCCACTCATTCTCTCCAGTCATGAGTTCTTGTAGCTCCGTATTAGCAGAAATAATGGCCAATGGTGTCTTTAATTCATGACCAGCATTGGTAATAAAACGTCGCTGCTTTTCGTAGTTTCGAATGAAGGGACGAATGACAATTCCTGATAGGGCACTGACAATGATGACAAAAAAGATAAAGCCAAACATTGATAAAAGGATAGAAAGACTTAACAAGGCTTGGGAAGAATTATAATAAGAGGTTGTGTCCAGAAAGACCACAAGGATCTTATTTTTGCTGACTTTACTAACCTGATAACTGAGATTAATATTTTTTTCTCTAATGGTTCCAAGAGTACTCGTCATTCGGCTAGCTGCACGGGCATAAGTAGTGGCCTCTTCATCATTTATCAAGGAAGTATGACTGGTATCCTGACTGACCACTTCATCACCAGACAAGGTCACGCTGAAAAAACGAAAACTATCTGATGGAATTTCACGCCCTTGATTGGTCTCAATTTTTTTAGTTTTTCCGAAACTACCATTATTTTCTGTAAGCGTGTTGAGAACCTTACTAATCTCCTGTTCTGTCTGAAAGGACCTCACAGTATTGATGATTCCCACCGTAAAGACCAAGATAAAGAGGATAGCCAAGGAAGCAATCGTAATAAATTGAAGTCGTAAACGTCTAAACATGAACTACTCCTCTCTAATTGGCAAGAAGGCAAAAGTCACCACCCTTTTCACCAAGAATGCTGATATCAGCCTGGATGGCTTGCAATTTCTGACGCAAATAGGAAATATAGACCCAGACAATCGATTCGTCCACATCTTCCTCATCATCCCAGATGGTCTTAAAAAGGTGCTCAGTCGTTAATTTCTTGGCAGGATTGAGCATGAAGTGGGCCATTAACTTGGTCTCTCTGCTCGAAAGTCTAATGGCGTTGCCAGCTACCAACTCCTGTTCCTCCTGGTCCAAACGTACAGAACCAAGTGTCAAAATTTTGGCAGTAAAGGTCTCACTAACACGACGTTCTAGCGAGCGCAAACGAGCCAAAAGTTCCTTAAGAGAAATCGGCTTGGTCAAGTAATCGTCTGCCCCAGCGTCAAGTCCTGTCACACGATCATCAACTTCAGCCATGGCCGTCAACATAATGACATGCGTCGTATTCCCAGAGGAGCGAATCTCTTTCAGGGCCTCAATACCTGTTTTAATGGGCATCATGATATCCATAATCATTACTTGATAGGCATTCTGTGCAGCTAGGTCTACTGCCTCTTGCCCATTGAATGCTTGATCCACCTCATAACCCTGATGCTCTAGGGCTGCCTTGTAAACTCGAGAAAGAGCCTCTTCATCCTCAGCTAGTAGAATTTTCAAAGCCATTCTAGTCCCCTCCTTCTTGAATTAAGTTACGGATGGTCTGCATGGTCAAATCACATGAAGCTAATTCATCTGCACAGCGCTTAAGCTCACGAGTAATCATTTCTAGATTCTTGATATCGTGCTTGTACTTCATCTGATGCTCCAAACTGGCCCAGGAATCCTGAGCGATGGTCCGAAGCTGGACCTCAACAAAATAGGTTCCTCTCTCATTTCCTAGCACATCTGGAAACTCGGTTTCTACTTCTAAAATGAGATGGTAAGAACGATAGCCATTGGGCTTAGCATTTAAAATGTAATCTTTCTCGTTATAGATAGAAACGCCAGGGATAGCCTTGATGACATCAATAGTTTTGTAAATATCATCGACAAAGCCACAAACGATTCGAATCCCAATACTGTCACGAATTTCCTTGAGAGCAGATTGGCTGGTTTCAGGCAAATTTTTCCTACGACACTTTTCACGCATAGAATCGCTTTCTTTGATTCGTGAAATAAAATGTTCATAGAGTTTGAAGCCTGTTTCTTTTTTGCTAGTAATATTAGCCGCAATAATCGGGTCTGTTATTTCTTGTAAAATCTTGGGGAGATACTGAGCATATTCCCCATAAATACTTGGAGTTGACATATAAACCTCCTCTAATAGCGTTTCTTAATTATAGCATAGATAGGCTTAAAAATAAGGAATAAGCCAGCTATGAGAGTCTCTTAAAGAATAAGAAAAAATCCAGCCGAAGCCAGATTCAATTTGCTTATCTAAGTTTAATTAACACAAGGCTATGCATCAAGTGGTTTGACAAAAGGCCAGTTGCCCAATTTATGCTTCTCATAGGTCAAGACCTTATAACCACATTGCTTGTAGCCATTTTTCTCATAGAAAGGCACATTGTAATCGCGATTGGTAATCAAGCCAAGTCTACGACCTCCTGTACTACGTACAAAAGGTTCAACCCCTTCAAGCAAAAAGAGACTTCCTATCCCTTTTCTTTGATAATCTGGAGTTACTGCTAACATCATCAGGTACCAATCGTATTCTGCAGAATCCTCCAGATGTCTTTCAGACTCTTCAACAAAATTAAAGTACTTAAACAACTTAGTGATGCTTATGAAACGGAAAAGCTTGGTCGCTCCGTTCTGGAGATAGTTAAGCATAGAAATCGTCTGATGCTGTAAAATAGCTGCCGCAACAATGCGACCATCCTTTTCAGCCACCAAACACGAATCCATCTTTATAGCTAAACGCACCAACATTTCCTGCAAGGCTAAGACAAATTCCTCATACTGTTCAGGATTCTTTAAATTAGTGGCAATCATTGAAAGATAGGGATAATCTTCAAAGGCATCTGCACATACTTGTGCCACTTCCTGAACTTCGTCTAGTCTTGCTTTGCGATATTGCATCTTAATCTCCTAATCTGTCTGTTTTTTTCAGTATAACACAAAACGCATGACTGACAGTCATACGTTCTATGGTTTTTTGTAAAATCTTATAATTTTATAAGAAAAGTTTAGGCAACTTCTTCTGTAAATTGACTATTATAAAGATCAGCATAGAAACCATCTGCTGCCATGAGCTCATCATGATTGCCCTGTTCAATAATGTTACCATCTTTCATCACAAGGATAAGGTCAGCATTTCGAATGGTTGATAAGCGGTGAGCAATGACAAAGGAAGTCCGACCTTCCATAAGTTTGTCCATGGCTTTTTGAATCAATTCTTCTGTTCTGGTGTCAACAGATGATGTCGCTTCATCCAAGATAAGAAGAGGGGCGTCCTTAAGAAGCGCACGCGCAATGGTCAAGAGCTGTTTCTGACCAACTGATAAGGTCACAGAATCATCCAAATAAGTATCATACCCCTTTGGAAGTGTGGTGATGAAGTGGTGAACACCGACAGCCTTAGCTGCAGCAATAACTTGCTCATCAGAAATATTCTCTTGGTTGTAAATCAAATTATCACGAATAGTACCTTCAAAGAGCCAAGTGTCTTGAAGCACCATAGAGAATTGATCATGAACAGTTTCACGTTTCATGTCGTTAGTATCCACACCGTCAATGGTGATATGGCCTTGATCGATGTTATAGAACTTCATAAGCAAGTTAACAATAGTCGTCTTACCAGCACCCGTTGGACCAACGATTGCAATCTTTTGACCTGGCTTAGCAAGAGCTGAAAAGTCATGAATAATAGTCTTTTCAGGAGTATAACCAAAGGAAACATGGTCAAAGACTACTTGACCTTTAGTATCTGTCAACTCAGCTGTCTTAGCTGACTCGTCGTCCATATCTTTTTCTTCCAAAAATTCAAAGATACGACCAATAGCTGCAGTGGCTGACTGGAGTTGTGTAATCCCTTGTGCAATTTGAGAAAGAGGTTGTGAGAAGATACGAACATAGGTCATGAAGGCTACCACATCACCAATCGTCAAGCTACCATCAATAACTTTGATGGCACCCACAAGACAGACCATGACATAACCAAAGTTCCCAATGAAAATCATAAGTGGCATCATAATACCTGAGATAAACTGTGATTGCCACATCGATTTATAAAGTTTATCATTAAGCCCCTTGAAAGCTTGACTGCTTTCTTGAGCAGCATTGTAACTCGTTACGACTACTTGACCCGTGTAGATTTCTTCAATATAACCATTAATATTAGCCAAATTTTCTTGTTGGCGTTTGAAAAGGGGTTGCGAGAAGCCCATGATGAAGGCTACCAGAACAAAACCTATCAAGACAGAACCAATCGCAGTGAAAGCCATAGTGACATTTGAGTAAAACATCATAATAATGGCTGCTACCAAGAGAACACTTGAAGTAATTAGGGTACCCAGACCTTGACTAAGAGATTGTCCCAAAAGGTCAACGTCATTGGTCACACGAGAGAGGGTATCCCCTTGAGAGTGACTATCGAAATAATTAAGAGGGACACTGTTGATTTTCTTTTGGATAGCTGTACGGAAACGTTGTGAAAAGCGTTGTGTAACTGTCGCAACCGTAAAACTTTGTAAGTAACCAACAATGGCTGAAATCGCATATAAAACAGCCAAGGTCATAGCAATACTTGCTACCTTGTCCAAATCAATACCTGGAATCGTCCCCATTTTTGTAGGTGTGATCCCTTCAGTAATAGTATTGGTAATTTCTTTAAGTTTATCTGGTCCAATAACTGTAATGACTGCTGAAATAATTGCTCCAACAATCGCAAGGACAAAGGGAATTGGGAAGCCTTTAATATAGGGTTTTAAGCGTTTATAGGACGATGTTTTTGGTTTATTTTCCATTTTCTAACTCCTCCTTAGACAATTGTGAATAGGCAATTTCTTGGTAAACCTCATTGTTAGCCAAGAGTTCCTTGTGGGTTCCTTGCCCGACTACTTTACCTTGATCAAGTACCAAGATTTGATCAGCATCCATAATAGTAGAGATACGTTGAGCAACAATCAACTTGGTCATATCTTGTGTTTTTTCAGACAATTCTTGACGCAGTTTACGATCGGTCTTATAGTCCAAAGCTGAGAAGGAATCGTCAAAAATCAAGATTTCAGGCTTACGGGCAAGTGCACGCGCAATAGCCAAACGTTGCTTCTGGCCACCTGAGAAGTTAGACCCAGCTTGAGCCACTTCTGCCTTAAGTTGGCCTTCTTTATTTTCAACAAAGTCTTTTCCTTGAGCCAATTCGAGAGCTTCCCAAATCTTAGCGTCATCTAGGGGACTGTTATTGCTCGTTCCCATCGTCATATTTGACGTGATATCACCTGAAAAAAGCACAGCCTTCTGAGGAATATAACCGACTATATTGTGCAAGGTTTCATGGTCATAATGTCGCACATCGACACCGTCAACCTTGATTGTTCCTTGCGTGGCATCATAAAAACGTGGGATAAGGTTGACAAGCGTTGATTTACCAGATCCAGTCGAACCAATAAAGGCAACCGTGTCACCTTTTTTAGCTTTGAAGCTAACATGCTCCAAAACAGGCTCTGAAGTTTCAGAATAACGGAAGGAAACATCATCAAATTCGACAGTACCCACTTCTTTAGGTTTTTTAGAACTATTTTCAGGATAAGAGACTGAAGATTGGGTATCTAGAACTTCATTGATACGGCCAGCTGCTACAACGGCACGTGGAAGAAGGAAGAAAACGACAATCATCATCATGAATCCCATAACAACCTGCATGGCATAAGATGAATAAACCACCATGTCTGAGAAAAGATGGATCTTATTTTCCATGGCACCAGCAATCTTAGTTGGATCTGTTGGAATCTTAACATCTTCAATCAAATGTGCACCAATCCAATAAATAGCCAGTGTCAAACCGCTGGATACAACAGTCATTACCGGTGTTAGCAAAGCAAAAGAACGGCCGATAAAGAGGTTGTTTTGGGTCAAATCAGTATTGGCCTTTTCAAATTTATCCTCTTGATAACTTTCGGCGTTGTAGGCACGCACCACACGAATTCCTGTAAGAGATTCACGCGTTACGCTATTCAGTTTATCGGTCAGAGTTTGAATCAAGCGTTGCTTAGGCATAACCATAATCAAGAGGAAGAGCATGAGAATGGCAATCACTGCCACAGCGACAAGCAAGGCAAGGAGCCAATTTCCATTTTTATCGGCAATCTTTGTAATCGCCCAAATGGCCATGATAGGCCCCTGTGTAATGACCTGTAGTCCCATGGTCAGTACCATCTGTAATTGGGTAATATCATTTGTCGTGCGGGTCAAAAGACTAGGAATGGAGAATTGCTTAATCTCTGCATCCGAAAAATCTAGAACTTGATGGAAGATATCATCACGAAGACGGGTTGTAAAACTTGCTGCTGTTCTGGCAGCTAGGAAACCAACCACTACTGAGGCCATAAACCCCGCAAAAGACATTAAAAGCATTCGCATCCCTGGGGCATCTGTATTCCAGGCAAAAATATCCGACGCCTTAGTCCCCTTGGTTGATAAGAGGGTCGTAATGTCAGACATATAGTCTGGAATTTTCAAGTTTAAATAGACGTTCAAGCAAACAAAAATCACCACTAAGACAATCATGATTAACTCTTTTGTCGTCAAACGTTTAAAAATTTTAAACATAAGTTACTCCTTATTTTTTTCTAAATTCTTACGAATTTGGTGAAAGACCCGAAAAGCTGTTTCAGCATCCTCTTTCGAAATGCCTTCTAATAGCTGTTCATGGATAGCCTCTCGGAAATGTTTGACATCTCGAGCTTTCTTTTTACCTAAGTCTGTCAGATGAACATACTTGTAACGTTTGTCCTTGTCCGATGTCACCAATTCAACGAAACCGTTTTTCTCCATACGTTTGACCAAATTACTAGCCACTGATTTAGATATAGATAGCCTTTTCTCGATATCTTTGATAAAGATTTCTTTATCTTGATTGTCAGACAAATACTTGACAGCAAATCCTTGCGGGCCAGCTAAATGCTCAACCCCATGGACCTTTCCTAACTCTTGCACGCGAGATTCCATAGTATTGATGAATTTTTTGAATTCACTAAAAGGATCTTTTCCATGCATCGCAAGTCCCTCCTTGAATAATTCTCATGGAAACTATTTTAGTTCTTATGAGAACTAATGTCAAGAAAAAAGTTCTTATGAGAACTAAAAAAGAGTGAGAAAGAAAATTTCTTTCCACTCTCACTCCTGTAACTGTGATTATTAAGGCTTTGAAATCTAAAATCTAACAACGCTTGAGCTAGGCTATCTAAATAATAATCCCCTCCAAATGATCCAATTCATGTTGAATAATTTGGGCTGGCATACCAGAAAAACTTAACTGTTTGGGCATCCATTGTTCATCTAAATAAGCAACCTCAATCGACTCATAACGTTTGGTTGGACGACTTCCTTCTAAAGACAAACAAGACTCCTCTGTTTGAAAAGGTGAGGACTTGCTGATTAAAACAGGATTAAACATGACTAGATTAACAAAACCGATATTGACGATAATAACACGCTTTTTAACGCCAATCATATTGGCAGCCATACCCAAACAGGCATCCTTATGAAACTCCAGTGTATCACGTAAATCTTTAGCCAAATAGAGGTCTTCTTTAGTCGCTTCTGTCGATTTTTGTCCAAGGAAAAAGACATCCTTTACGATAGGTTTTATCATCTATTTACTCCCTTCTCTTATCTAAACTATGAAATGATATATCCTTCTTTTATCGGAAGCAAAGGTCTTCATTCCAAATAAATCACCTTGACCTATTATATCAAAAGGCCTACCCTCTAGTAAAACAGTCAAAAAAAGAAACCCGCAGGCTTCTTTTTAGTCATCTTTCTTCACTCTATACAAATAACCAATAAAAACCAAAAGACTAATAGTTGAAACACTCATTGCCACTTTAGCAACTGTAGTATAGCTATAGGTCAAAACAACACCATGTTTACCTGGTGGTAAGACTAGATTAGTTGGATTCTTTTCCTTAGCTAAGTAAGTAGTTACTCTTTTTCCATCAATCCTCGCTTCTTGTCCTTTATAGTAGAAAACTGGTAGCGACAAGACT
>ENA-OPSH01000696-OPSH01000696.1-human-gut-metagenome-genome-assembly--contig:-NODE-696-length-17671-cov-3.154348_pt1 | contig 17671 bp, 9 predicted proteins | sample MGYA00241802_ERZ501895 | MGnify/ENA primary metagenome ERZ501895 (study PRJEB25962, sample SAMEA2042304) | human gut metagenome | biome: human gut; feature: human-associated habitat; material: faeces...
CGCCTGCCGAAGAAGCTCGACGAGGAGGTGGCACGGCTCCACCTGGAGCGCATCGGCGTCCACCTGAGCCGGCTCACCCCGGAGCAGGCTGCCTACATCGGCGTCTCCGTGGACGGTCCCTACAAAGCAGAACATTACAGATACTAACCCTCCTTTTATGAACAAGCACTTCAAACTGATTTTGCCCGATGTCATCGCGGTGGTTGCCTTCGTGGTGCTCTCGCTTGCCTACTTCTTCCCGGCGGTGCTCGAGGGACGCGTACTGGCACAGCACGACGCGGTGGCAGGCATCGGCGCGGGCATCGAGATGCAAGAGTATCAACAGCGTACGGGCGAGCGCACCCGTTGGACCAACGTGCTCTTCGGCGGCATGCCTACCTATCAGATGGCGCCGAGCTACGACTCGACGGACCTGCTGAAGACCGTCGGGGACGTCTATCACCTCTATCTTCCGGGCAGCGTGTGGCTGGTGTTCATCATGCTGCTCGGGTTCTACATCCTGCTGCGCGCCTTTGACTTCCGCGTATGGATGGCCGCCCTCGGCGCCGTGCTGTGGGCGTTCTCGTCCTACTTCTTCATCATCATTGCGGCAGGCCACATCTGGAAGTTCGTCACCCTCGCCTACATTCCGCCGACGATAGCGGGCGTCGTGCTCGCCTACCGCGGCAAGTACTTGTGGGGAGGCATCGTCACGGCGTTCTTCCTCGCTCTGCAAATCCTCTCGAACCACATCCAGATGAGCTACTACTTCGGCTTCGTCATGCTCTTCATGGCGATAGCCTTCGGCGTGGATGCCTGGCGGAAGGGGGAGATGCCGCGCTTCGTCAAGGCGACGTGCACGCTACTGGTGGCAGCTGCCATCGGTGCCTGTGTGAACCTGTCGAACCTCTACCACACCTGGCAGTACAGCAAGGAGTCCATGCGCGGCAAGAGCGAACTGGTGAAAGCGGACAGCGGAAACCAGACGGACAGCGGACTGGAACGCGACTACATCACTGCCTGGAGCTACGGCATCGGCGAGACGTGGTCCCTCCTGGTGCCGAACGTGAAGGGCGGCGCGAGCAACCGTGGCGACAAGCCCATGCTGATGAGCGACAATGCCACGGCAATGGCAAAGGCGGACCCGCAGTTCAGCTCGCTCTACAGTCAGCTGACGCAGTACTGGGGCGAGCAACCGGGTACCTCGGGCCCCGTCTACGTGGGGGCGTTCGTGCTGATGCTCTTCGTGCTGGGCTGCTTCATCGTGAAGGGCCCGATGAAGTGGGCGCTGCTGGCAGCCACGGTGCTGTCGGTGCTCCTGTCGTGGGGAAAGAACTTCATGGGCTTCACCGACTTCTTCATCGACTACGTGCCGATGTATGCCAAGTTCCGTACGGTGGCATCCATCCTCGTGATAGCCGAGTTCACCATCCCGCTGCTTGCCATGATGGCGCTGCGTGAGGTGCTCTCGCGTCCGCAGGTCCTCCGCGAGCACCGGAAGGCGTTCGTGGGCAGCTTCCTGCTGACGGGCGGTGTCGCCTTCCTCTTTGCCGTGGCGCCGAAGGTGTGCTTCTCCTCGTTCATCTCTTCGATGGAGATGGGCGCGCTGCAGAACGGACTTCCGTCTCAGTACCTCACCGCGGTGCTGACGAACCTGACGGACATGCGCGTGGCGATGTTCACCGCCGATGCGTGGCGCAGCTTCTTCGTGGTGCTCGCCGGCACGCTGCTCATCGCCTTCTTCGTGCTGGGCAGGCTGAAGGCGAAGACGACCCTGGTGCTGGTCGGCGTGCTCTGCCTCGTGGACCTCTGGTCGGTGAACAAGCGCTACCTGTGCGACGAGATGTATGTCGAGCCCCGGGAGGTGGCACACAGCAAGCTGTTCAGCCCGTCGGCCGCCGACAAGGTCATCCTCAGCGACAAATCACTGGACTACCGTGTGCTCAACCTTGCGTCGAACACCTTCAACGAGAACGAGACTTCCTACTACCACAAGAGCGTGGGCGGATATAACGCCGCGAAGCTGCGCCGCTACCAGGAGATGATCGAGGAGCACATCGCCCCCGAGATGCAGGCTCTCTATAAAGAGGTAGCGACCACCGGCGGCGACATGACGCAGGTGAACGACTCGCTGTTCCCGGTCATCAACATGCTCAACACGCGCTGGTTCATCCTTCCTGCCGCCGACGGGACGACCGTCCCCCTGCAGAACCCTTATGCCTTCGGCAACGCATGGTTCGTCAGCGAGGTGCAGGAGGCGGCAAATGCCAACGAGGAGATTGAGGCGCTCCACCACATCAACCCCCGTCATACGGCAGTGGTGGACAAGCGTTTCGCGTCTGCCGTCGGACAGGCACAGCCCGTCGACTCCACCTGTACGGTGACGATGAAGTCCTATGACGCCAATCGCCTGACCTACGAAGTGAACTCTCCGAAGGGCGGCGTGGTGGTCTTCGCCGAGGTGTACTATCCCGGTTGGCAGGCGTTCATCGACGGCAAGGAGGTGGCAGTCGGACGCGCCGACTACATCCTGCGTGCGCTCCAGGTGCCCGCCGGACGCCACGAGCTGGTGATGACGTTCGACCCGGTTTCGCTGCACACGACAGAGACCATCGCCTACATCGCCCTCGCCCTCCTGCTGCTGGGCATCGTGGCAGGCATCGTGCTGCACGTGCGACGCGGAAAGCGTAAGTGATGCGCAAGTCCCCGCCTGAGAGCAAACGAGCCTCTGCCGAAGGTCGGCAGGGGCTCGTTTGGTGTTGGGGTGGGAGGAAGGTGACGGGGCATCCTGCCAACGAGGCGGAAGGGATGTACCCGTTTTTTCGTATCTTTGCCCCCAGCTTATGATTTGAATCTCATGGACAGCACGGAAAAGTTTATGGTGGAACTGTTGAAAGAGGGCGACGAACGTGCCTACAGGTATCTGTACGACCGCCACTACCCCATCTTGTGCCACGTGGCGGCGCAATATGTAGGCGATGACTTCCTGGCGGAAACCATCGTGAGCGACGTGATATTCCACCTTTGGGAGATAAGAGAGCGCCTGTCCATCGAGAGCTCGCTGCGCAGCTTTCTGGTGCAGAGCGTGCGCAACCGCTGTCTCGACTACCTCCGTTCTCAGCAGGTGGAGCGTGAACAGTCCGTTCCGGGAGCAGGGGGCATCGAGGCACTGCCCGTTGTCCGTTACCTGAAAAGCGATGACAGCCCGTTGGGCAAGCTGCTGGAAGAAGAACTGGAGAAGCGGGTCCATGCAGCCATCTGCCAGCTTCCCGAAGAGTGCCGGAAAGTGTTCCGCCTGAGCCGCTTCGAGGGGAAAAGAAACGAAGAGATTGCCCGAGAGCTGGGTATCTCAGTCAACACGGTAAAATACCACATCAAACGTGCCCTTGCACTGCTGCATGAGGACTTGCGGGAGTATCTGTCGCTAGCTGTCCTCCTCCTTCTGCACAACGGAATGCGTTGAGCGACGCAGCATTCTCACTTTTTTTGCCTCCGCCCTTCATTTTTCTGCATTGCCGGCTACCCGCCAACTTCTTTTTTTCGTCTTATGCTTAGAACCCTCTAAACATGGAAACAACCAACGAACACATCGACGACCTCATCATCCGCCTGCTCTGCGGCGAACTGGACCCAGAAGGACGGCAAGAACTGGAATTCTGGGCTTCAGCAGACGCAACGAACGCCAAGTATCTGCACCAACGACAGGAGCTGTGGTTCTCCGCCACCCGTCCCGAGGAGCTGCGCAAGTATGACAAGGAGGCTGCCTATGCAGCCTTCCTCCGCCGGATAAACCAGAATCGGACATCCGCCACCCGTCATTCCCTTACCGGACGGCAGACACTGAGACGGTGGACAGGCTATGCGGCAGGGATACTCCTGCTCTGCCTGGCAGGCGGCATCGGCTATTACTCCGGACAGAAACATCTCTTGTCCGCCTTTGCCGACATCACCATCGAGGTTCCCCAAGACTCGCGGACGCGGACCTCCCTCCCCGACGGAACTGTTGTCTGGCTCAATGCTGGCTCCCGGCTCGCCTATTCCCAGGGATTCGGAGTAAAAGACCGCAACGTCCGGCTGGAAGGTGAAGGCTTCTTCGAGGTAGAGAAGAACGAACAGTTGCCCTTCTGCGTACACACCTCCTCCGTCTGTGTCCAAGACCTTGGAACGGCTTTCAACTTCCGCGACTATCCCGACGACAAGGAGGCTGAAGTCATCCTCGCCGAAGGTTGCATCCGTCTGGAAAATCTCGTCCGCAAGGGCTCTCCCGAACTGATGAAACCGGGCGACCGGATTGTAGTCGACAAACATACGGGCACACTCGTTCGCGACACCTACGACGCTAACCTCGCCAATCAATGGACAGGCGGTAGGCTCATTTTCGACGGAGAGTCCATTGAGACCATTGCACGAAAAATCGAGCAGTGCTACCACGTCAGTGTGACGCTCGCCTCGGAGGGATTGGAGGACTGCCATTTCTACGGTACCTTTATCCGCATGGAGAACTCCCTGACAGAAGTCCTTGACGCACTTGCCGCCACGGGGAAAGTCCGCTATCGGATTGAGGGACGCCGCGTGACACTTTATTCGAATTAACCTCATGTAAAACCATACCTTAAAGACCATGAAACCAACAACTACCAATTGACCGCGAGCCCTCCCTAAAAGGGGAAGGCAAAACCGCCACTGCGACACGGGCTGGTGTCTGTGTCGTCATCCTGTTATTTATCCTAACCTTTATTCGTTTCAAGATGAACTTTAGCAGAACATTTCTCGTAGCCGCCCTCCTGTCGTGCCACCTCGTGACCCATGCACAGGAGCTCAGCCTCAGGCTACACAACGTTTCAGTGAAACAGGCAATGACCGAACTGGAACATAAGAGTGGGTATTCCTTCGTCTACGAAGGCTCTGACGTCAACACGTCGGAGGTGGTCACCGTCAATGCCTCTACATTGACGGAAGCCGTCAGTCAGATTCTTGCCGGACAACGGCTCCACTTCGAAATCAAAGGCAAGAAAGTCATAATCTCCAGAGCAGACCGACAGAAGACCGTCAGGAAGGGTGACCGCCGGCGCATCACAGGTCTCATCACCGACGAACAGGGCGAACCCATCATTGGAGCGACCGTCAAGGAGCAGGGTACCGGCAACGGAACCATCTCTGACTTGGAAGGACGGTTCTCGCTCGAAGCTGACAGTGAAGGAGTCCTGCAAGTGAGCTATGTGGGCTTCGCTACACAGGAGCTACCGGTCAGTGGGCGTCGGGACTTCCCTATCACCCTCCGGGAAGACAACAAGGTGCTCAGCGAAGTGGTCGTCATCGGCTACGGCACGCAACGCAAGGGCGATGTGACCAGCTCTGTGGGCAGCGTGAAAAGCGAAGACTTCATCACAGGGGCCGTCAATGATGCAGGACAACTCATCCAGGGAAAGATTGCCGGCTTGAGCATCACCAACCCCAGTGGTAACCCCGTCGGCAAGACGGAAATCTCCCTGCGCGGCAACACGACCATCCTGGGAGCGTCGACTAATCCGCTTATCCTCATTGACGGTGTTCCGGGAGACTTCAACACGGTCGCCCCGGAAGACATCGAGAGCATCGATGTGCTCAAGGACGGCTCCGCTGCAGCCATCTACGGTTCACGCGGTACCAACGGCGTGGTCATGATCACCACCAAGAAAGCCAAAGGCGACAACATCAACGAAGTGCAGTATAGCGGCTATCTGAGCCTGTCGCACATAGCCAAGAAACCCGACTTCTGCAACGCCGCCGACTATCGTCAGCAAATAGCCGACGGACTCCGCGACGCCTCGTGGGACTTGGGAGCAAGCACCGACTGGATGGATGAGGTCCTGCGCACCGGACTGAGCCACGTGCACAACCTCTCCTTCAAAGGAGGTAACTCGCAAACCAACTACATATTCAACCTGAACTACCGCCAGCTCCAGGGCATCTTCAAGCGCTCCGACAAGGAAGAGTTCCAAGGACGCGCCGAAGTGAATCACTCCATGTTCGACAACAGGCTGAAGTTCAACTTCCAGCTTCTCGCCAACAAGACAGGATACACTGCTACTGCCGACGGTGGTAGTTTCAACACCTACATCTGGCGTCAAGCCATGATACACAACCCGACGGAACCTGTCAAGAACGAGGACGGTACGTGGTATGAAAACACCGGTATCTTCAACTACGACAATCCGGTGTCCCGCATCTACGAGTGCGACGGCACACAGGATGTCGCCCAGCTGCGGATGAACGCCAACGTCACCTTCAACCCTATCCGTGAACTGACGCTCAACGCACTCCTTTCCTACGACCGCAGCACACAGGATGGAGGCTACTACGAGACGAAGCAGCACATTTCGAACATACGCGACGGCATGAACGGCTACGCCACGACGGGCAGCTCGGCTTCCATGACCAAACTGATGGAACTGACTGCACAGTTCCACAAGACCTTCGGCAACCACACGGTGCAGGCACTTGTCGGCTACAGCTACCAGGAAGGGAGCTACAGCAACCAGTACGAGCGCAACTATAACTTCCCGACGGACCTCTTCAGCTGGCACAACATCGGCATCGGTCAGGCACTGAAAGAGGGCAAGGGAACAGAATACAGCTACTACCTCAAGACCAATCTCATCGGCTTCTTCGCCCGCATCAACTACAACTACAAGGATCGCTATCTCCTCATGGCAAGCCTGCGGCACGAGGCTGCCAGCCAACTGGCGGGAACGGACAGACCCTGGGGCAACTTCCCCTCCATCTCATTGGGATGGCGTATCACACAGGAACCCTTCATGAGGGGACAGAAAGTGTTCGACGACATCAAGCTCCGTGCCGGCTATGGTGTGACGGGGTCACAGCCCAGCCAATCATTCCTGGGTGTTCCCCTGCTGGGCTATGGCGACTACTACCTCTACAACGGACAATGGATACGTGCCCTGCAACCGACACAGAACTCCAACAGCAAACTGAAGTGGGAGGAGAAGCATGAGTATGACGTCGGAGTAGACTTCAGCGTGCTCAACTACCGTCTCAATGCGTCTGTAGACTACTACTACCGCCTCATCAAGGGACTGCTCTACGACTACACCGTCCCCTCGCCTCCCAACCTCTACACCACCACACGCGCCAACGTGGGTGAGATGAGCAATGCCGGACTGGAGCTCATGCTCAATGCAATCCCCTTCCGCACAAAGGACTTCGAGTGGAACTCCACACTCACCTTCTCCACCAACTCCAACAAACTGAAGAGTCTCTCGAACGAGCTCTACCAAACCTCCTCTGACTACTTCATGGCTGGATGGATTGAGGAACCGGTCAAGACGGAATCACACATCGTCCGCATCGGACACCAGGTGGGCGACATGTACGGCTTCAAGGTGGTCGATGTCGACGAAGAAGGCAAGTGGATTTACGAGGACCGGAACGGAGCGCTGGTAGGCTACGACGACTTCAGCCGTGCGTTTGAAGACAAGCAGATTATCGGTAATGGCATCCCCAAGTGGCACCTGGGATTCAACAACCAGTTCCGCTACAAGCACTGGGACCTCGCTATCAACATGCGCGGAGCCTTCGGCTTCCAGATTATCAATGGCTCACGCATGTTCTATGAGAACCGTAGCCGTCAGGACTGGAACCGCCTGCGTTCGGCCTACAAGCCCGTCTACGGCAAGGTCGTCCTCAACAGTCTCTGTTCTGAAGAGTTCAACAGCTACTATGTGGAGGACGGTGACTACTGGAAGATAGACAACATCACCCTGGGCTACACATTCGGGCAACTGGGCAAGTACATCAAGTCGCTACGACTCTACGGTTCCGTCAACAATGCACTGACCATCACAGGCTACGAAGGGATAGACCCGGAAGTGTCGTCATCCGGACTGGCACCGGGGTATGACAACCGAGACACGTATCCCCACACCCGTGCCTTCACCTTCGGTCTCAATGTAACCTTCTAATCTCAACGAATTGAACAATGAAAAGCAATATACCTTATATAAGTATGCTGGGAGCCGCACTCCTCATGAGCGCAGGGTCCTGCACCGAGCTGGAAGAGACCAACTACACCAACGTAGTTGCCGACGGCTTCCAACCGACCGACGAGGATGCCGCTTCGCTGCTGGCGTCCGCCTACGTCTCCTGGAGAAAGACTTTCCTGCAATGGAATGGAGTAGCGAGGGCGCAAATGCTCTCGACCGACGAGGACGTTATCCCTGCCCGCCCCAACGGATGGGTCGACGGCGGTGTCTATAAACGCATGCACCAGCACAAGTGGACCAGTGAAGACGATATTCCGTTGCAGTCGTGGGTACGTACCTATGACGGAATCAACGCCTGCAACCGCGTGCTCTATCAGATCGAGTCAGGACAAGTACGGCTCGGTGAGCGCGAGACGGCCATCATCTCAGAGCTGAAAGTCCTACGCGCCTCATACTACTATGTCCTCGACGACCTCTTCGGCAACGTACCCATCATCACGAAGTTCGATGTGCCTGAAGGCTTCCTGCCCGACCAAAGCAGCCGCAAAGAAGTCTACGAGTTCATTGTCAAAGAGCTCACTGAGAATATCCCCAACCTCTCGGAGGCGACCAACAGTGAATACTACGGACGCTTCAACAAGTGGGCGGCATACACCCTGCTCGCCAAGATGTATCTCAACTCCGAGGTCTTCTCAGACGGTGCACACCGAGACTACGACAAATGTATCGAAGCCTGTGACCGTGTCATCAACTGCGGCAAGTATGAACTGGAGAGTACACGCAAGAATGTCTTCGCCACCCACAACGAGAACTCCAAAGAAATCATCTTCGCACTGCCCTTTGACGAGACGTATGTCACTGACTGGAACGCCTTCGACTTCCATCTCTACAGCCTCCAGCCGGAGAACCAGGCCACGTATAACTTCAAGCAGACTCCCTGGGGAGGTGTCTGCGTACTGCCCCAATACATCGACACCTTTGACCCTGATGACAAACGGCTCGCCGATGACTTCATTGCCGGCCCACAATACGACGCCGCCGGCAACCCGCTGAAGTGCACGATGGGCAATCTCGTAGGAAAGCCGCTCGTGTATGTCAACAAGGTGACCAGCATCGACGCATCAGAGGAGAACCAAGGACTGCGTTGGGGAAAGTTCGAGTATGCACAAGGCATCACCAATCGGCTGAGCAATGACTTCCCGTTACTGCGCTATGCCGAAGTCTGCCTGATGAAAGCAGAGGCACTGCTCCGCACCGGACATACAGACGAGGCTGCCGAGCTAGTCACTTTGGTGCGTGAACGTAACTTCCGTTCGCATCCGGAGAAAGCCGTGGTCACGGGTAGCCAGCTGACAGGCAACAGCTGCTATGACTACGGGCGGCGCGACAACATCGCCACCACACACGACAATGCCATCATCCAGTATGGCAGAATGCTCGACGAACTGGGTTGGGAATTCTCACAGGAAGGACGCCGCCGGCAAGACATGGTCCGCTTCGGGGTCTTCACCACACGGGCATGGTTCTCACACGATGCCAGTGACGCGACGAAGAATCTCTACCCCATCCCGAACAAACAGATTCTGACCAACGGCAAGCTGAAACAGAACCCTGGCTATTAACTCATCCGGCGTGCCGCTCCCACTGCAACAGGAACGGCACGCCTTCCTATTTAAAACTTACACACCCATGAAACTCCGAAACATCTGTTTTCTGCTGGTGTGGCTTTGTGCCGTACTTCCGCTGCAAGCCCGTACGGACAAGGCTATCACCCGCCAGGTGGGCGATGTGAACATCGTCCTTCAATTCTACACTCCCTCCATCGTGAGGGTTGTCAAATATCCGGCCGCAGACCGCCAACCCGACAAGCAGAGCTACTCCGTGATTCTGAAGCCCGACGCAGGTAAGGTCACGTCCGCTGAAGACAACGGGCGACTGACACTATCAACACACGACTTACAGGTACAACTCGACTTGAGCACCGGCATCGTCGGCTTCTATACCGCTTCGGGCAACCTGCTCATGCAGGAGAAAGCCTGCTCCTTTACCAAACGGCACGGTGACAACGACGAAGGAAAGTACCGGCTCAGTCAGACGTGGCAGGTCGCTCCCGACGAACTGCTCTACGGACTGGGGCAGCTGCGCGACACCTGCATGGTGCAACGCGGACGGCACGTCGACATCTGGAACCATAACACGTACATCTCTATCCCCTACATCACCAGTGAGAAGGGATGGGGGCTCTACTGGGACAACCCCGGCAAGAGCTACTATGACGACAATGGCGAAGGCACCACCTTCACCTCCGAAGTAGGACTGTGCAGCGACTACTATTTTATCTACCGCGACGGCACACAGGATGGTGTCATTGCCTCCATCCGCGAGCTCACGGGGCAGGCAACCCTATTTCCTCTATGGACCATGGGGTACTGGCAGTGCCGCGAACGCTACAAGACCAGCGACGAACTGGCAGAAGTGCTTGACAACTACCGCCGGCTGCAAATCCCCCTCGACGGTATCGTTCAGGACTGGCAATACTGGGGATGCGACTCCAACTGGAACGCCATGCGCTTCATGAACCCGTACTATATTAATAAGGTGGGTGACCCGGCGTGGGACAAGTACCTGCCCAACGACATGCGCACGCTCACGCCCAAGCAGCCACGACTCAAATCGCCCAGCGAAATGGTCGACTATGTACACGGCAACCACGCCCACCTCATGATTACCATCTGGCCGGACTTCGGACCGTGGACGGAACCTTATGCCGAACTGAAGGAAATCGACGCTCTACTCCCCTTCGACACATGGCCACGCAACGCCGGCGTCCTCGTAGCGGACGTCTTCAACCCGAAAGCACGGGACATCTACTGGAAACACCTCACCAATCTCTATCGCATGGGCTTCGATGCCTGGTGGACCGACTCCACCGAACCGGACCACTTCGAGAAGCCCGGCGACGACGACTACATGACACACGACGGCACATGGCGCAGCGTGAAAAATGCCTTCTCGCTAGTGCACAACCGGGGCATCTATGAGCACCAACGCGCCATGAAGGGAAACACGAAACGCTCCGTGCAGATGACACGCAGCGGCGCCTTCGGGCTGCAGCACTACGGGACCTTCTCCTGGAGCGGAGACATCCTCGCCTCATGGCAGGAGATGAAGCAGCAGGTGCCCTCTGGACTGAACTACTCGCTTTGCGGAATTCCCTTTTGGAATACGGACTTGGGCGGCTTCTTCTACTGGGAGTTCGAACAGGACCCGAAGAACCCTGCCTTGCAGGAATTGCAGACGCGATGGATGGAGTGGGGAACCTTCATGCCCCTGATGCGCAACCACTGCTCGTCGCCCATGGTCAGTGAACTCTATCTCTTCGGAAAGGAGGGAGACTGGGCATACGACGCCATGAAGAAATTCATCCGCCTGCGCTATCGCCTGCTGCCCTACATCTACAGCAACGCAGGAGCTGCCGTGCAACACAGCAACACCCTTATGCGTGCCCTTGTCATGGACTATGCACACGACCGCAAGGCAGCCACCCGCAACGATGAATATCTGTTCGGACGCAACCTCCTCGTCAAACCGGTCACGGACCCGATGTATACCTGGAAGGACGACAACAAGCGCGGACACCTCATCTACCCGGATGTCAAACAGGCAGCAGCTCCCGTCGAAGTCTATCTGCCGGAAGGGAACGACTGGTATGACTTCTGGACCAACGAACGGCTGAATGGCGGACAGACCCTCCGGCGTCCGTGCCCCATCGACATCATGCCGGTGTATGTCAAGGCGGGAAGCATCCTGCCGTGGGGACCGGACGTGCAGTATTCGTCGGAGAAACCTTGGGATGACCTGGAGATACGCGTCTACCCGGGAGCTGACGGCACTTTCACCCTCTACGAGGATGAGGGCGACAACTATAACTATGAGAAGGGAGCCTTCACCGAGATCACCTTCAACTGGAAGGACGCAACCAGAGAACTCACCATCGGCACACGGCAGGGAGCCTTCAAGGGCATGCTGAAGAACCGCCGCTTCCACATTGTCGTGATGGAAGAGAACGGCGCGACCCGGCAAGCCGACTACGACGGCACCCTCCTACGCCTCTCACTCTAACCTCAATCTTATCATACAAGAAAGCCGCCCCACTCCCCCGTCAGGGGAAGCCGGGACGGCTTTTCTTATCAATTTAAAGAGAGGATATGAACTGTCCGTTATTTCGCTACGGCCTCGCCGACTACCTCGAACTCGTCGATGAGCAGTGTGCTGCCGCCTGCCCCCTTGAAGAGGTCGCCTTCCTTGCTGGATGAGCAGACGATGGCGAGCTTGTACTTCTTGGCAGGGTCATAGGTCTTGCCTTCGAGCCAGGTGAAGGGGATATCGAACGATGTCCAGGCTGCCTTTGCCGAACCGTCGGACAGAGCGGCTACTGCGACGCGCTTGTCAGAGTTGTTGATGTCGTGACCTGTCAACGTGAAGTCATCGGTCTCAGCTTCGTAGAGCACTGCCTGGATGGCGCACTCGTCGGTCTGGTCCTTGGTGACGATGTTCTCCACGTCCGTGCCGTCAATGAACGTCTTGCCCGGCGTGTACTTGTAGTAGCCCTTGAAGCGCAACGGCTTCTTGTCATAGGCGATGCCGAAGCGTGTACTGCTCAACTTGTCGGTTGTAGCCACCGACATGTCAAACCAGCCCGTGAACACCGAACCGGATGTGATGGCGGGCACCAGCGAGTTTGCCTGCGCACTTGTATCCATCGTCACCAGGCGGGCAGCGGCTGCACCTGCTACCTTGTCGTCGGTCGACTTGTAGATAGGCATGTCGGTAACCCCGAAGAGCTTCAGCATGCCTGCGCCTTCGGCACTGGAGGCCAACTCATTCGTCGGTTTCGGCTTGTCGTATGCGTTGCTCAAGAAGCTTCCTGCCACGCTTTCCCACTCGTCGAAGGAATACTTCAGCGATGCCATACGGGCGGGAGCCTTCACAACGTAGGTTGCCACGGTGCCGTTCTCCGCAACCACGGTGTAGGTCACGTCTTTGGAGAAGTCGGTGCCGTCGGCCTTGTAAGTTGCGCCGGCCGAAACCTCCACGGTGGCTTGCAGCGACTTCAGCTGCTCGTCGGTTGTGGACTCACTGACGCCGAACGTGATGGTATTGTCGTCATTGATGACCGGCTGCTGTGCCACGAACGAAGGATTGCCGGTGAAGGAGAATGCCGTCATCTTTGCCTCGCCACTCTCGTCGCCCGTCAGGCGTTCGCCGGTATAGGTCACATTGATGGTTTGCTGCATCCACAAGATAGCAAGCTTCGCTGTCACGGCACCCTTGTCCACCGTACCTTCGGTCTCCACGGTGCAGTCGCCCACACCGCTACCCAAGGTCAGTCCCTGGTTGCCGGTGAAGGTGTACACGCCCTTGTCGTCAAGTGTCACCGTCAGGCTGTCGAGCTGGATGTCGCCCAAAGGCATTCCCTGGAAGGAGAAGTCAGTCAGGAGCAAATCAACGGCGTTGCCCTTGTTCTTCGTCACGGTGATGTTCTTCGGCTCGTCGACCACCAGGCTGTTTCCCAGCATCTCCACGTTCAGCAAGCCTTTGTAGGTTCCGGCAACCTGCTCCTCGATGGGATAGGTCAGGCCCGGCACTTTCACCACATACTGCGTGGTCGTCTGACCGTCCTCTGAAACGACCTTGTAGGTCACTTCCTTCGAGAAGTCAGAACCGGAAGCCGTATAGGTGGCACCGGCGGAAACAACCACTGTCGGCACCAGCGTAGCCAGCTGTGCCTCGGTAGCCTGTTCGCTCACCGTGTACGTAATCGAGTTGTCACTGCCGATGACCGGTTGGGAGGTCACAATGGAGTTGGCAGCTACAGAGGGGTCAAAGGAGAAACTGATCATCGCAGCCTCACTGCCCAGGATGGGATCGTCGTCGTCGCTACATGCCGTGAACGTAAAAACCGCACACAGCATCAGAAGCATGGTCTTGAAAAAATCTTTCTTCATCGTCTTCGTTGTTTAATATTATATTCTTACCTTGCAGACCGTTTCGCACGGTCCGGAAAATCGCTGCAAAGTTCTTATAATTTTGCACGTACGCAAAGCCACATTATTCCGATTCTGTGTCCCATTCTTAAGATTACGACCCATGACCAACCACGAACTCCCCAAATTCGACCTCCCCATCGACTTTGTCGTCACCGACGAAATACCCGTCGCACTGCTCCAGAACTACGCCCGCTTCCCGTGCAAGATAAAGGCGTGCCTCTTCATCCTGTGCACCCGGGGCGAGGTCCGCGCCACCGTGAACCTGACCCACCTGACCATCCGCACGGGGTCCTTTATCACCCTGCTGCCGGGCAGCTTCATCCAGGTCGAGTCCATCAGCAGCGACATCCATCTCTACGTGGTCGGCTACTCGTCGGAGTTCATGGCACGGTCGAACTACCTCAAGCTGGTCGTCGACGACTTCCACTCCATCCTCCAGCACCCCGCGCTCAGCTTGCCTCCGCGCATCACACGGCTCTACGAGCAGGCCTACCGTCTGCTGATGCGCACTGCCGCCATCGGCCGCATCGAGAACGACCGCGAGGTGCTCACCCCGCTGCTCTCGCTGTCGCTGCAGACCTGCCTACGCCTGTACCACCACTATGTGCCACGCTGGGACGGGGAGCTGACGCGCGACCAGGAGATTTGTCGCGAGTTCGTCGTCCTGCTGCTGCACCACTACGCCCGGGAGCACACCGTCGCCTTCTACGCCTCGGCGTGCGGAGTGACCCTCCCGCACTTCTGTTCCGCCATCAAGCGTGCCTCGGGACGCACCGCCCTCTCGCTCATCAACAACTTCCTGATCATGAACGCCAAGGAACTGCTCTCCACGAGCCGCAAGCCGGTCAAGGAGATTGCCTTCGAGCTGGGCTTCGTCAACCCCTCCCACTTCAACCGCTTCTTCCGCGAACACACCGGCATGACGCCGCAGACGTACCGGAACTCCTGAGGACGGACGCGGCGTCCGCCCATGAAAAATGGACAACCGGCAAGCCACCCCTGCCGGCTACCGTCCGTGTGGGGAAACCGGCTGCTGCCGACCCCCGGCACACGACGACGTGCCGGCGTGAGAATGCCTTGTCAGTTGTCCATTCGTATCCGTCAGGGACGTCCGCCCCTGCTTACATCCGTTCGGGGACCTCGATGCCCAGCAGTCCCATGCCCAGGCGGACAATCTTGCCCACGTTCTCGGACAAGGCGAGACGGAAGAGCTTCAGGTTCTCGTTCTCCTCGCGCAGGATGCTGAAGTCGTGGTAGAACTGGTTGTACTCCTTCACCAGGTCATAGCAGTAGTTGGCTATGATTGAGGGGTTGTAGTCGGTCCCTGCCTGGCGCACCACGCCGGCAAAGTCCGCCAGGAGCTGTATCAGCCCTTCCTCCTTCTCGCTCAGCTCCACGTTCTCCGGCAGACGGGCGGGGACGGTCAGTCCTGCCTCCGCGGCCTTGCGCAGGATGGAGCGGATGCGCGCGTACGTATATTGTATGAAGGGACCCGTGTTGCCGTTGAAGTCGATGGACTCCTTCGGGTTGAAGGTCATGTTCTTTCGTGCGTCCACCTTGAGGATGAAGTACTTCAGCGCACCCAGCCCGACGATGCGGGCGGTGTCGTCGGCCTCTTCACGCGACACCCCGTCGAGCTTGCCCAGCTCGGTGGACGTCTCGCGGGCGGTGGCTATCATCTCCGCCATCAGGTCGTCGGCGTCGACCACCGTGCCCTCGCGGCTCTTCATCTTGCCCTCGGGCAGCTCGACCATGCCGTAGGAGAAGTGCACGAGGCCCTTGCCCCACTCGAAGCCCAGCTTGTCGAGCAGGATGGACAGCACCTGGAAGTGGTAGTTCTGCTCGTTGCCCACGACGTAAATCATCTTGTCGATGGGATAGTCGCGGAAGCGCAGCTTCGCCGTGCCGATGTCCTGGGTCATGTAGACCGACGTCCCGTCGGCACGCAGCAGCAGCTTCTGGTCCAGCCCTTCGGGCGTCAGGTCCGCCCACACGGAGCCGTCCTCCTTGCGGTAGAAGAGCCCCTTCTCCAGCCCTTCGAGCACCTTCTCCTTGCCCTCCAGGTAGGTCTCCGACTCGTAGTATATCTTGTCAAAGCCGACGCCCATCATGCGGTACGTCTCGTCGAAGCCGGCGTACACCCAACTGTTCATGCGCTTCCACAGGGCGCGCACCTCCGGGTCTCCGGCTTCCCACTTCACGAGCATTTCACGGGCTTCCTGCATCAACGGAGATTCGGCTTCGGCCTTTGCCTTCGCTTCATCGTCACTCATTCCCTGCGCTGTAAATTGAGCCATCAACTCCTTTACTTCCGCCTTATAATGCTTATCGAAAGAGACATAATAATCACCTACCAGGTGGTCGCCTTTCTTGCCGGAAGTTTCGGGAGTTTCACCGTTTCCGTATTTCTTCCATGCCAGCATGGATTTACAGATATGGATACCACGGTCATTTACAATATTGGTTTTTACCACTTTATTGCCGTTCGCAGCCACGATATTTGCCAACGCGTTACCTAAAAGGTTATTACGCACGTGTCCCAAGTGAAGCGGTTTGTTTGTATTCGGAGAAGAATACTCAATCATCACCAACGGAGAAGTTTCAGTAGCCTGTACCAAGCCGTATTGTTCATCTGCCTGAATCTCATTCAGCAACTCAATCCATGTAGCTGATGCAATAGTCAGGTTCAGGAAACCTTTTATCACATTAAAAGCGGCGACAGCCGGCTCGTTTGCCTTCAGATATTCACCAATTTCCTGTGCCGTTTGCTCCGGCCCCTTTTTTGACATCTTCAGGAAAGGGAATACCACCAGTGTCAAATGTCCTTCAAATTCTTTCTTCGTTTTTTGCAACTGCACCATCTTTTCAGGGACTTCCTGACCGTAAAGTGCTTTGAGTCCGCTAAGGACGGACGCTACAAGTTTATCTTCTATCTTCATATTTACAATTATTTTCTGTGCACAAAGATACAGGATAATTTATAAAGGTTACTCTTCTGAAGAAGAATTATTCTTCGCACCACGCTGATATATAGAAGGTGAGACGCCAAATTGCATCTTAAAACGCCTGCTAAAATAGCAAATAGCACAATTATTCCATACTTTCATACGTATGTCCATTATATATGAATGAAAAACGCACTATTTTAGCAACGGAAACAAGAGAGATAAATATTACTTATTACATATTCTAATTTTACCTTGAAATGAAAATAACTTTATTAAGCCTTTTAGTGCTGGCAGCAGTGAGTACAAAAGCACAAAACTTACCACAAACTTTTAAATTAGCCGACTCTCCATGCTACTCGGAAAAGAACGGATATGGATTCGACCGCGTAGACACTACCCCAAAAGACAGTAAGGCGCCTTTCTATTTCTCTGTACGTGTTCCGGATGGAAATTATCGTGTCACGGTACGTTTGGGAAGTAAAAAGCGGGCAGGAAATACCACCGTACGGGCAGAATCCCGCCGCTTGTTCGTTGAGAATCTGCCTACTAAAAAAGGAGAGTTTATAGAAGAAGCATTTATCGTCAACAAACGTAGTCCCCGCATCTCCGCCACAGAATTCGTAAAGATAAAAGACCGCGAAATAAATAAATTAGATTGGGATGACAGGCTGACAATCGAGATTAACGGAGACGCGCCCGTATGCGAAAGTAT
>ENA-OPSH01000762-OPSH01000762.1-human-gut-metagenome-genome-assembly--contig:-NODE-762-length-16550-cov-43.452016_pt1 | contig 16550 bp, 23 predicted proteins | sample MGYA00241802_ERZ501895 | MGnify/ENA primary metagenome ERZ501895 (study PRJEB25962, sample SAMEA2042304) | human gut metagenome | biome: human gut; feature: human-associated habitat; material: faeces...
GGTATTCCGCGAATCTCGATTTTTGAACCCCCATTGGTGCACCTAAAGCGGAATACCTGTAATGTATTTATAAAGTACAATATTATGTAATTAATTTGTACAAACCTATTGACAATTAAAAGGTACAATGCTATAATATAATTACAGTAAAGGAAAGGTGGTAAAAAACATGAATAGAGCAGAAGCAATTAAAAAGGTTTGGGATATGGTAGAAGCTGATAATATTAGAGAGGCAGAAGATATTGCTATAGAATACAACATTGAAATGTGTTTTGGTGATAATTATATCGCTGTTGAGGATGATGTATTTTATTTCTAATTAAGAAAGGAGAAATATTATGAATCCATTAACGCAATCAGAACTAGAAGTGTTAAAAGAAGCAGAAGATATTCTGTTCAATCATGTTGACTATGGGACAAACTCCGTATTTGATAAAGCTTTTTGTGAACTATATAAATCACTTAGAAGATACAACGAAATAGGAGGGAGTGGTGAGACATGCCAGAATGGATAACCCATGCACAAGTTCGCAAGAGTTTCCAAGATCACTTTTGTGAGACACTTTACGAGCATCCAAATTTAGTAACACCAAAAACCGTAGAAGAATACGAACACATGAAAGACATAATGAGAGAGGAAAATGGAACAGCCTTGTCATTGTGCAACACAACCTACATAAATAACTTGCATTATGCTTTCATTTACAAGTTAAAAGAACGCGTATACGATAACGGAAAATATTACATTGCATATATAACAAATGATCAGCGTATAGACGTTCCGATTAGTAAAGCATTAATAAAGGAGATGAGTACATGGGTATTAGAAAAATTAAAAGAAAAATAAAAAACGCAATAGAGTCAATTATTTTAATAATAGCATTAACAGTAGTGATATACGGCACATTTTACTTGATTGGATTATCAATAGGAATCTTAGTTCCAATATCGTAAATTAGTAATAGCATTTATTTTTACACAGTTAAAAACTGTTTTACGTGAACTATTATAAATAAGGGGAATAGAAATATGAAAAATAAAGAAAAATTTAAGAATGAAATTGTAGATATTGTTTGTGATTATGGTGATATTGGCGTTAATAAGGAAACATATACGCCTGTACCTTGTTGTAAGATTTCTTGCGATAAATGTTTATTTTATGATGAGAAATTAAGCTGTGTTGACGCACTAGTTAATTGGTCTAATCAAGAATATAAAGAGCCAATTGTAATATCATTTAACGATGCTTTCTTTATCGGCTTTATTAAAGATAAATTTAAATATATAGCAAGAGACGAAAATGGGGATTTATATGCACACGCTATAGAGCCGAAAAAATATAAAGAATGCGGTATTTGGATTGGTACGGATGATATAGATCTGTTTAAATTTAATATTGATTTACCAATGGTTAAATATACAGATGAACAGGCATGGAAAATAGCTGATTTAAAGAAATTAAAATTAGTAAAAAATTATTAAAACTACTTGACATTTCAATCGTAATATGATATATTTAATAATGTAAGGAAGATAAATATTATCCAACTTGCAAAAAAATACCACACCCTACACGGGCGGTGTTTACAGCACCGTCCACTCACAAAAATAACAGATATTCCGACACCCAGGCAGGCGAAAAAATCGGTGGCAACGTGTAAAGGTTCGATTCCTTTTATCTGATTCGACTTTTTTATAAAGTCGTAATAAGTCAAATTTAACATTCGCAAATAAAAACGAAAAGAGGTGAAAAGAAAAATGGCAAGAGCAAGAAAAGTTACAAGGACAATTTCTTCAACAAAAGTAGTAGTTATGTGTGTAGACACAGAAACAGCTAAAGTTGATAACTATGAGGTAGAAATTGCAGGAGTTTACTCTGACGAGAAAAAACTTATGAAAGCTGTTACTAAAGAAGTAGAGACAGCAACACTCAAACCAGTATCAGTAGTTTCAACAGAAGTTATTGAGTTACTGTATGGAATGGATGAACAGAAGTTCATCGAAATGGCAGAGGTATTACCTCCAAGATACAAAAAAGAAGATACAGACGAAGTAGAAAAATAAGTAAAAGAAAAAAGGAGAAAATAACAATGAGTAAAATTACAATCACAAATGTAAGCAGAGAGTTAACAGAGGTAGAACAGTATCTTATGACAATGGATGCAGGTATCACTTCCATGAAAGATGTAGCAGACGGTACTTCAATTCCAGTAGACGCATATCTTGAATATAAGGATGTAAAGAAAGACGGAACAGAAGCAGATTTACTTTCTATCATTACTGCTGATGGAAAAGTATATTCAACACAGTCCGAAACTTTCAAGAGCTCATTGAAATCAATTCATGAACTTATGCATGGTAAACCGTACGCAATCGTAAAGCGTAGCGGAGAAACAAAAGCAGGAAGACCATTTGTTGATTGTGGTCTCGACGTAAATTCATTAAAATAAGTAAAGTTTTATCGTAAAATTTTTCTTTCCTAAAATATAAGGGTGGGCAGAACGCCTACCCTATTTTTTAATCTAAAACAATGTGAGAGGTGTGATAAAATTGAAAAATAGCAAATCAAAGTATAGCCAATACTATAAGCAATATCAGCGAAAAATATCAGCATTAAGAAAACAGAATATTGAATTACTTGGTGCGAACGTCTACCAAACAGAAACCAAGTTGCGTAAATGGGGCATCCAAGGAAGAGACTTAGCAAGAATAACAAGACAGTTAAAAGCAGATATTAAGAATCTTTCAAAACAGGGAGCATATTCAACAGAGACAGGGGAAATATCAACTGTTGGTGCATTGAAGCATAGTCTAGCATCTGAAAGAGCAAAACGCGCAGCTGAAACAAGAAATAGAAATAAGAAATCCGCTAGAGAATTTTGGACTACTGATAAACAGCCAACTACACACGGTTTAGATGGCGAATATCATTTGAATCAGCCACAGTTAGGAGATATTTCAAATCAGCATTTTGTTGATGATTTTTTAATACGAATAACTAGTCCAGTACCAACAGAAACAATATACGGTAATAGAAGAAAAAGAGCCAATATAGAAATGGCACAAGAAGCGCAGTCTGCTTTATTAAAATTATATCTTAGTGCCATAGATAAAGATGGTGAAATAGCTGTAGGGGAGCGTCTTGCAAATAATTGGGATGCAATTAAGTTGCACTTGGAAGTAATATTAACAGATTCAAAAGGCGTAAACGTTGCTTCTTCACTTGAAGCTATTGGCGAAATTATTAGCGGTAGAACATTATCTGTTGTAGAACGAGATTCTTTAAATAATGAACAGGAATCTATATATTCATGGGATATCGAGGATAATACTTATGAATAGTAAACGAGCAACAAGAATGTTCATGTGTGACTTTGAAACCACAGTGTATGACAACCAAGACCATACAGAGGTATGGGCGGTTGCCATTGTAGAGCTATTCACAGAGAACGTTACAATCCTACACCGTATTGAAGATATGTTTACTTACTTTCGTGCGTTAGATACAAACATTATAGCATTTTTCCACAATCTAAAATTTGATGGTGCATTCATTCTTGACTATTTACTAGCGCAGAAGAAATATCCACAAGCACTCAACAATGATAATGGTGTTTACTCATGGAAAAAGAACAAGGAAATTCAAACCAATGAAGTACGCTATAGTATCTCCGATAAGGGAATGTGGTATTCTATCACACAGAAACTTCCAAACAATAAGTTACTGGAGTTCCGTGACTCTTTGAAGCTGTTACCATTCTCTGTTGAAGTTATCGGAAAATCATTCGCAACAAAGCACAAAAAGCTAGATATGGAATACACTGGTTACAGATATGCAGGTTGTGAGATAACTGAAAAGGAACGAGAGTATATTGCAAATGACGTTCTTGTAGTAAAAGAAGCACTTGAAATCATGCTAGAACAAGGGCATGACAAATCCACTATTGGTTCATGCTGTTTGGAAGAGTTCAAAAAGAGTTATGACAAGATAGATTACGCCCAATTATTTCCTGACATTTATAAGATAGAAACAGGAATAACAAAATACCCTACCTTTGGTGATTACATCCGCAAGTCTTACCGTGGCGGGTGGTGTTACCTTGTAAGAGGTAAAGAAAATAAAATATACCATTACGGTACAACAGCAGATGTTAATAGTCTATACCCATCCATGATGCACTCTGATAGTGGTAACTTTTATCCAGTAGGTAAACCGCACTATTGGAGTGGAAACTTTATTCACGAAGAAGCGTTAAAAAAAAGTCCACAGGGTGACCCAAGATACTTTTTCTTGCGTATTCGAACAAGGTTTCACGTGAAACATGGTTATTTGCCATTCATACAGATAAAAGGTTCACCTCTCTATCGTGGTACAGAGATGCTAGAAACAAGTGATGTATATAGTAAGAAATACGATAAATATTTTCCGTATTACTATGACAGTGGAAACAATAGACATGAAGCTATCGTAGAAATGGTTGTTACATGCACCGATTATTATTTGATGCTAGAGCACTATGACTTATATGATTTTGAAATCATAGACGGTGTGTGGTTCTATGCTATGAAAGGTATCTATGACGAATACATCAATAAGTACGCAGAGATTAAGAAAAGAAGCAAAGGTGCACAACGCACTCTTGCAAAGCTATTTCTTAATAATCTCTATGGTAAACAGGCGTCCTCTAAAGATAGTTCATTCAAGATAGCATACGTGAAAGATGATGAATCACTGGGTTTTATACGACAGGAAGAGAACAACAAGAAAGCGGGTTACATACCTTGTGGTTCTGCGATTACATCATACGCAAGAGAGTTCACTATCCGAGCTGCCCAAAAGAATTATCATGGTGTAAATGAACGTGGTTTCATTTATGCCGATACCGACTCTATACATTGTGATTTACTACCTGATGAAATAGTAGGCATAAGAGAGCACCCAACAGAATTCAACTCATGGTCATTAGAGTCGTGTTGGGATATTGCAACTTTTACGAGGCAGAAAACATACATTGAACACGTAACACACGAGAACAGAGAACCAATAGACGAGCCGTTCTATGACGTGAAGTGCGCAGGGATGCCTAACAAGTGTAAGAACCTGTTTGTTTTATCTATGCAAGGTAATGCAGATATAAACGGTTATACAGAGTCAAGAACAGGAACACATAAAGAATGGACAGAAGATGAAAAACAGTTCTTATTTAAAGGAGATGAACCTATTAAACGCGATTTATCAGATTTTAAGATAGGCTTGAAAGTCCCCGATAAGTTACGGCCTAAAAGAATGAGGGGTGGCGTGTTACTCGTTAATACAAGTTATGAAATGAGGTAATAAAATGAAAGTTAGAATGCAAGACATTATAAAAAATTGTATTGATAATGGCGCTTGTTGTGCTATATGTAAATATAATAAAGGTGAATGTATCGTTAAAATTGATGGGTATTACCCATTTGAACTAGAAAACTATTACCGCTTGTGTGGCAATTCCCCCGAATTGGCGAAAGCATTATATACAAACGAGGAGGTTGAACTATATGAAAACAACGGTGAAAGATCTGATTGATATTTGCACAAGTAGATGTGCGCAAGGATGTGTCGACTGTCCGTTTTATATGTACAAATGTTATATACCAACTTACCCTTATATGCCACGTGATGCAAAGAAATACAGAAAATTTAAGAAAGAAAAAGAACTGAATAAAGAAGTTGAATTAAGGTTAGACAAATAAAAAACAAAAAAGGTACAATGCACAAGCAAAGTACCTTTTATTATATCATTGACTATCGGTGAAAACGGTCTAAAACCTGTTACGGTAAGGGAGCAACCCCGACCATAGAAACAGCGGTATCTTTCACCCGTGCGCCCTGCTTCTATGTTTTTCGCTTTCTAGCGATAGGTGATATCATTAATAACTAAGTGCTTGCAATACGGTTTCCTTGCATTGTAAGTCTTTAAATCGAAAACAACCACGTTCAAAGAAGTACCTCATATTAGATAAGAACAAGTCATTGCTCTTTAGCATAACATAGTTAATGTTGTGATCATCTGTTGTAATACTTATTCTATATGGGTATGTCTTATCTGCTCTATCGTCACAATAAATAATACCTAAGTCCATATACTCTTTAATAGCATAGTCTCTACCAAGATATCTAAGTGTTGCCACATAAGTACATTCTCCTACTGGCTTTTCAATAAATGCATTACTGTCATTTAAGTAAGTAGCTTGTGCAGAATAAGCAACATAGTCATCTGTGATAAATGCACGATTAAAACCACTTTCTGTCTGCGCTTTACTTGCAGATTCATTATACCCCTGTTCAAGAACGAAGCCGTTACCTCTTAAGAATTTAGTATCAGATTTAAGTCTGTTTGAAATCTTCATGGCTGTGTAATACGGATTAATTAATGAAACAGGATTTGCCATCATGTAAACTGGCACATAACGGACTTGTTTTCCTTGACCACGTGCAATAGAGGTGTGAATGGAAATAAATTTTTTCACTTCATTTGAGCAATATCGGTTTGTCTCACTTTGAAATTCATCAAAAATAATACAACTAATGTCACTAAACATATGTGAATTTTTCTTAACAGCATCTGCATTATTAAGTGCCATAGCATATCCGCAAGAAACCTCATTCAAAAATAATTCGTGAAACTTTCCATGCATCATTGGTTTGCTTGTCATTTCGTATTCAGGAAAAAATAATTCTTTGATATCTTTAAAAAATTTCTCTGCTACACCACTAAGCTCATAGTCATATCTATATAACAAGCCAAACTTTTCACCTTTTGATAAAAATTTATTGACTACCAGTTTACCAAAATAAGTAGTTTTGCCACCTGTTCTGTTACTAGTAACCATATAAATTTCGGGTCTTTTATTGCTAAGATCTAACAGGCTTAATAGTTTTGTACCATCATAATAACTCATTTTATCACCTCTTATACAGTATAGCATAAATAGGGCAAATTGTCAATTATTAAACAGCGTGTATTTTAATAGACACCGTGTCTATTATCTACATCATGTTTATTAATAGACATAATGTCTATTATTGACAAACTAGTATTAATATGTTATAATTAAATAAGAAAGGAAGTGATAAAAGCAATGGATGTGAACGCAGTAACAACAGCGATTTCAACACTTGGTTTCCCTATTGTAATGTGCGGAGCTATGTTTTGGTATATGCTGAAAGAAAAAGATGCACACAAGGAAGAGATGAACAGCGTAACAGAAGCGCTGAACAACAACACCCTTATTCTACAGAAGTTATGCGACAGATTGGACGGTGATAAGGATGGCGACGTATAATGTACACGGGGGGCATTCGTTAAAATGCAGAGGCGTTAGCGATTTACTGGACGAAGTTGATGAGGACAGAAAGGTTAAAAACAAACTAATCGAACTGTTAAGAGCAAACGGTGATACGGTATATGATTGTACAGACGATTACAGCACAACACAGGGTGCTAACTTATCGTCTATTGTTTCCAAGTGCAACGCGCACAATGTTGATTTAGATATTTCAATCCACCTAAACAGTGCAAGAAACGACAGAGTAGGTGACGGAAAATGCGGTGGAGTTGAAGTCTATGGTTATGACGATAGAATCTATGGTACAGCATATAAGATTGCAGAGAACATTGCCAATACTCTTGGTATTGGATTTCATGGTTCTCCTGTGAAATATCGAAAAGACTTGTATGTTCTTAGAAAAACAAAAGCAAAAGCCATTCTTATTGAATGTTGTTTCGTTGATGACAAAGACGATGTAAACAAGTGGGATTCAACAAAATGTGCTATGGCTATTGCATCAGCACTTGGGTGTAAAACAAATGTTTCCACTGTGAAACCAACACCGAATGTTTCACGTGAAACATATTTTCCAGTGTTCAAGTCAAGTAGTTGTTCCATTGTAGATTGCCTGAAATCAATCGGTGTAGATTCCAGTTACGCGTATCGCCAGCGTATCGCAAGTAAAAACGGTATTGCAAACTATAAAGGGTCAGCACCACAGAATGATAAGCTTGTTTCACTTGGTAAAAAAGGAAAATTGATTAAACCGTAGAAAGGTGTAAAGTAAATGCCAAGCATTGATACAGCCTATTCATGGGCAATACAAACTTGTAATGCACCAAACGTGGGGTATTCACAAACATACAGAAATAGACAGACAGTTGGTGGTATTACATATTATGACTGTTCTTCATTCATCAATTATGCACTCGTTGCAGGTGGTTTTGAAACACCTAGTTATGCACCTAATCATAACGCTTTTACAACCTCTTCAATGATTAACTGTTTATTAGAACTAGGATTCACAGAAGTAGACGCACATGGCGAATATAAGCCTGGTGACATTGGATGGACAAGCGGACATACAGAAATGTGTTATTTAGGCGGTGACGGTAAGGGTGTTTTCATGGGTGCACATACAGACAATGCACCATTAGAATACCAAGTAAGCATAGGTAATACAAGTGGAAATGTTAACTACCAACGTAGCTTTACAAGGTTATTCAGGTATGGTGATGGTGGGGCAACTGGATATGGTGCAAGCCTTTATGTAGTATCGGCACTAGCAGGAAACGCTTGGAGGGAGTCGCATATTAACCCAACATTAGGTCAACAAGGTGGCACAGCATTCGGTATTTTTCAGTGGGATGGTTCAAGACGTGAAGCGTTATACACATGGCTAGAAGCGAATGACTATGAGCGTACAGACCCTGTTGGGCAAATGAAATACTTAGTTGTAGAAAATGACTGGCAAGGTGAATTTGCAGGAATTACTTCCTTGCAAGAGTTCTTGACTAGCAGTATCACGAATATCCCACAGTTGGTTGAAGCTTTTGAGACATGTTGGGAACGTGCAGGAGTTCCTGCCTTACAAGAAAGAATTGATTTTGCATATAAAGCATATGATTATATTCAGCAACACGCAAACGATTCAAGCATTACAACATGGGAAACAGAACCTAAGTATTATCTATCAGAATCACAGGCACTTAACAATGCTGTGTTAATGTACCGCTTTTATAGTGCAGGCGGTGGTGGCGGTGGTACACCGTCTAAAAGAAAGAAAAGCATGCCGATATGGATGATGATTCGTTATAACTTTTAGAAAGGAATAAGATTATGGCTGTAAGAACAAGAGAAGAAATTTTAGAGTCTATACGTGCTAGAGTCGGCGAACAGACGGATGATGAAACGATCGCATTTTTGGAAGACGTTACAGACACACTAACCGACTTTGAAACAAGGGCAAATGGTGATGGCGAAGACTGGAAACAGCGTTATAAAGATAATGACGCAGAATGGAGAAAGAAATATACAGAAAGATTTTTCAGTGGTGAACCGCAAGTAGCAACACCTGAACCAAATGGTGATGAAAGCACGAAACCGAAAACTTTTGAAGATTTATTTAAGTAAAGGAGAATTTATTATGGCAAGAAGAATTGCAACAAGTACACTTAATGCATCAACCATTGATATCATGAATGTTATTAGAAATAACGCTACATATGACTATCAGCAGAGTGTACCTGAGGTATCAACAGCAGAAGATATTCCAAAAGTAGGTGAAATTATTTATGGTACGCCTGCGTTTGCTAACCAGTTTTTAAACGCACTCGTTAATCGTATTGCTACAGTACGTATGCAAAGTGCTACATTTAATAACCCTTATTCCCGGCTCAAAAAAGGATATCTTGAATTCGGTGAAACAGTAGAAGATATTTTCGTATCTATTGCAAATGTTGTAGAATTCTCAGCAGAAAAAGCAAGCGCAAGGGAATTTAAAAGAACATTTCCTGATGTACGTTCAGCGTTTCATACGATGAACTGGAGAGTAATGTATCCAGTAACAATTCAGGATGAAGACTTAAAGCAGGCTTTTCTTTCTATGGATGGCGTGCAATCTTTAATTGCTAAAATCGTAGACAGCGTATATACAGCAGCCGAGTATGATGAATTCTTAATGTTCAAGTATCTGCTCATTAAAGCTATTGCACACGGACAGATGAAACCAAAATCTATCGGTGACGGTACAGACCTGAAAGAGGGTGCTGTGCAGTTTAGGGCGACGTCTAACTTGCTCCCATTTATCAGTGCAGATAATAACATTGCAGGCGTTAAAACAAATACACCAAAAGAGAGGCAGGTTATTTTCATGGATGCTACTTTCAATGCGCAGTTTGATGTAAACGTATTAGCGAGTGCTTTCAACATGGAAAAAGCTGACTTTATTGGTAGACTGTATATCATTGATAATTGGACAGAATTTGACAATGACAGATTTGAAGTTATCAGAGCTAACTCAACAGGGATCGAAGAAGTAACAGCAGAAGAACTTGCTTTGCTTGCAAATGTAAAAGCTGTTATCTGTGATGAAAATTGGTTTCAGGTGTACGACAACAACAACAAGTTCACTGAAAAATACGTAGCAAGCGGTCTGTACTGGAATTACTTCTATCACACATGGAAAACAATTTCAAGTTCACCGTTCGCAAACGCAGTTGTATTTGTGACAAGTAACGCAAGTATTGAAGCACCTGCTACAATTACAGTACACGTAGACACAAAGGACGAAGCAGATTATGCAACAGTATTTGCACTGTCTCCGAAATTTGAGAGTGCAGGACTTGAAGCACAGAATGTAAACTTCATCCAGACAGAAGCAATGACAAGTGTCGGTATTGCAATGCAGAAATATGGTGTTCTTATGATTCCTAAATCACAGATTGCTACAGAGATTGTACTTGAAGCAGAAATCAATGGTGTTAAGTACAAGGCAACTAAGACAAATGTGACAGCCGCAACAGCTGTTGATGATACTGTTGAACTGACAAAACAGGTGTAATATTAAAAAGAGCGGAGTACTTCTTTTGAAGTATTCCGTCTTTAGAAATGGAGTAAAAATGTATATCAATCCAAATTCAGATATATGGTTATTACATAGCATACCGCTTGATAACACGTATGAACACACCATTTATTTCAAAACAGACACAGCGCAATATAATTACTTTTCGAAATACGTGTCGAAAAAATTTAACGAACAATCCTATTTAAGAGTTAATAAAGGTGTTGCGACATTGGATGTAAAAGCAGATGCCATTTATAATTGTAATTATATGATGTTTAGAAACACAGCCTATGGAAGTAAATGGTTTTATGCTTTTATTACAGGTATTGAATATGTAAATGATAATTGTACAAACGTTACTTTTGAAATTGATGTAATGCAGACATGGTTTTTTGTTCATAATGTGGATGCTTGTTTTGTAGAGCGTGAGCATCCTGTTACAGATCAAATAGGAGAACACTACGAACCTGAAAACGTTGATACAGGTGAATATGTATTCAATGATTTTGGTTCACTGCTACAAACGATTAAACCTTTAGCAGTTATCATTATGGTTAACGACACAGCAGGTTCACCAAATGGTAATTTGTATGATGGTATTTACGGTGGTTGTAGTTTACACGCTTTTAATTCAAACGATACAGAAACTATAACAAATTTCTTAAATAATTATGCACAGAAACCTGAAGCTGTGGTTGCAATGTATATGTGTCCTGTTATAGCTGTTGGCAGTGCAATTCCTACTGGTGAGGGCGTAAATGTGACTAAATCGCAGTCGTGTTACAATACAGTTGTAAATGCAGCAAAATTAACAGAAAATTTAACGTTAGACGGTTACAAGCCAAAATGTAAAAAATTGTACACATACCCATATAACTTTTACAGTGTAAATGCAGGAAATAAAAGTGCTATTTATAGGTATGAATTGTTTGACGATTTATTACCGCAGTTTAATATTGATGTCCCTATTTCATATCCTGTGCAAGTTGCTATTAAACCAATGTACTATAAGGGTTGTAAAGATGTCCCATTAACAACAGAAATGTTAACTTTATCTGATTACCCTTTATGTAGTTGGAGTACGGACGCTTTTAGAGCGTGGCTAGCACAAAACAGCTTACCTATAACATCAACAGCAATTACTGGTGGTTTAAGTCTTGGGTTAGGTTTAGGTGGTATGATACCTTTACCTGAAGCTTCAAATAACATGAACCATGCAGGCAATTTATTGATGCAAGGATATCAAGCTAGTATTAAAGCAGATATCACTAGAGGAAACGTTTTTAGTGGGTCTGTAGAAATAGCAAACGGTACTAAGAATTTTTACGGCGGTAGATGTAGTATCACAAGTGAATACGCTAAAATGATTGACGAATATTTTAATATGTATGGCTATGCCGTTAAGAGAGTTAAACACCCAAACTTTAGCAGTCGACCGCATTGGAACTATGTCAAAACTGTTGGTTGTTGTTTAAAAGGCAGTGTTCCTGCTGATGACGCGAAAAAACTGTGCAGTATTTATGACAATGGTATCACGTTTTGGAAAAATGGTGATGAAATCGGTAATTATTCATTAGATAACAGTCCAGTATAAAGAGAGGTGAAACCAGTGGGTAGAAGAAAAAGAACAAACTTTGAAGAAAGTGCGGTTACAAATACTTTAACGTATATGCAATATTTAAGACGGCTGATGGAGTTGTCAATGTCTATGTTTGAGTGGAAAAATTTGCCAAGTACAGTAGACCCTCGTTATATTGAGTTAAGATTATTTGAAACTGGTAGCGTTGTATTCTTTAAAGACGATGTACTAGGCGAGCTATGTCTTGACTGTATTCAGCAAGGTAATTTTGATGTATACGGCAACCCTATTACAAGGCGTGCTTATTCCTGTTATAACAATTATCAAAAAGTTCTAAATGATAAAGACAGTGTTATCATATGGAATAATTATCTTAGAACCAACAGTGTCACAGATATCCAGTTATACGCTAAACGCCTATGGGACTTAGACAGAAGTGTTGATGTCAATGCAAAAGCGCAGAAAACACCTATTCTGATTCAGTGTAATGAGAAACAAAGACTAACAATGAAAAATCTGTATATGCAGTATGACGGTAACACACCGTTCATCTTTGCAGACAATAATATTGATATAAATGGAATTAAGGCAATCAGTACACAAGCTCCTTATGTTGCAGATAAGTTATATCAGTTAAAGAATCAAATATGGAATGAGGCATTAACATATCTTGGAATCAGTAACTTGAATATTAACAAACAAGAAAGACTAATTACAGACGAGGTGTCAAGCTCACAGGGCAGTACAATCAGTTCAAGATATAGCAGACTTGAATGCAGAAGACAGGCTGTTGAGAAAATCAATGAAATGTTCGGGTTAGATATTGAAGTTGATTACAGAAAAGATTATCAAGATATTGACTTAAATATGCCAAGTGGTGATGGTACGATAGGCGGTGATATAGATGAGTAAATACACAACAGAAGTGCGTTTTATCTGTGAGAGCAAGAGCGGGTTGGCTGAAAGTAAAGGGTGTGACAACGTGGACGAAGTGCTTGAAAAGAGCTGGAACAAGATTTTTACAACTAACTGTGCTTTCTTTGATGAAACATACAGAAGTGTTTTATGTAAGAAGATTTTAAAGCATTACTATTTGCGTGAGATTGGCTCTGAAACTGTTGGTGTATGGAAACTGTGGATGAACACAAAACTTGAGGAAATCATGCCTTATTACAATCAGCTTTATGAAAGTGCTAAAATTGAGTTTAACCCTATGCAAGATGTTAATTTAACTAGAGAGCATAAAAGAACAGAAAATGAAACGTCAAGCGGTAACAGAAGCGCCACAAATAATATTGTAAATAATGTTACAAGCAATGGCACAAGTAATAGAACAACAACCAGTGATGCAAATAAAAAAGATTTATATAGTGATACTCCACAAGGAGGGTTGAATGGTGTTGAAAATGAAACGTACCTAACAAATGCTAGAAAAATAACTGATTCTATAAATGAGAGTGACACATCAAATGCAAACACCACAGAGAAAAATGTTAGTGATTCTACTAGCAAAGAAGCGACAGCAAATAATGTTGACACAACAGAGGATTATCTTGAATCACTTGTTGGAAAACAAGGCACAGAAAGTTTTAGTAGTCTATTGAAAAAGTTTAGAGAAACATTTTTGAATATCGATATTATGGTTATTGACGAGTTTGAAGAACTATTTTTTGGTTTATGGTAATGAAAGGTGGGTGTCAAATATGTTAGAAACTTTTAAATTTTGGTGCTTTAAAGTGCTACCGTTAGTGTATGATGACAGTTTAAGCTATTATGAAATTCTATGTAAAGTTGTTGATTATGTTAACAAACTAATTGAACAAGATAAGGTGTTTGGGAATGAAATTGACAAATTAAAACAAGAAATGTCAGTTGTACAAAAATGGATTGAAAATTTTGATACAAGCTATGCTGAAGAAATTATCAAACAATACATTGCTACTATGATTTTTCTTGAAATAAGCGATAGTGGTTACATTGTGTATTATATCCCAAGCAACTGGAAAGATATTGTGTTTAATACAACACAACTAGACATTGAAATTAGTGGTTATGATTACGGTAGATTAGTTTTAAGTTATTAGAAAGAGAGGTTTAATTTATGAGTACAAGACAGTATATTGGAGCAAGATACGTGCCGAAATTTTTTGAAAACCCTAACGGAAGTGCAGAATGGATTAAAGAAAAGACGTATGAAGCGTTAACTATTGTTACTTATTTAGGGGATAGTTACACGAGTCGAAAAAATGTGCCTATTAATATTGATATTTCAAATACTGATTATTGGGTGTTAACGGGTAATTTTAATGCTCAACTGAATGGAGTATCAACAAAGTTAAAAAATACTGATTATTTCTTTGATACTGTCAATGATATTTTAGTAGCAAAAAATAGAATACAAAATACCATTATTAGTACTAAAGGTTTTAACCGTGTAAATGACGGTGGTGGTGCTTCATATATTGTAGTTGATAAAGGTAATATGACTCCTAATGGTATGGATATTATTGACTTAGGTGACAAGGTGGCTTGTTTATTAATTACAGAACCAATATTGACACCAGAAAAATTTGGTGCGTATGGTGACGGTGTACATGACGATACGAAAGCTATTAACAGAATGTATGATTATTGTAACGATATTTTTTACAGAACTGTTCCTGGTGATATTGAGCCTATTATTAGCAACAGCTATAAAGTTATTATGAGTAAGTGGTATGGCGTATCTAAGTCAAATACGGATGCTAACGGTGTAACATCTTGCGTTAACGTTAAATGTAATACCGAAATGACGAGTAACTCAAAATTAATAGCTTTAGGTGCTGTGGACTATGTTGTTAGAATTGGCGGTGAATACAGAGATTTTTGTATTGGACTAAATGTTAATCTTTTTGTTGATTGCAATAAGAGAGCTACTAATGGTGTAGATATTAGATATTGTAGAAGATGCTTAATTAATGTGTGGGTAAGTAACTTCATTGATACTGGCGTATATAACGGCACTATACTAAGCGGTAATGATGAAAATGTTTTCAATGTTTTTGCGTACGGTATTAAGAACGCTAATATTAACAGTAAGTGCGGTTTTAAAATTCATAGTGGCGATAGTGTGTATCAAAATATTGTTGCTCAAAACTGCATTACTGGTGTATATGTTGATACTTTATTTAACTGTGAGACTTTGCATACGTGGATTGATAAAGACGCGTTATATAATGATAGCGTAACGTTAGAAACAAGTAACCAATCTGGCATTAATTTTAATGTTTGTAATATTGGTACTCTTTATATTGATACTACCAAAACAGGTATTAAAGGAAAAAGTTCATTTGTATATATTGACACTATTGCACAATTACTTAATACATCAATTTTTGGTAGTGTGTCTAGTAGTCCAATTCTAACTGTTAAAAGTTTAGGTGTAGATAATAACACAAAACTAAAAGTTGCAGTTGAAAATATTAGGTGTCTAGATAATAGCGGTAATATAGTGCCAACATTCGAGGGTGATAACCAGTGGTTTGAATTTAAAATTGGTAGTATAGTTGGAGATATTTCAATTAAATTTGATGATATTAATAATTTACCATCAGACGGGCTTTTTAGTGTTGGACCTATAACATCACCTGTTTCAGCTAGTTTAGTTAATGTTGTGTGTGAATCTAGTAACAGATTTAGAAAACAAACTATCTACTATGGTGGTGAAATATACTACAGAGTGTGGGATTACACATCACAGCAAAATTTCGGCATTTGGAGAAAAATTAATATTACAACAGTTTAATATAGAAAGAACGGCGTATCACTTTAATGTGTGATGCGCTGTTCTTTGTTAATATATTAATTACAGTGTACCACTTTAGGTACGCCAATGATGATTCAAATTTCGAGATTAACGAAATACCCATTATAGCATTATACTTTTTAATGTCAATAGGTTTGTATAAAATTAATTACGTAATATTGTTCTTTATAAATACAATAACAAACAAGACCACCGCAGGTGCGAGCGAGCAGACGCGAGCGAGCGGACACTATGTACCTCTTTAGGTACACCAATGAGGGTTCAAAAATCGAGATTCGCGGAATACC
>ENA-OPSH01000783-OPSH01000783.1-human-gut-metagenome-genome-assembly--contig:-NODE-783-length-16300-cov-4.427393_pt1 | contig 16300 bp, 18 predicted proteins | sample MGYA00241802_ERZ501895 | MGnify/ENA primary metagenome ERZ501895 (study PRJEB25962, sample SAMEA2042304) | human gut metagenome | biome: human gut; feature: human-associated habitat; material: faeces...
GCCCTACAAATTGAATCAATAAATCTCCTCCTGGGTATACTCTTTCGTAGAGTACATTACTCCACGAAAAAACACCGCCAAACACTGAAAACTCAGCATTATTTGACGGTGTTGACAATTTATTTGACGGCTAATAAATCAGAAAGCCGTTGCATATTTTCTCTTTTTAAATCCATGGATGGGTGTACATAGCGATTCATTGTAATATTCACGCTGGCATGACCCAATATTTCGCTGAGACTTTTTACATCGAATCCAAGCTCTATGCACCTTGTAGCAAATGTATGACGTAACGAGTGATAATTTGCGGAGGTGATTCCGCTGTTTTTCAATACCTTCTTAAAATGATTTTGCATGGTTCTTGGTTCTAATGGATTCTGATCGCTATTGGTTAGGATGTAGCCAGTAGAAGAAGCTTTGTGTGCTGTAAGAATAGTCATTAAGCCATGGGGTACTGGAATAGTACGGATGGAGCAAGCACTTTTTGGTGTGGTAACAACAATCCTTGTCTTGTATTCACTGTTGGTTCTATCTTGGATTCTCTGGAGCGTTTGATGCACGTGGATTGTGTAATCTGAGAATGAAACATCTTCCCATCGTAACGCACAAATTTCACCTACTCTGAGACCAGTGAATAAACATACTAATATACCAATATTGCAGGAATCAAGATTAGAATACAAGTATTGGCATAATTTTTCCTGTTCAGCACGACTCAAAACTCTCATTTCCTTCGTTTGACGTTTTATCTGTATAGATCGTGCGTCACAAGAAATGGCTTTCCCGTTTCGGGTGGCAAATTGTAAGACATTTCGAATTAGAGATAAAATATCTGAAACAGTTTTAGAGGAAAGTCCATTCTCCTTTAATCCACCAGAAACAAGGAAAAAATTACACTGCGTTTCAATAAACTCGTGTGTTATATCACGCAATTGTTTGCTTCCGAACACAGGAAGTATATACGAGCTGAGAAGATTCCTATATTTGTTGCTTGTAGATTCCTTCACTTTAGGACATATAGCTTGAAACCATTCCATAGCAACCTGTTCAAATTGATCTGAGCTAATTTCTGGATCGACAGTGACAGAATTACTCGTGCACGAACTTTGACTGATAAGTTTTGCCTTGACTTCTCGATATGACTTTGCATAAACATAACCGTAATTGGCTTTGCCTGTAGAAGATCGGGACTTAATGTATCTTCCTTCCCATCTGCCGTCTTTCCTTTTGTAAATATTTTCTCCTTTTCGTGCCATAAGGTACACCTCCTTCAATATGACTATAATTCTGACGGCAAATTGTGACTTTGGAACTTTCTAAGATGGATTTTTGTGCAAAACCTCGTGTTTTATGTCCCTAACATATTGACAAACAGTGCGACAATTTGTAAAATAAAGATATAAACTAAAAAAAACAGAGAAGAATGCGATTCGTGGAGTAATGTACTCTACGAATTTTTTATTTTAAAGAACCTCAAGATAGCTCATATTGTCGTCTTGGGGTTCTTTTCATTCTATCATTTAATGCAATCTGCCTATAAAATTTTATCATATTGCATTTATAAATGCAACTTGCACCCGATGTTGGTTGTTGAGATTTTTGGTACATTTTATAATGTATAGCAGAATCATACACAGCATGGAGGTGATTGAAACGCAACCGGAAATTGATTACGTTAAGATTGGTCAGCGCATTAGAGCTGCCCGACTGGAAAAGGGTTATAGTCAGGCTGATTTGGGTGCGTTGGTTGGTTGCTCGAACAATCATATGAGCCATGTTGAAGTTGGACAGACGAAAGTTTCTTTGGCAATGCTTCTAAAACTGGCATTCGTCTTGGAAAAGAACTTTGACTATTTTTTACTGGATACCCCATATGCAAAATGCGACAGCATCATTGATAATGAGATTGCTGCAAAACTGAAAAAATGTAACAACATTGATAACCGTAGGAAAGTTGATTGATGTCTTGATTGACCAGCAAGAGATGATAAAAAAAGCGGAGCTTGATTGATATAATGAAAAAGAAGCCCATTGACGGTACAGAGTGAACTGCTATGGGGTTCTTTTTTGCAGCACAATATACTGATTCTTTAAGAAGCAAAAAGTCCACCAGTCATGATGCACTACGCATCGTACTGGTGGACTTTTTCTGTAAAGATATAAAAATAGATATTCATATATCGCCATAACCAATGTCGTTATCGTAGGCATGAAGATCTTCTTTCAGGAAATCTGCTTTACGAATATACATCGAATTTACCAGCTCTCCTTTTTCGTGGAGCAGGCTGAATTTGTAGTCTAATAATGCTGCCGGTACATAGAGCATTTTAGCCGTTTCAAAAAATGTGTGTTCCGAAAGGCATTCCAGGACTTTCCCATCTTCTAACAGAAGCTCCGCCGCAAAGAAGTTTGCTTCATTTTCTTCGATTGATCTATCATCAAAAACTTCCATTTCTTGAAAGCCGTGCATCATGGCGATTTTTGTATGCAGGACAGCGTGTCCTAATTCATGTGCGACTAATATACGCTCCAGGATACCGTTCACATTGTGATCTATCACGATATTCTTCTGTCTGGACTGGTAATAGAAGAAGCCCTTCAATTTCTTCTGTAAATCGTAATAGTGGATTTTGATACCTAACAGCTGACATAGCTCGTAAGGGTCTCTGGTGTGATATTTTCGCACAAGCTTATCGACAGTTTCAATGATATGCTCTGCCGTTTTCATTTGCTTCACCTCCGAATCGCACACAGAAAACATATTCTGTGCTTGAGGATTTTACTCTTTATCTTTATGCTTTCTGTATTTCTTCGGAGTGTACTTTTCCCGTGCTGTTTTCTTAGAGTCCATATAAACTGACATAATCGCCTGGAAGAATACATCTTTTGCGTCCTCGTCCAATTCTCCACCGGCAAACAGAGAATTTACACGACCCAACACTTCCTGAGCTTCTTTTGCTCCCTTTGAACCGAAGTTTTCCTTTGCCTCTAAAATAAACATATCCTGATCTATATGGCTCTGGCTATCCGTTTCAGATTCGTCCAAAAGATAGGACACAGAGATATGCAGTGCTTCAGCAAGTTTTCTGATGTTGCTTTTTCTGGGGAGTGTTCCGAGCTGCTCATAGGTGTAAAGGGATCTTTCGGAAATGCCGGTCATCTGGGCAAGCTCCGTTTGAGATAGGTTCATAGCCAAACGAGCTTCTTTAATTTTTTCTCCAAATGTCATGGTAGTATCCTTCCTTTCAAAAAATATTTATTCGTAACTTCCGATTATTTGTTGACAAACTTCTGGAAAATGCTATAATAAGAATCATAACAGAAGTTTTAATTCCACTTAATTATATATCGGAACTTTTATAAAGTCAAGAACTTCCGATTTCACTTCTGTTATTTTAATCAAATATCGGAAGTCATAGTCATTCTTGTCCCATGGTATTTGTTTCCCTTTAGCCAAGTGACAGGAGTTAGAAAGGAATTCTTATTTTATGGATTAGGCTGAAAGGAGATTCTGAATGAGCAGATATAATACACAGGTATTAAGCAATATTCGAATGCTTTGCCGGATGCAGAACATTGACGAGAAGGTTCTGTATGAAAGAGCAAAGCTGATTTTATCCATATATCGAGAGGTGTGCTGGTCTACCATTGATCGTGCGAATGATGTATGTGATACCCTTATTTGTACTTACGGTGACAGCTTAGATGGTGCATTGATTTATCTGGAGAACTTTGCTCCGGATGAAGCGAGAGAACGATTTGAAGAACGTATTCGCAGCTTATTCGAGACAAAGTGGATCATTGAACTGGTAGATATGGCTATGTTGAAAATCAGAGAATATCCAGATAAAGGCGCTCTGTACTGTGAGATTATCTCAAAGGCATATCTCAATCGCTTCAAGTACAAGGAATCAGAAATGCTGGAGGTTCTGAATATGGAACGCAGCACCTACTATGACCGAAAGAAAGAAGCGATACTGTTATTTGGTCTGTCACTTTGGGGAACAGCCATTCCTAAATTGAAAGATTTCCTGGAAAGTGCCAGGGAGGAAGAAGCATTGTGTTATTGTGAGTGCTAAGACAGGATTTTAGTCCGACTAAAATCCGATGAAAATACGACGGTTTCCCTACTGAAAGTCCGACTTGTCCAGTGTTAAAATGGCTATGCTGGGAGATAGCGGCATAAAATTGAATAGAGAGAGTTACGCCTCGTGCCTGTAATGGGTACGGGGCTTTTTTTATACCTGCCTATCTTCCTTCATTTTAACACAAAGGCATGAACGAGAGCTTGGAGTAATTTACTCCGGCTCTTTTTTTATGCCTGCAAGGAGGACAGGCAGATGGCAAAGGGTATTGAGAATCGGGCACGATCTCCTCCCGCTGTTTTTGATTTTGCAACTTCACAAATTCAAAAACACGGAGGAACGAAAATGTATTACGACTTGGTTGAAAGCGGAAAAAGAATTAAAGCCTTGAGAAAGGAACATGGGCTTACACAGGAACAGCTTGCGGAGCAGTTAGGTGTTGCCGCAAACACCATTGCACGAATTGAAACCGGCAACAGAGGTATCTCTATTGATTTGGCAATCGAACTGGTTGTGCGCTTTGAGACAACCCTTGATTACATATTTTTAGGTCGTGAATAACCTCAAAACTATACCTACGAGGCAATAAAAACTTGCATGAGGAACAGGTACAATTTAGATACAGCCAAAGAAAATCGGCTGCTTGATCCTTGAAAACTGAATACACAGTCATCGAATACGTTCCTGTTGCCGGTGCGAGAGCATCAGCCACATCAGCGGTACGCCGTGACGTATCGGACAGAGAAACAGAACGACTTTCTTCTATAAATTAAGCAGTTGTCTCTCTCCCGATGCCAGCGATCAATACTGGCTTGTAAATATTGGGTTGCTCCCAATACGGCCATGAAAGCAACAGGATTAAAGATACTTCTCTACGGAGCTGGCGGAGAACCCGGCAGAGGTTAGATTCCTATGGAACTGATTCGCAATCAGTCGTTCGGTGATTCCCTGAGGGCGTAAGCCCTCTTTCCCAGGGGTGCGTGGCAAATATGGGACACATAGACTTTTGGACTGACTGCCTGATTCCTTTCGGGTAGTCAGTTATTACATACCCAACGAAAGGAGGTCATGGCACATGATGAAAGAAAATTGGGTATATTGCCGTGGTGATATTTATTGCGCCAATCTGGACCCGGTAGTTGGGTCGGAACAAGGCGGCATCCGTCCGGTTATCGTCATTCAGAACGATACCGGTAATAAACACGCTCCCACATTGATTGTGGCAACGGTCACCACCAGAATCCATAAGAAAGCGAATATGCCGACGCACTTTGTTATTTACGACAATCCTGCATTCAAAGAAGCGTCCGTTGTTCAGCTGGAACAGATTCGTACCATTGATAAAAGCAGGATTGATAATTACTTAGGTAAGGTAACGCCCCGTGAAATGGTAGCGATTGAGAAAGCCTTATCCGTCAGCCTGGCAATGGAACAGCTGAAAAAGCGTTCCCCAAAACATAAAGCAAAGAGAGCGAAGGAGTGAACATAAATGTTTGAAGAAAGAATCGCTGCCATGAATCAGCGCACCGAAGAAGCGATGGCTGCTAACGCAGTTCAGTTTGATAAGAGAACCTATACGGTTGATGAGATTCAGGATATTCTGGGCATCAGCAGAACCAGCGCATACAACCTTGTGAAAAAGAAAGTTTTCCATAGCGTCCGCATCGGTGGCAGTATCAGAATCTCCAAAAAGAGTTTTGATGAGTGGTTGGATCATCAAATGTAAGATTTGTCAAGGGTGTCGTACAACCCGGCGACAAACTTCAAAACATATTGAGAGTTCGATAAAATGTAGCCATGACAAGAAACACATGGCTACATTTTTTACATAGGAGGTTGTACGATGGCGGAAATGAGAAAACGCACGAGTATGTCTGTTCTGGAAATGGGCAGGATGCTCGGTCTTGGTAAAACGGAGTCATACTGGCTCATTAAGAAGAATTACTTCAAAACCATTCTTGTCGGCAAAACCATGAGGGTGATGATCGACAGCTTTGAAGAATGGTATGCCAATCAGTTCAAATACCAGAAGGTCGATGGAACCCCTCCCGGCGAGGAATTGAAGAAAACTACATATTCAATGGAGGAGCTTGGACAGCGCCTTGGGCTGAAAGAAGCGACTGCTTACGAACTGGTTGCCAAAGGGCATTTTGATGTGGTCGATGTCCTGGGCAAGCGCAGAGTGACAAAGGAGAGCTTTGAAAGATGGTATGCTTCTCAAACCGATTACCGCACGGTAGAGGATCAGGAACTGGATGCAGATATTATGGCATCCACCTACGGTCTGCCGGAAATGGCAAGAATGCTTGGGGTACATCGTCAGACCATTTACTATATCGTTGCCAATGAAGATTTTGAGCTTATCAAGGTTGGCAGGTATAAGCGAGCTACCAAAGAGAGCTTTGAAAAATGGTATCACAATCAGACCCGCTACCAGTTAGCGGAAGATAGACAGGAAAGGAGCTGATTACATGGCATCTATCGTTAAGAGAAAAAAGAAGTATTCTGTGGTTTATACATACACCGATGAGAACGGCAACAAGCGTCAGAAGTGGGAAACCTTTGAAACGAATGCCGAAGCAAAGAAAAGGAAGTTGCAGGTTGAATATGAGCAGGAGTCCGGAACCTTTATTCCCCCTTCTGCTAAAACCGTCAATGATCTTTTGGATGAGTATATGTCAATCTATGGTGTGAACACCTGGGCGATGTCTACCTATGAAAGCAGAAAGAGCCTGATTGCAAACTATATTCGTCCCCTCATCGGTGATATGAAGCTGGAGGATGTCACGCCGAGAATCATGGACAAGTATTACCGAGATTTGCTTTCTGTCAAAGCGGTTTCTTCTAAGTATGTAAAAGCCCGTACAGAATATCTGACTCCGCATACTGTCCGAGAGGTTCACAAGACATTGCGAAATGCTTTCAATCAGGCGGTCAAGTGGGAATTGATGACCAGAAACCCTGTGGAGCACGCTACGCTGCCGAAAGAAGAACACAAGACCAGGGATATCTGGACAGCAGAAGTGCTCCAGAAGGCTCTGGAAGCCTGTGACGATGATATTCTTCGTCTGGCTATTAACCTTGCCTTCTCCTGTTCCCTGCGAATGGGCGAGCTTCTGGGGCTTACCTGGGACTGTATTGACATTTCCCCCACCAGTATTGAACTTGGTCAGGCAAGCATCTTCGTTGAAAAGGAGTTGCAGAGAGTAAATCGTGAAGCGATGGCAGATCTGGACGGTAAGGACATCATGTTCAAGTTCCCACCGACCTTCGCCAGTACGCATACCGCATTGGTTCTCAAAACTCCTAAGACCAAAACAAGTGTCCGCAAGGTGTTCTTACCGAAAACCGTAGCGGAAATGTTGGTACAGCGAAAGGCTGACATCGAAGAATTGAAAGACCTTTTCGGTGACGAGTTCGTAGACTTCAATCTGGTTTTCTGTTCTTCCAATGGCAAGCCGATTGAGGGGCAGGTTATCAACCGTGCTTTCAATAAGCTGATTGAGGAGAAGGGACTGCCGAAAGTGGTTTTCCATAGTCTCCGACATTCCAGTATCACTTACAAGCTGAAGCTGAACGGCGGCGATATGAAATCCGTTCAAGGCGATTCCGGTCATGCACAGGTCAAGATGGTAGCGGATGTTTACTCCCATATCATCGACGATGACCGCAGACTGAACGCTGAAAGAATGGAAGCTGCGTTCTACTCAGGCAGACAGGCAACACCTGAGCCGGTTCAACCGGCTGCACCGGAAAGCTCCGCTGATGATAAAGAACTTCTTCTGAAGCTTCTGCAAAATCCGGAAATGGCAGCACTCCTGAAGTCGCTGGCAAAAACATTATAGTAACTGCAAGGGCAGATCCTTTTACATAGCTACAATAGCTGTAAAAGGGTCTGCCCTTATTTTTTTGTTATGGAGGTCAACGAGTATGGATAGAATCTTTATGGACGAGTATTACGAGCATCTGAGAGCTGACAATATCGAGGCATTTTCCAAGGAAAGGAACGACGAATATGTTGGCAGAGCTGAGGAATACAAAGCAGCAAAGTCGGCATTGCTTGAAGGATTGGGACTTGAGCATTTGTTTGACCATAGCCATGAACTGACTCCGAAAGAGAAAGAAATATGGATGCTGTTCGATAGGGTTGATGTAGCAGAGCTTCTTGCAAGGGATGCTTTTGCCAAGGGTGCTTATATGCTCGGCGCTGAGGATAGAGAGATTATGCTGAAATAAAAAAAGACCTGCTTCGGCGGGTCTAAATTACATAGAATCATTGAGTCTGAAAAACCTTTGAAATTCTTAATAATTCTGGTTGAAAAATTCATTTTGAAATGATATATAAAACAGACTGAAATCTGTGTCTAAGGACACCCGCACCCTCACACGAGAATGAATAGGATTTCCTATCATTTCGCATCACGAGAAGTTACATAGTGACATTTACTTGCACTTGCAACGTCCACCAAAAATCGAAAGACTTGCTAATTTCGAGCCAATCGGACGGTGTAAAATCCCTCTGAATTAGCTATCACAGCGTAGTATCAGATGGGATTTGAAATGCTGAAAAACCTTGTATTTCCAAGCATTTTTAAGCATTAGATGCCACTTCCCGATGTCGTATCGGGTCTACTCCTAAGCGAAAGGTCGGGGGTTCGAGCCCCTTCTGGGACGCTATAATTGCCGCAAATCCGTGCTTTTTCGGGTTTGCGGCTTTTTGCTGTATGTATAGCACAACAAAAAGCGTTCCTTATGCTTACAATAAGAATATTGAATATTATGTGTTTTACGCTGAATATTTGCTAATTGGATTCGAACGAAAATCAGGCGCTTGTTAAGAAAATCGCACCATTTGCTAAGAGCTTTTTTTAGCAGGCTTTAGAACCCGCAATCAAATCCGCTAAAGTATTAGCAAGCTCCGGTGAGTTTTTCAGCTGCTCAATAAGAGCCGCCAAATCAAGCTTTGGTGTTTGCGGCTCCTCCTGCGGAGGCCTTGAATTGTGGAGATCTGGATTGGAATAGAAAGCAGTCTCAAACTTTTGGGCATTGACTTTGCGGTCCTCGTCAAGGATATGTGCATATACCTTTGTAATCATGTCGATTTCAGCGTGGCCCGTGTCGCCCTGGGTTGCTTTCAAGTCGCCATGGTTCAGCTTCAGCTTATAGGTAGTGCTGGAATGACGAAGTGAGTGAAACACTACATTGGGAAGTCCAGCCTTTTCCTTTAAGAGCACAAATTCCTTATTGATAATTCGCGCCTCGCAGGGGCGACCGTTGGGAAGTGCTACAACAAGATCGAAATCCTGGTATTCCCCACCCAAGAACCCCTTTAACTCGTTCTGCGCCTTGCGCCAATCGCGGAGAATATACGCCACCGTTTTCGGCAGCCATACCTTGCGAATACTGGAATCTGTTTTGGGTTTCTTCAAGACCAACCGCGTGCTGGTGTTAGGCATGAGAGGGGTAAAAATGTGGTAGATGTCCTTTTTCCCGAGTGTTTCAATGGCTTGCTTTGAGGCCCGCTCTAACTCGGCATCAATATAGATGTAGGCATTATCTGTAGCAATATCTTCATCTTCAATGTGGACATTCTTCCAAGACAGCCCCAGGATTTCACCCATTCGCAAAGAACACGCAAAGGAAAGATTCATTGCGATGTACAGTTTGCTGTCCTCGCACTGATCCAATGCCTTGCGAATGGTATCTGCATCCCAAATGTCACGCTTTTTATAAACAGTTTTAGGCAGGATGGCGTTGTCGAACGGATTTTTTCCGATCAGTTCCCAACGGACAGCCTGCTTAAAGGCACAGCGAAGAAGTTTGAAAATTCTCTCGATGGTCGAGTTCGTAACATATTCTGCGTGTGTCTTGCGATTCTTTCGGGCGGCGCTGGGCGTTTTTTGGAGTGTCTGAATGTATTTATCCACTACGCGGGGTGTGATAGACTGCACTTCCAAATCGCCGATAATGGGGTTGATGTAGTTGGAAATCAGGGAAAGCTGTCCGTCATACATCGAGATGCTCCACTTTCTTTCGCCATAGGTAGCAACAAAGTCATGCAGAAATTCCCGAACAGTCTGCTTGTTTGGGGGTAAAAATGTTCCCGCGTTTTGAGTGTTTTCTACTTCGGCTTTTCGCCTCAAGGCTTCTTTGTGGGTATGTACGGTTTCCCATTTTTGCTTGGTTTCGCCGTTTTCATCGACATAGTTATAAACAACGGAATATGCTTTTTTACGTTTAATAATCGTAGCCATACTAATGTTCCTTTCTGGTTAGAAAGATTGAGAATCCAACCATTCATCAAAAGATTTTTTGGAAATTCGTATAGCATTACCGATTCGTACCGTTTTGAAATGTCCCTCTTTCACAAGATTGTAGGCAGAAGTACGGCCGATATTTAGCATGGCCGCAATATCTTCCACCTTATATGTCCTGATAGGAGAGGACGTTTCAGAATTCCTTTTGTCTGCCGTGGTCATTAAACTCCTTTCTGTGGCAGAAAAAGTATTAAACCATGTTGTTCTTTATTATACAATGATTTGATACTTTTGTCACCTGCGCTGATGGATAAATCGGACTTCAGAGAACAAAGGATGAGAATTATCCTATATAGAAAAGGTTCCCCTACCAATAAGTGTATAGCAAAAAACAGCGCTGGTATATACAAAGACCGCGCGGATGTAATGCAACCACGGTGCTTTTATTTTGCAATCAGCGCAGGCTTTGAGCGATGCTTTTACGGCTTACAAATATTTTTCCCCACTCGCATTACATCTGCACAACATCCGCACAGTGATTGTATATACGTGTATAATCGCGTATGTTACAATTAGTATGTTCAAAATAGGGTTCAGCCAAAAAGGTTGGACATTTTCACCCAGAGTCGTACCTGACTTTTTTCAGGCACGGCTCTTTTTGTTTTGGATAAATTCTGATGTGGGAGGTTTTGCAGATGACCGTAATACGTCCACCCTGACGCAATGATTACGCAATAAAAAGTCGAATACGCAAAAGGACGTATTGATTGCGTATTAGCGGCCTGCGGCTATGCTGCCGACACTACCTAATACGTTTTTATGCGTCCTTTATGCGCAATAAGGATGGTGATTGTATTGAAAAACCGCGCAGCGATTTATCAGCGGGAAGCCGCTGAAATGCTGCATAACATTTCGCTGTATCCCGGTCTGACCGAAGAGCAGCTTTGTCGCTTCTTTCCCGAAAAAGAAGCGACGGCAAAAACTTTGCTTGCCCATATGCTGAAAGAAGGGCGCATCTTCTGCGCCGAGAATGGTCGCTACTACGCAAATCAAGAAGCACAAAACGGCGCAGATAAAGACTTATCCCGCTGCGTCTGGGTTCTACTCGATTTTATAGATCAAGTGGAATATCACACTGTTGGAGAATTTCCGGCAGCTATACTCTGTTTTGCAAATGGAGAACTGTATGAAATTGTTCCTATCCCGCAGGGCAAGGAAACTATGATCTGCCAGTTGCTGCGCCAGCCGCAGAAAGATGCCGACAAGTGCATTGTGGTGGTCGATGATGCTGCCCAAATCGAGATGCTGGATATTCCGCAGGTAGCCGGGTTCTGCACGGTAGCCGAGGACGGTACTGTCAGTTACTACAAAAAGGAGGCCGCGTTTGAATCCTGACGTACTTTTGAATCGCATCCGATTAGAGCAGCGTGGACTCATCGACATCCACAAGAAATTGTACGAGATGGAGCATCTGCTGCCCATACCCGACCCAATGCAGTTTGCCAAAACCGCCGAGAGTGCGGCGCTTCTCAGCGAGAAAAGCACGGCGCATCTGCGTAATATGTTCTTTTCCGTGTCCAACGAGCCGCCAATCTATTACTACCCCAAGGCGGCCGAGGCACAGGGGATTCGCGTGTGGGCATCTGATAATTATTTGCGTGTGCTGCTCCCCGCGTTGCTGCCGGATAAAAAGAAGCGCAACGGCTGCAAATTTCTTTTGCTGCCACTTCAGGCAGCGCTGGTGCAAAGCAAACCACTTCCCCACTTTTCCGACTGTGTGATTTGTGTGGAGCATATCTACGACCACAACTTGCCGATCAAAGCCGTGCGGGATTATGACAATTTAGAGTTGAAAGCTGTCATAGATGTCATTGCCACATTCTGTTTGGCGGACGATACCGGGGCGCTGTGCGATTCTTTCCAGACGACCCGGTTTGGATATTCGTCCTCTACCGTGATTACCGTGATGCCGAAAAAATGCTTTTCGGCGTTGCTGAGCGCCCCAAAATCGGCTGAAAACCGACCTCCACTTTTTCCGAAAAATTCGTAAAGATCAGATACCTGTGCTTGAAAATGACTTTTCCGCGTTGTTGTAAGCCGATTCATACCCCAATCGGCAGCGACTTTCGCCGGAGTCAAAGAAGGCACGGTTAAATTCCGAGGTGATTTCTATTTCTTCTTCTTTCCCTGTCTTGCCCGCGCAAGATAGCCTCTATTATGAACTTTTGGCGCTCACTGCCATCTGCGGTGAGTTGCCTTGTGCGTGTGCTGACCGCCTTACCTCCAGCAAAAGTTACCGCAAAAAAGTGGTGACGAGCCTAACGCACGACAAGCTCCTGCGCATTTTCTCCAAAGATCATCTTCGCGGCTATCGGCTCGGTATCCGTGGCAAACGTCTTTTGCGGGAACGCGCGCCAGAACGGTTTCAATTCTACTTGTCAGGCCGCACCGACACCAACTCCATCAAGTCATCCCCTGCCCGCCGTCTGCGGCTGCATCGTATCGCACAAACCTACGTCACGATGATGAATGCAGGCGCGGTGATTTACCGAGATGAAAAGCCGCCTATATTTTCTCCTAACGTGAGCAAACCTCTCTATATTGATGTTCCCACTTTTTATGATTCCCGCGAGATGAAAGAACTGGGTCTTGAAATGATAAAGGTTCACGGCTCCCGCATGGTCGGCTCGCTGCTGACCCCATCCCGCACCTTTGCTGTGTTCAACGGCATGGATGCTGTTCCGACCTTTGACACGCAAATCGAACAGCGGGGAAAAATCATGCTGCAAAATATCCGCTATACACGAACCGGCGCAAGTCACACGCCTGATGGCATCCTGCTGTCCGATCAGTGGGCAGTGATGACTACTCTGCTGAAAGATGCAAAGACCTACAAGAAAGAACACTTCCTTTTTGGCGAGGGCTACGAACATTTCCACTTTCTCACCAATGACTACCACGGAGAGACGCTGCTGTGGCTGCTTTGTCATTCGGATGTCATCGGACGACTAAGCGCCATGCTGCTGCAAGAGCTTCAGCCGCCTTGCCGTAATGCTTTCATCGAGAACGATGCTCGCACAGATGCAGGCGCGCCGATTCTGTTCTGTTATCTGCCGGACCTGCCGCGTCTGTTCCGATTTTTCTCTGCCTTGGAGTTGCTGCAAATGAAAGGAGCCATCCTTTGCTTTGATTTTCAGGCAGACGCGCTGCAGGCGCTCTGCGGCGACAGGGTCGAGTTGCAGACCATCGACTTTGCCGCGTTCGAGAGGAGGTTTCTGACTTTGCCATGAAACATTCCTCAAAAAGATTGCAGATTCTGTTGGCAGTCGCGCTTCTTCTCTACGCCTGCGGCTACTTGACGCAGTTCATCGGCAACTATGCCGTTTGGCAGAAAAACGGCGGTATGCCGGGCGGTACTTCCCCGGCGTTCCCCTCTTTGTCGCCGCCGGACTGTTTCAAAGGTATTCTATGGTTTCCCTACAACCTGTACTGTATGGCAGGCTGCGCAGCAACATTTGCCGCAATTTTCCTGTACCGAAAGCTGTTCAGCCAAGATGCCTTAACGGATTCTGAGCGCAACTTTGATTTCTCTGCGAAAGGCACTTACGGCACGTCCGGCTGGATGCAGCCGCGAGAGATTCCCGCCGTGTTGGATATGGTTTCCGATTTGTCTAAACACGCAGGCACTGTGCTGGGGATGCTCGACGGCAAGTTTCTCTGCATCCCTGAGAAAACCCGTATGAACGGCAACCTCGCCGTCTACGGTGCCAGCGGCTCGATGAAAACACGCTCATTCTGCATGAACCGCATCCTGCAAAGCGCCGCCCGCGGCGAAGCTCTCATTATTTATGACCCCAAATCCGAGCTTTACGAAAAATCCAGCGAATATATGCGAGATTTGGGCTACACAGTGCGAGTGTTCAACCTCGTCAGTCCCGAAAATTCCGATTCATGGAACTGCCTGAAAGAAATTGAGGGGCAGGAACTGATGGCACAGCTTTTCGTGGATGTCATCATTAAGAATACCGGTGGCGAGGAAAGCAATCACTTCTGGGACAGCGCCGAAATGAATTTGCTCAAGGCGCTGGTCCTCTATGTTTCCATCAGCTATCCCAAGAAAAAGCAGAATAGTATGATCCGAAACGTCCATAAAGCGGTTCTCCTTTTACAAGTGTTGCGCATTGCGATAAGGAGAAAATGCGGCGAATCAATTGTGGTTTTGCTCCTATTGACAGACGCTGGGATGTATTATATTGGGCGGCGCAGTGATTGTCAATGGCGGGGCATGTAGGCATAGGGAGCAGAAAAGAAGTTAAAAAGGCATTTGACAAAGGAATGGGCGCTGCAAGCGGAAAACTTGCAGCGCCCATTTCGAAAAAAGAGGTATGGCTTGATCTGGAGATCAAATCTGTTTACTCTCTGCAGAGACCGGAGCAAGCTCTGCGGCAGCCTGAGGAATATGCTCGCCCTTGATCTTGCTCAGAATCAGGAAAGATACGATCATGACTGCGGTCGAAATAACCAGGGTGGGAAGAGGAGAGTTGAACATCGGTGCAATCAGGAAGCCAACAGCCGACGCGCCGGCTGCGATGAGAGCGTAAGGCAGCTGAGTACGGACGTGGTCAAGGTTATCGCATCCGCTTGCAGTAGCGGACAACAGCGTGGTATCGGAGATGGGGGAGCAGTGATCGCCGAACAGAGCGCCGGACACCACAGCAGCGATTCCGATGTAAACGTTGATTTCGAACTGCATGGAGATGGGGATTGCCAGCGGCAGGAGAATGCCGAATGTGCCGTGGGAGGTACCGGTTGCAAACGCAATGATACAACCTATCACAAACATAAAGAAAGGAAGCAGGGCGGGAGTCAGGAAGCCGCGAGTTATATCAACGATGAACTTAGCGGTGCCCAACGAACCGCAGACGTTGCCCAGGCAGAAAGCAGCAATCAGAACGATGGACATATAGGTCATCTTCTGCATGCCTTCGATGACAACGCCGACAGCCTGAACGAAGGTCATGATCTTGTTTTTTGCGACCATCAGCACGCAGGCCATGGAGCCGAGAAAATAAGCAGTTGCCAGAGACATCTTCGTCTCAGTGCTGGAAAGTTCCTTGGCAGGGAAGCCAAAGCTGACGAACATAATAATGATCATGCCAAAGAGAACAACCAAAGGAACCACGGCAACGGAAGCCTTGGCGTTGGAATAATCAAAGTTGTCATTCGAGCTGACATTCAGCTTTGCGGAAGCGTCAGACCAGGGCTTGTTCTCGAATACGGCGCGGTGCTCAGCACGAGCCATGGAGCCGAACTCACGACCGCTGATGGCCACCAGAGGAACCAACAACAGGGCCAGAATGGGATACAAAAGGTAAGGAAGTGCCTGGTTATAAGCCGCATAGGAATCCTCGGCAATATTAATGCGGCTGAACTCGGTCTGAATGATACCGGCAATGACGGCGACCCAAGTAGTGATGGGGATCAACACGCAGATCGGAGAAGAAGTGGAGTCCAAAATATACGACAATTTCTCTCTGGAAACCTTGATCTTATCGTAGATGGGTCTGAAAATGGGGCCAAGAATCAGGCTGTTGGCAGAGTCGGAGAAGAAAATCAGCAGACCACCAAACCAAGTTACTAACTGAGCCTTCAAACGGTTGTTAACAACCTTGTGAGCCAAGGTGCCGAAAGCACGTGCACCTCCGGAGCGATCCAGAATCTCAACAAAGCCACCGATAATAGTGACGAGGATAATCAATTCACCATTCCAACTATTTACGGTCAGCTCGGTGAAGAACAAGTCTTTCCAAAAGATGACAAAAGCGCCGTGGGGGTTGAAGTGAGCGAGTACCAGCGCGCCTGCGGCCACACTGGAAACTAGGGAAATGATAACGTCTTTAGTTGTCAAAGCGAGGATAATCGCAACGATGGGGGGGATTAATGACAAAATACCGAATT
>ENA-OPSH01000804-OPSH01000804.1-human-gut-metagenome-genome-assembly--contig:-NODE-804-length-16048-cov-2.405865_pt1 | contig 16048 bp, 13 predicted proteins | sample MGYA00241802_ERZ501895 | MGnify/ENA primary metagenome ERZ501895 (study PRJEB25962, sample SAMEA2042304) | human gut metagenome | biome: human gut; feature: human-associated habitat; material: faeces...
TAAAGGATTACAGAAGCAGTGGGATCAGTGTGGAGAATCTGAAAAAGAGAGTCGGAGCTCTTGCAATGAAGGGAACTCCGGCAGAGCAGAGAATTCAGCCTAAACCTGTGGGAGCAGGTCAGCAAAAGAAGAAGGAGAGTGCAGCAGAGAAAGCACAGAAGCTGATGCTTACCTGGCTGGTAACTTATCCGGGCATATTTGATACAGTGGAAAAATATATCCAGCCTTCAGATTTCGTGGTTCCTCTGTACAGGCAGGTGGCAGAGATGCTTTACCGGCAGCACAGGGATGGCGATGTGAATCCTGCAAGGCTGATGAATGCTTTCATTGACAGTGAAGAGCAGAGAGAGGTTTCATCCCTTTTTAATGCAACGATCCATCTGGAGACTCCGGAGGAACAGAACCGGGCTTTTTCGGATGCTGTGATCAGGATTAAGGATGAGAGTCTGAAAGAGAGAAACAGAACCTGGGATCCCACAGATATACAGGGACTGCAGGAACTTGTAAAAGCAAAGAAAGAACTGGAAGAGCTTGGAAGAAAGCGGCAGCAGCTGCATATTTCTTTTGAATAAGGATAAAATATAAACACTATATGGAGGTATAGAGCACATATGGAAATGAATATGGGTAAATTCAGTGAAAAACTGGTAGAACTTCTGGAGCTTGCCAAGAAGAAAAAGAATGTACTGGAATACCAGGAAATCAATGACTTCTTTAAGGACCAGCCACTGGGAGTTGAACAGATGGAGAAAGTATTTGACTTTCTGGAAGCCAGTGGAGTGGATGTGCTTAGGATTACAGACAGTAATGCAGATGATATGATCCTGGATGATGACGATGCAGACATTGATAAGCTGGATGAAGAAGAGATTGAACTTGACAAGATCGATCTTTCTGTTCCTGAAGGTGTAAGCATCGAGGATCCGGTACGTATGTATCTGAAGGAAATTGGTAAGGTTCCGCTTCTTTCAGCAGAAGAGGAAATCGAACTTGCAAAGAGAATGGAGAATGGGGATGAGGCTGCCAAGAAACGTCTGGCAGAAGCAAACCTTCGTCTTGTTGTCAGCATTGCAAAGAGATATGTGGGACGTGGAATGCTTTTCCTTGACTTGATCCAGGAAGGTAACTTAGGTCTGATCAAAGCGGTTGAGAAATTTGATTACCGCAAGGGTTATAAATTCAGTACCTATGCTACATGGTGGATCCGTCAGGCGATCACCAGAGCAATCGCAGACCAGGCACGTACCATCCGTATTCCGGTGCATATGGTTGAGACTATTAACAAACTGATCCGCGTTTCCCGTCAGTTACTGCAGGAGCTTGGACGTGAACCTACGCCGGAAGAAATTGCAAAAGAGATGGATATGTCTGTAGAGCGTGTACGTGAGATCCTTAAGATCTCCCAGGAGCCTGTATCTCTGGAGACACCTATCGGTGAGGAAGAGGACAGCCACCTTGGAGACTTTATCCAGGATGACAATGTACCTGTACCTGCAGATGCAGCAGCGTTTACTTTGCTGAAAGAGCAGCTGGTAGAGGTTCTGAGCACACTGACAGACAGAGAGCAGAAAGTTTTACGCCTGCGTTTTGGTCTGGACGATGGACGAGCCAGAACTCTGGAGGAAGTTGGTAAGGAATTTAATGTAACAAGAGAGCGTATTCGTCAGATAGAGGCAAAGGCTCTCAGAAAGCTCCGTCACCCTAACAGGAGCAACAAGGTAAGAGATTATCTTGACTAAGTTTCGGAGGAAATAAATGTTTATAACACTTGAGGCGGATTACGCAGTAAGAATAGTATCCGTTCTATGCCGCGAAAAAGACAAAATGGACGCAAAGACCATTTCCAATGACGCCTGCGTTACACTTCGATTTGCGCTGAAGATACTGAGAAAGCTTGTTGCGGCTGACATAGTGAAGTCATATAAAGGCACGCAGGGGGGCTATATCATAAATAAAGACCCTGCACAGCTTACCTTGAAAGACGTTCTTGAAGCCATAGAGGGTACATATTATTTTTCAAGATGTCTTTCCCCAGACTGCACCTGCAACAGAGGTGCAGACGGTATCTGCTGTTATCAGAAAGCTTTTAACGAGATATCTGAAATGGTAAGGAACAAGCTTGACACATATACCTTTGCGGAGCTTATCGCAAATTCTGAGGAATTTAACCGAGAGGATACTGCTAATGAAACGCAGCAAGAAATTCAAGCTTGACAAGGAAGCTATAAACAAAATAGACAGCGAGTATGACGATCGTGACCTTTCAAACTACACAAATTACGAGGTCTATGAGGAAGAAAAGCCGCGTCACAGATTTCTGAAAAAGCTCGTAAAACGGCTGTTAATACTGTGTGCAGTTGTGCTTGTGATAAACCTTGCGGTGCTTTTGTATACAGGCAGACTGTGGTTCAATGAGCCGAAAAAGCGTGACTATCCAATAAGAGGACCTGTTGTAACAGAGTCAATGGGCGAGATACGCTGGAAGAGTTTTGCTAAGCAGAATATCCAGACCGCCTATATAAGAGCCACCAAAGGCACTACCTTTGAGGACGGTGCGTTCCGTGACAACTGGAACGGCTCAAAGGACACTGATATATCAGTGGGTGCATATCATGTGCTTGAGCTTGATACTGACGGCACTAAGCAGGCAGAGCATTTCATAAATGCTGTGGGCGAGGATCTAAGCGGCAGGCTTATCCCTGCAGTGGAGGTAAGACTGAGAGGACTTTACAGACTTTTGCCACCTGACTATTACGAAGCCGCAGATAACCTTGCAGACTTCTGCGACAGGATAGAAAAGCAATACGGCGTAAGACCTGTCATATACTGCACAGAACGGACGTACAAAAACATCGTTGCTTCAGACAGCAGATTTAACAAGGACAAGATATGGTATGAGAGCCTGTTTTCAAAGCCTGACAAGGATATGGATTGGACGTTTTGGACTTATACCAACCGTGTAAAATTCTCATTCTATGAAAGCGGCGAATATCTCCACATGACGGTATTTAATGGCAGCGAAGATGATTTCAAAAAGCTTATAATATGAAAAAGCGTGTATGTTTTTTGCATACACGCTTTTTCTATCACATAAAATAAAAACAGGACAAACACTTTCATGTCCGTCCTGTCTGTTTCATAATATTACTACAAATATGTAATTACTTAGCTTCACCCTTGAGCTCTGCCATACAAGCTGCACAAATTGTCTTGCCCTTGTACTCAACGCACTCTTCACCGCTTCCGCAGAAGATACAAGTTCTCTGGAACTTCTTCAGAATGATCTTGTCATCATCTGTATAGATCTCGATAGCGTCCTTAACAGCAAGGTCGTAGGTTCTTCTGAGCTCGATAGGAAGTACTATTCTTCCAAGCTCGTCAACTTTTCTTACAATTCCTGTAGATTTCATAAAATCAATCCCCTTTAAATTAATTTGAAACACAAAAATAGTATTTCATTTAACATAAATCTTATGATAAACATATTATAACAAACATAATTACATTTGTCAAGCGTTATCACCAAAATTTCACACTTATTGTCAAAGTTTTTTATATATTACCTTGATATGAATACTAACTGAAAGGAGTGCTAATTATATTAAGCGTAATAATTGTGATATTGTCCCTATCCGCCTTGTTATGCGGTTTTCTTAAAGGCGACATGACAGCAGTATCAGTGGCTTCTCTTGAAGGCTGTAACAAAGCGGTGGAGCTTGTCATATATCTAAGCGGCTCGATGTGTCTTTGGGGCGGACTTATGAAGATATGTGAAAAGGCTGGCATAACAGCGGTCATTGCCCGTATGCTCTCCCCTGTCACAAGGCTATTATTCAGAGATGCCGCACACTGCCCCGAGGTCATGAATGCTGTAACAATGAACCTGACCGCAAACCTCTTAGGACTCGGAAACGCCGCCACACCCTCCGGCATAGCCGCCGTAAAAGCAATGCAGAAGCTTCCGCCTGCGGCACGAAAAAAGTGCATTTCTATGCTTGTGGTGCTTAACACGGCTTCCATTCAGCTTATCCCCTCCACCATTTCGGCAATGCGCCTTGAACACGGTGCAGTATCGCCCTTTGACGTAACGCCTGCTATCATTTTCTCCTCCCTTATCTCCGTGACCGCAGGCTGTCTTATGGTCTATGCCCTCAACATTAGAAAGGACGAACGCCATGGATCTCGGTGATATTTTCGTGCCTGCACTTATGGTTTTTATACTTTGCTATGGGCTTGTGAAAAAGGTGGATATAGTGAATGTGTTCTGCGAGGGTGCGGCTGAAAACCTCAAAATCGCCGTGGGGCTGATACCAATGCTAATTCTGCTTATGACAGCAGTTGGAATGTTCACATCATCAGGGGCGGCTGATATTATAGCAAAACTGCTCCGACCTGTGACCACTTTTCTAGGCTTTCCAGAAGAGTGCATACCCCTTGCCATAGTCAGACCCATTTCAGGGAGCGGCGCACTCGCCTGCCTTGAAACCATTCTTTCAAGCGTTTCCCCCGACAGCTACAGCGGACGTGTGGCAAGCGTTTTAATGGGGTCAACGGAAACGACATTCTACACCATAGCAGTATATTTTTCAGCCATAAAACAAAAGGCTTATCCCTCGGTATTTGCAGCGGCGTGCCTTTCAGACCTTATGGGATTTGTGTTCTCTGCACTTGCAGTTAGGCTGTTTTTCTCATAAAACTCAGGAATAAATTTCACATATTTGTACATAATAGACCTATCACAAATATACGGAGGTCTTACCAGTGAAAGATATGTTTTGTTTTCAGTGTCAGCAGACTGCACACAACACAGGCTGTGACGGAAAAGTAGGCGTATGCGGCAAAAAAGCCGACACAGCAGTTTATCAAGACGAGCTTATCGGTGCACTTATCGCCCTTGCAAACGCTGCAGAAAATGGCTCGCCAACTGAAAAAACAGATATGCTCATACTCAAAGGGCTTTTTACGACTATCACGAACGTGAACTTCAATAATGTCACCATAAAACAGCTCACAGAGGAGATACACATTGAGCGAAACCGCATCAACTCTCAGAAGTTTGATGACTACGACATGAAAAAACTGTGGAACGATCATGAGGATATCCGCTCGCTGAAATCACTTATCCTCTTCGGAATAAAGGGTATGGCGGCGTATGCTTATCACGCACAGGCACTTGGCAAAACTGACAGCGAGGTGACAAGCTTTTTCTACAAGGCTCTGCGTGCCATAGGCAGTGAGAACGACCCTGAAAAGCTGTTGGGGCTGGTGCTTGAAACAGGTAATGTGAACCTGAAATGTATGGCACTTCTCGACGCCGCAAACACTGACGCATACGGCGACCCTGTCCCTACAGAAGTTCCACTGACCATTGAAAAAGGGCCTTTTATCGTCGTGAGCGGTCATGACCTGCACGATATGAAACTTCTACTTGAGCAGACCAAAGATAAAGGAGTGAATATCTACACTCACAGTGAAATGCTCCCTGCCCATGGTTATCCAAAGCTCAAAGCCTATCCGCAGCTAAAGGGCAATTTCGGCACAGGCTGGCAAAATCAGCAGACGGAATTTCACAATATCCCTGCACCGATACTTTTCACAACAAACTGCATAATGCCTGTCCGTCAAAGCTACTGCGACAGAGTTTTCACCACCTCTATCGTGTCATATCCTGAGCTTGTGCACATTGGCGACGACAAGGATTTTACGCCTGTTATAGAAAAAGCCATTGAGTGCGGCGGCTATGACGAGGACAGAGAAATGACAGGCATGAACGGCGGTCACACAGTAACAACAGGCTTTGCACACAACGCAGTGCTGTCAAATGCCGAAAAGATAATAAGCCTTGTGAAAGAGGGCAGGATAAAGCACTTCTTCCTCATAGGCGGCTGTGACGGTGCGTCACCGAGCAGTTACTATTCCGACTTCGCAAGGCTCACGCCGCCTGACAGCCTTATCCTCACTCTTGCCTGCGGAAAATACCGCATAAACGATATGGATCTCGGCACTATCGACGGCATACCAAGGATACTTGACTGCGGACAGTGCAATGACGCATACTCAGCCATAAAGATAGCCCTTGCACTTGCCGAGGTGTTCGACTGTGGCGTGAACGATCTGCCGCTGACACTTGTGCTTTCATGGTATGAGCAAAAGGCAGTGTGCATACTTCTCACCCTGCTTTCATTGGGCATAAAGAACATCTACCTCGGGCCGACCCTCCCTGCATTCGTTTCAAAGGGCGTGCTTGACGTTTTGGTCGATAAGTTCCAGCTTACTCCTATCAGCACCCCTGAAGAAGATATAAAGAAAATACTTGGCTGATAAGCCGCAAACGCAGGAGCGTGGTAATACGTTCCTGCGTTTTTGTCGTAAAAAAATCTTCTTCATTTCTTGTATAAGGGAATAAAATATGGTATAATCATATTAAAGAAAAAATAAGAAATCGGAGGTACATAAAATGTCTGAAATAAAATGTCCCCACTGCGGAGAGGTATTCAAAGTTGATGAACAGGGCTATGCGGCTATCGTGGCTCAGGTAAAAACCGCTGAGTTTGATAAAGAGCTTGACAAGCGTGTGGCTGATGAAAAAGACAAGGCTTTGAAGCTTGCTAAGCTTGATTTTGACAGCAAGTATACAAAGGCTGTCAATGATAAGGATATGGAGATACAAAAGCTGAAAGCGGCTGCGGCTAACGGTGAGAGTGAAAAGACACTTGCAGTCACAAAGGCTCAGGAGAGCACAAGAGCCGAGTATGAAAAAACGCTTGAGCAGCTAAAAGAGCAGATAAGTCAAAACGAAAAGCTTATTGCACAGCTTACCGCTCAGACCAAATCTATGACCACAGAAAAAGAACTTGCCATATCAATGGCTGTGGAGAAAGCAAGATCGCAATTCAACAGCGAAAAGGATAAGCTCAGGCAGGAAATATCCCAGCGTGATATGCAGATACAGCAACTCAATTCTGAGCATACTCTGCAAATGCAAAAGTCAGAAAATGAATATAAAGCGGAGATAACACGTCTTGAAACAGATATCAAAAATAAGGATACTGAAAAGGCTTTGGAGCTTACCACTGCACTTTCAAAAGTGGAAAGTGAGAAAAATTCCACTATTGCAGAGCTTAATGCACAGATAAAAAGCAAGGACGAAGCTATCGCATACTACAAAGACCTGTCTACAAAAATGGTGGGCGAGAGCCTTGAACAGCACTGCATGAACGAGTTCAACAAGATAAGAGCTACCGCATTCAGAAACGCTTATTTTGACAAGGATAACGATGCAAGCTCGGGAAGCAAGGGTGACTTTATCTACCGTGAATGTGATGAAAACGGTGTGGAGATAATATCCATAATGTTTGAAATGAAAAACGAGCAGGACACCACCTCCACCAAGAAAAAGAACGAGCATTTCTTCAAGGAGCTGGACAAGGACAGACATCAGAAAAATTGCGAATACGCTGTACTTGTTTCACTTCTGGAAAGCGACAGCGAGCTTTATAACGCAGGTATCACAGATGTTTCATATGCTTATGATAAAATGTATGTAGTCAGACCTCAGTGTTTTATACCAATAATCACCATACTGAGAAATGCCGCCATGAATACCCTTTCCTATAAGGAAGAGCTCGAAAAGGTGCGCAACGAGAATATCGACATCACAATGTTTGAACAAAACATCAACACTTTCAAGGAGGGCTTTGCCCGAAACTATGAACTTGCAAGCAGACGTTTTGGCGAAGCTATCACAGAAATAGACAAGTCTATAGCACATCTCACAAAGATAAAAGAAAACCTTATTTCATCAGAAAACAATCTGCGCCTTGCAAACAAAAAGGCTGACGCTCTCACTATCAAGAGTCTTACCAAAAATAACCCTACCATGCAGAAAAAATTTGCCGAGCTTAAAGGAGAATAATTGCTGACATATGAAAGGAGTGGCAAAGCCATGAAAAAAGATATCAGAAAAGACATTTTCACAATTATCGCCGTGACTGTCGCCGCCTTTCTGATGGCGCTAAACACAAAGACCTTTGTAAACACAGGCGGTCTTTACCCAGGCGGAATGACAGGAATGTCCATACTCATACAGCGTGCAGTGAAACAGCTTGCAGGCATAATGCTTCCGTTCAGCATCATAAACATAACTCTGAACATAATCCCCGTGTATATCGGTTTCAGATTTATCGGCAAAAAGTTCACGGCTTTTTCCTGCGTGATGATACTGCTCAACAGCTTTTTCACCGACCTTATCCCCAATCACATAATCACCCAGGACGTGCTTCTCATAAGCATCTTCGGAGGAATGATAAACGGCGTTGCCATTAGCCTCTGCCTTAATCGTGGTGCAACATCAGGTGGAACGGACTTTATATCCATTTATCTTTCAGAGAAAAGCAATATGGACACCTTCAATGTTATACTTGGCTTCAATGCGGTCATATTGTGCGTTGCAGGCTTTATGTTCGGCTGGGACAAAGCTCTGTATTCTATCATCTTTCAATATGCTTCAACAACCGTTTTGCATATGCTCTACAAAAAATTCCAGCAAAGCACCTTGCTTATCGTAACAAACAAGCCCAAAGAGATAGCAGACGCTATTTATGCAGCGAGCCAGCATGGTGCGACCATACTTGACGGCGAGGGATCTTATGGACACTGCGAAAGACAGATCGTCTATTCAGTAGTATCAGCGGCACAGACCAAAAAAGTCATACACGCTGTAAAAGAATCCGAAAGCCTTCATAAACGAAGTAAAAACACAAAAACTCTCAGGAAGATTTTATCTGCCAAAAGAGAGCTGATACAGAAGCGGACCCCAAAAAAGGTCCGCTTTTTATTAAAAAAAATCTTGTTCAACCCTTGTACTTTGCGAAAAAATATGATATACTATTAATATATATAAAATCATCTGTATTTGTTTTTTTTCATTACATTTACAGAAATTATCGAAAGGGTGTGAACTATGCTTGACAGTATCGCTTATGTTATAAACGCTGTTTGGGGCGTTTTTACATCAATTGGTCTTAATGACATTGTCGATATTGCTATCCTCTCCTTTCTGATATTCCACGGCATAAAGCTTATTCGTGAAACAAGGGCGCAGCAGCTCACAAAAGGTATCCTTATACTTATAGGCTGCTATCTGCTTGCAGTATTCTTTAATTTGCAAACTATCAGATTTTTGCTAAAGATCTGCTTCCAGTGGGGCTTCCTTGCTCTTATCATAATGTTTCAGCCTGAACTCAGACGTGTTCTTGAAAAGGTTGGACGAACAAGTCTGGGTGGCTTTAATTTCTTTAACTCCGGTGACTCTGACGACAACACCGAACATTGGAAAAAAGCTATTGACGCTATATGTGATTCTGCCGCAAGTCTTTCTTCCACCAAAACAGGTGCGCTTATAATCTGTGAGAGAAAGACAAAGCTTGGGGAACAGATAGCTACAGGAACGATACTCAACTGCATACCGTCAACAGCGATATTCGGAAACATATTCTTCCCGAATACACCGCTCCATGATGGTGCTGTAATAATCAGAGACGGAATAATACTTGCGGCAGGCTGTTTCTTGCCAAGACCGCAGAAAGACGAACTTATAAACAAACAACTCGGTTCAAGACACCGTGCAGCTATCGGAATGAGCGAAAACTCTGACGCAATAGTCGTCGTGGTATCTGAGGAAACAGGCAACATCTCAGTTGCCGAAAACGGAGAGCTTACCAGAGGATATTCAAAGGACTCTCTGAAAAGACTTCTGGACAATCGTCTTTTGCCTGAAAAGGACGCTAATTCCATTAGAGAAAATTCTTTTGCAGGAAGGGTGATTTCAAAATGGAAAAAGTAAAAAAGGCTAAAAAAGAAAATCGCCATGGCGCAGACTTTGGTCTGAGAATACTTTCCATAATCATTGCTGTAATAATATGGTTCGCCCTTTCTATCACTCAGTATCCTACAATAAACAAGACTATAACAAACGTTCCTGTTGTGTTCTCACTTGACGGAACGCAGGCAAAAGAAAAAGGACTTTCCGCACTCAACTATAAGGATATCTCCGTAGACGTTGAGATAAAGGGCATGAACTATGAGATAGGCAGCTATACTGCCGCAGATCTTGTGGCAACTGTCAATCTTGATGACGTAACAAAAGAGGGTACCTACGACCTTGACATCGATGTCAAGTCATCACATTCCACCGACAAGGTAACTGTAGTTTCTGTCAACCCTGACACTGTTTCTGTGGAGTTTGACAGACTTACCACAAAGACTATCCCACTCACCGCAGAAGCCCCGCTCATAAGCGCTGAGGAGGGCTATATCCTTAAAGAAACTACCACATCGCCAAGCGAGATAACAGTTGAAGGTCCGAAAAATGACCTTGACAACATAAGCAAAGCAGTGGCACAGATCTCAAAATCAAAGAAAATATCCGAGGACACGACTATCAACACACAGGATATTGTATTCTATGACGATGACGACAACGTTGTTGATCCATCTAAAATAGAGGTCAAGGATACAAAGTCTGTCGATGTGAATTTTGTTATCTACAAGAAAAAGACAGCAAAGCTAAAGGTAGATATCTCTAATTGTATGGATAATTTTGATGTCAGCTCACTGCCACTGAAGCTTTCCGAGGAAGAGATATCTGTGGTATCGCCAAATCTTGACGACTCAGATACAGAAACGCTTACTATCGGCTCCATAAAACTTTCAGAGATAAACCTTGCAAAGGTGTTCAGCTTCAAGATCCCTCTCAACTCAGGTGAGATCAATATGAATGGCGATGAAAACGTTCGTGTATCCTTTGACTCAGAGGGATACACCTCGAAGGAGTTCACCATAACATCAGACCATATCATCGCAACGGGCAAGCCGTCAGGCAAGTCCACTGAGATAGAAACAAAAAAACTCACAAACGTCAAGGTCTACGGTCCTGAAGATGTGATAAACAATCTTAAAGACAGCGACTTATACGCTGAGGTCAATCTCAGCGACATAATTGACTCTGGTTCTTATGCTCGAGAGGCTATAATCTATTCACCGACCTACAACAACGTTTGGGGTTTCGGCAAAAACGAGATACAGATAGTTGTTTCAGACTAATAGAATTTTATCGGGACGATCTATTCGTCCCGATTTTTCGGTAAAAACGCAGGAGGATATATGCCAATAATAGTAAATCAAATAAGTTCCCCCCTTAACGCAACAGAGCAGGAAGTTATCTCCACCGCTCTGAAAAAGCTAGGCAGTGCCTCAAAGCACGCCATAGACTGCGAGATACACAAAAGCTCTCTTGATGCACGAAAGCGCAACGACATTCACTTTGTCCACTCAGTTTTCGTGACACTTGACAGTGCCGACCTTGAAAAGAAGCTTTGTGAGAAGAACACTTCCCTGACCTATGTTGAGCGCAGTGTTTACAAGCCTGTCATATCCACAGAAAAAGCAGAGGGCAAAGTTGTCATTGCAGGATTTGGACCAGCAGGAATGTTCGCAGGGCTTGCCCTTGCCGAGCAGGGATATAGACCGATTATTTTAGAGCGTGGCAGCTCAATGGAAAAACGCACTGCATCGGTACAGAAATTCTGGCTCACAGGCGAGCTTGACACCAATTGCAACGTGCAATTCGGTGAAGGTGGTGCAGGCACATTTTCTGACGGCAAGCTCACCACACGAATAAAAGACCCTCTTTGCAGATACGTTCTTGAACGCTTCGTGGATTTCGGTGCGCCGAAAGAGATACTCACAAAAGCTAAACCGCATATCGGCACTGACAATCTGCGAAATATCGTCACGGCTATCCGAAAAAGGATAATAGAGCTTGGGGGCGAGGTAAGATTTGACACTGCCCTCACTGATCTGGCTGTTGCTAACGGCAAAGTGCATACTATATCAGCAGGTGACAAGAACGAAAAAGTGTCTGCCGTTATACTTGCTATTGGTCATTCCGCAAGGGATACTTTTGAGCTTTTGCAGTGCAAAAACATCTTTCTAGAGCCTAAGCCGTTCTCTGTTGGCGCAAGAATAGAACATAAGCAGGTGGCTGTTGACGAAAGCTTATACGGCGACCATGCAGGCAATCCACTGCTTCCAAAGGGTGAATATCAGCTTTCATGGCGTGATAAAAACGGCAGAGGTGTTTACACTTTTTGTATGTGTCCAGGCGGTACAGTTGTGCCGTCAGCTTCCGAAAGCGGAGGCACTGTCACAAATGGCATGAGCGAGTTTGCCCGTGACGGTGAAAACGCAAACGCTGCAGTTGTCGTGGCCGTTACCCCTGACGACTTTGGTCACTGCCCACTTGACGGAGTGGCTTTCGCACGGTCTATAGAGCAAAAAGCTTATACTCTCACAGGCTCATATAAAGGCGCAGGCACGACAGTTGGCGGATTTCTTGATGGCAAGCCTGAAATAGCAGGCACAGTTTCACCCACCTACGCACTCGGCTGTAAGGCGACAGAGCTTCGTGATGTATTCCCTAAATTCGTGACGGATATGCTGGAGGGCGGCTTGCAGAATTTCTCACGAAAAATGAAATGCTTCGGCGATAAAGGTGCAATGCTCACCGCACCTGAAACCCGTACAAGTTCCCCTGTTCGCATTACACGAAACGCAGATATGGTATCTCTCTCAGTGGAAAATCTCTATCCCTGCGGCGAGGGTGCAGGCTATGCAGGAGGCATAATGTCCGCCGCCGTTGACGGTCTTAAAGCCGCAATGCAGATAATGGCAAAGCAAGCACCATGCGATAAATAACAATATAAAAATCGTTTGTTGTACAAAAATTCGTACAGCAAACGATTTTCTATTGTAGGGGCGAACACTGTTCGCCCGTTTACCTATATTTTGGAGGGTACGGCGCCCCCGACGTCCCGTTTGCATTATTTGTCACCATATAAACAAAAAAGGGACGGCAAAACCGTCCCTTAAATTATGTCTGAAATTAAAGCTCAACTGGCTCAAATCTGATACGGATATTAGGAAGCTTCTTGATCTCTGTGTAGCTGTTCATAAGTCCGTCCTCAATAGACAGATCATTCTCACCGCTTGCAGGAGGAGCAAAAAGTCTGAGAGTCAGATCAGCCTCGCCCTCCAGCGGCTTCTCAAAGAAAGCTGCCATAAGGTCGATCGTCTTTGCCTCAGGTGACTTGTAGAACCACTTGCCGTTTATCTCCATCATGATGTTTGAATCATCATCAAATGTAACCTCGCAGAAGTGTGGATTCTTCTCAAAGTGGAGAGGTATCTCAAGACCCTCAGCGTCCTCAGAACCGCCCCAACGAAGCGTGCATGGCAGTGTCACCTCGTCGCCTCTTGTCATTGCAGGCTTGAAGAAATCATCGTGGATAATTTCCTTGTATGTCTTCATAACAGGCTGCTCGATACCGCAGTCAGCATAGTTAGGGTCCTGAATTTCAAGACCAAGACGACCTCTGTCTCTGAACTGATAGAAAGTAAATCCTGAGAACCAATTCTCGCCGTCAGCCTTGAGCATATCGCAGAATTCCTTTACCATTGCTGCCTGATCGTATGGACCTGTAACATCGCCGTCAGCGTTGAACTCACTCATGACCATTGGCTTTGAAACGCCGCCGTTTATCTCCTTGAATCTCTCAAAAGAACGCTTTGTCATGTCATAGGTAGCCTTGACAGTATCTCTTTTGTGGCTTGTGCCGCCTCTTTCAGCAACGTCATAAGGCCAACCCCAGTGAAGAGCCATGTACTTGTCAACAGACCAGATATCTGTCTCCTTGACAGCCTGTGAAAACTCTGCTTCCTTTTCGATCTCCTTCTTATTAGGATCCTCAACTCCGCCGATACAAAGAATAGTGGAAACGTTTGGTGCGTGCTCCTTAAGTATCTTATTGAAACGGCAGTAGAAATCAGCAACTTCCTGATAAGTGCATCTCTTGTTGAATGAGAACCAGTTGCCTGTAGCTTCATGGTTTATTCTCAGAAGAAGTCTGCCGAAAGGTCTAAGGTCATTTGCGATAGCGATAAGCTGTTCGTCTGAAACGTGTGGGTCAACTGTGAGTGTGAGTGTAACGTCCTGTCCATGACGTCTTACATCTCTCATGAAGGTAAAAGGCTCGCCCTCTGTGTTGCCCTCAAGACCGCCCTTGTATGTGAAATAATCATCATATGGATAATCCCATGCAAAAGAAACATCTTCGTCTTTCATTACCTCAGAAATTCTTCCAGGGAACTCCTTATCCAGCGGATAGTAGCAGTACATAAGGCTTATGCTTCTGTGTGGTCTGCCCATTTTGTTGAGAATGTAATCCTGATTTACATACTCTCCACGCTCAGAGCCATCGCCCAAATCAACAGCACATTTTGCCTTACCCATATGCAATGAGTAGATCTTGTATTCGCTCATAAAATTTCCTCCTATTTTAAAGACAGGACTTTCCTGCCTATTCTGTTACTAAAAAAATTTCGTTAATATCGTCCAACACCATTGCAAGCTCAACCCTCGGCTCAACGCACATAAAAGCCAGGCACTGCCGGAATTTTTTTCACACATGGACTTGGTTTTAAGTTTACCACAATAAGCTCATAAAGTCAAGAACTGTGGCTCGGCTAACGTTATTAATGTAATTTACAATATAAGCCGTCATGTCTAATATAATAGCATTTGTGTTTCATATTCTTATATCAAGTATAAAATCTTCTGATTTTAAGCCTTAATTCATACGAAAGCAATGTTAAAATCTTTATGTTCTAAAGAGTAGTATAGCAGAGCTTAATACAAATTTATAGTGAAATAAACAAATAAATAATGAATTTTCAGTGAATATAAAAAGCGAACAGGCATCCACCCGTTCGCTTTAATTGATATGATTAATTTACATCTCCGAGCTTGTGTCTGCATTGTCGACCGCACTCTCAGAAACCTCAGAACTATCCGCACTGCCTGCAAAAGCATTGCTGTTTTTATTCTCTCCGTAAGTAGACATATACACCTTTGTGAATTGTATGTCCTCCCTAGGCTTCAGCGTCTCAGAGTCAGCCACATCAGTACCGCATATCTCGTCATAAATATCCAAGCCATCATATACCTGACCGAAAACAGTATACTGCTGAGAGAAATTCAGCACACCGCCATATTTTTCAAAAGCATCGGTAATATCCTCAGGGATATTGTTGCTGTCTGCAAGCTTGCTGTCAAGCTCCGCCTGCTCCTCCTCGGTAAGGTCATAGTTATCAACAAAAAGAAGATAGCTGTTTGAAACCTTCTTCTTGCTGAACAAGTGACCTTGCTCCTGCGTGTATGCACAAAGCGCACCTTTTAAAGGCCACAGGTTTTTTGAATACTCCGCCTCGATAGTGGTGGTGTCAGTGTCAGAAGTTGTCTGACCGTCAGCCTGCTTTGTTCCGCCTATAAAATACACACCGTCCTGCACCATGCTCACATAAGTGCCGTCATAATAGCCCTTTTCCACAAGTCCAGTGAAAAACTTGCAATAGTTTGGTGCTTCATCAGGGAAAAGTACAGCCTTGAAAGTTCCCTTGTTTGTTTCAAAAACCACCACAGGGCTGTCGTCGGCAGGTTCGTCCATCTGTATCACCTTTGCATCAGTATAGTCTATATCGTTCTTGCTTCTGCCAGTGCAGGCGTAAAAGAGAACAAAGATTATAACAAAGCAAATTGCTATAAGTGAAAACTGAAAATACGTCTGAAACTGTTTTCTGCGGTATGGACCCAGATCCTGTTTATTTTTGCTCATTTAACGCTCCTTTACTTTTTCTTTATCTTTGTGCCCTGTCTTGTTTCCTCAACGATATAGCCAAGCTCGCCTATCTTATCTCTCAGCTCGTCAGCCTTAGCAAAGTCCTTTGCCTTTCTTGCAGCCTTACGCTCCTCAACAAGCACCTTGACCTCCTCAGGAATATCCTCTTCACCGTCAGCACTGAGCTTCTTTGCAGCTTCTATCAGACCAAGTGAAAGCACCTTGTCAAAATCCTCGATAAGGGCAAGCTTTGTTTCATTGTTAGTGTCAGCTTTAAGAACGTCATACAGAACAGTGATAGCATTTGAAGTGTT
>ENA-OPSH01000807-OPSH01000807.1-human-gut-metagenome-genome-assembly--contig:-NODE-807-length-16008-cov-3.285338_pt1 | contig 16008 bp, 9 predicted proteins | sample MGYA00241802_ERZ501895 | MGnify/ENA primary metagenome ERZ501895 (study PRJEB25962, sample SAMEA2042304) | human gut metagenome | biome: human gut; feature: human-associated habitat; material: faeces...
CCCCCGACACCGACACAGGGCAGCGCCATCCAGTGATAACCCACTCCGACCTGCCAGAGGTCTGCTGTCAGGATGTTGCCTGCCAGGTCGATGCGGTGGTGTGGCGTGTCATCTTCGTTCCCGGTGGTGGCACGGACGGGGAGGAGGGGGAGCCCCAACGCTGCGAGGGCGAGGAGGAGGCGGGAAAGGCTCTGCGTGAGAGCCTGAAGCACACAACGTTTCATATTCTTTTTTGGGCGTAAAAATAAGTGGTGGCAAGTGATTGTGCAAGGGTGATCCCGGCCGATAAGATTTTTTAATCCAATTACCTCTGATTGTCATTCTGTCAAAACGTCAAACGAACCGTCCGTGAAGGGCCTTCGTTGCGGCAAAATACGAGTTGGTGACCGGGAAGGGGCTTCTCGGGCGATTCGTGAAATGCACATGGACGGTTTTTCCGTCCGTTCCCTTCCCTTTTGCCGTATTCTTCTCTGTATTTATTCCCTTCCGTCGGTCTTTTCACACGGAAGGGCGCAATTTCACACATCGGAAATCGTGCCCCTTCGGTCGCTAAAAAATGGGGACAGGTGGGTGTTTTCGTACGGACGAACGACTACGAGCGTGCGGACACGTCGGTACGGTGGTGCGGACGCGTCCGTACGAAGCCAGTCACCGGTGCTTTTGACCGGAATGACGGGTCCGGCGGATGGCTTTTTCGCGTTAGAAAGAGTATAATTGTGTAAACAACCGTTTATTTCCATGTATTCTGACGGACGTATCTTAAAATATTTAACGCGCATTTCGCTAAATGGGAGATTTTAGCAGAAATGCGCGTTACCTGGAAACGGCAAATCAGGAAATTGTGATGTTAAAACCGGGAAAATGATGTCATTGTGACAAACAGGGGAAAATCAATTGTCAATTGTCCATTGTCCATTGTCAATTGAAACGTTGTCCATTGACAATTGAATCACTGTTTGTCCGGTTTCACCAGACGGACGTAGAACACGCCGCCGGCTACCGTACCGGGACGGCTGCGGAAGGTCACCGTCACCGATTGTTTGCCCTTCAGCATCGATGCCGGTATGGGGTATTCCACATTGACCAGCTCGGACTTGTTCCATTTGCCGACGAGGTTCTCCTCCACCAGCCGTTCCCCGTCGATGAGGATGTCGAAGGTGCGGTCGGCGGTCTCGTTGCCCCAATAGCGCACCATGAGGTTGAGCGTCGTCTCGCCCCGGGTCGCCAGGTTGTAGGAGAAGAAGCCTCCGTCGCGGGCGTCACGCCACGGCTCTCCCTGGAAGTTGCCGGTGGTGGAGTTCTCATTCTTCATCTGATGGTCCACCTCGGGCTGCTGCTCGGCTGTTGCCACGGCATCGACCGTCCGGCGGTCCAGACGCAGCTTCTGCTGCTCCGCCTCACGGGCGGCAGCCTGGTAGTCGGCGTACTCCTGCTCCGTCATCGAGAGCCAGTACATCATGTAGCGGCAGTCGTGGATGCGGAAGAACGGCTCCAGCTGCAGGTCCTTGTACTTGCCGGTGAAGAGTCCGGGAACGGTGAAGCACATCGGCTTGCCGGGGACAGGCCGCATCGCCGTCAGCTTGGCAAGGATGTCGGCACGCTCGCCGATGAGGAAGGGGGTGTCGAAGACCGACACGAGGGGCCCGTGGGCAATGTGTCCCCAGCGGCTGTCGTCAGCCACCAGACCGTCCAGATGGTCCGTTCCCATCCGGGCGCCCAGGAGGATGGGACCGCGCATGATGGCGACATAATTGGGCACGTTGGGCAGTTCCTCCAGGGTGACATGCATCGGGAGGGTCAGCTCCACGACGTCACCGTCGCGCCATTCACGCTCGATGGCGATGTAGCTCGACGGGGTGGAACCGACGGCATAGTCCGTCCCGGCACAGAGCGCCTTCATGGCTCCGGCTTCCACCCACCAGGGATGACGGACGAGCAGCTTCGCCCGGACGGGTTTCCCGGTGTGCACGGTCAGGCGCGAGGTCTCCGTGTCGGGGAAGGAGGTCTCCTGTGTCAGCGTGAGCCCCTTCTCCTTCCAGTTCAGTTCGGAAGCGACGAAGAGGTTGACAAAGAGGCTGTCGCCCGAGTGGGTATAGATGAACTCACCGTACTTGCCGTGGTTCTCCATGCCCGTGCCGACGCAGCACCACATGGCGCTGTTGGGCGCCGAGTAGACGCGGTAGTGGGCGGGACGGGCGGACGTGAAGTAGACGTATCCGCCGTGCCCGGGGTGCTGGGTGGAGAGGATGTGGTTGAACATGGCGCGCTCGTAGAAGTCGGCATAGCGTGCCTCGGGGTGCATGCGGAAGAGCCCTTCGGTGAGCTTGAGCATGTTGTTCGTGTTGCACGACTCCGGTCCTTCGCGGTCCTCGACGTAGCTCTTGCAGTCGGAGGCTGCGGCGAAGTGCTCGCGCCGGCTGTTACCGCCCAGGGCGAGGGAGCGGTTGTAGACGACGGTCTCCCAGAAGAAGCGTGCGGCAGCGTCGTAGGTGCGCTCGTCAGCCGGTTGTCCGGCAGCGGCACTCTCCTCGGCGATGCGCTGGTATCCGACGACCTTGGGCACCTGGGTGTTGGCGTGCTTGTTGTCGAGGTTGTCGACCCGTGCGACCATGCTGTCGAGCAGCCAGTGGTGGGAGAAGCGCTTGGCGGCGTCGAGGTACTTGCGGTCGCCTGTCATCCGGTAGGCATCGGCGTAGACCTCGTCCATCCCGCCGAACTCGCTGTCGAGCATCTGCTCCATCTGTTCGTCGCTGAGCGGGGCGATGACCGTCAGTCCCCAGTCGCAGAGGCGCAGGAACATGTCGCGTGCCTGCTGGCTGCCGGCGTACGACCACGCATCACGCAGCCCGGCGTACACTTTGTGCATGTTGTACCAGGGCACCCAGTATTTCCAGACGATGCCCACGTTGCCCTTCTCGATTTCGTCCCACACGCGCATGCCGTCGGGGACTCCGCCCACGTAGCCGTTGCCGTTGGCGTCCTGGCACCGTTTCATCTCGTCCAGCATGTAGTCCATGCGACGCTTGCACTCGGGGTTGCCGGTGGCTGCGTAGTGGATGGCAAGTGCCGAGAGGTAGTGCCCGCCGACGTGTCCGTCAAGTCCGCTCCAGTTGGGGAACACCTCTGCCTTCTTCGGCAGCCCGGCTTCCTGGAGGAAGGGAGCAAGCAGCCGGTCGACGTCGTACTGGAGGAGGACGTCGACATTGAGGTCACAGGCGTGCTTGAAGGGTCCGTCGAGCAGTTTCACGTCACCCAACGGGAAGGTGTTGGGGTAGAGTTTGTCCTGCGCCGTGGCAGAGGTCAGGGCGAGGCTCAGGCAGCAACATGCTGCAAAGAGTTTACGTAGTGTCATTTGAGGATATGAGTTTAAGGGTTTGTAAGTTCGTAGCGTCAACCTTTACCAGTTGTCCGTACGGAAGGGTGATGCCAGGAGGCCATCCTTGTTGCAGAGGTTCGCGTCGGAGGGGTTGTCGCTCCAGGCGTAGCGGACGGCTACGGGATGCTTCACCTCGGGGCTGCTCACCACGACCTTGTTGCCGCGGATGACGGCTTTCGCCCACACGAACTTGCGGTCTTCGCCGGCGATGGCGAAGTGCTTCAGCTCCTTGCCACGGCATGCCAGTCCGCGTCCCGTCTCGGTGAAGGAGAGGACAATCCGGTCGCCGTCGACCTGCATGTCCTTGTAGAGCGGACCGGAGGCGTTGACCTTCTCGCCGTATACAAGGCGTCGTGCTCCCAGGAAGAGACGGTGCGCCACGGTCTTCTTGTCGAGCGGATGGATGTCGTTCCACTCGCCTGCGTCATAGGTCACAGCCAGCTCGGTGTGCGGCACGGAGAGCGCCGTGCGGAACTGTGCGTCGCGGATGCGTGCCCAGCCGCTGTCGGTCGGACGGTCCTTCTTCTCCATGAAGTTGGGGAGTTGCACGAGCAGGAAGGGCATGTCGGGCCACTGCCACAGCTCGCGCCAGTTGGTGATGAGGGCTTTCAGGTAGTCGGCGTACGGGGCGGGATTGCCCGCGTTGGTCTCTCCCTGATACCATATCGCCCCCTTGACACGGTAGTGCCGGATGGGGTATATCATGCCGTTGTAGAGTCCCGAGCCGGTGCGGTCGAGATTCGCCAGACGTGCCGAGAGGCGTTGCACCTCGCTCTGGTCGATGCCGGTCTTGTAGCGCCACGTGCCGGTGAGGTCGATTTCCGCCTCGTCGCCGACGATGGCATAGCGTTTGTCCTTCACGAAGCCTCCGTTGCCCCCGTTTGCCGTGAGGCGGACGGCGATGACGTTCTTCCCTTCGCGTAACACGCCGGCAGGGATGTCATACTTTCGCGGAGGGTAGGTGTAGGAAGTGAAGCCGACGAAGGTGCCGTTGACGAACACAGAGTCGCTGTCGACCATCGTGCCCATGTAGAGGCGGGCGTGCCGTCCTGCCATCGAGGCGGGTACGTCGAAGGTCTTGCGGCACCAGACCGTACCGCAGATGTCCGCCCCGTTCTCACGCCAGTAGCCGGGGACGGTCATGGTCGCCCAGTCACTGTCGTCGCACTCCGGCAGCTGCCAGCGACCGGCGCCCCGGTCCTGCCGCGCGAGCTTGAGGCTGTCAAAGGCAGCCTGGTCGACGAGCAGCTGCGGGAACTCCTTCAGGTGTTCCTGGCTTATCCAGCTCTCGATGGCGGAACCGCCCAGGCTGGAGACCAGCATGCCTACCGGCACATGGGTGTGTTCGTAGGCCTCCTGTGCAAAAAAATAGGCCAAAGCCGTCCAGTTCATTACATCGGAGGCAATGCCCGAGTGCCAGCCGGCATTGCCGGCTATCTCTTCCCGCAGTTCACCCTTGACGTCCTGTGTGGGCACCTTGTAGTGGCGGATCATGTGGTTGTTGGACACGTTGATTTCAGGGAACTTGTCCGTGAGGCGCGCGATGGGAGTCTCCTGGTTCGACTGGCCCGAGCAGAGCCACACGTCGCCCACGAGCACGTCGCGTATCACGATTTCATTGACCTCCAGGACAAACGGACCGCCCGCCTGTTGTGGAGGAAGCAGAACATGCCAGCACCCGTCGGCACCGGTCTCGGTGTCGTAGTGCCGGCCCTGGAAGCGTACCGTCACTTTCTCACCGGGGTCTGCCCAACCCCAGATGTCCAGCTCGGTATCGCGTTGCAAAACCATGCGGTCGCTCACCAGCCGTGGCAACCGCACTTTGGCTGAAAGTTGCGGCACGCAGAGTGCCGCAACGAACAGCCAAGTGAGAACATACTTTACTATCATAATGCTAGTCTGACTGATACAATGCTGTTGGCGTTTGCCATGACATAGATGCCGGTGTCGGTCTTGCCCGTCTCTGCCGGTACCATGTCACGGTCCGCATCGGTCTCCACCGCCTCCTTCACCGTGGCTCCGCTCAGGGGAATTTCCACGCTTTGGGTGTCGGTCGAGAGGTTGAGCAGCACGATGGTGACTTCACTGCCAGCCTCGTTGGTATAGGCGGTTGCCATCACCGACGAGTTGTCCGACGTCGCTCCGATACGGGTCATGCCGGTGGCGTACTGTGCGTAGTGTGCCAGGATGTACCCGTTCTTCGTCACTTCGCCTTCGCCTGCCGGACTGCGCTGGTCGCTGTCCCCCAACATGCCGTAGAAGCGTTTCAGGTACCAGTACACGTAAGCGCTGCAATAGCCTTCCATACACATGTGGATTTCCTTACCCAGGTGGGTGAGGTTGTAGTCCCACGTACGGAACTGCCACAAGGCGGGGTCAGTCTCCGTCTCCCCGTCATTGAAGAGGTGCTCGGTCATCCACCAGGTCTTGCCGCCGATGCGCGAGTAGAGTCCGCACACATAGTCGTGGCGGTCTTTCTCGTATCCCGCCTGGGCGGTGTTAATGAAGCCCTGATAGAGGTGACCTACGACAATGTCGGTCTGGGCGAATGCCTCGGCATCGTTGATAAAGGGGTCAGTGAAGTCGGGCGAGGTGCCGCATGCCTCGGGAGCCATCAGCTTGACGCCTGTGGCACGGATCTTCGCACCGTACTGCTTGACAAAGGTAAGCAATTCTTCCGGAGTCCACGTCATAAATTCCATGTCAGGCTCATTTTGTACAGAGATTGCGTACAAATTGACCCCGTTTGCCCGCATATAGGTAATGTAGTTCACCAGATGGTCCGCATAGGCGGCATAATTCTCCGCCTTCAGGTGCGGAACGTCATTGTCGCCCACCTTCACCAGTTCTGTCAGCGCATCGGGTGCGACCCAGGGACAGGCGAAGACGATGGCGCCGTTCTCCTGTGCGAGCCTGGCGGCTGCGACGTCGGTGCTCCAATCGGCTTCGTTGGGGTAAATCATCAGGCGGAGGACGGAGTAACCCAGTCCGCCGGGACCGTAGAGGGTGTTCATATCTTCGGTGCTCAGCACATTGCTGCCGGTCCATATCTTCGGGTTGTACATGCCTCCGAAGCCGACCACGGGCTGATGACGTACGGACGCATCGATGTCGAGTGCCGTGGTTTCATAGGCGAGTCCCTGACGGATGGTCAGGTCGCTGACTTCGCCGGTGGTCTTGTTCGTCAGGTGGAGTACCTGCGACTTGGCTTCGCGTCCGCCGTTGACGGTATAGTCAATCTTCAGGCGGACGTTCTGGTGCAGGTCGGTAGCGGCACCTCCCGACATGGGAGAGACTGCTGTCACGAGGTCGCCCTCACCCAGGGAGATTTCCCATTCGGCTTCGGACCACTGTACCACCGCCATGGTCGTCCCGGCATGACCGGAGACTTGCAGTTCGTTTTTCAGGAAGAGCGCGTATGAGCCTTCGCGCTCACCGGTGTTCATCACGTTGTCGTCGTCATCGGAACAGCCCCACGCGAGGCACAGTCCCATCAGAAGCCAACACAGTTTAAAGGTATACGATTTCATAGTCTTGCTGTTATTCGACCGCCGCAAGTCCAAGCCGTCAGCTGACGCCGCCCGGTGCTCCGTCACGGGTCAGCTGAGGCCTGTGCCTGCGAGAGTCAAGTTGTTATTTCAGTCCGTCAATAATGCCCACGTACATGCCGGTGCGGTTGTAACCGGAACTCCACGGACAGAGGACAGTGTCGTTGCCCTCGGTCAGGCGGGAGAAGGAGATGCCGTACTGTTGGGCGGCGGGGATAATCTCAAAGTACTTCTTGAGGATGAAGGCGGCATAGTCTGCACCGAGCATCTCGTCCTCGAAGGAGCGTTGCGCGGTCGTGATGGCACTGCCCTTCTCGTCCAGCACCTGCACGGTGAAGTCGGAGATGCGTACGAGGCGTCCGCTCTCAGCCAGGCGAGTGAAGAGTGCGACAATGGCTTCCCGGTTTGCCTCCTGGGTGGCTGCATCCTTGGAGTAAGTGGCGTGGAGCAGGATGTTGTAGCCGTCGAGCTTCGTCACGCCGTCCGCCTCCCAGGTCTTCACCAGCGCATCCAGCTCGTCGAACTTCTGCGTGAGGTTCTCGCTTTGGCTGAAGGTGTTGCTGACGAAGAGGTCGAGGTCGGTCTTCGCGGTGTCGCGTGCCATCCGGACGGCAGTCTGCGCGTACTCGGTCTCCCCGAGGTACTCGCCCCAGTGGAAGGTGTTGGCGTCGTTCGTCTTGCTGAGCGGTTCACCGATGACGTTCCATCCCTTGACGGTCTCACCGCCGGCATCGATGAGTGCACCTATCCATGTGCGCAGCTCGCCGGTGAAGATGTCCTTCTTCTCTTCGGGGGTCTTCTCGATGACCTGGTCGTCCGCCTTCCAGCGGAAGTCGATGTTGTCCATGTAGGCGTGCCACTCACCGGAGCCGGACCCTACGGCAATGTCCACTTCCGTCAGGTCCTTCATCGATGCCGGTATGCCGATCTGTCCGTTACCGGACGTGCCGTCCAGGACGAAGGGGATGTAGATGCGTCCCCATGCATTGTCGGGAGCACCGAGGTGAGCCGGTCCCATGCCGCAGTTGAACTCCTGCCCGTTGATGACGATACGCATACCGGAACCATACTTGCCTTTCCCGTCGATGAGGAACATCTCCAGGTAGACGCCCGTGTAATCGCCCAGCGTACGTCCATCCTTCAGCTTCACGTGGAAGGTCGGGTACGTGTAGCTGCACAACGAGGAAGCCGTACCGACGTGGAGCACCTTGCCGTGCGTCCCGGTGGGGTCGTCCTCGACCACTGCCTGGTTGCCGTTAGTCATCGGATACTGTGTACCCGCGGCATCACTCTCGAAGTCAATCATCGTGCTGCCTTCGGCGGGCAACATGTAGTCGAGCGTCACGTTGTCCATGTAGTAGCGGGCATCGCCGGAGGCAGTTCCCACGCCCAGCTCAAAGGTCGTCAGTCCTTCAAGATTCTTGGGTATGATGACAGCCGGCGAGTTGCCGTAAGTCTCGTTGCTGCTCAGGAACTGAATCTTCGCACTGCGGTTCCAGGTATTGGGGTTACAGCCGAAGCCCTGCGCATTCACGCCGCCGTTGCTGTTGCTGACGGCCAGTTCCGTCCCGTTGATGAAGACTCTCATACCGGCACCATAGATACCGAACTGGTCGATGATGCGCATGTCGAGCTTCAGGCTGGAGCAGTCGCCCAACGTAGCTCCACCGGGAAGGGTCACGGTGAACTTCGGGTGAGAGTAGCTCAAACCGGTGGTCTCGTCTCCCAGACGGAGCACCTTGCTACCGTTGCCGTCGGGGTCTTCCACCACGGAGCTGGCGCCCGCCCCGTCAAGGGGTATGAGGTGCCAAGGGCATCCTTCTCGAAGTCAGCCACCACGATACTCCCCTCTTCAGGCACGAAGGGGATGATGACCGGCTCGATGAGGGAATTGTAGTAGGAAGCGCACTGTCCCTGGTCGGAACAGAGCGTTCCGCCGAAGAGCGACAGTCCGGCTTCCTGTGCCGTCTCTGCCGCCGACTTCATGTCGACCACGCTGTAGCTGCCGTTGTCCTGCAGACAGGAGGCGGTGCTGAACGAGCCGTCGACATCGGCACCGTCGAGGTTGTTCAGGATGGTGCTGAATGCCACCTCACGAGTCCCGAACTCCGAAGCCGACACTTTGGAAGTGAGCTGGAACGGCTATTCCGGAGTGCGCGTAATGTAAGTCTTGAGCAGGTCGAAGCTGGCGAGGTACTCGCTGACTTCGGCGTCGACCGGCTTCTCCAGCTGAAGATTGCAGTCGTACTCATCGGTACATGCCACCACTGCTGCAGACAGCAGGGCGAATCCGATTAGCTTATTGCTGATATGTTTCATGTCTCTTTGTTTTAATGGGTTTGCATGGCGCCCCCGTCCCCTGTCCGCCGGTGTGAGAGGCGGACGGAAGAGGAAGCGGGGTCACTCACTTCACTTGATGTCTATCTCAAACGTTTCTCGACCGTCTCCCAGGAGATGTCGGGGTTGCCCAGCGTCGACATGTTCCAGAAGGTATAAGGAGAAGCATCGGGGCTGACACTACCCATGATGGCATTGCCGCTGTTGTTCCACTGGTCCTTGTAAAGGAAACGTCCCGAGGTAAACCGTTGCCAGGGCTGCACGACGGAGTCATCGCCCACACGTCCCCACGAAGCACGGAGCTTCAGCATGTCGAGGAACTTCAGGCCCTTCATGAACTTCTCATCGCTCAGCATCCATCCCACAGAGAGTGAGGGGAAGAAGTCGAAACGATAGTCGGGACCGAACTTCTCCGAACCGTTGTAAGCGCCGTTGGCCTCGAAGAAGTAGCGCATCATATAATTATAGGTAACACGGAACACCCAGTCTTCGCGATAGATGGGGAACACGCTTCCCTGAGCTTCCTTCAAGCGGCTGAAGAGTCCGAGCGCCGTCAGCTCATGGTCGCCGAAGGTGCGGGCGTAGTCCAGCTGGAAGGAATAGTAGAGTTTGCGGTAGGTGCTGTTGATGTCGGCGCTACCTGCCTGGGTCGACCAGTAGATGGGGTTCTCCACCTTGTCGATACCCGTACCCGAATCAGGGTCAAACTTATAGTCGATCTCACCTGTGCTCGGATCTATCCACATCTGTTGGGCGTCATTGTACATATCATTGACACCGCGCTTGCTCTCCACGAAGTTGTAGTCCATGGAGAAGTTTGCCTTGAACTTCAACCCTTTGGTCAGCATGGCAAGGTCCTGCTCCAGAATAAAGTCGGTCGTCACCTTGGTCGTCGTACGCTTTTCCGAACCGGCTGTTGCCAGAATACGGGCGGAGTTGGGGACATCGGCATCACGCGGGGCATACCATCCCCACATGCCATTGGAGTAGACAGGACGCATGGCGTCAGGTGCCGATTTATAAGCCGAAGCCCAGTAGGACTGGTCGTTGTCCGCCATCTCCCACGGCAGGGAGCGTTGGGCATTCGAACCGAAGAGGTTGGTCGAGAACTTCGTGGTCTTCGTCAGCGTGAAGTCCAAGTTACTGCGGACGTTGATACGGTTGTAGCCGAATCCGGCGTCATAGCCGCGGTTGTTCTCGAAGGTCTTGAACAAGTCACCTTCGCTCACGAAGTCGGCAGCCGCAAAATACTTCACCACCTTCGTACCGCCCGACACGTTGACACTCGTGTTGTACGACATGGCGTGACTCTTGAAGAGGTAGTCCTCCCAGTCGACGTTGGGGTAACGGTCCCACTCTTCGGCATTTGCCGGATAGCGGTACTTGTGGATGATGGCAGCCGGCGTGTAGTTCGCCCAGCCGGCAGGATTGATGGCAGCCTCACGCTCAATGGAGTTGTTCATCAGGTAGAACGTGTCATAGGCATCATACTTCTCGGGCAGCTTCGACACCACCTTGGCGGTCACGTTCGCCTTGATCTGCACGTTTGCCTTTCCTTCTTTACCACGCTTGGTCGTGATGAGGATGACACCGTTGGCACCCTTCACACCATAGACGGCTGTTGCCGATGCGTCCTTGAGGACGGAGATGCTTTCCACCGACGAGATGTCGACTGAGCTCATCTCACGCTCGATTCCGTCGACGAGCACCAGCGGTTCGCTGTTGTTCCAGGAGCTCTTCGTACGGATGATGATTTCCGGGTCCTCATCGCCCGGCATACCTGAGGTAGCCGACGTGATGACACCCGGCAAGTTACCGGTCAGGGCAGCACCCAGACTGGTCACACCACCGGCACGCTCAAGCACCTTTCCGGTGGTCTGCGTGATGGAGCCCACGACCGAAGCCTTCTTCTGCTGGCCGTATCCCACCACCACGACTTCTTCCAATTGCTGGGAATTGTCTTCCAAAGTCACCCGGAGCAGACCGCCGTCTGTCACTTTCACCTCCTGTGGCTTCATTCCCACGAACGAGATCACAAGCACTGCATTGTCAGGCACCTTCAGGGTGAAATTACCGTCAATGTCTGAAATCGTACCTATGGAACTATTACCTTTGACAACCACCGAGGCTCCGATGACCGTTTCGCCGTTGCTGTCCAAGATAACACCCTTTACCGTCTTGCCTCCTGTATTCTGTGCCGTTGCCGTCAGACAACCGAACAGCATGCAGAAACATAGGTAAGGAATCTTTCGGATTTATTTCTTTACATTTTTCATTACCATTTGTTTAAGTGATCATTACTCTTTGTTTGTTTCTTCATTCCCCATTGAGGCGGCTTCAGCTGTTGTCAAACAGGCAGCCATGTTCTTCTGGTCCCATCATATATTCCGTATTTTAGATTGCGAGGTTCTTTGCAAGGACGCACGGACGGACCGTGCGCCCCTCGTTATAAGGTCATGAAAATCATTTGCAGGTAGCATACGGACCGACAACACTTCCGGTGAAGCCTCCGGCTGTGGCGGTCGACAGGAAGGAGGCATCGATGTCCTTGCACAGTGCCGTCCACTCCTTGTCACCATCAAAGGCATAGTAGAAGTCATAGTGTGTGCCTCTCGACACGACTTTCAGGCGGATGGCAGCCTCATCGCTGCGGATGTCATTGGACGCCAGGGTCTCGGTGCTCTCGCCAATCTTCTCCAGCGTCAGGACTCTCTTCTCTCCCTGTTTGCCCACGGCAAGGAAATACTGGTGTGTCTCGTCCTTGAAGAGCAGCAGTCCTGCCTTCTGTTTTTCATCGGACGGATTGAACAGCATGCGGGTGGTGCACTCAAACTTGTGGTGCTGCATGCGGCGTGCGACAAAAGCCGGTGTGTCCTTGTCCGAAGCGCTGACATCTGCACAACGCAGCGTCAGGTAACCCGGCGTATCGGACAGCGAGTAAAGCTCGGTGGCAGGAGCACGCAGGGTGAGCCACTCCATGCCCAGCTTGTCTCCGTCAAAATAGTCAGTCACAGCGAAATTGCCGAAGGTCACGGTCGAGTCGCGCTGCACACCCTCGCGGCGCTCTATCATGGGCACGACCTCGTTGCCCTGGGTGATATAGGGGAATCCGTCGTCGCTCCAGCGGACGGGCATCAGGAAGGTCTCGCGACCCAGGTTCTCAAACTTGTTGTCGATGGGGCGGCAAGCCAGGAACACGGCCCACCAGTCACCCTCTTTCGCCTGAATGAGGTCGGCATGTCCCGCACAAGTGACGGGATTCGGACGGTTGCCGTCCAGATGACGTTGCGTCAGGATGGGATTGTTCTTCCAGGGGGTAAAGGGACCCATGGGCGATTCTCCACGGAAGATGACTTCCGAGTGCCACGTGCTGGTGCCGCCCTCGGCATCCATCAGGAAGTAATGTCCGTTGATTTTATACATGTGTGGTCCCTCGATCCAGATGGGCTTCTCTGCGGGGTTCACACCTTTGTTGACCAGGATTTTGCGCGGCCCCACAGTCTTGTCGGTCTTCACATCGAACTCCTGCACACGGATGGTACGGTGACCGTCGTACTCAGGTTTGCCGTCGGGTGCGTCGTCGTTGTTGACGATGTATGCCTTGCCGTCCTCGTCAAAGAAGAACGAAGGGTCGATGCCACCCACCTCGGGCAGCATGATGGGGTCTGACCATTCGCCGAAGGGGTCCTGGGTCTTCACGAAGAAGTTTCCGGCGCCCACGTTGGTCGTCACCATATAATAGGTCTTGTTATGAGGATTGTAGGAGATGGCAGGTGCGAAGATGCCTCCGCTGACGTGTTGCCCTTTCATGTTGACCAGCTGCGACGGACGGGTCAGCACATTGCCCACCTGCTTCCAGTTCACCAGGTCACGGCTGTGGAAGATGGGCACACCGGGAAAATAAGTGAAGGTAGAGGTAACGAGGAAATAGTCGCCTTCCCCGTTGGTACAGATGCTGGGGTCGGAATACCATCCCGGCAGGATGGGGTTGTAGAACGAGGCACCGTCAGGGAGAGGATTTTCCTTGTAGAAGTCGTCGTCACCCTGGTAGACAAAGTCGTCGAACAACGCGGTGGAATCTTTCACTGCCGGCAGGTCGTCAGTCCCTGCCGAGGGATTGCATGCACACATGGAGCCTATCACACCCGCCGAAACCAGGAGGGCCGATAGGACTGCGGAAGAAAATTGCTTATTCATCAACGCAAAATTTAAGGATTAATATTTTTAGCTTTCGCAAGCCCAAGTGGCAGCTGGCAAGAGGGTGCAGGAGCCAACTGACCGGTTGAGCACAGGCGAAACTTTCGTTCGTTGTTCAAAGTTCATCAGCAAATCCGATTGTCTTCCAAGGAAGGCAGCTGACGGGTTCTCTGAGTAAAAACAAGTGTCGTTCTGTACAAAGGACGGTGCTCTTCATGGTGATGAATAATCCTTTATCCACAGGCGATATTTATTTTTCGCGACAAACTTACGAACAAGTATTTATATACATAAAAAATAACGTTTCATCTTTATTTGAAATCTTTACTCAGTCTGCAAATTTTGTTACATTTTCATTTGTTTTCGTTTCACGCAAGAGTATAATAATCTATAAAACAATTGATTAAAGAAAGAAACATCTATTTCTCCTTGTTCCACCACTGACGATAGGGGTATGAGCCCCTTCAAGCCCCCTTTTAACATACCATGAAGACTTCATGGAATTTTTTGCGGTGTAAATTCCATTGCCGGTATCAGATTTTCCCGCTTCGTCCCATCCCTTCCCAGACTTCCGGACCTCCCTTTGCCAAAATGTCAATCTGTCAAACGAAGGGCTTCAAAAATCCCTTCCTCGCATCCAAAGACGAGTCGGAGCCGAAAAACTGCATTCTCAGGTGATTCGCAAAACACACATTGTCGCATTTATCCGGGAAACAAGACCTGGTGAAAAGCATTCATCACATTTCCCCTCCAAAAAGAAACGGGATATGAAACAGACCGAGCATTATCACACTTTCCAATCAGAGGGAACGACAAACAAACCAGAGGTGAATAAACATAAAATAAAGTTCAATTTGCCTAAAACAAGACTTTCACTCTCCGAACATTTGACATCGGGAGCTCAAACAATATTGTTTCACTCGTCAAACAATATTGTTTCACGCATCAAACACTTGTGTTTGGCAACTCAAACAATATTGTTTCGCGGTATAAACATGCATTTTTCGCCCCGATTTGGAATATTCATGCACGCCGACCTGCATGGATATTCCTAAAAAAGCCTACTTTGAGCGATTTTTCAAAAGCACGCGTTAGCTGAAAATGCCATTTCATCCATTTCCGTCAACCAAATATCCGGTTCCGGCATCAATCTGTCAAAGCACAATTCCTCTATCCAAGGCTGTACACTCCAGTTCGAAAAGCACGCCGGAAGTGTGAAAAAGCAAAGCACTTCCTCAAATAGTCCGCTGAAAAAGAGGCATAATCCAACAAAACACTTACATTTGCATGGTAAACAGTACAAACCCCTAAACCTTAACAAGCCATGGGAAGATTCATCAACCCCTTTACAGATGTCGGATTCAAACGCATCTTCGGTCAGGAAATCAACAAAGACCTCCTCATCGATTTTCTGAACTCGCTGCTGGTCGGCGAACGTCACATCGAGGACATCACCTTCCTTGACAAGGAGGTATTACCGGAAATGCTGGAGCAACGCGGCGTCATCTACGACATCTATTGTACTGATACGAACGGGGAACAGTTCATTGTGGAAATGCAGAACCGAGAACAAACCTACTTCCGTGAACGTGCCCTGTATTATGTGTCACGAACCATCTCCCGCCAGGGAGAACGCGGGATACACTGGCAGTTTGACCTCAAGGCCGTCTATGGAGTCTTTTTCATGAACTTCGTTTTGAAAGGCTCCGCCCACAAACTACGGACCGACGTCATCCTCGCTGACCGCGACACCCATGAGCAGTTCAGCGACAGGATGCGCATGATTTTCCTGGAGCTGCCGTCCTTCACCAAGGAGGAGGATGAATGTGAGACCGATTTCGAACGTTGGATATATGTATTAAAGAATATGGAGACCTTACAAAGATTACCGTTTAAAGCCCGTCAAGCCGTCTTCGACAAACTGGAACAGATTGTCGACATCGCCTCATTGTCCAAAGAGGACCGCATGAAGTACGACGAGAGCATCAAGATTTATAGGGACAACCTTGCCGTCATGAGCTTTGCGGAAGCAAACGGAAGGGAGAAAGGTAGAGCCGAAGAGAAGATTTCCATAGCCCGCCAAATGAAAGCTAAAGGATTTCCAACAGAATTAATTGCTGAAATCACCCAACTTAGCAAAGAAGACATCGAACAACTCTAACTTCGGACTTGCAAACCAAGACACACTATGGAAGAATCACCACTCATCAAAATGATCAATGAGAAGTTCAAATGCATCTCACACATTACCGACATATCTGCACTGTCCAAAGAGGACCGCATAAAGTACGATGAGACCATAAAAATTTACCGGGACTATCTTGCTGTAATAAGTTTCGCAGAAGCTACTGGACGGGAACAAGGCTTCAAAGAAGGACTGGAAGAAGCACGTAAAGAAAGACTGGAAAAAGAGGAAAAGGAAGGACGGGTAGAAGAAAATATTTCCATAGCCCGCCAAATGAAAGCCGATGGATTACCTACTGAAATTATTATGAACTCAAGTTTCTGATTTAGCTTTTAGGCAGTTTGTGCATATGCCTGTAGTGCTTC
>ENA-OPSH01000810-OPSH01000810.1-human-gut-metagenome-genome-assembly--contig:-NODE-810-length-16002-cov-2.142785_pt1 | contig 16002 bp, 18 predicted proteins | sample MGYA00241802_ERZ501895 | MGnify/ENA primary metagenome ERZ501895 (study PRJEB25962, sample SAMEA2042304) | human gut metagenome | biome: human gut; feature: human-associated habitat; material: faeces...
CTCCGGCGGAAAACCTGCTGTCCCAGGACCCCGCAGCAACGCTTGGCGACTTCCAGCGGCAGGGCTTCCTACGGGTTTACTGGAACGGAGAAATGCGGGATATTGAAGAAATAAGCTCCCCCGCCCCCCCGCCTCCGGACGCGGCCCTGGTCATTGACCGCCTCATCGTCAGAGGGGAAAATACGGCCTCGCGCATTGCGGATTCCCTGCAAACAGCTCTCCGTATCAATCCGGACGAGGTGCGGGCCATCATCACCATACCGGGAGAGGAAGTTTCAACCCGGGCCTTCCACACCCGCTACCGCAATCCGGAAACAGGCTTCCTTCTGCCCCAGCTTACTCCCCGCCATTTTTCCTTCAACTCCCCGCTGGGGACATGCCCCTCCTGCCGGGGAACCGGCCTGAATGAACAGGAAAACGGTCCGTGCCGCGCCTGCGGAGGCAAGCGTCTTTCCCCTCTGGCCCTGGCCGTCACCATGCCTGCGCCGGACCGGGCCTACAATCTGGCGGAACTGACGGCTCTTCCGCTGGAAGATATGGCTGGAGAACTGGAACGCCTGAAAACGCCCCCTTCCCTGGCGGCGGCATTAAACCCGCTCATGGAGGAAATCAACAAACGCGTGCGCTTCCTGAATGAGCTGGGGCTCTCCTACCTGTCCCTGGACCGCCAGGCAAACACCCTTTCCGGAGGCGAACTGCAAAGGGCGCGCCTGGCTTCCCAGCTGGGAGGCGGCCTTTCCGGAGTTCTTTACATCCTGGACGAACCCACGGCCGGACTGCACCCCGCCGATACGGACCGCCTGCTCCGCGCTCTCCGGACGCTACGGAACCAGGGCAACACAGTCCTGGTCGTAGAGCATGATGAGCAAATTCTAACCGCGGCGGACTGCCTGGTGGACATGGGCCCCGGAGCCGGGACCAACGGAGGCCGTATTCTGGCGCAGGGCTCCCTTGCGGAAATACTGGAAAATGCCGGAAGCCCCACTGGGGAATGGCTTTCAGGCAAACGGAGCATGCCCGCCTCCGGACGCAAGACAGCTCCTGCGGAGCGTCTGGTCCTGACCGGAGCGGACAAACACAACCTCAACAATGTCACTCTGAATATCCCGGTTGGTACATTGACCTGCATCTCCGGCCCTTCCGGTTCAGGGAAATCCACCCTTGTCCGGGACTGTCTCATCCCCGCGGTCAGGCAAGCCCTTTCCGGGAAAAAGGATATTCCGCGCCGCGTGCAGGGAACGGAGCACTTCAACCGCCTTGTAGTCATCGACCAGTCGCCCATCGGCAAAACGCCGCGTTCCACGCCGGCCACCGCTACCGGCCTGCTCCAGGTGCTGCGCCCCCTTTACGCACAGCTCCCCCTTTCCAAGCAGAGGGGATACACGGCGGCGCGCTTTTCCCCCAATATTCGCGGAGGCCGTTGTGAACGGTGCCAGGGAACGGGCATGATTGAAGTGGATATGAACTTCCTGGGAAATGTGGCCATGCCCTGCGACGCCTGCCACGGGCAATGCTACAACAGGGAAACGCTGGAAGTCACCTGGAAAGGGAAATCCATTGCCCAGGCGCTGGCCCTGACCGTGGACGAAGCGGCGGAATTCTTTTCCTCCCTGCCCAGAGCCGCCGCCATCCTGAAAAGCATGCAGGACGTAGGGCTGGGATACCTCAATCTCAACCGCAGGGCGGACACCCTTTCCGGCGGAGAATCCCAGCGCATAAAAATAGCTGCGGAACTGGCCAAAGCCCCGTCCTGGAAACTGGCGGAAGACGGGAAAAGGGCCCTGTTCATTCTGGACGAACCCACCAGCGGCCTTCACTTCAATGAAGTGGCCCTTCTCCTGGCAGCCCTTTTCCGTCTGAGGGATGCCGGGCACACCATCCTCTGCGTGGAACACCACAAGGACCTGCTCAATGCCGCGGACTACCTGGTGGACATGGGCCCCGGAGCCGGCAGGCACGGCGGCAATATCGTGGCCGAGGGCTCCCCCGCAGATGTAGCGTCCAATCCGGAATCGCCCACTTCTCCCTGGCTCGTCCCCCGTTAACAACGGCAGCCCCTGAAAATCACTCATCTGTCCTGTCCTCCGGACATCCCGTTCCCGGCGTCTTCGGGAAAAAATCTGCCTCCCGGAGTTTATTCGTCTCCTTCCCCTATTTATTATCTTGACGACCTCCCTGTTTTTTAACAAAAAAAGGAATTACGTATTCCTTTTTCCTATGACTCTCCGTTTCCTCTCTTCGGCTCTGGCGGCGTTGTTACTTCCCGGAACGCTTCATGCCGCGCCCGTATTCCTTGAAAACGTCTCCGAATCCGGCGGATGGTATGATTGCAATAAAAAAACCAAATGGACATGGGGGACCAAGCCCCACCCCACCAACCCGTTAAATCCTCCGGTTTCCGCACGGCCCACAGAATGGCTGTACCTTCCTTATGACCAGAATATCTGCTGGGCGGCGGCGGCATCCAACGTTCTCCAATGGTGGCAGGATACCAGAAGCGACCTGAAATCCACCACGCCCAACGGGAAATCCGCCACTTACGATGTCATGCCGCAGGTCGCCCAGCTGGCCATTTACCAAACCATCTCCACGAACTGGACAAACAGCGGAGGCTCCGTGGAACAGGCCTACAACTGGTGGGTCAACGGCGGGATGCTGGATACCACCGCCTATCCGAGCCTTTCTACGACGACAGCTCCCGGAGGATACTGGAAAGAGCTGGGACTGACAGTCCCGCAGTCCTCAAGCGGAGGAGCTGTTGACAACCCCTTATTTTCCGCATACAGCTTCTGGGAAGGAGACACCAGAAGCGGCGTTTACCAGAAACTGACAAACAGCATCAACAACAACTGGGGAACCACGCTGACCGTCGGGGAAGAAGGGAGAGGCCACGCCATCACCATGTGGGGCTACGACACGGACAAAGACGGCAATCTGATTATCTACCTGACGGATTCGGACGACTACGCTGTGGAAATGTTCCGCCAGAAAGTAGTCGTGAACGACTATACGGACGAATACGGCTCCTCCCACTGCGATATTTATCTGACCAGCCTGGATGGAGAAAACGACGTGTACAGTTATAATTACGAGGAAGCGGGACTGTCGGGCATCCGCCTGGGGGAAATACAGAGCTTCACCGCTCCGCTGGGAGATCTGAGAATCCCGGAACCCGGCGCCGGAATCCTCTTCCTCTGCGGTTCATTCCTTGCCCTGTCCCGCCGCAGGCGCGCTGGACGGTAACGCTTTCCGAACTCCGGCCCCAATAAAAACGGGTCTTGATTCTTATGGGGGAAATGTGCAGAATCGGCGAGCGCACAAGTTCAGGAGAGCAAAAATTGTCCCAGTGTTCCCCAGTGCGGTTACCTGTGAAATGAATGACGCTTCCCACAACCACGGCGAGCAGGAAAACACCGTCTCCACCTATTCCGTCGACGTAGAAACCCTTCAGCAAATAGCTCTGAAAGGAGACGCCCAGGCACTGTTCCAGCTGGCAATCAACTACGAACAGGGGCGCGGGGTGGCGGAAAACCAGCAGGAAGCTTTCTACTGCTACCAGCAGGCGGCGGAACTGGGCCACGTTACCGCCCAGCTCAATCTGGGATGGGCCTATTCCAACGGCATCGGCGCCCCTCAGGACAACGACAAGGCCTTTTACTGGTACCGGAAAGCCGCCGAACAGGGGCATCCCACCGCGCAATTTGACCTTGGGTTCTGCTATGTCAATGGCCTGGGAGTGGAAAAAGACGAACACCAGGCCATCGGGTGGTACAAAAAAGCGGCGGAACAGGGCCATGCGGTAGCCCAGCTCAACCTCGGCTGGATTTATGCCAACAGCCCCAGCCGGAAAAACTGGGAACAGGCCGTATACTGGTACAAGCAGGCTGCGGAACAGGGAGACCCCCGCGCCCAGTATAACCTGGCCTGGTGCTATGGCAACGGAAGCGGGACCCCCAAAAACCCGCGGAAAGCCGCTTACTGGTATGAAGAAGCTGCCATGCAGAACCACGCTACGGCCCAATACAATCTGGGCTGGTGCTATGAAAACGGTTTCGGCGTGGAGCCGGATCTGGACAAAGCGCTGGTGTGGTATCACAAATCAGCCCTTCAGGGCCAGATTACGGCCCAATACACGCTGGGATGGTGCTACGGCAACGGCCGGGGCATGGAAGTGGACATGGCCAAAGCCGTCCACTGGTACACCAAAGCCGCAGAACAGGGGCATACAACAGCCCAGCTCAACCTGGGGTGGTGCCATCTGAACGGAAAAGGAACGCCCGTCAACCGGGAAGAAGCCCTGAAATGGTACCTTAAGGCGGCAGAACAGGGCAACGCCACAGCCATGTTTAATGTGGGCAACTGCTACGCCCACGGCTACGGCATTGAGCAGGACGATAAACAGGCGGAAGAATGGTATCTGAAAGCCGTCCGGCACGGCAACAAAAAGGCCGCCAGCGCCCTGCGCCATCTGGCCTCCAAACAGGAAAAAGAGAAACAAACGGACTCGGAGGCCTGAACAGGCATTCTCCTGCTTACTTCTATCCTCTAACCAGGTCCAGCCATGGACACACGAAGGGAAAACATGTTCCCATGGCCTGAAAAAATGTGCTTCCGCTTAGAAATAGACGCCTGACTGCCGTCACCCCCGGATCATCATCGCCGCCTCTTCCTTCCATCCGCTGGGCCTTTTCGGGACAGCCGTTCCACGGCCTCCGGCAGCCGGGCTGCGCCATCGCCGCCCAGCGCTGCGTCAATATCTTCCAGCGCATGGATCAGGTCAATGACCTCCCGGCGGGGCAAGGCGCCCCCGGCCGGTACGCAGAAATGAGTGCGGCACGCCAACGGCCTGCCTTCATAAATCATGCATCTTCCCTGCCCGCTCAAGAAAGGGCAGCTCCCGTCCGGAGGCAGCTCCAACCGGGTGCGTCCGGAAGCACGCCACGCCTTCCAGGCCACCCATGCCTCCCCCAGCGTTACATGCGGCGTCTCCCCGGTCAGGCGGAACCGGCAGCAATCCGCCGCACCGGTACAGAAACGCTGGGCACGGGAAGCGCGGAAGGCGCCTTCATCCAGAAGGCGCCGCACCTCCATCAGCATCCCGGCGGCGGGGTCCATTCCCCCCGCCTTTCCCTGGCGGCATTTGCCACGCGCCATGACAGAAACGGTTAACAGGTCAGGCCGTCCGCTTTCGCCTGGTTCCAGTATGCATACTCGGAACGGTTGAAATCCACATATTCCGGAGACAAATCCGTGGTATACACCGTATGGGAAAACTCGCCCCGATTCAAATTGATATCCACCTGGAACGCGGGAACCTGCACGGCTTGCCGCAAATCGTCGGACGGAGTATCCGCCTGCACGCCACCGCGGCAGGCGGCCAGACCGGCGATGTCAATGTCTATCTTCTCTTCGTCCACCTTTGCTCCGCAGTAGCCCACGGCATGAATAATGCGCCCCCAGTTGGGATCATTCCCGTTCCAGGAACTCTTTACCAGGGAAGACTTGGCTACGGCCTTCCGCCGCTTTTTTCGCTTCATCCTCCGTGCGGCCTCCCGTCACATGCACGGTGACGAACTTGGTCACCCGCTCTCCGTCCTGCACGATGTGCTTGGCCAGTTCCAGCATCACATGGGCCAAAGCCTGCTGGAATGCGTAAATATCTTCCGGAGTTTCCAGCTTCACGCCGGATGCCCCATTCGCCATCACCAGAACCGTGTCATTCGTGCTCATGTCTCCGTCAATGGTGATGCAGTTAAAAGAACTCTTCACTCCGGACTGCACGCACAGCTCCAGCACATCGCGGGAAACGCCCGCATCGTGATAAAGCACAGCATGGTCGCCATGCAGGGATTGATCATGCCCGCCCCCTTGCAGCAGGCGCCGATGCGCACGGGTTTACCCTGCACTACAAACTCAATGGCAATAATTTTCTCCTTCGTATCACTGGTCATCACGGCCTGGGCCACCTCATGCCCCTTGTCGCGGGAAAGCCCCTCCGCCAATTCCGGAAACTTCGGGTAAATGCGCATCATAGGCATTGGCCGGTGGAACATACGCCCACTTCTGCAGGCTCCAGCCCCAGAAGCTCAGCAACGCTGCGGCATTCACCCCTGGCGTCCTCCACCCCCCGGGTTCCGGTGCAGGCGTTCGCGTTCCCGCTGTTCGCCACGATGGCGCGGATATTTCCTTTCCGGAGATGCTCCCGGCTCACCTTCACGCAGGCGGCCTGCACGCGGTTGGTCGTAAACGTTCCTGCGGAAACGCAGGGTTCCGTGGAATAAATCAGGGCCAGGTCCAGACGCGTGGCCGTAGGCTTCTTGATGCCGCAGCTTACGGCGCTCCCCAAAAAGCCCTGGGGCGCGCAAACGCCCCCGTCAACCGGAATATAGGATGAATCATTCATCGTCTTGAAAGTGCCTTTCAGCGTATCAAAAAGCTACAGAACCCACAAGCCTTCCGTTTCATCAAATCCGCACATGATATTGAAGGACTGAACGGCCTGCCCACCCGCGCCTTTCACCACATTATCCTCTGCGCTCATCAGAATCACGCGGTTCGTGCGGGGATCATAAGCCCAGCCAATATCCACGCAGTTCGTCCGTGTTACATTCTTGGTATCCGCAGGCTGGTTACGCCCCAGAAGGCGGACGAACAGGGCCGCGGCATAGGCTTCTTCCAGCAGGCGGCCGACGGACTCGGGGTCCGCCCCTTTTTTCACTTTGGCCGTAATCGTGGAGCAAATACCCGTATTAACGGGAATCAAATGGGGGGTGAAGGACATCACCACCGTTTCCCCGGCGGCATGGGAAAGCTCCTGCTCAATTTCGCTCAAATGGCGGTGTTTCGGTACTCCGTAGGCATGAAAACTCTCATTGCACTCGCAGAACAGCAGCGGAATGGATGCCTTGCGCCCTGCTCCGCTCACGCCGCTGCCGGAACAGACCACCACGTCCTCCGGCTCCAGCATGCCCGCCCTGAACAAGGGAATGAGAGGCAGAAGAATGCTGGTGGGATAGCAGCCGGGGGAAGCCACAATGCGCGCCCGGGCAATCTCCTCCCGGCGCCACTCCGGCAAACCGTACACGGCTTCCTGCATCAGGGCCGTATCCGGGTGGGGGTTCCCGTAATACTCTTCGTACACATCCGGGCTGTCCAGGCGAAAATCCGCGCTCAGGTCAATCACGCGCACGCCCCTGTCCACCAGGCCGCGGGCATAGGAAGCAGCCACGCCATGAGGCAGGGCCAGAAAAGCGACCTCCGCCCCAGTGGCGGCAATCGCCTCCACATCGGAATCCGTAAACTTCAGGCCGGAACCCGGAACCTGACGGAAACGGGGAAAAACCTCCCACAACGGCTGCCCGGCATACTGGCGGGAAGTAGCGCACACCAGCTTCACCCCGCGATGGTTCAGCAGGATGCGCAACAATTCCTGCCGGGTTTAGCCACTGGCCCCGACGACTGCAACTTGAACTTGCTTCATGACAAAAAAGGTATGCTATGAAAAAAGACTCTTGCCAACACTAAAGTTTTCCTATATACACCTCGCCGTCACAAGACACGACCCCGGTCGGTCCGAGTTCATCGGGTTGTAGCGCAGTCTGGTAGCGCACCTGCATGGGGTGCAGGGGGTCGCAGGTTCGAATCCTGTCAACCCGACCAATTTCCCATTCGTGAGGCCTTGCAGAATACTTCATCCTGCAAGGCCTCAAACTTTTTTGCTTTGCGCGGTATTCCACCCGGTCCTACGGTTCCGCCATGCACCTTGCCATGCATCACATTCCGGATGCATGACAATTTTCCAAAACCAAACATACACCGCCACCAAAGCAGGAAGTTTGATCCTCCCTCCCTTTGGAAATATTAATCGGGAAAATTATCACAATATACATTCCCTCCCTCTTGCTAATAAACAAAAAAATCCTGGGTATCTTCCGGGTTCATGCCATTCATATTCGTTGCCATTTCCTCTCCGTCCGGCCCGCTACTCCGCTTCCCTGCCGTGGGACAGGATAAACCGGAACCGGGAGGAAACAGTTTTTTATTGCGTTGCAGGCAGGTAAATCATATACCCCGCCGGTTCAGACTTCACCTTTTCCCCTTGCTTTCATGCCATCCATTTCCTTTCTGAATCATCTCGGAGCCCTGCTGACGCTCTGGCTTCTCCTATGCTGCGGCGCACCAGCGGCGGAAAACGGCAGAATCCTGATGGTGACGGAAGCGACTTTCCCTCCCTACGAATTCCGGGACGGAAACGCCATCCTGGGCATTGACCCGGAAATCATGCGGGAGGTAGCCCGGCGCACCGGCAGGGAGCTGGTCATTGAAGACATGAGCTTTGATTCCGTGATTACGGCTGTAGTTTCCGGAAAAGCGGACGTAGCCGCCTCCGGAATCACGGTTACGCCGGAACGCAGGAGGAAAGTGGACTTCTCCATTCCCTATGTGGAAGCCGCTCAGGTTATCATCGTTCCCAAAGGTTCTCCCATCCGGAAGCGGGAAGATATCCGCGGTAAAAGAATCGGAGTGCAGCACGGGGCCACGGGAGACATTTACGTCACACGGAACATCCAGCAGCCGGAACGCTTCCCTAACGGAGCGCTGGCTGTGGCCGCCGTGGCGGCAGGCAAGGTGGACGCCGCCGTCATTGACCAGGATCCGGCAAAAATGTACGTAGCGGGCAATGAGCGGCTGGAAATTCTGCCGGAACCCCTCACTTCCGAATCCTACGCCATTGCCGTCCGCAAGGGAGATACGGTTCTCCTTCAGGATATTAACGACACCATTGCAGCATTGAAAGCCTCCGGAAAGCTGGAGGAAATACGGAACGCTTATGCGGCCATGCAGGTTAAATCCGCTGCCGGTCCCGAACAACACGCTTCCGGAGGGGGCTGGCTGGAAAATACATGGCTGGACCTGAAAGAATCCTTTTATGTCAATTTCATGCAGGAAGGCCGCTGGAAATACCTGACCAACGGCTTTCTGGTGACGGTGGAGGTCTCTTTCTTTTCCGTTCTGCTGGGCATTCTGGTGGGCTTTGTGGTGGCCGTCATCCGCGCCACGCATGACAAAACGGGCAATCTCCGTTTCCTGAATGCCCTCTGCAAACTGTACCTGACAGCCATCCGCGGCACGCCGGTGGTCGTTCAACTGCTCATGATCTATTTTGTCATCTTCGGCTCCGTGGATGTCAGCAAAGTGTTGGTGGCCGTGGTGGCCTTCGGCTTCAACTCAGGCGCCTATGTAGCGGAAATCATCAGAGGCGGCATTATGTCCATTGACAAAGGACAATTTGAAGCCGGGCGCAGCCTCGGCCTAGGATATGCCCAAATCATGATTTACATTATCCTGCCCCAGGCCTTTAAAAATGTACTTCCCTCTCTGGGAAACGAATTTATCGTACTGTTGAAGGAGACCAGCGTCTCCGGCTATATCGCCCTCCAGGACCTGACCAAGGGCGGCGACATCATCCGGAGCCAGACTTATACCGCCTTCATGCCGCTGACGGCCGTGGCCTTGATTTACCTCTCCGTGGTCATGCTGTTCAGCTGGATGCTCGGCAAACTGGAAAGAAAACTGAAAAACAATGAATGAACATCCTGGAAACACTCCCATGTTCCAAATCAGCCATTTGGTTAAGGAATTCAACTCCGTGCCGGCAGTCAACGATGTCACCACGAAAATTGACCGGGGTGAAGTGGTCTTCATCGTAGGCCCGTCCGGTTCCGGTAAAAGCACCTTCCTGCACTGCCTGAACCTGCTGGAGGAACCGACCTCCGGAGAAATCCGTTTCAAGGGAAAGCTGATTACCTCTCCCGGAACGGACGTCAATCAATTCCGCCAGCATGTAGGCATGGTTTTCCAGCATTTCAATCTTTTCCCGCACCTGACCATTCTGGAAAATATCACCATCGCCCCGGTTAAAACGGGACGCTCCAGCAGAAAGGAGGCAGCAGACCAGGCGGAAACCCTTCTCCAACGCATTGGGCTGTACGGCAAGAGGCACTCCTATCCCCTCCAGCTTTCCGGAGGCCAAAAGCAGCGCATCGCCATCGTGCGCGCCCTAGTCATGAATCCGGATGTCATCCTGTTTGACGAGCCGACATCAGCCCTGGACCCGGAAATGGTGGGAGAAGTGCTCTCCCTGATGAAGGAGCTGGCGCAGGGAGGACTGACGATGGTAGTGGTTACCCATGAAATAGGGTTCGCGCGGGAGGTGGCTTCCCGCGTCCTGTTCATGGATAAAGGGAAAATTGTGGAAGAAGGGCCTCCGGACCGCGTTATCGACCGCCCCGCCAATCCCAGACTGCAGGAGTTTTTTTCCAAGGTGCTCTGACACGGGCAGTTCTGGAAAAAATACAGAGGAAGAGAGGAAGAACCTCTCTCTTACCGCCTGCGCCTATAAACCAAGCAATTTAGAATAACCTTCTCTTTCCTTCCCCGGACAACGGGAAGCCTCTGTTCTCTACAACATGATCTCCACGTTATAAGACTCGTCAATCAACAGATAGTCACAGCCATAGAACCTGCATTTTTCAAGATTGTCCCTGTTTTCACGCAGCAACTCTTCCTGCGTAACGGGAGAACTCTCCATGCGCCGTTCAATCGCATTCTCATGGTTCAGGATATCATGATAATGCCTTTGAATATAATTTTCTGAAAAAATAAGGCATACATACCGTATCCGTTCCCGGCAGGCCTGCGTAAAATCCTTCTTCCAGTCAAAGGGAATATAGCAACCTTCCACCACTAAATTTTGACCGTTTTCAATCGCGGTCTTTACTATTTCTTTGATAATGCCCCAGAGGAAGGGAGTCAGCTCTTCATCGGGGCTTTCAGGAAAGAAAGGGCATATCCCGCTGCGTATCAACCCCATCTTTAAATGGTCAATGGATAAATAGGGATAGGAATATTTTTCAAGCACCCGCTGCGCCGCGAGTGTTTTCCCTGTATGCGTGCTGCCGCCAATCAAAAGAATCATAAGACTTCCCTCCCTAGCATTTCATAAGAAAGACCCCCAATCTTTCCCATGCAGCCAATATCCGGCATCCTCTCATATTCGTTGGTGATATCCATACTTAACCAGCTGCCAACATACTCACAGGATTCTCTGCATGCAGTGCATTCCGTAAAATAATCACCTTGAACATCAATCGTAAGCAATGCCTGCATCAGCTTGCTCTCTCTTCATTTTTTCAGTTCCTTCCGGAACGGACAAGAAAAAACACAAGGTCTCCCGCCCCTCTCCGTTGCCCGCCGGAATAAAAGCTGTTACGGTTCTCGTCCGCAGAAATAAAAATAACCTTCCTACAGCAAAGCCTTTGCCGTTTCCGGCAAAGGCTTTGAACACGGCGTCCCATTACGGGCACAAAACGGGAACCGCCCTAATTGCCGTAAGAGGATTCCACGCGCCTGGCTACGTCGCGGTAGCCGTACTCGGCGTCGTAAATCTGCTGGAATGCAGCAAGGGATTCCCCCTTCTTGCCCTGCTTTTCATAAAGCAAGCCAATCATGTAAAGGATTTCCTTCTTGGTGTCATTCATTTCTATTAATTCCTTATTGGCTTCCTCCAGCTGGCGCAGGGCCATATCATGCATGTTCTTGGCGTCATAGCACTTGCCGAGCAACAGCATGGCGCGGATGCGGATATGGGGGTTGTTGCGGGCGCGCTGGAGTTCCGGAATGGCTTCCGTGTAATTGCCGCAGTCAAAGAGGGCCTGGCCCAGCTCAAAACGGGTTTGCGGGTCCGTGGGGTTGTTTTCCACACGCTGGCGGCACAAAGCCACCTGCTGCTCCGCAGCTTCCTTGCTAAACTGGGCAAGCTGTTCCTGAAGTTCCTTATTATCCGGCTCCGCGGCAGCGCGGCGGCGGATTTCCTCCACCTGGGCCTTGCGGCATCGCTCATTCATTTCCGAGGCCTTGTTTTCCAGGGAAATATCATTGTTGCTGAGGCTGAACGCGTAATTATAGAAGGAATAGGCATTGGCCCAATCTTCCATTTGTTCATAAACGCCGGCAATGTCGCGCACGACGGCCAGATCCTGCTGGTTCTGGGCGTAACGGGCGGAGAGAAGCCCCAGGCGCTCTTCCAGTTCCGCACGGGTGAGCCCTTTCTTGTCGCTCTTGTCCAGGGTGTTCGTTTCCGACGAGTTCTTCATCACGTCCCGGAAGCTTTTAGCCTCCTCCCACTTCTGCTGCTGCATCGTGGCGCGCGCCATGCAGTCCTTTTCGCTCTTTACGGCCACACTGTCCGTGGGATCCAGCTTCACAAGGTCATGGTACACTTCCGCAGCCTGGGCCGGCATATCCCGGGAAACGTAATGGGAGGCCAGCATGTGGAGCATTTTCTTGTTGCCGGGATGCCCCTGGCGAACGGTCTCCAGAGCAAAAGCGGCCAGATCCGGAAAATTTACTTCCATGGCAGCCGTGTACAGGGCCTCGTTTACCGGAATGCTGTAAGGATCATTTTCCAATTCGTCTTCCAGAGCGGAAAGCTGGGTAGCCGCGTCCTTCTTGGAAGAAGTGAGCTTGCTGGTGCTGATTTTCATACCGCTGAACAGCCCCCCTCTCTTGGCCTCCGGATTCAATTTGATTTCACAGGCGCGCAACGCCTTGCGGCCTTCCAGAAAACCGGGGAGCTGCTTTACCAGGGCCTTGAGCAGGCTGACGGCATAGGGATAATTGTTCATGTCCACCGCCTGGCGGGCGCGCACCCAAAATTCGGCCTGCTGGGGAGTCAACTGTTCTTCTGTAATCGTTTCAATCATGGAACTATATAAGCGTAAATGGTGAACAACGGCAGCGCCCCATCAGAGCGGCCCCGCATGTAATAGTTTAATGCTATCAGCCGGGGAGGCATACTTCAACCTTGTTTTTTGTTCCCGTTAGGAAAAAATATGCCGCATGAGACTGGATGCCCTTTTATCCCGCTACGGATATTGTTCCAGGAGGGAAGCGCCGGGTTGGATCAAACGCCACTCCATTACATTCAAGGGAAAACCATGCTCCTCCCCCACGGACAAGGTGCAGGCGGAAGGCATCCTGCTGGACGGAGAACCTGTGGAATTCCCGGACGGCCTGTACGCCGCCCTTTACAAACCTGAAGGGTACACCTGCAGCCATGACGACGGGGAGGGGGATTTGATTTACGACCTGCTGCCCTTCCAGTGGCGGCACAGGAACCCTGCGGTTTCTTCCGTAGGACGGCTGGACAAAGAAACTTCCGGCCTGCTTCTCCTCACGGACGACGGAAAATTCATCCACCGCATGACATCCCCCCGCCATCACGTCGCCAAAGTTTACGAAGCCGTCACGGAGGAGGACATTCCGACAGAAGCCGTGGAGTTGTTCGCCTCCGGAACCCTCACGCTGAACGGGGAACCCCGCCCCTGCGCCCCCGCCCTGCTGGAAATCCGGGAACCGCGACGCGCCCTGCTGACGCTTACGGAAGGAAAATACCACCAGGTTCGCCGCATGCTGGCTGCCGTAGGCGCTCCCGTCTTATCTCTGTGCCGTGTTTCCATCGGCTCCCTGCATCTGGACAGCCTGAACCTGGAACCGGGGGAATGGGCGCCCATCCGTCCGGATGCGCTGTAAACCTCCCATCCGCCATGTGGATTCCCATTTCCGAAGCACCAATTGCCTGTTTTCCGCACTTTGAGGTGGCGGCGGAATCCGGGGACTGGATTGTGGTGGACAAGGGAGCCCCCCTCATCGTCCACCCGTCCAACGGGAAAAAGGAACCCTGCCTCCTGGAAGGCGTGGAAGCCCTGCTAAGCTATGAAATAGCCAACGGAGCCGCCCTCTCCCTGGTCAACAGACTGGACAGGGAAACCAGCGGTCTGACGCTGGTCGCCAAAAACAAAAGGGCGGCCAGAGAGCTGGGAAGAGCCATGCAACGGCGCCTGATACACAAGGAATATCTGGCAATCGTGCAGGAATGGCCTGAATGGACGGAAACAGCATGCACCGCCCCCATTTTAAGACAGGGGGAAGTCGCGGAAAGCCGCATATGGGTCAAACAGGCCGTGCACCCAGCCGGAAAAGCATGCACTACCGTTTTCCGGAAAGAACGGACATGGAATACACGCCGGGGCCCCCTGGCGCTGGTCCGGTGCATTCCGGAAACGGGACGCATGCACCAGATACGCGTGCATCTGGCGCACCTGGGACATCCCATCCTGGGTGACAAAATTTACGGTCCGTCCGAACATTGCTATCTGGAATACATCCAGCACGGATGGAGCCGGGAACTGGAGGAGCGGCTGGTTCTGCCGCGCCACGCGCTGCATGCCTGCCGGCTGGAATTTCCGTTTGATGAAGAAACCTTCACCGCGGAAGCCCCCCTGCCGGAAGACATGCGGCTACTGCTTGAAACCGGGGATTAGTAAAAAACTCCGTCAGATGACCGGAATGACCTCATCCCGGTCAAAACGTACTTTCGCCAGACGGGCGTACTTATCCGCCTCTTCATTCCGGTAACCCAGAGCCAGGGCGCAAAGCGTGTAATAAGGGGAATTTTCCAGATGAAGAATGCGGTCATAGGCGGCCGGATCCATCCCTTCCAGCGCGCAGGTGTCCACGCGGAGATCCGCGGCGCAGCTCATCATGAACCCGAGGGCGATGTACACCTGCCGTTCCAGCCAGGCTTTCAGCACTTCCGGAGACTTGGAATCCACCAGTTCAAAAATGCGGGCGCGGTACTGGTCCAGGGAGTCCATGGCAACACCCCGCACTTCCACAATACGTTCCAGATAGCGCTGCACGTCTTCCGGCTTGAAATCCCTGCGGGCACAGAAAACCACCAGATGGGAAGCGTCCGTAACCTGGGGCTGCCCCCATGAAACTTCCCTAAGCCGGGAACGCACGGCGGGATCCCGGACATCAAGGAACTTCCACATCTGAAGCCCCAGGGAGGAAGGGCTCAAATGCAGGGATTCCAGAAGGGCTTCCCAGTCCTCCGCCGGAATGCGGCGGTCCGGATTGAATACCTTGGTGGCGTAACGCCATTCCAGCGTCTCGATCAATTCCTGAGCGTTCATATTCATTTATGATTATTAGTGCAGGAAGCCGGACGGTTTTCCGCCGCAGCTTGCTCCATGCCCTGGCATTTTTCCCGTTTCCCTGCCGGAATGCAAGCCAAGGTTCCGGCACAAGCGCGGCAGCGGCTTCTTGCCTCTTCTTCCTTTCTTCCTGTCCGGCACGCCGGAAACAGGCCGCTCTCCATCCTTCCAACCGTAGGCTTTCCGCCTCTTGCCGACCAGCTACATATCTTTCCCTTTCCGGAACAACACCCCGCACCGGGCAGAACCCATTCTCAAAACGCGAATCCTCTGAAAAAGGAAAAAGCTTCCGGGAAAAACCTCGCAAAAAACCGTGTCCTTTCCGGACATCAAAGGAATTTGACCGGCATATAATCTCCGGTCTGCTGGATGGTAAAGCTGATGCCCAGCCCGAATTCGTTTTTGTTCCCGTTCTTGCGAACGAAAGCGCCCACGCCCAAATACCAGGATCCCATATTGTGGTACACATTGTATTCCTGAATGTCCAGCTTGCCGTCCAACAGGGAAAAACGCCATTTGCCGCTGAAAGCCCAGGCTTCCGAAAAGCGCTGCAAAATACGCAGATCCAGCTGGCTGCTGTCCTCCAGAAGGGAATGCTGGTTCAAATAACGGTGTCCCACGACAAGCTCCGTGGAACGCCATGGCATGAAACGCAGGGAGTTGTTGTATTCACGGCAGCCGGAAATCTTGTCCTTACCCAAAACGGGAGCCTGCATTTCTGACCGGTATTCCATCCAGGGAACGGGATTCCAGCGCATGAATGAAAAAAGGTTGGAAAAATCCCGCTGGTTGACGGGATCATGCAGATAGGCATCCATGAACACATCCCAGGAAAACCAGCGGTGGGAATTAGCGTCCCGGCTGGTCATCAGCATGTTGCGCAATCCATACCGGAAGACAAGCCCCGTGGACAGGGAATCAATCTCCGTGTACCTGCCTATGC
>ENA-OPSH01000829-OPSH01000829.1-human-gut-metagenome-genome-assembly--contig:-NODE-829-length-15715-cov-2.649681_pt1 | contig 15715 bp, 11 predicted proteins | sample MGYA00241802_ERZ501895 | MGnify/ENA primary metagenome ERZ501895 (study PRJEB25962, sample SAMEA2042304) | human gut metagenome | biome: human gut; feature: human-associated habitat; material: faeces...
TTGACATTGCGAAAAGACACCGCACCGCCTGCATCCGCAGACCTCAGCCAATAATCCCATACTGATCCTGTACCGTTATAGATGCACTTTTTCCTCGAATTGTTGTCAGTGTAGCATGAGAACGTCACTTCTTCTGCTTCTGTTGAAACTTCGTTTTTATAAGGAACTGCCGTTAGCTCAGCTCCCACTTCACAAATTGACGGAATTCTCAAGTGATCCTGTGATGTTGTTATCGTCGTTGATTGGTTTCCGGCACTTGCCAGCGTATCCGACAACGCGATAAAGTTTCTCCATTGCGGTGGCAGCATAGGATATAATGTTTTATTCATCCATTCTCTTAGCGCGCTCTTATCCCATCCTCCTTTATTTGTTGCGGTCTTATTCATTTGTTGTCTGATTCCGAGCACACCAATCATGTAGAAATCACCATTCGTCATTCCTGTTCCCGATGACAATGCGTAATGTCCTTTGGAATGATATCTAAATACAATACTTTCGTCCGGAATAATCTCGTTCTCTTTTGCTTTCTGCGGTACCATTTTGATTAATGCCGCCGGGGTGAATCCGTATTCTACAGCTTTGCCCATTTTAAAAATTGAGTAAAACTCTCCGAACGTGTATGCAGATTTATCTTTTGGATCATCGCTGTAAGCATAGTCATACTGTGTTAAATCCTTGATCTGTCCTGGTAGCTGTGGGTAGATGTACGTTGCGTTAATGTCCATGTCTTGCGTAACGTCGTCCGCTGTCTTGTCCCATCCAATCCATACATATCCGGATTTTTCAAGGTCTTTTCCTTCGTAGATACAAGATCCATGAGCTTTTACATTATGGATCTCGATTACTTCTCCTTCGTTCAGGTATCTTACAACGTATGCCCTTATCTGTGATGTAAACAATGCTGTTACCGTTGTATCTTGTGTGATATTTTCAATCGGCACGTCCCATTTGAAGAAAGTATACACATTATCCTGGTCCGGCTCTTTGATCGGTGTCCCAATATATCCTACCTGGATCGGATCTTGTGCAGCTCCTCCATGCTCAACCTTTTGTGTATTCAGTGTTGTTCCATCCCAGTTCTTAAATGTTACTGTATGCTCTTCCAATAGCTGACCGTATGTAAATGTTACTGTTCTGATCGCATCTGACAATTCTTTGTACTTTGTCGGCGAAATTCCGTCAAAATAAACAGATCCTGTCAATACTCCGTTTTCTGTGTTGTGGCCATCGTCGTCAATACCATTCGCTTCATGTAATCTCATTAATGTCCAGTAGGCTTTGACCGTTGTCCTCCAATCAATGTCAATCAATCTTACTCTTGTCAGGTTTTCCGCGTTCATGGCAATTGTTAAAGTGTCAAGTGCTGGGCTTCCTGAAACATTCAATGTTGTTAAAAGATTGTACGCTTGTAATGTAAATTCTTTTACATACATCAGGTTTTTTGCAAAAATTGATGTAACTGCATTCAGTTTTGCTTTTTGCAATCGCTGGTATGGTGTAAATGTGACGCCTGTGATTCCGCTTCCTCTTGTATAGCACTCTTTTACGTTAATGTTATTGCTAAGATCTAGCTCCTGCGCCAGTGCTGGGCAGTTTTCAACATTGATGTACTCCAAGGATGTCGCGTTTTTTACAGTTACTTCTTTCATATTTGTATTAACGTACCCATCTGTACTTGAGCCGATCTGTGCTCGTTTTAGTTTTTTACAACTTGCAATGTCTGTGTATCCAGGATATAAGCATGACAGGTCTCCAAGATCCTGAATAAATGCAGCGTTTCTAATATAGATTTCTGTGTCATTCATCTGCGGTACGCCCAACTGTAATTCAACTGCTTTTCCCGCCGTTGTTCGTTTCTGCGTCGTTCCGGACCCAGCTTTTACAGTTATCCATAAGTCACTGTAAGGTGTGATCGTCATCTTGCTTTCTGGTGTGATCACAAGATTCCCACTTGTTGGTGTGTACCCTCGAATCGTTGCGCTTTCTGCCGTTGCGTAGGGACTTATAAAGTAAGAGCTCATAAATGCTCTTTGGTAGTGTAAAAACTGTCGCCTTTGCAGTCTCTTCTGTCCATTCAGCATCGGAATGTATGCAGACGTTCCAAGGACTGTGTATGTTTTAATGTCTTTCCGCCACACATCTTCAATCCATAGTGATTCTGCTGCAAGCGACTGTATTTCTTCGCAGTGATCTGCAAACGCATCAAGATCCCATGCTCCAGCATTTTCACGATTGATGTACATGCTTGCCAATTCCTGCGGAAACGCTTTCCACATCATCTGAAAGACGGTTGCATCTGCTGCGTTAAATACGTCTCTGGTTCCAATCTTATCGTAATCCATGTACCCATACTTAAGTGTTAAGCCACCCTCGTTGTCGTTCCCCATTGCTGTATCATTATCATACGCAAAACATAGATTCCATTTTCCAGATAATTTACTGTATCCCCAGAAAGTGTTCTTCGCTCTGTTGTCGACCTGGCTAAATACCAGAGTTATCAACACGTGCCACATTACCGAATCTACGATCATGTGGTCTGCTGCCTCTTTCCTGAATTTTGCAATCCTGTATTCTTTTGAATCCACCGAAAAAGCCTGGCCGTCAATTGTTACTACGCTTGGCAGCGTTTTGTTCGTTGCTGCGTCTGCGTTGCAAGATACTACCCATGTCAGAAAGTCCTGCCACAATTGCTTTGCTTCTTCTTCGTTTTGTGATTCTGCGAGGTGCCTGAATTCAAAATTTGTATCTCCGTCCCATGTTTCTGTCGAAAGATCAGCAGACTTCATTCGACACTGATCAGATGTATTGTTTGCTACCTCAATGACAATTACATCGTCTGTCTCATTTTGTGCAAAAACATCTAAATTCTTCTTCGAATTGTTGATATTCCCCAGCGAATAGAAAACTGTTTCATCTGGCGCTACCGTCATCGGTCCAACCTGTACCGCTTCGTTTCCGGTATTATGGAAAAACAAAGCTGCCATGTGCCCCTCTACTGTATCTCTTACCTTTTTATTCGCTTGTTTTGCTGGCCGTGTATATGGCTGATATGTATTGTACCAGTCAGATACTAAGATATTATTGATATGCTCCTGTGATGCCACGTTTGTTTTGAAATTCAGGTAATTGACTCCAATAGAATTATCTGTCATGGCATATGTATCAATATGGCTTCCATCTTCAAGATCAAATCCGTTTTTAAAATTAAAATCTTCATTGCATCCGGCCTGTACATATCCAAGGGATGATGTACCCTGTGCCTTCTGTTCTACGTTTGTTGCAGTCCATGAATGTGCTGCGCCACCTTTTACATATTTATGTGTAACGCTTCCTGTGATCTTCTGGCTTTTTGCCGTTGATACATTCGGAGCATGCCATGTAAAAACGTGCAGACCTGGATTGAGCGTTGCAACCTTATCTGGATCCAGATTCCCAGAAGAATCATAAATCTGATTCCTGTCATGTCTTGCCGTGATCTCAGCCCCATCTTTCCCATCTGCGCAGAAGTTTGCCTTGATCTCGTCTGTTGTAAGATCTCGACTGTATACTCTAATCATGTAGATAACCACATCACAATCATCAGACCCGATTGTGATTCCTACAGGTGTTGTCTGTTTCAAGTTGTCATTGCTTGCATAGATTGCTGCTTTTGCTGGTGTTCCTCTTTCCCACAGCATCACCAGGCGATTTTCTGAATCCGGTTCAATGTTCACTTCTGCTTCTGTCTTGTACCCCTCACATAATGGATATTCAAGCGTTGTCTGCTCGGTTTTCACTGTCATCGAATTGGCTTTCATACTTAATCCAATGTTGTTATTCATGCATGTAATTGCCTGCGCATCAAACAATGAGCTGTTTTCAACCTTGTAAATAAATTTAAAGTTTCGCCCATCTTTTCTTGCATCCGTTCCAAACAATTTATAATCCAGTGTAATCCTGTCACCTTTTACTACCTTGATACATCGGATTCCTTCTGTATCCGTCTGTAATCCACCGTTATGCGTATCAAAATTTTCGGAAAGTGTCAGACCACTGACTATTTTTAGATCTGTGATCTTGTTCGGATCAATCTTTAATACAAGACTGTCTGTGATCTCACTGATATCAGATGATAGTGCAGAGACTTCAATCGTCTTTTCCCACCTCTTTCCATCACATTCAATTGCAAGTTTTAGCGTTCCTGCATCCGTTGTTCTATAACTCCAGATGTGTTCCGATTGATCTACGCTTTCGGTTGACTGTAGAGTGTCATTAATGTAAAAATTTACTGTTGCCGGATTGGCAGAACTTAATGCTCTGTATGGAATTGCCAGTGTCGCGTACTGGTCGACCTTTTTCTCTGTCAGTTTGGCTGCAACGACTGTCCCACCACCATCTTGTGCAACCGCACACGTGAGTGTGTCAGATGTTAACGTCACGCCGTTCAGTGACATTGTTCCGTACACGCTTACCTCATGTGCTCCAGCTGTAAGTGTTGTGCTAAACACAATCCTTCGCCCTGTCGTTGTTACCTCCTGCATGCTTTGTTGGATGCCGTCTACCGTCAAATAAATTCTTTTTACTCCTGATCCTGTTGGCGTTACGTAAATTGTCAACACTCCACTGTTCTTCTCGGTGTTTCCAAGATTCCAGTCTAACGTAAATGATTCCATTGTGATCGTTAACGTTCTTGTCGCTGTTGCTCCATATGTATCGGTCATTGTAAGCTTGACCGTATTGGCGCCGCTTGAAAGATGCTCAAAAATGTCCAATGTGATATTGTCGCCCTGTTCAATTGTTTTGTTTTCTTTCAGGATTCCTCCGACATAGATTGATAAGTTTCCAGCTCCTGTTGATGTCTGTGTCGTTGCGTCCAATGATGAGAATTTAAACTTGATTGGTGCTGTTCCATTTGTCTGTAAAACTGAAAATGCCGCCGGCGAGTACATTGCAAATACGAGTTTTGATCCGGAACTAGATCCCCCACCTGTCCCTATAAAGATTGGATCAAATCCTTCAATGTCTGTCCCGTCCTGTGTCAGGTGTAGATATCCATCTTCGCTCATATACCCAGAATTAAAAGCAAGCCCACCACTTCCTGATCCAGTTCCTACTGTGATACCGTCGCTTATGATCTCGCCATTGTTTGTAAGGTATAACTTCCCATCTTCCATCCGGAAACCATTCGCATAATTGTTCGAGCTTTTTGTCAGTAGCTCTATGTTGTTCGTAAGTAGCCGAATTGCATCTTGTAAAGCATCTGTATCTTTTTCATTATCGATAATTCTTGACTTGAATTCTTCATTGATCTTATCAAATGATACTGCCCCGTCTGCGATTTTTTTCGTTTTAATAGCTCCGTCTGCGATTTTTTCTGTTGTCACACTCTCGTTTGCCATCTTCTCGGATGTGATCGATCCGTCTTTAATTTTTCTTTCTGTTACAGAATTATCACTGATCTTATCTTCTGTTACTGCCTGATTTCCAATTTTTTCAGATGTCACAGATGAGTCTTGCAGCTTTTTTGACGATACTGAGCTATCTTTTAATTCATCCGTAGAAACTGATTGATACTGAAGTTTCTTCCCTGTTACTGTTCTGTCACTGATCTTATCTTCTGTTATTGCTCCATCTGCAATTTTTTCACCTGAAATGCTTCCATCTGCAATCTGTGCAGCCTGGAACTCTCCCTGTGCTTTCCATGCTCCATTCGTATAAACGTACCAGTTTCCGTAGACGTAACCTGCTTCTGATCCGTAATAGACGTAGATCTTTGATGTGTCTGTCATTTCCGCTGCTGTTTTTGCAGATAGTGGTGCTCCATACTGGTTTTTGTCTGCTTTAGTCTGCTTTAGGTTTTCAATATCCTTCTGTATATCATCCAGTACGCCCAGTTCGTTTTCACTGACTGTCGCAGATTTTAATAAAGATTTTTTTACATCTAAATTAAATACAAAGCTTTGCACGATCTCTTCATCTTTCGATAATTCAATCTGGCATTCTGTGATTCCTGTTTCTGCAAGTGCCTGTTCTGTCAGCTTTATAATTACTGCATTTTCCGAAATTTCGCAATTATTGTAAATTATTTTTTTTGACTGTTTTACTGCAATAAATCTTGCTGTTATCCCTGTAAGGTTTAGCCCTATAATATTACATTTCAAAACGCGGCCGGTATCTCCTTGTGTAACCTCTGCTGTTTGTCTTATGCCCTCGCTCGTTAAATCAAGTGTTATTGTTTTATCTACCATTGCCATTCTCCTATCCTACAATACCTGTCAAGATCACACAGTACATTTAATGCTTTTCCTGTCAATCTTTTCCCTAAGTCCTTCTTCTGTAAAATCTAACTGTATTTTTTCATTTATCATAGCCATAGCTACCCTCCCTATTTAGGCTTGGACACAGATGTAATAATGCCATCCTTTACTGTAATTGATCCCTCTGTCCAGCTTAGTCCACTCGATGTTTTTTCAATATCTTTCACAATCGGTATATCTCCTGACCATCCTGTTGCCCCATTACTTACTGCAAAGTTAGTGAGCTTATATCCATTCAGATTAAGATTTCCTTCCAAATTAAGATCACATAACACATTCAATGCTTTCCCTATTAAATTTGTGTATTTTCCTTTTGTGTACACCATGATTGGTTTATATCCATCTCCATTTCGTACACCCCAAAACATGTAATCACCGTCTTCAAGCTCAAATACCAATCCTGTAACGTTATCATTATTTCTTAAATTATTTGAACCAATTCTTCCGGTGTTTTGATTATTATTTTTTATTTTCATTGTCGCATCCGAAATTTCAACAGAATCATTTCCTGATAGATTTTTTATTGTCGCATTGCCTGCAACAAATTCTCCAGTGTTTAAATTCCAGTAGTTTCTCCCAGTCTGATCTGCTAACAGTCCGGCTACGATCGTGTCTGCGATCATTCCTGCTGCTGTGATCGCTGTCGTCCATTCCCAGTCCTTTCCATCTGTTGTTCGTCTTTTACTTATCATCAGTCCTTGTGTGCCAATTGCAAGCGCTCCGTATGTTTCGCTGCTTTCGTCCAGGTTTTCAAACAGAACTGCCATGACATCTTGTTTTTTCGCAACATTGTACTGTGCTCTTAGGCTTGTCATTGCTCCATTAATAAAACCTTTTATTTTTTCCGCAACAAGTGATCCATCTGGTCGAATTGCTTCATCGATCTTGTTAATGCTTGCTGCGACGTCATCAAAGTAATTTGTTTGTTTTTCAAAATCTCCTAGGATTACAGATGTTACTTTTTTCTTTATGCAGTCGTACTCCATTTCTATAACTCTTGCATCTGTATTAATATCCAGTTTGCAATGCCTACAGTGGATTGTGTCTCCGAGCGATACTTCTTCGAGCACTGCGTAATCTTTGTACAGATCTGTATTTTGCAAAAGAATCATGTCGGCGTCAATTGTAACTGTTGGCTCGTCGAGTCCCAGGTCAAACTGATCGTTGCATTCTTTTGTTAATGCAGCGTCAAGTTCTTCCTGTGTCTCGCACACTGTCCATCCTTCTTTGATCGCTTCGTCCCTTGCTTCCTGTTCTTCTTCTTCTCCTTTTGCTTTAAGATCGTCAATCTCCTTTTTGATCTCGTTTCTTTCTGTCAAGATCTCGTCTAACTGTTTTTCATAATCTTTCGCTTTGATCTTCTTTTTCTTGTATTTTCGCTCAAGCTGTCGCTGTTTTTCTCCGTTTGCTACAAGCTTAACTTGCAGCTGTCCTAATTCTTTTAAGTTCTCTTCCTGTTTTGATGTGTCTTTCATTCGTACGTTTGAAAACGTAATTGTTGCTGCTTTTACCGTTGGGTAGTTATTAATTAATGCAGAATCAACGTATCCATTGTTCGACATCATTACGCCATCGTATCCTTTTGGATAGATTCTTGTTACAACGTTCCTTGTGTCAATTTCTTCCGTAAGTCCATCAGCTTTGATGTTTTTCCCATACCTCAATTCTACGCCATAATCGCCACCAATTCTTTTATTAATAATCACCATATGATTGTCAAATAAGATCTCGCCGCCCCATCGATTAATAAATGAGTTTTCATTATCTCCATTTATAGCTTCAATCAGATTCATGTATTCGTAATAAGCAACAGACGTCCAGGGAATGTCAGAACTCGCAGAGTACTTATTGTTTACTGCCGTCATGATGTCCAAAGCCTCTTGACCGTTTTTCATTGTTGGCCTGACATCTACCAAGAAGCAATCATCTTTGGCATCCATAAAAATCGGCTCAAGCGATGCCGTTATCTGCGAGTCTGATTTTTCTTTTTTCCGGATCCTGAACAACTGATCTCCGTTAAAGCTTGGCATTTTTACAACAGCCTCATCTTCTATGTATTTCCAACGGCCACCAGCATCGATCGGATGTGTCAGTTCTGCTGTCCACGTTCCATTCAAAACAGTGTGTACAATTGCTTTAGACGGCATCAATGTCATGTCTCCATTTTTGTCAAAGCTCGTATTGTCCGGCTTATAAATTTGTATCATAAGCACCTCCAGTTTGGTATAACCTTCAAGCCAAATCCTTCTGTTATCTCTATTGTGTTATCTCCTTCTTTCAAGTACAGTTCCTGATAATCTCCTGTGACGGATGTATTCATCATTCTTCCGTCTTGTCTATACGCAAGCATCAGATCGGTGTCAATTGTTACGTTCTGGCCAATCTCAGCTACAAATTCATTTCCATTCACTGTTAATGTACATCTGCCGTTGCCCGTGATCAGATACGTTGGATGCGAAACTGAATAAGGATTGTAGAGCACTTCTTGTTTTTCGTACTCATAGGTTCCAGAAGTAAGATGTTGATGTCCTTCACAGATAAATTCAACTTCAAACTCTCCTACCTGTTTTACTTCTCGCTCCGAGCTGCCTATTGTTGTATGTTTTACTTTGTAGTAATAACCTGGCATATCTTCAAGGATTAACTTGTTATCTGTTTTATCGAGCAGCCATCTCCTCGCCTTGCGAAAAAGGTCTTGCCATTTTGACGGATCAGCTGCAAATACGAATGTGATCTTGATCGTAATGTCGTTAACAAATTCTTCTTCCGAGTACAGTGCCCCGTCTCTTCCTGGTATGTCTATCGTCTCATAACGATACTCTGGCGCCGGGATCGCTGGCCTTTCTTTTACCAGCACCCCGGCTTCTGTGTTTGTTTTTTTGTTTCTCTTTATCAAATACATGATGTTTTAGCTCCTATCTTTGTCAGAGTCTGACAAAATCAACGCCCTCTGAATCGTTTGCTTGTGATCCTGTTGTTATTAATTCCTTTTTCTGCCGTTTTGACGATGTATGCGTCAAATTCATGATTGCCAACTTGTACAGTTACTGCATTGTTCAGATTCACACTCGCTCCTGCTGGCTGTAATCCGTTCAGGTTTGTTGTGATACCTGTGTTCATTTGATCCGCAACGCTTTGCATTGCATCTTTTACCTTGTACACGTTCTTGTCAATTCCTTTTGCAAGTCCGTCCATAAAGTCCGGCATCCATGTCTCATAATCCCTTAATGGTCCTTCGTCTGGCCGTGAGAAATGTAGGAAACTTCTGATCTTTCCGGCTAATCCTTTGACTCCTTCTACAATCTTATTGATCCCTGAAAAGATTCCGTTTTTTAATCCATTGATGAAATCAGATCCCCAATGATAAGCAGATCTTGCAAGGCCAAGTATAAATCCTTTAATTGTATTAAACGGACCTTTCACGATTCCGGCCAAGGTTGATACAACTGTTTTGATTCCTGATTTCATTTTTGTAAATGCTCCAACTGCTACGCTTTTAATCGTGCTTGTTACAGTCGTGATCACACTCCTTATTCCATTAAATACTGTGGTGATCACTGTTTTAATTGCATTGACTACTGTTGTGATCGCTGTCTTGATTCCATTCCATACCGTGGATACAAACGTTTTCACTGCACCGAACACCGTCATAATTACACTGCCTATTGCATTTACTGCACTTGATACAGCGCTTTTTACAGCATTCCATATATTACCAAGAAATGCCGTAATCGTACTCCAGTTTCGTATAATTGCTATTACTGCTGTAATTGCTGCAATTACTCCAGCTACGATCGGCAAGAACGGTACAAGCGCCGTGGCCGAAAACGTTGTAAAGATCGTCATGATCGCAGCTATCGCTGGCGCTAATGTCGTAAACAGTGCAATCAATCCTGTAATTGCTATAATGACCGTTTGTATCGGTCCCGGTAATGATCCGAATGCCTGTGCTATTGTTGATATAACATTAACAATAGGTTGTAGAGCTGTAACAATCTGTGTTCCAATCGGAATCAGGCTGTCCTGTAGCTTCCTGAGTGCTCCTTCCCATTTTTCTCCTGGTGTTTGCTTACTCATCTCCTTCGCTTTGCCCGTTACGTTGTCAAAGTCATTTCCAACTCCAAACAGCGCAACTGATGCGTCGATACCTAAGTCTTCAAACTGTGTGGATAGTGTAGATAAGGCTTCTTGTTGTTCTTTTGGTGACATCTTTTTCAGGTCGTTCCCGACGCTTGCAGCAACGTCCTTGACGGTTGCTTTCCCTTTTTCCCATTCTCCGAATACTTTCTTTGTATTGGACGAAAAGTTATTGATATTTCCTTTAAATGTTCCATCACCTAAACGAATCTGAAACTCTTTCAAGGCATCTGCTGCCTTATCAGTGTTCATCGCTCCGTTTTCCATTCCGTTTTTCAGTAGTTGGAACATTTCTTTTCCTGAGTAGCCAGCTGTTTTGAATAACGGCGAATACTCGTTGATTGTGTCCATAAAATCATCGGATGAGTTTAATCCGTTTTTATACCCGGCCGCCAGCAAATCCATTGCTTCTTTGCTCGACAAGCCAAAATTTTTCATCAGTTTTCCAACAGCGACTGTGTTTTCTTTTACGTCTGTTCCGGTTCTTTCGGAGATTATCGCAAGTTGTCCAGCAACCTTCGAAAGATCTGTATCGTTCAGATCTGACATATTTTGTTTTACTGCGATGATAGCATCTGCTGCTTCGTTTGCATCTTCTACAACACCCTGTTCAAATACTTCTTGAGCAGCTTTCCCATACTCCTGTGTCTTTTGCTTCGACACATCAAGATTCGCCGCTATCTTTTGCTGGGCACTCTGCATATCATTTGCAGATTCTACCGCACTTGATCCAACCTCTTTGATTTTCTCTCCAACTGCGCTCAGGTTTTCCGCAGCCATCATGATCGTTTGAGCGTTTATGCTTTTTCCAATTCCTCCGAGTTTTTCTGATGCCGTTTCGGATTTTTCGCCTAGCTGCTCCAGTTTTTGTTGTGTCGCAACAATCTCTCTTTGCAGCGCATTGTACTGTTCCGGATTGATTGGCGTTCCAAATTCTTCTGTTACCTGCTTGGCTTCGGTTTTTAATCCTGATAATTTTGTTTTTGTTTCTGTTATCTCGTTTTGCAGCGCATTATACGCATCTGTATTTATCTCTCCTGCGTCTTTCATGCTCTGCTGTTCGTTTTGTAATTCCTTTAATTTTGCCTTTGTTTCTGATATTTCTTTCTGGATCGGGTCATACTTCGCCTTCCATGCATCGTAATTATCCGCAGATTTTGACACCTCTTCGTTTGCTTTTTTCAGCATCTCAAGTTTGTTTTTTGTTTCTTCTGCCGCTTGTGCCAGAAGTGTCTGCTGCTGCCTTAATAATTCTGTATTTCCTGGATCAAGTTTTAACAGACGGTCAACATCTTTCAATTGCGCTTCGAGGCTGCTAATATTCCCATTGATTCCAGAAAGTGCTTTATCGAGTCCTGTCGCATCACCGTTTAATTCAATCGTGATTCCTTTTATATTTCTTCCTCTTGCCATCTGTTGTCCTCAAAATCGCATCAAAAAAAGACACCTTCCGATGTCTTTTTTCTTTGCTTTTATTTAATATTCGAAACGATGTGTATGATTTTATCCGCAAAGTAGTCGCTTAGAATCTGTTAAAGTCTTCCTGTCCTGCTTTGTCTGGATAATCATAATCATCATTTTTATTTTCAATCGCCATATCCATGATCATTCCTATTGTGAGTTCTTCCAAATCGTTCATGGATAGTCCGATTTGGACACATCTTAAAAGAAACAACGCTGTTGTTACTTCCCGATCAATGTCGCGCTCTTTTTTTTTGCATGTTCCAACTGCTTGTTGTTCAGATTCCACAATTCAAAGATTTCTGGAAGAATTTGATAAATCGAAAACGTTTCAAAGCGATCTAACCACTTTCCAATATCGTTCGGTACACGGCTTGGATCTGCATGCTTTGCCATAATGTATGCAATATTTTCAAACATTTCCAAATTTTCAACCGGGAGCTCGTCCCCTTGTTTTTTCTTTCGATCCATTGCCTTTTTCAGCGCCATCATGTCTTTGAATATATCTTTCCCGAATATATTCCGATACATCCGTGGAATCGCAGCACTGGACTTTAATCTGACGTTTTTCCCGTCAATCTTTACTGTCTTTTCCATCTGATCACTCCTTTACGCTGCAACTTCTGGTGCTTCATACACGTTGTTAAAACCGTATCTTCTGTTCCATTTAATTTACGGTCAGTATCAGTTGTTTCCGTCTCGTCTGTTTCGTCTGTTGTTTTTGCTTTAACTCTTCCGTCTGCCAACGGAGAAACTGTTAATGATAATGTCTCTGTTTTTGGTTCGATCGTGTCTTCTTTTGTTTCACTTTCGATTGTTGGGCGTGTTGCCTTGCAGTTGTACAGAACATGACGAATTCCATTGACATCTCCGTCAAACTGGAACAATAGAGCAAACGATTTAACTGTTGCATCTGCATTCTCTGTCAATACATTTTTTGTATCTTTTGTATCTCCTAAGATTCCTGTCCTAAAATCATCTGGAATCAACGCCATTTCTAAATCTCCAGAATATCCGTTATTGGTGACAGATACATAATAAGCTACTCCGTCTGCGTAAAATGTACTTGTGTCTCCTTCTGCATCTAATGATAATGATACGGCCCCAGGAACTGCGACTGGTGTTCCCCATGTTATTTTCCCCTCAGTTTCCGTAATCTCAGCGTAATGCACATTTTTCAAATTGAACTTAATCTTGTTTTTACCTTTTTTCATTTTTTACACCTCCATCTGGTAAAGGACCTCATACATCTGTTCACTATCGATGTACGTTTCTTCCTTTTCCCAGGATACGTTATAGTTTTTAAATATCTCTTCGATTCTTTCTTCTAGCTTATGATCTTTTTCGTCTGTATATAGTTCAATGCTCACAGCGTCGATTACTGCATACACGACACCGTCGGCATAGAAATTTGCGCTTTCTTCATTTATCCATACAATAAACGGCGGATCAACTGCGTTTTCTTCCGTGAAATGATGGTACTGGAACGGAAGCCCTGTTTCTGCAAGCATTTCTTCCAGTCTTTCTTTGCTCATCATCCTTTTACCACCTCTTCCTCCAGCTTCTTGATTGCCTTTTGTTCTACTTTTTTGATGTGTGGAATCGCAGATACACGACCGCCACCACGTTTTGCGTGACCTTTTTCAAGTAGATGAGTCAGACGGTATTCTCCGTTTCCTGCATAGATCGTGGAAGAATCTCCTGTTGTCTTCTTTTCTGTTTTGCTTCTCCAGCTTCCTGCATAATCTCCTGTTTTTTTCGGTGATGTTGTTTTTAATTCTTTCACTGCTTCTTTTGTTGCCTGCTTTACTGCTTCATTCAGTACTTTCTTTTCAACTTTTGCGTATTTTTGCAGCTCTTTTCTGATTGCTTTTCCTAAATCTTTTGCTTCCACTATCTCACATCCTTATACGCAATTGGTGATTTTGACAATGATAAAAGCAGATACGGCGGCATCTGATCGAATTTATCCTGTATCTGCTCTATCTTGTATTGTTTCCCGTTGATCAGGATCAGATCCATCCTTGATATATCTGAAATCTTTGGAATTGCTACCGTTTTCTCTATGTCGTTTCCTGCCACTTTTGCATCCCAGAAACGTTTGATGCCGACTGTCATGTCTCCATAGCGGACTCTGTCCATTTTTGTCTTCACAATCTTTCGTTCTGACATCTCACAGATCTGTAAGATGCCGTCATTGAATGTAATAAAATTATGATTCTTTATTCTTGGCATCTGCCCACCTTCCGATCTGTAACGAAATGATCTCACTTTTGTAATTGTTCCAAAAATCATCTAATGCACCGCTTCTTGCATACATGCAATAATCTAACAATAGTTGTTTTTCTACTGTTTCGTTTTCAAAATCGCATGTACCAATTTTTCCTTCAAGCGCTGCTTTCCCTCTGGTAATAATGCCAGTGAGCTTTTGTGTCTCACTGGCATCCATATCCCATGTTATATCTAAGTAGTTTTTTACGTCTTCAATTAACTGTTCCATAGGCTTTTACCTATTCTTTTGTGACTGTGATCGTATATGTTTTTGTTTCCGCTCCGTCAGTTACGATAATTTTTACAGTATTTTCCCCAGCATCCCATGTCAGTTTTGTTCCGTTTGGATACTTCTTAGTCTTAAATTCGATCTCAACCTCTGCTGTTGCATCCGCTGGCAGTGCTGTGATCGTGTTGCCTGCATCTGTTGTTGTTACAGTGTATGCTGTAGTTCCTGCTGCAAATGTTTCGTTAAATTTCTTGTTAGAGAATTTCAGATCTGCAAGTGTCGCATCATCTACATCTGCTGTATTCGTTACTGTTTCGATCTTGTAATAAGCTGGCTGTAAGTTCCTAATATCAAATACGATAAATGCATTATTATCAACTGGGAATCCATGAGCGTACATCTTGATCAGATATACCCTTTCATCTTCCAGGAAGTGATATTCGTCAGAATACAGGATTTTTCCATTGTTGCCCATTCCCGCACCCATAAAGTAAAGGTTTGCAATTCCAAAAACTGCTTTTCCTTTTGGCACTGCTGCACTCTGCATAATATTGATATCAAACGGAAGTGCTGACACATATCCACCACCCGGTGCTGGGTACTGGATTGCTGGTAGAATCTTGCTGTAGTAATCGCTTGGATTTACAAGAAGGATCAAGTCTGTTACTGTTCTAGGCTGTCCTTTTTCATTCAGTGCCAGAATTGCAGCCTGTTTGTTTAACTGAATATTATCAAATTTTGTGATCTTTACAACGGATTTATCTGGATACACACCAGCAGTTACTGTAACATTATCGCCTACCTGTTTTGTCATTCCGATCGGTTCATCTTTTCCAGTTCCGTTGACAATTCCGTCTTCTAATCCATTTGCAAGTGCTTCATACAGAATTGTTCTGATGTAATTATCTAACCATTCTGGTCCAAGATCTAACATAGCTTTTGAAATTGGAATAAATGCTGATAATTTGTCCTGTGTTACATCAACTTCTTTAAATCCTGATTCTAACTCTTGAATGATTTTGTCTGTCAGTTTACCCCATGCAGCTTTCTGAAATCCGTTGGTATTCATCATCATTCTTGTAAGTCCTGTTACACTTGTGAACTGGATCTTACTTAATAATGGGTGATTTGTTTCCAGATCATTAAATACGGAATTAATGATTGTTTCTGGCATGACAACGTCAAGATTTCCAAGTGCCTGTTTTGGATTATCGGATTTCATCGCATCCATAACTGCTTGATAGTATTCTGTTTCTACACTTGTCAGCTGTCTGACTCCTCTTGTTGCAAGTACTGTAACGTCATTGCTCTGTCTGAACTC
>ENA-OPSH01000854-OPSH01000854.1-human-gut-metagenome-genome-assembly--contig:-NODE-854-length-15378-cov-3.112380_pt1 | contig 15378 bp, 7 predicted proteins | sample MGYA00241802_ERZ501895 | MGnify/ENA primary metagenome ERZ501895 (study PRJEB25962, sample SAMEA2042304) | human gut metagenome | biome: human gut; feature: human-associated habitat; material: faeces...
CAGGACTGACGTTGCAACGGAGCCTCTACGACGAGGCCATCGCCTGGAACGAGGACGTCCCCGAACAGCTGTACCGCCGCATGATGCGCACGCCCGACACCTACGGCTACTTCACTGCCACGCTGACGCCGCTCAGTCGCCTCTCGGTCTCGCTGACGGGCAACTACACGGGCAGCATGCTCGTGGGGCACAATGCAGGCTCGGGCACGGAGACACCCGTGGCGGTCGACACACGCAGCTTCTTCACCCTGGGCACGAAGGTGAGCTATGACTTCCCCGTCGGCTCGCACCTCACCCTCCAGGTGAATGCCGGTGTGCAGAACCTCACCGATGCTTTCCAGAAAGACCTCGACACGGGCTGGAACCGCGACTCTGCCTACATCTACGGTCCGTCAACGCCCCGCAGCTTCTTTGTCGGTGCAAAGATTGTCTACTGACGGACGCCTTCTCCCGGCAACGGAAAACAATGAAAAAAAGCGACTCTTTCCATCGGCGTGATGGAGGAGTCGCTTTTTCCGCTTGTATTAATGATTAGATTGTGTATGTGTTGCCCAAGGGGCACGGCAAAGATACGCCGTTTTCTGAAAAGAACAAACAATCGTGTCCGAATAATTCATTGCGTAGGGAGCATGGGACTATTCCAGTATCGCCACTGTAATGTCGTCGAGGAAGATGCGGTTCTTGCCTTGTCCCACCCCGTGCAGGTCGAACGAAACGCCCGCCATAAAGCGTATTTGGGTCTCGTCCGTGACTCCTTCGATGGTGAAGGAGCGCTCGGCAATGTCGGGGCTCCAGACGTCGTACCCCTCACCATACTCATTCTTGCTCGAGTTGGGATAGTTGTCGATGATGAACGGGTTGTCTGCCTTCACCGTACCCGGACCGATGACCGAGACGTAGAGTTCGTTGTCATCGCGCGTCCCGCCTTTCGAGACATATCCGCACGCCTTGAAGGTCACCTTCACGTTGACCGTACCGTCGACCTTCAGTTTCGGCGAGACGAGGTCACCTGCATAATTCGTCTTGCCCAGCTTGACGAAGCCCAGGCAACCATAGACCAGCGGCTCGTCCTTGCTGGCAGAGTTGGGTGTGGAGGTCCATCCGTGCGCCAGCTCATCGGCAGTCCAGGAGTCGATACGTACCTGCCCGTCGGTGTCATAGGTGATTGCCGTGCCGTAGTTCAGCCAGCTGAAGTCCTCCTGCAGAAGGATGCTGCCCGAAGCCTGCACTACGCTGATGTCGACATTCGCCGACGGTTCGGCGTCGGACGTACAATGGAGGATGCCCGTACGCTCCAGCCCGTTGTTCTGCGCCAGCGTCAGGCAGATGAGCCCCTGCGCCGATATGGAGTCAAAGCACAGCCAGTCCTGTGCTGCTGCATCGACGCTGCAGGTCCACTCCACATTCGCCTGTGAAGTGACGGTGACCGGTCCGCCTGCTGACGGGACACGCACCGTACCGCTGCCATCGCCGACGGTGATGGTGGGCACACTTGCCGCCTGGTTGACGCAGAGCAGGATGGGATACTCCTGTTCGCCCACCACGAGGGCGAACTCTGCCTGCCGTGCCTGGAAGCCGGAGTTGGCACTCACGATGAGGTTGAAGTGTCCGTCCTTGTCGCCCTCGTCAGGGAAGGCACGTACCCAGTCGGTACCTTCGGTGCGGCACACCACCTGCCAGGGACAGTTGGAACGTACGGTTACAGTATATTCGGTCTTCGACGCACCCGCCTCAAACGTGGTCTGTTCGTTCTCCAGGTGCAGGTAGGGGTTGTCGGGATAAGTCTCTTCGTCGTCGCACGCCGCAAATGAGCAGGCGGCAGCCACGTACAAGAGTCCTCCCAGGAAATAGTGTATCAGTGGTTTCATGACTTTCTCTGTGTTTTATCGGTTTATGCTATGTCTCATGCCGCTCAACGTCCGATGGCCTGCTTGCTCCACCACACGGGCGTCTTCATGTTGTTCTCGCCTCCCATGCGCTGCAGCGCCTCCTCCACATGGGCTGCATTGGTCGCCACGCTGGTAGCAGGATAGGCAAAGCGGGTAGGGAGGATATGGTCGTTGAAGGTTCCTTCACCGATGGTCAGCACTGGATAGCCCGTACGACGATACTCGTGATAGGCTTCCATGCCGGTCCAGAAGAGCGCGAGGTACTTCTGCTCGCCGATGAGCTGTTCCTTGTTGGTGTGTCCGTCCCAGGAGGCAAGGTCGGATGCCAGGAAGGTTGCCACATCGTCCGCCGTGATGGTGACAGGCGTCAGCGAATAGGCTCCCAGCTCGTTCCACTTCTCCATCGAGGCGGTCACCGCCGCTTCGTAGTAGGTGCGTGCAGCCTGCTCGCCTCCGTCAATCCATCCCTTCAGGGCCGCCTCGGCAAGGATGAACTCCAGCTCGTCATAAGACAGGAAGACCGAAGGACAGAGTGCCCGGCAGAACACCTCGTAGTTCAGGCGCGAGGCTCCGCTGTCGGCATCGCTCTGCTGGGCATTGGTACAGCCCGAGATGGTCCCCTTCCACGTGTCGCGGCTCGGATGCTTCTTGCCCCAGATGGGCAGGCGCGGGTCCTGATAGAGCTGGATGCCGTTCTCGCTGATGACGGTCATCTTGATGAACTGCTCGGTGAGCTTGCGTCCGCTGGCAGTAAACTCGTTCTCGGTCTCGTCCGTGAAGTAGTTCACATAGGGCTTGATGCCCGTATAGTCCACCCGGGCATTGTCGGCATTGGAAGCGAAGAGCGGGTATTTGCCCGGGTCGGCAAGGAGGGCACGCATCCGCTGTCCCACGTTCATCTCGCTACGTCCGCCGACCCGGCAGAGCAGGCGCATGTAGAGGGTGTTGTTGAACTTGCGCCAGGCTGCCATATCGCCGCCGTAGAGCCCGTCCAGGTTGCCGTCGAGCATCGTGGGCTGTGTAGCATAGAGTTCGTTCGCGGCTTCGAGGTCGGCGAACATCTGCTCGTAGACCTCCTGCTGTGAGTCGTATTTCGGTGTTTTCGTGCCTCCCTCCTCACGTCCCTGGAAGGCCTCGGAGTAAGGGATATCGCCAAACATGTCGGTCAGGTTCGACATGAAGAGTACCTTCAGCGTGAGCGCCATCGCCTGGATAGCCACGTCGCCGTCCTCCGCAGCAAGCGAAGCCATGTGGAGCGTGTTGTTGGCATAGCTGCTGTAGAAGTTCCAGACGCCCTTCCAATCCTGGTCGGAGATGAAGTAGCGGTGCTCCTGACGGGTCGTTCCGCCCGTGAAGGCCGTGAACTGGATCAGCTCGTCGTTCCAGTACCACGTGTAGTATTGCCATTGCCTGGATGCGCCGTAGATGATTGGTTCGAGCATGCGGCTCGCCTCGATATCGCCCACGGTCATCTTGTTGGGGTTCGTATTGATTTCTTCGAAGTTTGTCGTGCACGACGTGCCCAGAAGCAAAGCCGCCAGCAGGCAGCCGGTCACGAATGTATGGAGTAGTTTCATTGTCATCTGTGCTTTGAGGTTAGAATGCGAGTTTCACGTTGAGACCATAAGTGCGCGTCATGGGGAACGACATCGCCTCGATGCCCTTGTAGATGTCGCTGCCGTTGAGCATACCCACTTCGGGGTCATACTGCGGGAAGCTGGTCAGGCAGAAGACATTGGTGGCATACACGCCCACGTTGGCACGCTGGATGACCTTGGTCTTCTTGAGGAAGGAGGCGGGCACCTGGTAGTCGAGGCGCACCTCCTTGAGCTTGAGGAAGGAGGTACTGAAGGTATTCATCTCGGTGTTGTCGCGGTTCCAGATGTACTTGTTGTAGTAGGTCTGTATGTCCTCGGTGATGGTGTTGTTCTTCTGATAGGCCACCGAGCCGTCCTCCTGAACGATGGCGTTCACACCCGGATGCACGAGCCCGTCGGCACGTCCTTCGAGCGAGTTGGTCAGCTTGCCTTGGTAGGCCAGGGAGAAGTTCGTCACCGAGAAGGCATGTCCGCCATACTGTCCGCTGAACGTTGCGCTCAGGGTGAAGTCCTTGTAACGGAAGCGTTGCGTCATGCCGGCACGCCAGTCGGGGTTGACCTTGCCGATGCGCCGCGTGGGGTTGTCGTCAAGCATCGGGTAACCGGTCTTCTCGTCGACGAGCACCATGCCCGAACAGTCGACGCGGTTGCCGTTCTCGTCGGTATAGAACGAGCCTTCGGGAGCACGCTGGAAGCCGCGTCCGTAGATGATGTGCATCTCTTCGCCCACGTAGGAATAGACATACGTACGTCCGCCGATGGTCGTACCCATGTCGGTCTGGAGCGGTGTGGAGGGGTCCCAGTCATCTTGCAGGCTGACGAGCTTGTTGTAGTTGCGCGACCAGTTGAGGCCGAACGACCACGTGAAGTCTTTCGTCTTTACCGGGACAAAGTTGGCACTGATCTCGATGCCCTTGTTCTGTATCTCGCCGGCGTTAATCTTCATGCCCGTAGCACCCGTAATCTGGTCCAGTGCCACGGAGACGATCTGGTCGGTCGTGCTCGACTTGTAGAAGGCCACGTCGAAGGTGACGCGCTTCTTGAAGAGACTCATCTCGAGGCCGGTCTCCCAGCTCTCGACGTTCTCGGGCTTGATGAGCGGGTCGGGGATGGTGCCCGGCAGGGTATAGCCGCCCGAATAGTCGGTGGTGGAGTAGTACTGGTCGAGCGAGTAGGGACTGGTGTCATTGCCCACGTTCGCCCACGACAGACGCAGCTTCATGAAGTCCACCACAGGCAGGTGGTCGCGGAAGTTGAACACGTTGCTCAGCAGGACGCTTCCCGACACCGACGGATAGAAGTAGGAGCAGTTGCTGCGGGCCAGCGTGCTCGACCAGTCATTGCGCCCGGTGATGTCCAGGTAGTAGGTGTCATCCCAGCTGAGCGACGCCATGCCGTAGAGGCTGTTGATGGCCTTCTCGGAACGGTACGTGTAGATTTCCGGCTTCGTGTCCGAGGGGACGTTGCTCAGGTTGTACACGCCCTCCACATCGAGTTCTTCGAGGGTGATGCGGTTGTTGTAGTACTTGCTGTACATCCGGTTGCCGCCGAAAGCGACGGAGTAGCCGAAGCGCTTGTCGAAGGCGTCGCCCGTGTAGCGGAGCAGGAAGTCGATGTTCGACTCATAGCTGCGCAGGTCCTGTTCGCGATAGAAGCCGTCCTTCCACTCGGAGTATTTCGGACGGCGCTGCGTACGGAACTCATCCGAGAAGTCCACACCGCCGCGCAGGTTGAGCGTCAGACCGGGCAGCAGGTTGGCGGTGATGCCCAGGTTGCCGAAGAAGCGGTTCTTGTCCATCCCGTTGAGCGCCTCGTAGAGCGTACGGTAGGGGTTCCACGAACCGTCGCCCGAGGGATAGACCAGGCTGTTGCCGTCCGTACCCTCGGCATTCTCCCAGTTGGCGCGGGTGTAGCGGCCCTGGAAATACTCGTCGCGCCACTGCGACATGCTGTTGTTGTTGTAGCCCCACACGAGCTGGTACATGGGCGAGCTGGAGCTGTATCCGCTCACAGGGAGGTTGTCGCTCGTCTTGTGGTAGTAGTTCGCCTTGGCGTTGATGGTAAGGTACTTGTTCAACTCGGAAGTGAACGAGAGGGCGAAGCTCTGCTGTTCGTACCCCGTGTTGGGCAGGATCCAGTCGTTGCGCCGGTCGGTGATGGAGAGGCGGGCGCTCGTCCCCTTGCCGTTGCTGCCGTCGATGCTCACCGAGTTGTCGAACGTCAGGCCGGTCTCAAAGAGTCCGGTGTACCAGTCGTCCTGGTAGACCCACGGGGTCGGCGTGAAGGTGCCGGTGTCCCAGTTCTTGGAGTTATACTGATAGCGCAGCTTGTTCGCATCGAACTTCTCGCCGAAAGCGTAGCGCGAGATGTGGCGGTTGACGGCAACTCCGTCAGCAGTCATGTCAGCAGGGAGTGTCCAGAAGCAGAAGGGCTGCAGACCGAGGTCCGAACCGGAACCGTACTCCTTCTGGAACTCGGGGAAATAGCCTGCCTGCTCCCACACGACGGAGGAACTGAAGGTCACCCCGATGCCTTTGTCCGTACGTCCCTTCTTCGTGGTGATGATGATGGCGCCGTTGGCAGCGCGCGAACCGTAGAGGGCGGTTGCCGCCGGACCCTTCAGGACGCTCACCGACTCGATGTCCTCGGGATTGATGTCGCTGGCACCGTTACCGAAGTCCACGGGGGCGTCAGCCTGTGCATAGTTGCTCACCGCCTTCGTCTGTGTCGTACCCGAATTGACGGGGATGCCGTCCACCACGAAGAGGGCTTCGTTCGACCCGTAGTTGAGCGACTGGTCGCCACGCAGGGTCACGCGCAGCGAGCTTCCCGGTCCGGCTCCGGCACTAGCCATGGTCAGGCCTGCCACCTTGCCGTCGAGGGCATTGAGCCAGTTGTTCGACAGGTTGCTGGTCACCTCGTCCTCACCGAGTTTGGACACGGCGTATCCCAGTGACTTCTGTTCACGGGTGATGCCGAGTGCGGTGACTACCGTCTCGTTGAGCATCACCGACGATTCCTGCAACACCACGCGCAGGTTGCCTCGTGCGTCGGCCTTCACCTCCTGGGGGACGAATCCCATGTAGGAGACCTCCAGCACCACATCTTTCCCGTCAACACGCAGGCGGAAGTGCCCGTCGAGGTCGGACACCGTGCCCACATTGCTCCCCTTCACCTTGACTGTCGCACCGATTAGAGGAGTCACGCCGTCGGCTTCGAAGATGCTGCCCGTCAGTTCCCTTTCCTGGGCAGACAGCTGGAACGCCAGCAGGGAGGTTGCGAAGAGCAGTCCTGCCCGGCGGAAGTTGCATTTTGCTTGTTTCATAGTCTGAGTGTATGTGTTCGTTCGTTTGTACCCTTACTTCATGTCCGTGCTCAGGGCTTTCGGACGTATCATCTGCTCGGTGTAGACGCGGCCGAAGCGGTCGGTCACACGGATGTCGAGCGTGGAGGTGGCAGACGATGCCGTCACCTCGAACATGTGGCCCGTGGCGTCGGTCTCAAAGGACGACGTCGGTGTGGCACCTTTGTCCAGACGCAGCGCCTCGTAGGAGATGAGGTGCAGCGGGTCCTTGGCGGATACGCGGGTCACGGCGAGCGGAATGCCGTTCTCGCTCACCTCCACCTTCCAGGCGGGGTCGTAGCCCCAGACGTTGATGAGCACCTTGTTGTCCGTACGGGCGGTGGCGTAGCTGCCGGTATAGCGTGCCAGGTCTTCCTCCGACGCGCCGGGCGCATACTTCGCCGCGGTGATGTGGCACTCGTTGAGGTCATACGTGCGGAACTGGTAGTCGCGTCCTTCGCCCGTCCCCTTGTAGTACCACTGACTGTCGGTCCCGTTCTGGTCCCACACGGCATAGCCGGCGGGTGAACCGTCCTTGCAGATGTAGTTGTCGGCATAGCCTTCCTTGCCGGTCCACGTGCCGCAGACGGCAGCCACGTTGTGCTCCATCAGGTTGTCCTTCTCCACGGTGAAGTTGAGGTGGGTGTGACCCGTGAGCACCTCCACGCGGTCAAAGCGTGCCAGCAGGCTCTGGAGTGCACTGCCGTTGTCGAGCGAGAGCAGGTCCAGCTGACTGCCGCCCACGATGAGCGGATTGCGGTAGAGGTTGACGTGCATCGCCACGACGATGGGCGTGGACGGGTCGGTGATGTAGGAGAGGTCCTTGCGCAGCCACTCCATCTGCGGGTCGATGATGACCCCTTCGTAGTTGCGCTCCCCGACAACTCCTTCCGCACCGCCGGTATTGATGTAGCGCACGTTGTCCAGCAGGACGTAGTGCACGCGGCCGAGGTTGAACGAGTAGTAGGTGGGACAGACATCGTCCTTGAACGGCTGTTCGGCATCCCAGTCGTCTGCCTTGTAGGGGTCGTTGTCGTGGTTGCCCGGCAAATGGAAGAGCGGACAGCCGATGCGGTCTGCCTGCGTGAGGCACTGTGCCAGGGCGAAGCTGTTGGAGTACCAGTAGAGGTCCCAGCTCAGGTCGCCCAGGTCAATGGCGTAGGCGGGTGTGCCGTCGGCAGTCTCTGCGGCAATGGTCGCGTTGATGTCGGTCACGAAGTCGTCATACTGCTTGAGGTCGTCATTGCGGTTGGCAAGGTGGAAGTCCGTCACGACAAAGAGCTTGTGGTGGTCGTTGTCCACCCGACGGAGGGCAAAGTCCTGCTGTTCGGATACCCCGGCAGCTGCCGTCAGCCGCTTGAAGAACTGCGGCTCGTTGCCGTTGCGGCATTCCACCTCGTAGCCCGAGGGGAGGGAGATGAACACATAGCCGTTGCGCTTCTCCGACGGCAGGTAGTAGATGCCGTCGGCGTCGGTCGATGTCACCTCGAAGCCGTCGGACACCACCACGCCTGCCACGCCCTGCCCGTCGCACGCCACCACACCCTTCACGGTCATGCCTTCCCGGTCGGGGACAAGGATGGAAGCGGTGAGATTGATACTGAGACTGCCCAGCTCCAGCCGCTGGTCGTCACGCAGGAGGGCGAGGCGGTAGTCGCCCGAAACAAAGTCGTCGGGCAGGCTGACGGCAAAGCCGGTATCGGAAGTCTCAGCCACGCTGACGGTGAACGTACGGTCGGCGGAGGCAAGCTCCAGCCGGTCTGTGGTGAGGATGCCGTTGCCACGCAGGAAGAGGAGTTCGTCCCGTCCGACACTGACGGAAGAGGGGAGGACAATCCCTTTCACAGGGATGGAACCATTGAGGGGATTCATGGAGCCGGAGTCGTTGCCGCAGCCTGCCATGCCCGCACTCACGAGCAGCAGGCACACGCCGAGCCGCGTCCAGTCAAGAAGTCTTGTTCTCATCATACTATTCTTTAAAAGGTGTTAGAGTTTCCTGAAAGCACGCGCAAAAGTAGGGTGAGGGTATGACGGAACGATGTCCGGACGGTTACATTTCGGGGACATTTGCGTTACAAGCACGGACCGCTCAACGGGTTCCGTCCCCATCCTCCGGAAGTCGGTTTTCCGGTGCGGATGCGTCCGTCCGCCCCTCACCCTGACAAGCGACGGGTACACCGATTCCTCCGTCCATCGGAGCGACTTCTCGCATAATTCCCATATCATAAACGCACGAAAGCCCCCGATGCCTCCTCCGCGTGGGAGGGGACGGGCAGGGGCGGAACAATCACCTAATCAATTTACCACTATGGGAATTACTGTTGAAAAACGGAAGCTGGCAGGCGGACGCGTGGCGCTCTACCTGAACTTCAGCTTCGGACACAAACGCTGGCGCGAGTCGCTCCACCTGACGCTGGAGGACCCCGTCGACACCGCCACACGCAAGCTCAACCGCGAGAAGATGAAGATGGCTCTCGCCGTGCGGAGCCGCCGCGAACTGGAGCTCATCACCGAGCGCAGCGGCATCCGCACCACGAAGGGGAACGCGCACACCGACCTGCGCGACGTCTGTACCGCCTTCATCGCCCAGTACCGGCGCAAGGACATCAAGATGGTGCAGGCTGCCTTCGCACAGCTCGTCCGTTTCACCGCCAACCGTCCGCTCTACACCTGGCGCATCGACCGGACGTTCTGCCTGAAGTTCTACGACTACCTGCGCGAGCACCTCTCGGGGCACACACCGACGGGCTACTTCAACAAGTTCAAGCAGTGCCTGGACTTCGCTGTGGAGCAGCACTACATGGAGGTCAACCCCGCCGCACACGTCCGCCTCGTGCAGCAGAACGAGTTCACCAAGGCGGTGCTCACCCAGGACGAGATACGCCGCCTCGCCACCGTGCCCTGCCTGCACGCCGAAGTGAAGCGTGCCTTCCTCTTCGCCTGCATGACGGGGCTGCGCTGGTGTGACGTCGTGGCTCTGCGGACGGAGAGTGTCGACGAGGCAGGACGCATGCTCCACCTGGTGCAGCAGAAGGTGGAGGGACACTCCAGCAAGGCGGTCCTCCACCTGGCACTCAACGACTCCGCCCTGGCACTGCTCCGTGCCCGTCGTCCTGCGACAGACGGACGCCTCTTTGTCCTCCCCTCGTACTCCTACGCGGGCAGGGTGCTCAAGCGGTGGATGCGCAGTGCGGGCATCGACAAGCACATCACCTTCCACTGTGCCCGCCACTCGTTCGTGACGAACCTGCTCCTCAACGGGGCGAACATCAAGACGGCATCCGAACTGGCAGGGCACTCCACCATCCGCCACACGGAGAAGTACATCCACATCGCCGACGAGCTCAAGCGGAAGGCGGTCGACAGCCTGCCTACACTGGAGCTTGACCCGGAGTGGGAGTAACAGGTCCGGTCACCGGATGGTCACCTGCCCCGACGTTGCGGCAGTCCATCCTGCTCACCGGTAAAGGGTTCTCCGAAGGGGTGTGGTAGTGGGTACGAATACTACCTATCTGTCAAACGCCGTCAATCAAATCTTCGGATGTAACCTTAAATCACTCCTCAACTGGTACCGGGTGCAGTATGCCAAGCGGATGTTGACGTGTTACACGTACAAGCTCAAGGACATCCCCTTCATCTGCGGATTTTCGTCAAAGAGCACCTTCTACGTCGCCTTCCGCAAATATGAGGGTATCACGCCTTACCAGTATGTCCTGGAGCGTCGCCCCGACAGATTGGAGGAGTTGGAAGAAGTGTCCGAAGAACGGACCTCGAAGAGCACAGCACAGCCGGGACTCCCATCCTCACAGTACGCTCACACCTGACTCCGACAATCCGGGCAACCGGCAATTCCCTCAGCCGGTAGCAACCACGAATAAGTAAGAATGAGAACTAAATTAATTGTTAAATCTTTAAATTTAAAGTTTTAGTTATTATGAACAAAAAGTTTATGAATGCACTCCTGTTCAGCGCAGCCTTGCTCTCAGCAGGGGTGGTTACGTCATGTAAAGACTACGATGACGACATTGATGAGCTTCGCGAGCTGATCAACCAAAACGCGACTCTCGGTGAGACTTTACAGACGCAACTGAACACATTGCAGTCAGCCGCACAAGCTGCTCAGACCGCCGCAGACAATGCTGCTGCCGAGGCTAAAGCTGCCGCTGCTGCTGCAGACGAAGCTAAGGCACAGGCTGCTGCTGCACAATCGGCTGCAGAACAGGCTAAGGCTGATGCCATCGCTGCTGCCGCTGCTGACTTGGAAGCTTACAAGGCAGAAGTGACAGAGCTTCTTGGTGCAAAGGCTGATGCTACGGCATTGGCTGATTTGGATTCCAAACTGGAGCAGAAATTGGCTGATATCGCTGGACAGATCGAAGGTATCGAAAGCGGATTGGCTGATGAAATCACCAACAACCTGGATGTACGCATCACCAGCAACACCAACGAAATCAACAACATCAAGGACCTCTTGGCTACCTTGACTGCCGGTGCTACTGACTTGGAGGTACAAAAAGCAACGTTGGAGAAATATGCAGCACTGTTGTCTGAGAATGGTTTGCAGGCTGACATCACTGAAGTTAGCGGCCGTATCGATAACGCTGTGGCTGAAATCAACACGTTGAAGAGCAAAGTTGAGGCTAACACAACTGACCTGAATGCTGCCAAAGCTGACATCAACACGTTGAAGACCGATGTTGCCGGCATCCGCTCAGACATCACTGAAATCAACGGTGACTTGGCTCAACTCCACATCCTGGTTGCTGCCCGTCTGAACAGCATCACGTTTGCTCCCAATGCATTCGTTGACGGTGTAGAGGCTATCGTATTCAACTCACTTGAATATGGTGATATGAGCAAGTTCGATGAGAAATATGACCTTCTCGACGAATACAAGGATGTTGAAACCATCACGTATGAAAATCCGGATGGTACAACGACAGAAGTGAAAGTTGACATGAGCGGTAACTACGGTATGCACGCAGACTTCATGCCGGCTCAATATTCTACCGCTGCCCTCGCTACTGCAAGCTATCACTTCAATCCTTCCAGCTTCAACCTCGACAACGCTGACTATCAATATATCGACCGTCAGGTAGAAGTGATCACTACCCGCTCGAACGTAGCCGCTACGAACTTGCTTCAGATTGAAGGCACTCCCGTGGCTAACGTAGAAAAGGGTACGGTTGACTTCCAGCTCCGTCGTCTTGACACTCCGAACACCAGCGATGGCAATGCGCTCGACAAGGTGAATACGGTTGCCCTGCAAGCTACTTTGAAGGGTGATGCTGTTGACGAAGGCGAAAGCAACGTAGTCATCACTTCTCCGTATGTTCGTGTATATGACGATGTAGTTGACCAGAGAGAACTCTTCATCGCTGACAAGGAGTCTCTGGAAACTGTAGGTGACAAGGCTCACTTCGCTTCTGTTGTAACTATGGCTCAGGCTGAACCGGTTCGTTACGAAATGATTTATGACAAGGAATTCAACTTGAAAGAGCTGATTGCTACTTGTCTGAACAAGGAAGACGACGCTGCTGACCTCCACAACGCATTGGACATCGAGGCTTACAAGTTGAGCTATCGTTTCGCTGTTGCTGAAACTGAATACAAGGTAACTACCGGTTCTACGACTACCAACCAGCAGACTGTCGTTCAATGTAAGGATGCTGAAAACGGTATCTTCGTTATCACTGACGGCTTCGGTCGTGAAAGCATCGGCCGTACCCCGATTCTCCGCGTAGAATTGGTTGACGAGGCTGGTCGCGTTGTTCGTCGTGGTTTCGTTAAGGTAAAGGTTGTTGCTGAAAAGGCTGCTGACTACGTTGCCGGTATTGTTAAAGACCTGACTTACGATTGCGCAGATACTCAGACCAAATTCGAACTTGACGAAGAGTGGATGCGTCAGAACGTATATCGTCAGATCGAGTCTTCTAGAGGCGATGTTTCCTTGAGCCACGAAGAGTTCTGGAACATGTACGAATACGATCATGTAGACGTAACGAAGGATGGCGAGCCGTTCAGCGGTACAGCTCCCGAAGTAGTTGACGGTTCTGCAAGTGCAGGTGTTGCTACGAAGAAGGTTGTTTGGAACATCATCCACCGTAACCTCCGTGAAATCAGCGAAGAAGGTTCTGTATTCATCGGTTCTGTAACCTTGAAGAACAAGCTTGATGCTTCTGAATTCCCCGCATACATCACATTGAACATTACTGTAAATGTGACTCTGCCGGCATTGAATCCTGAATTCACCATCAATAAGGTTTACTGGAACGAGACTCAGACTGCATTCGTATCGAATGTAAATCGTCCTGCCAGCGAAACCGACTATGCTAGCAACTGTCAGTTCCAGACCAAACTTTCTGATGCATTTGCAACTGTGAAGTTCGACGAGAAACTGCCTGAGTGCCACGCTGAATACTTCCGCTTGGCTGGTATCTACAACGGTGAGAAGAAGATGACCACCGGTGGTGTTGAAATCGAAGGCAACACGGCTGCTGACCAAATCATCACGCTTAAGAAGGACAACGAAGCCATCAAGGCAGCCCTCAACAGCGAAGATGGTTTGAATGCAATTGTTGAATACGTAGTAGAATTCGAAAGCGGCGACGTTGTAGTTGCTAACACCTTCAACGTTGAGTTCGTAACTCCGGTTAGCTTGAACATGCCTGAAGGCAAGACCGTAATGGATGCCAAGACGGGTGGTGACGTGGTTGACTTCGGCGGTTACCAGATGTTGACCGACTGGAGAGGTTACACCATCACTGCTCCTGAAACTACTACTGAACTCGTTCAATGGGGCTTCTGGAAACACAACCGCAGCGCTCACAAGACTATTGTAATCCCGGGTTGGGTAAAAACCATCAAGCCTGCTTACTGGGATATCAAGTTGAAGGATGTTGAAATCCTCTCTGGTGAAAAGGTTTATGGCGGTAGCGTTAAGGTTACTTACAATTGGATTCTGACAAACGGTGTCATCTATCGTGGTGAGAAGACTGTTGAAAAGACCTACGAAGTTAGTGGATATGATAGCGAAGCTGCTGTACAACAAGCTTTGAATGCATTGGTAACCGAAGGTATGTATTCTACAAGACCTGAAGGTGAATTTGGTCTGGAATATCAATTCGCTGGTCACGTTGCTGATGCTTACAACTACACAGATGAAATTGTAGCTACTATTACAACTGTGAAAGCTATTGAGTCTATCAAGTACTATCCGGCAATCACGAAGTCTTACGCTCCTAAGGTCATTGTAGAAAAGGCTCACACAGCTGTGAAACCGAACTACGAAGGCAAGGCTGGTGATATCGTAGGCTGCTGGCAGTGGATCGCCAAGGAAAATACTCAGGTAGTAACCTCTTACGGTGCATACTGGGACTTCTACGGTGTATTCGGCGACTTGAAGCTTGATACTGCAAACGCAACTACCGACCTCGACTACAATGGTGGCAAACTTCCGTCAACTGTTACATTGACTCAAGTAGGCAACACCGTTAAGTACGAGAACGTAGGTACTCCGGTTGGTTACAGCTATAAGATCAACATCCCGGCTTCTATCGAATACGGATGGGGTGTAGCTGAAACTACTTTGACTATCACAGTCAATCCCGCAGGTGCTGGTGAATAAGTTCTGAACTTATTCTGACTATTCATACGAAGGGCGATTCCCGCAAGGGGGTCGCCCTTTGTCCGTAGTGTCAAAATGTCAAAGTGTCAAACGAATCGCCCGAGAAGGGCCTTCCTTGCACCAAAATACGAGTTGGTGACCGGGAAGGGCCTTCTCGGGCGATTCGCTAAATACACATTGTCGCCGATGGAGGCTGTTTTGTTTCGTTGTGTCCACCCAGAAGCGTGCGTGGTGTGCAAACAGGCAAGGTATAGGGGTAAAAGATGTGCCATATAATAGTTTGAAAAATGATGCGTCCGCAGACCTTCTGAAGAGCCAATGTCATTATTTTGGAATTGGTTTTCCATATTCTTTACATCGAATCGCGAAACAATATTGTTTGAGTCGTGAAACAATATTGTTTGACGAACCAAACACAAGTGTTTGACGGGTGAAACAATATTGTTTGGAGCGTCAAAAAGAAGTGTTTCGTGTGAATAAAACAAAAATGAATGGGAAATAAGGAAGGGAAGTGCAAATCGGATTTAACTTTTACGTGCTGGTTTGCCCGTTTTTTCAAAAGTACGCGTTAGCTGAAAATGTCCAATCGGGAAAATGTGGAAGGAAAACGGCGGTTTTGCCTTCCAACATGTCAAAAGCAGCAGAACGGACAGCCCGCGCTGCCCGTTCCCGTCGGGTGACCATGCACTGACCAAAGTCGGAAGTGTGCAGGGTCTTTCGCTTTCTCTTACATCGGATGATGCGTGCATCCGATAATTCCCCTAATCTAACGTATATGAATTGTAAAAATATGATACTAATTCTCTGTTTGGCTCCTATGAATGATGGGATTAGGATGTATCAGAGGAAGGACCGGAGGGAAGGGACAACGGGCTGCAACGTCCTTGCAGAGGGACTTCCGTGTAGCAGGGGTCAGGCGGC
>ENA-OPSH01000864-OPSH01000864.1-human-gut-metagenome-genome-assembly--contig:-NODE-864-length-15168-cov-3.437239_pt1 | contig 15168 bp, 10 predicted proteins | sample MGYA00241802_ERZ501895 | MGnify/ENA primary metagenome ERZ501895 (study PRJEB25962, sample SAMEA2042304) | human gut metagenome | biome: human gut; feature: human-associated habitat; material: faeces...
TGCAGAAAGCTCAAGGTTTGCCGGAACAAGGTCAACACCTTCGTCGTGGTGCAGAATACCGACCGTAGGGTCATTCATCGTTTCGTTTATGACATCTGTGAGTTTCGTTGCAAGCGTGATACCCAAGTTATCCGTATCCTTCCAACCGAGACAGGTGGTTAAGTCGCCCTGTGGGTCTGCGTCTATGAGCAACACTTTCTTTCCCTGCATTGCAAGACCGACGCCGAGGTTTACCGTGGTGGTCGTCTTTCCAACTCCGCCTTTTTGATTGCATATAGCAATCGTTTTGCAGTTCGACACTTTGTGCGTCCTCCTTTCGTAAAATTCATAGCCATCGCAGTATGGCTATGTACTTGACCGGCTCATTTCCTAACCGGTCGGGCAATATTTGTTCTCAACACCCCTTGCCGAGCAAAAAGCTCACGGGAAGTCACTAAGGAACAGACTGCTTATCTGTATCATAGGATTCTAACCTCTGCCGGGTACTCCGCCAGCTCCGTAGAGAAGTATCATTATCATTCTGACTGTCATCGCCATATCAGGGGCAACCTGATACTCATAGCCGGAGTTCTCGCTATTCTGAAATACAGAAATCACGGCGTACCTGCTAAAGTGGCTATCATCAGAAATAAAGTCTTAGTGAATGACTTATTCAATTTTCAAGCGAAAAGGCTTCCGTTTTTGCTATCCGGAATGAACCCCTTCACTCATTTGGACAAAGGGGTATGAAATGCACACCCAAAATCTCCGCTTTTCCAAAAATATTTCAAAAAAATTTTTGGAAATAAAAAAAGCCGTCTGCTCCGGTTAGGAAACAGACGGCAAAACACGTTCTAAATGTATTCAATTTTCAATTTCTTTTTCTTTGCTTCAAGCACTTTGCAGAGGACATCATCTACTGCATCGGTGTATCGTCCCTGAGCTGCTAAATTGTTCTTCAGTTCAATGAGCGATTGTATCACTCGGCTTCGTTCTTCTTCATTTAAGTATAGATGATAGGTTTTCTCTCTCATTGGCTGTCCCTCCATCTTTCAAATGTATTTTTGATTATCTCCACATCTTCCTCTGTATCAGAAGAAATAAATATATGTACGCTCTGAAAAGCTTTCTTTAAATTATTGGCATAATCCAGTTCTGTGCCTTTCATCGGCAGCTTAATCAGCCTTATTCCTCTTTGCTTGCACATATATGCTTTCATTATTTCTATATTCTCGTCAGCACTTCCTGACTCAATAGCCAACTTTTCTGAAGGTATGTATGTTTCAAGCGGAACTCCAAGCAATCGGTCAGAACCAAGTTCTGCTTTCAAGCCTTTCTTATTAGAATAATAGCTGACAGCCAAAGCAGGAAATAGAGATAAATATTCTTGCTCACAAATTCGGCAGCCTTTATTCAATATCGTCCTTTCATTTATCTTCATACTCCATGAATGACCGTGCCTGCATTTCCACCACGCTCTCTTTGCTGAAGTTCGTGATACCTCTGTCGGCTTCAGTTTATTCTGTTCATAATCCCATTCACTGAGAAGCTGACTGTCCGTTGTCGCCAAATCATTATATCCGGCAAGGACTTCTCTCTCTGCACAAACGGGGCATACCGTACCTTTCACACGGGCATTGACAACGGATTTCCACTCATTACCGCATTTTCTGCACTTCCACCAGACGTTTTTCCTCGACTTTGCATTTACTTCATCAGGTTTCAAAGGCAAGTTCTTCTCCGACCACTCCGAAGCAATTTCAGGGTGTGTTGTCTGCAAATCGTTAAACCCTTTCAGGAATATGTACCCACTGCAATACGGGCATTTACTCCCACCGGAACGGGTAGAAATAAGGGTGTTCCACTCTCTGCCGCAATCCTTACACTTCCACCAAGCCTTACGATTGGCAAAGACCGTAACCTGAGTTGGAAGTAACGGATAATTTCTGTCCGACCACTCGGCAGCTATATCCGGCAGAAGCGTTGCAAGGTCATTAAATCCTGCCAACACTTTATTATGGGAGCAATACGGGCAACCTGTTTTATTTATTGTCCTGCTCTTAACGGCAGCTTCCCACTCGTGTCCTTTCTCACATCTCCAAATCACTTTCTTATGAGAACCAATAGAAACCTCTGTCGGTTTTATCTTATTCTTTTTTGACCACTGCTTTGCCAGTAACGGCTCTAATGTCGCCAAATCGTTAATACCTGCAATCACTCTCGCACCGGAACATATCGGGCATTTTTCTCCATTAGAACGAGCCTTAACGCTTGTCTGCCATTCGTGACCACAAGTACCTTTCCACCATACTTTTTTATTTGAACCGAAAGTAATGTCATCAGGTGTAAGCGGTAAGTTCTTCTCCGACCACTCCGAAACAAGCTCCGGGTGTACTTCTGCTAAACTGTTATTCATAGCCAAACCTCAACCTCCTTGTGCTTAGAGTATATGAAGTTTTGGCTTTATCTTGTAGTTTGCGAATATCCGTATAAATAGAAAAAGCCCTTTGAGAAAAGGATTTCTCCTCTCTCAAAGGGCAAGTTGGCAAACTTGAATTTTCAAATTAGTCTTTGCAAATAACCTTTGAACCTTCACCATCAATTACAATTCCCTGACGGTTGTTAATTGGGCATAGATTCAAATCCGAAAACTCAGTCATTATTTTCTCGGTAACTTTCTTAAATGGTGCTGTAAGATAATGCGGAAGAACATAGAAATCAATCAAATCAAGCCCTGCATCATCTTCTTGTGAGTAGTCCTCCGGCTTTTCATCCATTTGCTCGATATATTGGATGCTTGGAGCGCATATAATCGCACCTGCCGATTCACCAATCATCAGTTTTCCCTTTGCCAATTCTTTCTTCAACAGCTCATCCGTTCCCGTTTTACGGAGCTGGTCTATAAGGAAAAAAGAATTTCCGCCGGTAAAATATATCACATCCGCATCTTCAAAAACAGACTGTATCGTTGAATAAGCCTCCGTTGAAATATCAATTTCAGTTACGATTGCTCCCAACTTTTTGAATAATTTTCGAGCCGAGCCGACATAACCGGTGTAGCCTTCACGCAGCGAAGCTGTTGGAATAAATGCGACTTTTTTATTTTCAATTTCTTCCTTTATCAGACTTCCTACACTTGAAAAGTGCGAACATAAAAACAGTTTCATCAATATTCTCCTTTATATATAAATCCCGATTTTCTGCCCTAAGTATATCATACAAAAAACCGAGTTTCAACGCAGGAAAAGCAAATCCCCTGTCCTTTCGGGCAGGGGATTGCGGTTTAGCCATGCTGTTTGAGATATTCGGCGCTGAGTTGCAAACTCTTTATGGGGGAGTTATCCACCCAGTTGCGGTGGCTTTCCAAAATCACGGCATCTACGCCGATAGTAAGCGCCTGTGCCATCAGGCTGTCGAGATCCATATTGCCGGTACCCAGCTCCATGCTGTCGGTTTTCAGAATCGGCGTCACGGCGCTGCCCGAAATGCGGGTGCCGCGGTCGTTGATATGCCACAGCTTCATGCGGGTTCCCAGACGCTGCATCCACGCAAGGGCGTTGGCGCCGCCCTCGGTAAACCAGTAGCTGTCAAACTCAAAGTTGACGAACTGCGGGTCGGTTTCCTCCAGCAAAATGTCGTAGGCACGCTTTTCGGCGTTGACATGACGCAGCTCACAGTTGTGGTTGTGGTACAAAAGCTCCACGCCCTCGGCCTTCAGCGCCTCACCCGCCTTGTTCAGCCGTGCGGCAAGGTCGTGCATCGTGGCTTCATCGCCGTAATCAAAGCGATACATTCCGGTAATAACGACATACTTAGTGCCAAAGCTTTTGGCTTCGTCCGCCACCGCTTTGGCATCGCGCTCCAGACTGCCCAAATCGGTGTGCAGGCTGACGACCTGCAGCCCCGCTTCTTTGACCAAAGCGTGCCAGTCGAGATTGCCGCCCTTGCCCACGGGCATACCCGCCGCCTTGGTCAGCAGCCGCACCATAAAGCCGATGGGGTGGATCATAAACCCGCACAGCTCAATGCCGTCATAGCCTGCGGCTTTCATGGCGGCAAGCGTCTGCCGTGCCTCGTTTTCGTTGCTTAAAACGGTTCCCAGCATAAATTGCTGGACTGCCTTTGTGGGCATGGTTCAGCCCTCCATCTTGATGATTTTTCCCGTTGTGATGCCGCTTTCGTTGAAGCTGTCCACGCAGACATAATAGGTCTGCCCGGCCATCAGCGTGGAAAGCGTGACCTCATCGGCATCATAGACAAGCCAGCTCTGGTACAGCTTATCCGGTGCAATGCCGTAGCGCACATTGCAGCCCTGCGCGTTCTCGATGTGCTGCCAGCTGATTTTGCCGTCCAGCGCATCCAAGCGCACGGCTTTGGCGTCGGCTTGGGCAGGGCGGTCGCCCTCGACGTCGCCGAACACCCGCAGCCCGCTTACACGCAGCGTCTGGCCGTAGGGGAGGGCACCGCCCGTCACGCGAATATACCGCGCACGGATACCGCCGGCATACTCATAATAGCCGCTGGAGCATTCGCGGGCGACATCCTCGCGCAGCGTCCAGGTCTCGCCGTCAAGACTGGTTTCCACGGTATAGCAAGAAATCTGCAGGCGCGTTTCGATATGCCGCGTTTTGCGGTCATCGCCGTAGCTGTCGGCAGGGAAGTCCACGACGAGTTTTTCATCGGCCATGTTGACCTGAATCGCGCGGACATCATAATCACGGCCTAAATCCACACACAACCATTCGCCGGGCTGGTCGCTGCCCGCGCTCCACCAGCGACGGCAGTCCTCGTCCACGGCATTCACCGGGTCGCTGCCCTCAGCGGTGGAGGATGCCGTCACGGCCTTGCGGTAGCTTAACAGCATCCACTTGGGCTGCTGGCTGGCGGCGTCGAATTTGCCTGCCGGAATTTCGTGCGGGTAGTCGGCAAAATTCTGGTTGCAGAACAGCACGCCGTCCTTGTCAAACCCGGCAGGAAACAGCCCCACGCGACGCTCAAAGTCGTGGTTGACCGAAATGCGCATCGTGGACGCGTGCCAGTAGTTGCCGTATTTGTCGGCAATCGTGCTGCCGTGGCCTGCGCCGGTCATAAACCCGCCCGGCTTGGAGGAAAACGGGTTGGACACTTGCAGCGTGAACGGTCCCAGCGGGGACTTGGAGGTGTACACACCATCGGCGTAGGTGTTGTACTGGGTGCCGGGGCAGGCGTATTGCAGATAATACGTACCGTTGTGCTTTGTCATAAACGCGCCCTCAATGTAGGGCTTGCCGACGGCGTTGAACATAGCGGTCAGCACCTCGGCGTTCAGCCCCGGCATCTGCGCCATCTGGGGCGGCAGCTCCAGCTTGCCGGTTGCCTCGTTATAAAAAGGCTTCATGGCTTTGTAAAGCACGCTTGCCTCTTTATCCACAATCCCGTTGTTACCGGGGCGCTCATAGCCCAGTTCTTCTTCGCGCCCGAAAATCAGTTCGTTCTTTTCTCCGATGGGCGTCATGGTATCGGGGTCAAGCTCCACGCCCCAGATGGGCGAGGTGTTGGAGCAGCCCCAGTAAAAATATACACGCCCGTCATCATCGCAGAACATATCGGGATCCCAAAAGGCGAACGGGGCGCTGACCTCGGTAAACGGCTCGGTCAGTGGGTCGGCGGTGCGCAGAATAGGACAGTTGCGCCCCTTGCGGCTGGCAGAAAAATACAGGTAGTCGCCGACTTGGCGCACATCGGGGGCGTAGTCGTAAATCAGCAGATCGGGGTCGGCGTGGAAGTCCCAGTGCAGCAGATCGTCCGAGTACCAGAACCCTGCCGACATAGAAACAAACAGGTAGTATTTGCCCTTGAAGTACACCAGCGTCGGGTCGGCGCCTTCGCGGAAGCCCGCGGCGCGCTCACCCTCCTTCACGTGCTGGTAGCGGTAGCCCAGATCCAAGGGGTTGCAGTAGGTTTTCACTGTATTACACATCCTTTTTGATGCCCTGCAAAACGCGGTTCAGCTGCTTGATGCTCTCGGCATCTGCGCCGGCCTGCTTGAGCATTCCCTCCACGGTCATGCGCAGCATGGCGCGCTCCATCATGGCAACCAGCGCCGGGTTATCCTTGACGGCGGCAGCTACATCACCGCGGGCGGCAGCCGCCTTGTCGGTGATGGCCTTCAAGACAGGCCCCACCTTGGCGTCCGCAATGGCAGCGGCCATATTGTCCTTGACGCTCCAGCAGGTTTCGTCCAGCTCGCCGTCAAACCAGTTGTTCACGACCTGACGGTTGGACATCGCGTAGGCGGGGTTCGGCTCTGTAGCCTTGTTGACCAGAATCACGCTGGAATACGCCCCCGCGCGGGCCTCAATGCTGTGCTTGCCGGTGATGGGCACATTGAAAACAAACACTTTGTCGCCTTTTTTTGTTTCGACAAGGTGCCCGTCCTTGTACAGAGAAACCTCCGGCAGGTTGGAGTATACTCTGACCTCGGTCACATCCTCCGTGCGGTCCACATAGCGGCTGCCGCAGGTATGTACAAAGGGCTGCTTGCTCCAGTAGGCCTTGTACAGGTAGAAGGCGTCCTTCTTGATTTTGCGGTCAAAGGTGACAAGTCCTTTCTGGTTCTCGCCGTTTTTGCCGCCCTCATCGCGGCCATCGGCAGCAAAGTCGAACATATTCCAGACATGGGTCGCCCACAGCCACGGGCGCTCAGCAATCATTTTTGCCATGTGCTCGTGGTAGACGCACTGGTAGGTTTCGGTATAGTCGCCCTTTTCGGGGTGGGCGCTCTGGTAGGCGGGGTTTGCGTCCGCGCCGTACTCCGAAAAACCGATGCAGCGGTCGGGATATTTGGCGTGGTAGGTATCAAAAAAGTCGTCGTTCTGGTCCAGTTCACCCAGATACCAGCCAAAATACAGGTTGTAGCTGTTCACATCGGGGATTTCCAGAATCGGGCTGGTAATCTCCAGCATAAAGACATTCGCCATCGTGGTCGGGCGGGTCGGGTCGAGCTTGTGCGCCAAATCATTCAGGGCGCGGTGGTTTTCCAGCAGCTCCTCATTGACAGCCGATGCGGCAGTAATTTCGTTGGACAGCCCCCAAACGGCAATACAGGGATGGTTGTAGTTCTGAACAATCAGTTCTTCCATCTGGGTCAGCGTGTTGGCGCGCCCGTTGTGCATATGCATCGTGATGTAGGGGATCTCGGCCCAGATGACAAGACCCTTTTCGTCGCACAGGTCATAGAATGCCTGTGCGTGCTGGTAGTGGGCAAGGCGGATGGTGTTGGCGCCCATCTCCAGAATCAGCGCCATATCCTCTTCCATCATCTCTTTGGTGATGGCTACACCCGCACCCTTGCGGTCCTGATGGCGGGAGACACCGCGCAGGGGATAGGGGCGGCCGTTCAAAATGAAGCCCTTCTGCGGGTCAATCTCAAACTTGCGGCAGCCGAAGCGGGTGGTCTCGGTCTCGCCATTGTCCAGCCGCGCAGTTACGGTGTAGAGATACGGGTCATCAAGACCGTCCCACAGGCGGGCGTGCTCCAGCGTGAACACGGCTCTGGCGTTGCCGTCCTTGACGGCAACGTTCGTCTGCTGGCCATCCAGTGTGAAGGTGACACTTTCGGCACCCACCACAGCGGCCTCCACCGTCACTTCACAGCGGCGGGCGTCGAGGTCTGTGACAATCGGCGTGACCCTGACAGGCACCGCGCCGTTTTCAGCAAGGGCAAAATGAGCAGCGGGCACAACATGCAGCGTTACATCGCGGTAAATGCCGCCGTAGAAGGTGAAGTCGGCCTTCTGGGGGTAGACGGTGTCGTTGTCGCTGTTGTCAACAGAAACAATCAACTCATTCGCACCATCGTGCAGGGCATCGGTGATGTCCACACGGAAGGTGGAGTAGCCGCCCTTGTGCTCGGCCACTTTCTCCCCGTTCAGGCTGACAACTGCAGTCATAGCAACGCCGTCAAACTGCAAAACCGCGCGGTCACCATCGGACAGCTCCGGTTTCTCTAGGTTACGGGTGTAGCTGCAGGTGCCGCGGTAGTAGTCGTTGCCGCCGTCCTGACCGTCTACAGCGTTCCAAGTGTGGGGAAGAGTGACCGGTTCGTCATGACCTTCCTTGGTAAAAGTCCAACCGGTGTTCAACAGAATTGCTTTGCTCATAGAATGACTCCTTATGGGTGGTTTTAACTTCAAAGAACCGAAAAGGCTGCAAACCCTTTCGGCTTTGGTTAATGGGCTTACTGAAGCTGTTTTTTATAGAACTCAGACTGCGCAGCAGCCTTTTTCTCGGCAATGCGCTTTTGGACGTTGACCATTTCCTCCTTGGTCAGCGGGCATTTGCGCATGGCAACCAGCGTAATGACCCAGCCGATGAGGGGCAGGCCGAACTTTAGGCTCAGCGTCATCCAGAAAATCGCGCTTGTGCAAGGGTCGGTGGGCTGAGGCATCGTGGTGGTGTAGCCCAGCAGCGCCACAGCGCCGGTTGCGATGACGGCGGCAAAAGAGGTGATGAGCTTATCGACCAGGCTGTAGGTGCCGGAAACAACGGCGGGGATATAACGCCCGCTGCGGTCCAGCTCAAAGTCAATGGCATCCGCCATATACGAGGTGTTGGAGGTAGTGATGCACATATTGGAACCGTTCTGCAAAAGGGTCAGCACCACATAGAGAATCATGGAGGGGCTGCCCATAACGCCGATTTGCGTGGGGTCGCCAAAGATAAAGAACAGAACCAGCGCGGCGGTGATGGTCATACTGACATAGGTCCAAGTGACGATGCCCTTTTTGCTGCCGTGCTTGCCGACATACTTGGCACCGAACGCCGCAAAGAAGATGGAGGGAACCATGCTGATGACGGTCAGAATGGTGGCCAGACCCATATTGCCGATCAAAATACCGTTGAACAGCGTGTTGATGATGGCCTGGCTGGCCACCTGCTGTGCCAGCTTGTCAGAAGCGTTGGAGGCAATGTAGCACTGCAAGGGTCTGTTGTGCTTGAGAACCTCGATAATGTCGGACATTTTCAGCGGTTCGGACTTTTTGGTGCCGACAAAGGTTTCCGGCTTATCGTAGGCAGAAACGCCCAGACAGACCAAAGCGGTGCCGATACCCGCGGCAAGCAGCGTCATATTGCAGGCAGCGGACAGGAAGGCCTGGTTGTAGGTGCCGCCGCATTTGGGCAGCAGCACAACATTGAAAATCATCGACATTGCCATCGGCACCAGATAGTTGAAGGCGGTTGTCCATACGCCGATGGTCGGGCGCTGGCGCGGATCATTCGTCATGATGGCGGGGATGGTCTGCGCAGTCATGTTGGTGATGGTGTAGCCGATGATGTAGACAATGTACAGCAGGGCAAACACCGGCAGGCCCAGACCCTTGGACGAGAAGCCGGTGAACATTCCGTAGAGGGCGAGCGCCTCAATCAGATAGCCGGCAACCAGCAAAATGCGCAGCTTGCCGAACTTGGTGTTGACGCGGTCATAGACAAAGGCAAGCAGGGGATCGGTGATGCCGTCCAGAATACGGGAGCAGGTCAGAATAATGCCAACGGCAGCGGTCGTGATGCCGTAGCCGATGCTGGCGGAATAACTCGCCATGCCGATGAGGGAATAGACGCTCATACCGACAAGACCGTTGCAGGCATAGCAGATGATTTGCCAAAGCTTGGCGCGGCGGTATTGTACGCCGTCAACTTCTGAAGCAGTGGGTTTCTTTTTGAACATTTTGTTTTCCTCCTAAAAATTCCGCAGTGATTTTTCTCGCTGACACCACTATACCAGAAGCAAAACGGCAGCAGGGGATAAAAATCAGCAGATGAGGAACAAAAATTCACGCATTATTTCAAATAACACGGAATATTGTCCTGCTTTGCTAAATAATGCCCTCGTGGCTTGCGCTTGTTATGTTATGATACAGGTACAGAAGTTTCTTGATTGGCTTTAGACAGCACAGGTAAGGAGAAAATTATGCAGAAATTTGAAAAAGGTTTCTTTGTCGGCGCGGCCACTGCCGCCCATCAGGTCGAGGGTAACAATATCCATTCCGACTACTGGGCGCAGGAGCAGCTGCCCCACACCAGCTTTACCGAGCCGAGCGGCATTGCCTGCGACCATTATAATAAGTATGAGGAGGACATTAAACTGCTGGCCGATGCGGGCCTGAACGCCTACCGCTTCTCCATCGAGTGGGCGCGCATCGAGCCGGAGGAGGGCAAGTTTGACCCTGCCGAGATCGAGCATTACCGCAAGGTCATTGCCTGCTGCAAGGCGCACGGTGTGGAACCCGTTGTGACGCTGCTGCATTTCACCAGCCCCAAATGGCTGATTGCCAAGGGCGGCTGGGAGGCTGAAAGCACGGTCGAATATTTCAAGCGCTATGTCAGCTATGTGATGGAGCAGTTGGGCAGGGAGCTTCACATCGTCTGCACCATCAATGAGGCGAATATGGGTCTGCAGCTGGCGGCTATCTCCAAGCGGTTCCGCCTGATGGCAGAGCAGGCCGCCAAGGCTGCTGCCAGTGCAGGCAAATCCGCCGAAGGCAGCGTGCAGGTGGGCATGAACTTCCAGAAGATGATGGAGAATATGAAGTACGCTGCCGCTGAAAACGCCGCCGTGTTCGGTACGCCGCAGCCGAAAATTTTCGTCAGCGAGCGCACGCCGGAGGGCGATCTGCTGGTTCTACGCGCTCACGCCGCCGCGCGGGAGGCCATCAAGGCAATCTGCCCCGAGGTCAAGGTCGGTCTGACCCTCTCGCTGCATGACCTGCAGGCCCAGCCGGGCGGTGAAGCCTTTGCCGCCGCTGCGTGGGAGGAAGAGTTCACCCACTATCTTCCTTATATTAAGGAGGATGACTTCCTCGGCGTGCAGAACTACACTCGCACGCTGTACGGTGCGCATGGGCAGTTGCCCGCACCGCAGGGGGCCGAGCTGACCCAGATGGACTACGAGTTTTATCCGCAGGCACTGGAAAATGTAATCCGCAAGGTGGCGCAGGATTTCCACGATGATCTGATCGTGACCGAAAACGGCATTGCCACCGCCGATGATACCCGCCGCGTGGCGTTTATCGAGGCCGCATTGGCTGGTGTGCAAAACTGCATCGCTGATGGTATTCCGGTCAAGGGATACTTCCACTGGAGCCTGATGGATAACTTTGAGTGGCAGAAGGGCTATGCTATGAACTTTGGCCTGATTGCCGTAAACCGCGAAACGATGGGGCGTACCCCGAAGCCCAGCCTTGCGGCGCTGGGCGGATACGCCAACGCATAAAAACATCAGTGGTTGTCTGTACGGCAGCCACTTTTTTTGGTATACTGGTATAAAATGAGGGTGGTTCGATGGATGTTTTTCAAAATATGGAGCTGTTTTCTGAGCTGGTCCAGTGCGGCGGCAACATTTATACATGGTGCTATAATGCCGATGGCAGTCTGCTGCAGAGCAACTGCCCGGAGGCGGGGTTCCTCTCCGGCGCATTTGAGATATTCGGCTGCAAGAAAAAAATGCTGGACTACGGCAGCCGGCACACAACGCCGGTCACGCTCGGCACGGCCATTGGCATGACATGGGCAGCTGCCTTTGAAAAGGACGGCAGTGTGCTGAAACGCGCCTGGGTCATCGGGCCGGTGTTTTATCAGGATGTTTCGCTGCGCGGGATCGAGCAGGGGCTGCAATACTATAACCGTCTGGAGACGAGCGTGGCATGGACCATGCAGCTGTACGAGGTGTTGAAAACCGTCCCTGTGCTGCAATGCACGGTCTTGCACCGCTACGCGCTGATGATGCACTATTGTCTGACCGGCAACCACCTTGCGATCAGCGACATCAACAGCGAGTTTTTGGCGCAGGTGCGCAATACAGTGCAGCAGCCCGCTCACGATCGCCACAAGGTCTGGATGGCAGAGCAGGGACTTCTGCAGATGGTGCGCACCGGTGATTTGAACTACAGGCAGGCCCTTTCCGCCAGTATGGGAATCAGCGCGGGTGTGCCGGTGCGCAGCGATGACGCTTTGCGCCAGAGCAAGACCAGCATCATCGTGTTTACCTCGCTGGTATGCCGTGCCGCCATCGAGGGCGGGCTTTCGCCGGAGGAAGCCTACGCGCTGGGGGACAGCTACATCCAATCCGCTGAAAATGCAAAAACATTGGATGATCTTGAACCGCTCGGCCTTATGATGTATGACGACTTTGTCCGGCGCGTGCATAAATGCCGCACCAACCCGCATCTCAGCCAGCAGGTGCAAAAGTGCGTGGACTATATTGAGATGAATCTCGATAAAAAAATACGTGCTGCAGATATTGCAGCGCTGGTGGGCTATACGGAATATTATATGACCCACAAATTCAAGGAAGAAACGGGCTTGAGCGTGACAGATTACATAAAATTTGCCAAGATTGAGCGCGCCAAGGTTTTGCTGAAAAGCACCAACCAGACCGTGCAGGACATTGCCGCTGCACTTTCTTTTAGCACACGCAACTATTTCAGCCGGATTTTTCAGGAGGTCACTGGCCAAACCCCGATGGAGTACCGTGAAAAGTAAATACTTATTAAAAAACCTCTGCCAGGCAAACATCCAGTCTGGCAGAGGTTTTTGTGTTTTATTCTTGTGTCAGCGCCCGGACCGTTCTGACCACGCGGGAGGCATTGATTTTTACCTGCTCCAGCGTCACTGCGCCGCTGTCGATGCCCTGCAGCAGGTTGTCATAATCACCCTTGTTGCCGGGCATTGGAAAAATGCGGCTTTGTGCCAAACGGGAAAACAGGGGAGGAAGACCCCCGTTTTGTGGTGGAACGACCCCAAACAACCTGAGCGTTAATTCAGAAAAGGTATTGGCGGGGTGGGCTGCAATAAGGCAAATAGACCTGCCCGCAGGAAAAAAGAGCAATATGTCTGCACCGTTCTGTAGCTTTACAAAAGGAAGGAAAAAAGAGTATAATCTGAACAATCGGCATAGGAAATATACGGTAAGGCAAGACAGAAACGCACAATATCAGTTGATGCAAGGCGATTGCCATATTTGGCGGGTAAGCTGCATCGGATCACGAAACGGGGATTTACCATGATACGCATCGCAATCGTAGAGGATGATACAGGGTATCGCAGTCAACTCGGAAAGTACATTGATCAGTATCAAAGCGATTTTTCGGAAACGGTCAGTGTATCTGAATTTTCAGACGGATTGGAAATTGTCGAAAAATATAAATCCGAGTATGACATAATCCTGATGGATATCCAAATGAAGCATATGGACGGTATGCAGGCGGCCATGCGCATACGGGATATGGATAAAAATGTCATCATTATATTTATTACAAATTCTGCGCAATTTGCTGTGCAGGGATATAAGGTCGAGGCATTAGACTATGTATTGAAGCCCATTCAATACTTTGCCTTCTCCCAGGTGCTGCATAATGCGGTTAAAAAAGTACATGGAAAATCCAAGTTCTATATACATCTGATGCAGGAGAGCAAGATGATCCGGCTGGATGCAGACCAGATACTGTATATTGAAAGCCGCGGACATACAATTATCTACCATACCGAGATCGGTGAGTATGCAGAGAGAGGATCACTGAAAAGCGCCGAGGAAAAGCTCGCGCAGAGGCATTACTATAAGTGCAACAACTGCTATTTGGTAAATCTGGCGCATGTGGAGCGTGTGAATCAGCTGGTCGTAACCGTAAAAGGGCAGGCTCTGCAAATTAGCCGCGCACGGAAGAAAAGCTTTATGGAAGCCCTTGCTGCATATATGGGAGGCGAATAACAGGCGTGATACAGGATATTCCGAAATTGTATACTGCGCTGGCGGAGTGGTTGGCATGTGTGCTGTTTGTAAGGCTGCTGCCCCAGCGTTATAATGCAGTAAAAACGGCCGGGATCCTGGCAGCAGCGCTGCCCTTATTCGGCTTGGTGCAGTGGTTGATCGGCATTGTTCCGCTAAGCCTTTGGATTCCCGGCATGATCGTGGCTTTGGTTTTGATGTATGCTACGATCTGGTTGTGCTGCCGCTTGAACTTTTGTGATACGGGTTTTTGGTGGGCGCTGGCGTTCACGCTGGCAGAGTTTGTTGCATCGCTGGAGTGGCAGCTCTATTCATTCGGCGCATCAAAGATGCCGGGCAGTTGGTGGATACAGGGACTGTTCTTGCTGGCTTTTTATGGCGGCGGATTTGGCGTTTTTCTGCGACTTGAGCAGAAAAGGCTGAGAGATAAAGCGCCACTGCATATGACAAGGCGTGAAAGCATATCGGCGGCCGTTATAGCGATCTGCACATTTTTAATCAGCAATATCAGCTATGTGACGACCAATACGCCGTTCAGCGGGCGTATGACCACGGAAATATTCTGGATACGAACGCTGGTGGATTTCGCGGGCGTGGCTGTGCTGCTTTCCATGCAGGATAGGTGGCAGGATATGCAGACCCAACACGAATTAACGGCAATCCAGACACTTTTAAAGCGGCAGTATGAGCAATACCGCATCAGTCGTGATAACAGTGAAGCAATCAACCGCAAATACCACGACTTAAAGCATCAGATACAGGTCATTCGGATGGAGTCAGATGCGGCCAGAAGAGAGGAATACCTTTCGCAACTGGAAAAAGGAATGCAGAGCCTGGGTGTGAATCAGCATACCGGAAATGATGTGCTGGATACGATCCTGTCAGATAAGCAGCTGTATTGCAGTCAGCATCAGATCACGCTGACGATCGTTGCGGACGGTGCAAGGTTGGATTTTATTGAAACGATGGACATCTGCAGCATATTCGGCAATGCGCTTGACAATGCAATAGAGGGTGTGGAAAAGCTGGCTGACCCGCAGCAGCGCCTTATCCGGGTGGCTGTCTATACGCAGAATGTGTTTTTGATCATCCGGGTGGAAAACTACTGTACAGCGAAACTTTCTGTTGTGGACGGAGAGTATCGCACAACGAAGCATGATAAGGATATGCATGGCTACGGGATAAAAAGCATCCGATATACAGCAGAGAAGTATGGCGGATCGGTTTCGGCAGATTGTTCAGATAACTGGTTCCATCTGAGCGTTCTCCTTCCATTGCCGGAAAAAGCCTGATCCTATACAGAACGGCTGTGCGGTTACATGATATAAAAATTTCTGCCGCGCGGCAGAGACGAAGCATGATATGTGCTTGTCTTAGGGCAATACCGCATAATTCTAAGTGCCGATACGGCGAGCGAGGTGCGGCAG
>ENA-OPSH01000868-OPSH01000868.1-human-gut-metagenome-genome-assembly--contig:-NODE-868-length-15073-cov-2.717406_pt1 | contig 15073 bp, 4 predicted proteins | sample MGYA00241802_ERZ501895 | MGnify/ENA primary metagenome ERZ501895 (study PRJEB25962, sample SAMEA2042304) | human gut metagenome | biome: human gut; feature: human-associated habitat; material: faeces...
CACACCGAGACCCAGCACGATCCGGCTCTGTTCAAAAAGAACCGTCATCGTATCAACATCATCGACACCCCGGGCCACGTTGACTTTACTGTTGAAGTTCAGCGTTCTCTGCGTGTTCTGGACGGTTCTGTTACCGTTCTGGCCGCAAAGGGTGGCGTTGAGCCTCAGTCTGAAACCGTTTGGCGCCAGGCTGACGAGTACAAGGTTCCCCGCATGGTTTACGTCAACAAGATGGATACCATGGGTGCTGACTTCTTCCGCTGCGTACAGATGATGCATGATCGTCTGCATGCCAACGGTGTGCCTATCCAGCTGCCTGTCGGCCAGGAAGACACTTTCCGCGGCATCATCGATCTGATCGACATGAAAGCCGATATCTACTATGATGATATGGGCAATGATGTGCGCGTTGAGGAAATTCCTGAAGACCTGAAAGAACAGGCTCAGGAATATCATGACAAGCTGATCGAAGCTGTTGCTGAGACCGACGAAGAGCTGATGATGAAGTACCTGGAAGGCGAAGAGCTGACCAAGGGAGAAATCAAGGCTGCTCTGCGTAAGGCTACTATTTCCAACGAGATCGTTCCTGTTGTCTGCGGCTCTTCTTACAAGAACCGTGGCGTTCAGAAACTGTTGGATGCAATCGTTGATTATATGCCCGCTCCGACCGATGTTGCGGCCATCAAGGGCACCAACCCGGAGACTGGCGAGGAAGAAGATCGCACTTCTTCCGATGATCAGCCGTTCTCTGCACTGGCATTCAAGATCATGACTGACCCGTATGTCGGTAAGCTGTGCTTCTTCCGCGTGTACTCTGGTACCGTTGAGGCTGGCACCACTGTTTACAACTCTGTTAAGGATCAGGACGAGCGTATCGGCCGTATCCTGCAGATGCATGCAAACAACCGTAAGGATATCGACATCTGCTACGCTGGCGATATCGCCGCTGCTGTTGGTCTGAAGAACACCACCACTGGTGATACCCTGTGCGATGAGAAGCATCCCATCATCCTCGAGTCCATGAACTTCCCCGAGCCGGTTATCCGCGTTGCCATCGAGCCCAAGACCAAGGCTGGCAGCGAGAAGATGGGTATTGCCCTGTCTAAGCTGGCTGAAGAGGACCCGACTTTCCGTACCTGGACCGATGAAGAAACCGGTCAGACCATCATTGCCGGCATGGGCGAGCTCCACCTGGAAATCATCGTGGACCGTCTGCTCCGCGAGTTTAAGGTCGAAGCTAACGTTGGCGCACCTCAGGTTGCCTACCGTGAAACCATCCGCAAGGATGCTAACCAGGAAACCAAGTACGCACGTCAGTCCGGTGGTAAGGGCCAGTACGGTCACGTTAAGATCAAGATTGAGCCCAACCCGGGTAAGGGTTATGAGTTCGTCAACGGTATTGTTGGCGGCGCTATCCCGAAGGAATACATCCCCGCTGTTGACAACGGTATCCAGGGTGCGATGAAGTCCGGCATTCTGGCTGGCTATCCCGTCGTGGATGTCAAGGTCACTCTGTGGGACGGCTCCTATCATGAAGTTGACTCCTCTGAAATGGCGTTCTCCATCGCCGGCTCCATGGCATTCAAGGATGCTATGAAGAAGGCTGATCCCGTCATTATGGAGCCCATCATGAAGGTTGACGTTGTTGTTCCTGACGAGTATATGGGCAACGTCATTGGCGACTTGAACAGCCGCCGCGGCGCGATCCAGAACCAGGAATCCACCGATGGCACTGCCCGTGTCACCGCTATGGTTCCTCTGTCCGAGATGTTCGGTTACGCTACTGACCTGCGTTCCAAGACCCAGGGCCGTGGCCAGTACTCCATGGAGCCGGCTGATTACCAGCAGGTTCCCAAGAGTGTTGCAGATAAGATCATGACCGAGCGCAATAAGGGCTGATTCTGCACAAATTCGCGCAAAATACTTGATTTTTCTTGAAAAATCTAGTATGATAGCCTTACAACAGGCTATTTTATCTGTTTGAATTAAAGGAGGATACTTCCAATGGCTGAAAAGGAAAAATTTGACCGCTCTTTGGAGCATGTCAACATCGGTACCATCGGTCACGTTGACCACGGCAAGACCACTCTGACTGCCGCTATCACCAAGGTTCTGGCTCTGAAGGGCGACGCCGATTTCATGGATTACTCCAGCATCGATAAGGCTCCTGAAGAGAAGGCTCGTGGTATCACGATCAATACTGCTCACGTTGAGTACCACACCGCGAAGCGTCACTATGCCCACGTTGACTGCCCGGGCCACGCTGACTACATCAAGAACATGATCACCGGTGCTGCTCAGATGGACGGCGCTATCCTGGTTGTTGCTGCAACCGATGGCCCGATGCCGCAGACCCGTGAGCACATCCTGCTGGCTCGTCAGGTTGGCGTGCCCAAGATCGTTGTGTTCCTGAACAAGTGCGATATGGTTGACGACGAAGAGCTGCTCGACCTGGTCGAAATGGAAGTTCGCGAACTGCTGGACAGCCAGGATTTCGATGGCGACAACACCCCGATCATCCGTGGTTCCGCTCTGAAGGCTCTGGAGAGCACTTCCAAGGATCCCGATGCTCCGGAATACAAGTGCATTTGGGAGCTGATGGACGCTGTTGACAGCTACATCCCGACCCCGGACCGTGCTGCTGATAAGCCGTTCCTGATGCCCGTTGAGGACGTTATGACCATCTCCGGCCGTGGCACCGTTGCTACCGGTCGTGTTGAGCGTGGTACTGCTCATGTCGGCGATCAGATGGAAATCGTTGGTCTGAAGGAAGAGAAGCTGACCACCACCATCACTGGTCTGGAAATGTTCCGCAAGAGCCTCGAGTTCGCTCAGGCTGGCGACAACATCGGCGCTCTGCTGCGTGGTATTGACCGTGACCAGATCGAGCGTGGCCAGGTTCTGGCTGTTCCCGGCTCTGTTCATCCCCACACCACTTTCGATGGCCATGTTTACGTCCTGAAGAAGGAAGAAGGCGGCCGTCATACCCCGTTCTTCAACAACTATCGTCCTCAGTTCTACTTCCGTACCACCGACGTTACCGGCATCATCACCCTGCCCGAAGGCACTGAGATGTGCATGCCCGGCGACAACGTTGATATGCACGTTGAGCTGATCACCCCGGTTGCCATGGAAGAAGGCATGCGTTTCGCTATCCGCGAAGGCGGCCACACTGTTGGTTCCGGCGTTGTTTCCAAGATCGAGAAGTAATTTTCGGCTTGTGATATAGCTTTCAAGGCTCCTGCTGTTAAGGCAGGGGCCTTTTTGTTGTGTACGACTTATGGGGCGGGGAGGGGGCAAAGGCCGGGTGTGGAAGCCCAAGGAAGGCATCATGAAAACATCAGGAATTGTAGATAGGGGAGAGGACACCATTCGGAACTTTGAAAAAGTGGAGCAGGAGGGGGCACTCACACCGCCCTACCTTGGGAAGGTGTATTTCAGGTCGCGGTTAAGGGGCAAGGGTTGATTTTCGGAACGGTCAGGAACGCTCTCTACAGTACAATTTGTAATGGGCAATTCTCAACCTCCAATTTTCCCTTCAAGTTTCCTCCAATCTCTGCCAAATCTCTCAACAACAAGCCAAATCGAAATGGCAAAAAATGCGCGATCACAATACCGGGTGATTGGATTAAGAGATTGCAAAGAACATTATCGGGGTAAATGTTCAATTATTTGATAAAAACAGGAATAAACCATTCAAAAATGTTAATAAATACCGCCAAAGGGTCACCGCACCGCAGCGCAAATAATATGCGAAAAACAGGTTTCAGTTGATTCAAGGACAAAAATTTAGATAGAAACCGCTCTAATTAACTATGCAAATTCTGGCAACTGTGATATAATGTATATACCTAGATGTGTCGGAATGGTTATCATTTGCGGGATCAAGGCATGCAGCCGGTACAACGTTTTGTCAGCCGCTGTGCCGGGGCCAAAAGCCCCAAAAGCAGGCCGCAGCCCGGCAAGGGATCGCCAGACCGAGGGGGCATAACCAGGCGTTTTGCAATCAACACCTGCAAAGTGCCGCACATCTGCCGTACCACTTTTCACACAAAAGGGGAAAGTAGTAACACTTAAGGGAGGATAAAACTATGAAGAAAAACCTTCAGCGTTTTGGTGCATCCGTGCTGGCAGCAGCCATGGTTGCCCAGAGCGTGGCGCTTCCCGCAGCAGCCGAAACTACCAAGATTGATTCTTCGGTAGCGCAGTCTGTTGCAGCTAGCGCGGCAAGCGCAGCCAGCGCTGTGCAGTCCCTGCCCAAGTTCACCAGCACCGCAGACCTGATCAAGCAGACAGCCCAAACGCTGGCTGCCCAGGGCGAAGTGCATGAACTGGAGCAGGACGATGCCAAGCTGGAAGCGACTGCACAGAGCAAGGCAGGCATGAGCCTTGCTGCGTTGGAAAATGCACTGGCCGATGCCATGTACGCCAACGCCGCAGCCGGCAAGATCAACACCGAAGCCTACGGCCTGAACAAGGACGAGATGGCATCGGTGATGGCTGCCACCATCAAATCGTATCATCTGTCCAGCGCCGTTACCGACCTGGGCTATGAGACGAACGCCGCAGGCGTTGTGACCGCCGTTACCTTTACCGGCAGCTCCGGCATGACCTCTGCGATGGAGTCCATGACCAACAGCGATGATGAAGTGATTGCGCAGCAGGCTGACAGCTACGCACAGGCTTACGTTGCTGAAAACTCCGATACCTTTGCGGCCAGCGCCGCTGCGGACGGCCATACCTATGGCGAGCCGAAATGGTACTGGAATGACACCAACCCGGAGGATGGCCACACCCATACCTGGAAGGAAACCCCCGATGGTTACTGGACCAAGACCGATGACGGCTGGGCTTACACCGCTGTGTATACCTGTGAAAAGGACGATGCCTACCAGAAGGTAGAAGGCACCGTAACCAAGGATACCACCGAGGCAAAGCCCGGCGCTGCCGGCAAGACCGTTTACTCTGCCAGCGTGCCCGCTGACAAGAGCCCGGTTAAGAAGGAATACAAGGAACCCACCACCCGCACCGACGACATTGCCGCCCTGCCCTGCCAGAACCATGCCGTGCCCAAGGATGCAGATGGCAACTTTGTTGCTACCTTCAACTGGGAAATGAAGAAGGTCGAGGGCAAGCTGGCCGATGACTACAGCAACGCCCAGCTGTTCTATGACAGCGAAACCGGCAAAATTTCTGCCGGTGCTCCCGTTACCATTGACTGGGAATGCACCAGCATCACCTTCAAGTGCGCTGTCTGCGGCGAAGAAATCAAAACCCAGCCGGTAATGACCATGCCGGTCAGCGTTGTGGTAGACCAGAATGACAATTCCGTCTACATCAACGTGGGCGGCACCCCGACCCTGGATACCACCTCCGGCGGCACCGGCGTTACCCTGGTGTCCGCAATGGACGGCGGCAACTGGTACGATATGCAGAACAACCCGGTTGACGCAAGCAAGGTGAACTTCACCTATCAGAGCGGCGACAACAAGGGCAAGAACAGCCTGCTGCTGTACGACAGCCAGAAGACTGCCGTGTATGTGGACGACCAGGGCAACCAGGTCACCAATACTTACGATGTCTCGACTGCGCAGATGAACTACTACTACTTCCAGCTGTCGCAGTTCAACCAGGACGAAGCAGAGTACTTCGGCGTGGTTGCCCCGTTCTGGACCTCCAAGGGCGTTCAGAAGCAGGGCGAGGATGGCAGCATCACCGGCACCATGGGCGCAATCAAGATATTGTGCAGCATTGATCCGAACGATGATGTCCCGCCGACCACCATGGCATTCATGCTGAACATGCTGCCGCAGGCGTTCATGTCTTACGTCATGAACTATGGCGAAGCTCTGAAAGCCATCCGTGATGCAGGCTTGGCACAGGTTGCCAAGCTGGGTGACAGCGCTGACTATGTCACCAAGCTGCTGGTCCTGCACGACTGGATCTCCCAGGTTGCAGAATTCGATATGGGCTCCATGGGCGATATCACCGGCGGCGGTAACAACGACCCCATCCAGATGACTGCTTTCGGTGCCCTGCTGGGCGGCGGGATCGGCGCTTCCGGCGTTGAGTATGGCTGCATCTGCCTGGGCTATGCATCTGCATTTAACTACATGGTCCAGAATTTGCCTGACAACAAGAGCATCTATAAGAATGAAGACGGCACCTGGAAGACCCCCGATGAAGTAGGCGATAACGCTGTTGTTGACTTTGCCCAGATCCTGTATTACTGCGATACTGCTGATACCAGTATTGCCGGTAATGCGTTCGGCGGCGGCATGTTCAACAACGTCCACTACTTCAACGCAGTCAAGGTCAACAAGCTGCAGGGCGACAGCAACTCTGCTACGATGACCACCGGCGAAGCCAACAAGAACTGGTACTATGTTGACGTCTGCTATGACGACGTGAACACCGAGTGCATGGCCCAGACCCGCGTTGAGAACGCAGGCGACATGCGCCATGTCAACTTCCTGGTTTCTCCCTCCGGTCTGGAAGGCCGTTACAGCAAGTACTATGATTACATTGACTCGCTGTACGATGGCTACACCTACACCAAAAACAAGGAACCCGATAAGGATGATGCCGGCAATGTTGTGTTGAACAACGGCAAGCCGCATTACTCTTACACCAAGGCGGAGAACAAGAACGAGACCCGTTACACCGATACCTGCTACGAGGATACCTGGTTCACCTCTATCTGCAGCCCCATCTACTTCGACAATAATTACTTCTATTACGTTGATACCACGACCAACCAGAACCTGTACAACAACATGCGCCGCCAGCAGTCCGAGAACGGCAACAACGGCAACTCTGGTTCCGGCAGCTCTGGTAACAACTCCCAGATGCAGCAGTTCATGAAGAAGATGCAGAACCAGGGCCCCGATACTCTGGAAGCACGTCCGCGTACTGCGAACTACTATATCCGCAAAGAGGATTCCAGCAGCTCCGGCGGCATGAACTTCAGCATGAGCAGCTTTACCAAGACGGATGACCCGTTTGATATCATCCTGATGTACTACAACGATCTGAAGGAAACCAGCAGCAACTTCAATGATGACGACAGCAATGCCAAGGTTCTGGCCGAAGCTGGCACCATCTATAAGATCGATACCAGTGCAAAAGATAAGCATACCAAGGTTGAAAACAACCTGAACACCGAGTGCCTGGCAGACGCTGCTGCAAAGCGGATCTACCCCGCACTGGTACACTCTACCGCACTGTATGATGGCAAGCTGTACTTCAACGTCAACAACGCCATCTACCGTATGGACCCGACCACCGGCGCAGTGGAAGAAGTGAAGGAATACAACACCGTCTATGGCGGCATTAAGCTGACCAAGGATAAGGACGGCAACATGGTTCCCGATACCCACTTTCCCGGCATGAGCATGGTTATCATGGATAGCGCCCAGGATACCAGCAGTGTGAAGTATCTGGGCACCTTCAAGAACCATCCTCTGGCGGGCCTGACCCTGCGTGACAGCTACAGCTTTGCTACCACCACCCAGCAGGGCCAGACTGTGATCACCGGCATCAACACCACCAAGGATCAGCTGGTCGTTTCTGTCGGCACCAACCTGTCCAACACCTATAAGGAACTGGTGGACGGCAAGGCAGAAGTCAAGACCGATGCCTCCGGCACTTCTTATGCAAACCGTAAGAGCTACAAGACCGAGTCCTGGAACTACAACCCGAGTTACAACCAGAACATGGGCAGCTCTGACGAGAAGAACAAGAACGAAGAGTTCATGTGGTGCGCTAACCTGGTTGAAACCATGCCGATGTCCGACATGGTCAGCGACCTGAGCAGCGGCGCAACCACCGATGTTTCCGTTGAAGCATGGTGTGATACCCCCGCTTACACCCAGGCCCGCACCAACAAGTACGGCCTGACCAAGGGTGAAAAGAAGTACGCTGACGGCGCACTGCCCAAGGGCCATACCTGGGCTCTGGACGAGCTGGAAACCAAGTCCGTTGGCAACAATGTGTACCTGTGCTCTGATTGCCATACCGCAACCGAAAGCGTACCTCACACTGTAACCCTGCCCAATGCAGTTGAAGGTGTTACCCTGACCCTGGGCACCACCAGCAACACCTACATCAAGGACGATACCGTTACCCTGACCGTAGAAAAGGAAGGCACCGATATCGTTACCGTTACCGCAAAGAACGGCGATACCGATGTTGCTCTGACTGAAGTTCAGGAAGCAGCGCAGGACGAAGCCGCAGCCCAGGCTACCGCCGAACAGGCTACCACCGAAAAGGCTAAGACGGTTTACACCTTCACCATGCCGGACGGCGATGTGACCATTAGTGTTACCAAAGCCGCTAAGACCTATGCGGTCAAGGTGGCCGATGCTAACAAGGATACGTTGAAGATCACCAGCCCCGAAGCTGACCTGGATAAGGTTGCTGAGGGCACCAGCGTTACCGTTGTGGCTACCCCGAAGGATGGCTATACCCTGACGGCTGACGGTGTGGTGGTTACTTACGGCGACAATCAGACCCTGAAAGCAACTCCTGACACAGAAAAGGCCAACACTTACACCTTTGCAATGCCCGCTGGCGATGCAACTGTCAGCGCAGCGTTTGAAGAGGTTAAGAAGTACACGGTTACGGTTGACCCTGTTGAAGGCGAAGCCGCTGAAGTTACCGCAACCCCAAAGGAAGCTGCGAAGGATGCCGAAATCACCGTTGAGGTTAAGAACATTAAGGATGGCTACAAGCTTAAGGATGACGGCCTGACTTACAGCTATCAGATCGGCGAAGATAAAAAGACCGAAAAGCTGACCCTGACCGATGGCAAGGCTACCTTCACGATGCCTGCCGCTGATGTTACCGTTGATGCTAAGTTTGAAGCTATGCCGGATAAGACTTATAGCATTACTTCTGACGTGACCAACGGTGCCGCAAACCTCAGCGTAAAAACTGCAGCTATGGGTGATCCGGATGAGGTTACCTTTACGGCAAATGGCGAAAACTATAAGCTGGAAGAAAGCTCTGTGTGTTACGAAAAGAAGGGTGATCCTTCTACCGCAAAGCCACTGACACCGAACGATGGCAAGTATAGCTTCTACATGCCGGACTATGATGTTGTTGTTAAGGCCGTATTTGCAAAGACTACTCATACCGTAACTTGCAATGTAACCAATGGTACTGCTACTGTTAACCCGACCGGTGAAATTAAAGAAGGTACGAGCGTTACTGTTACTTTTAAGCCGGATGAGGACAAGGCAAATTATGTGCTGAAAGAGAATCCGAAGCTGGATTCTGGCAACCTACACACCACTTTGAATGTAAGCGATGGCGTTGGAACATTCAATATGGACAAGAATGATGTCATTATCACGGCAGAGTTTGTGGAACCCACCACTCCCAGTGAGGGTGACAACACTAGTGATAATACCAACAACGGCGGCGAAGAAACCCAGGCTCTCGAAGCCGAGGAGCGCACCGCTCACGGCGCCGCTGAAAAGACCACCATTACCGCAATGGCTGTCTTTACCTGCACCGATAAGAACTGCGCAAGCGCACAGTTCGTGGATGCAACTGTAAAGCAGACCAGCGGCGTTACCACCGCTACTGTCAACTTCAACGGCAAGGACTACACCGCCAAGTACGGCGAGAAGAACGGCTGGGTTGAAGAAAACGGCAAGAAGTACTGGTACGAAAAGGGCGTGAAGCAGGGTACCACCGGCCGCGGCAAAGAGATCTATGATCCCGATTCCGACGCCTGGTACTGGCTGGATGCTGTCCAGGGCGGCGCAATGACCGTCAGCAAGGACGTTTACCAGGAATCCGCCGCCGGCCAGTGGGCTGATAAGCCCGATGGCACCGGCAAGTGGGTCCGTTACGATGAGAACGGCCACATGGTCAAGGGCTGGCAGACGACCGATAAGGGCACCTACTACTTTGACCTGATCACCGGCGCTATGGCTAAGGGCGCAGGCGATATTGACGGTGTACCTTGCGCATTTGACGAGTACACCGGTATCGCTCTGGACGGCCAGTGGCTGACCATCAAAGGCGCTGACTTCTGGTACGAAAAGGGCGTTCGCCAGGGCCTGGATGGCCGCGGCAAGGAAATCTATGACCCGGCTTCCGACGCTTGGTACTGGCTGGATGCCGTTGACCAGGGCAAGAAAGCCACCAGCAAGGATGTCTATCAGGAATCCGAAGCTGGCCAGTGGGCTGACCGCGCCGATGGCACCGGCAAGTGGGTCCGTTACGATGCACAGGGCCACATGATCAAGGGCTGGAGCGCTGACAAGCGTTACTATTTCGACCCGATCTATGGCACCATGGCTAAGGGCGATGCAGTCATCGATGGCCGCACTTATCATTTCGATAAGAACACCGGCGTTCTGCAGTAATCCCACAGCCGAACAATGAGCTGTAACCAGCCCATTAACCTCTAAATAAAAATGCCGCAGCAGATGTAACAGTCTGCTGCGGCATTTTTGTATTTGTGGGCATAGGTTCGGTGAAATATTTGCCAGGCCAGTAGGGTGGGGGACCCCCTGATTGTGGTGGCTCCCCTGGAGGGGAGCTGGACGCGAAGCGGCCTGAGGGGTGGTTCCTTGCCGCAAACCTAAAGCAATCGAATCCAACGCCTTGGAATAGTCACTGCGCCCGCAGGCACCTTGCCCTGCCACAAATCCCATCACGACCAATCGGACAAGGCCTCGGAACGGTCAAGACCGTTCCCTACAGAACAAATTATAATGGGCAGCACACCCTTAAACAATCAGTAGGGCGGGGGACCCCACCCAATAGTACACGATTAAAAAATCGCAATTTACCTTACCCGCATAATAAAGGCAACACACAAAAACATGGCGAGCACATCAGGCCGGTGCAAGGGCAAAACCTACTAAAAAGCTGCGGCTAAATTTGGCAAATATGGCGCGCGAAGTATAATTTTTGGAGGATATCACAAGCAGAACAAACTAACTTTGTCAGTTCAAACAACAAAAAAGCAACAAACTGGCATGGATGCCAAAGAATGCGGCCGCGAATTGTGAAAGATTTTAATATATTTTCTTCGTTTTCTCCTTACCTGTTATCATTTGAATTTGCAATCGAAATATGGAACTTGTATAATAGAATAAAAGAAAAGTGCAAACTAAATGGGCGAAGAGGATTTGGTGTAATGGATGATAAAAATAGATTCAGCATTCTGCTGGAGCATTTGCTGGAAGTTGCGGAGGTCAAGAACTATACCCTGGCCAAGCGCCTGCAATACGATGTTTCCTATATCAGCAAATGGGTCAGCGGCCGCATGCTGCCTGCCAAAAAGACTGAAAAGCGCGTGATGGAGGGCATCAGTGCCTGCGTGGTGGATGAAGCCACCGATGATGGCCGTGACCTGCTGCTGCGGGAATACAGCGTTAGCATCCCCAGTGACCTGAAAGCCGCCATTTATGATAACCTGATTGCTGAATATGATTATTTGCAAGAGGAGCTGGACAGCGGCGAGGCGCGCATTGGCCCCTATACGGACTTTTGGGCCGAGCTGAACATGCTGCAATACCTGACCAAAATGGCGCACCCCGTGCTGCGCCGCGTCAGCCAGCTGGACATTGTGGCTGTGATGGACCTGATGGAAATGGCGCGCGAATACCGCCTGAAAGTTGCCAACCTGCAAAACGGCCAGCTGGTGGACCAGCGCAGCTATGATAACGTCTATTTCAAGCTGATGATCGATATCAGCCGCGAAAAATGGGACCCCATCTATGATGCCGCGCTCATTATCAACGTGCTGACCAACTTCAGCCATATTCATTTCAAGCTGTTTGGCAGCACCGCGGCTGCCGGGCGCGCGGGGTTTGTGGTCAAGGGCGATTTTGCCATTACCGGCCTGTTGGTCAGCCACAGCCGCTGCGCTGCTGTTACCGCCACCGAGGACACGCAGAACTGCGAAAGCCTGTATGATAACTTCTCCAAGCTCTGCGTGCGGGATGACCAGCTTTTCCGCGATACCAGCATGCGCCAGCTGATCAGCCAGTACGACTATATGCACACGCTGCTGGCCTCCAATCTGCGGTGGATGTTCGGCCACCTGAATGAGCTTCTGCTGCCGGATGACTTGTTTGAAGAGATCCTGACCGCCCACGAGGCCGAGCTGAAAGATTTTTTGGGTGCTACCCCTGCGGAGCTGCGTAGCGTACACAACCTTGCCAAAGGTGTGGTGGAGGAAACAAACATCCGCATCCTGATTTATGAAGCTGCATTTTCCTCCATGGCGGTTTCCGGCGAGCTGGACTTTTTCAGTTACAAGGTCAGCCTTACCCCGGATCAGCGCAGCCGGTGCATCAGCTATGTGCTGCAGCTTTGCAAGCAGCGTGAAAAACTTGAATTCCGCTTGATCAGCGGCCGCATTGTGAACGATTTCCAGTATGTGGCGGACCCCAATATGTTTCTTTCTGGAGCTGCATCGTATCTTCGGCTGGATAACAGCTGCCCCGTCAACCGGATTGCAATGGTCAACAACAGTGTGATGGAAGACCGCCTGAGTGAATATTTTGATCAGGTCTGGAATTTGGATGACCAGAACGTGACAAAAGAGCGCAACGCCATTGCGGAGCACATCCATCATGTCCTGCAGGGAATCCATCTGATTACCCGCGCCAAAAGTGATGAAATGGAAGAACTGCAAGAGAGCTGGATGAACAAAATCTAAAAATACAACATACATACGCATAAACATAAAGCCCCGGCTGCTGCGGTAGCTGGGGCTTTTGTTGTGCCGAGAAAAATGAAATTGCAAGAAAACTCCATGCCAAAGCGTGAAAATCCATGTGAAAAAAGTGAATCATGCGGAATCAATTTCTGGAAATTTGTGCCATGGGATTCTCGTGCTTTCCGTAAACAGGAATGGTATACTATGTTCAGCACCGAAGATAATTATAGCATTATGGTTCGGCGACGCTGTGCAACGATGTGCACAGCAGGGGAAAGCGCCATAAAGGTTTGGCGTGATTTGATTTGGATAATTTAATTCCCTGCAACTATAAGGGAAAGACATTTGGAGGAAATTGCAATGAATGAAAACGCGATGTTGACTGGCAAGCCCAGCATTGACCGCCCCTGGATGAAGTTCTATCCAGATGTTCTGCGTGGTATCCAGGTTCCGGCCTGCACCGTGGAGCAGTACCTCTCCGTGCGCGCTGCAGACCCTAACGTGGTTGCCATGCACTACTATGGCGTGGATATCACCTGGGGTACCGTGTTCCGTAAGGTGGACGCCACCGCCCGCGCTCTGCAGGTGCTTGGCATCAAGCAGGGGGACCAGATCCCCGTGTTCCTGCGTTCTGTGCCGGAATTCATTTATCTGCTGCTGGCAGCCGAGCGCATCGGCGCTTCGCTGCTGTGCCGTGACAACACCCTGGAAGAAAACATTGAAGCTGTTCAGAAAGCCAATGCCAAGGTGATTTTTGTTCACGACTTCTTCTCCAAGGCCGAAATCGAAGCCTACCGTGAGCAGACCAACGTGAATACCTATGTTATCGTTCCCGCTCTGGAAAGCGGCGACCGCGCCGCTATGCCGGTTTACCTGCAGCATTCTCTGGATGCCCTGTATCCGGATGTTCCCGCCCGTGGCTCTGATACCATGATGTGGGCTGATTTCTGTAACATGGGCCAGCGTTTTCGCGGCTTTGTGCCCGCTCCTGTCAACATTGACCGCCCGCTGCTGCGCGCCTACACCAGCGGTTCCACCGGCCCTTCCAAGCAGGTCATCCATTCTGCACACAGCATCATCGGTGTGCTGGCCCAGATGAACTTTTATGGCGCTTCGGATAAATTCCGCCCCACCTGGCTGCTGACCATCCTGCCCCCGGCTCTGATCGCTGTTGTGGTTTCCATGATGCTGCTGCCCCTGGCCGGCGGTATGCTGCTCATTCTGGATCCGTTTGTGGATGTGTACGATATTGACCTGGAAATGATGCGCTACCGCCCCAACAACTGGCCCCTGATCCCCATGTTTGTGGAGGTTATCCGCCGCAGCAAGCGTCTTCCGGCTGACTATGATATGTCCCACATGCTGGCCATCGGCGCCGGCTGCGAGGCATTCAACAACAAGCAGCTGCGCAATGTTGAGGAGTTCCTCAAGCAGCATAACTGCAACCTGCGCTTTACTGTCGGCTACGGCAGCAGCGAGGCCGGCTCCAACGCCACTCTGCCCATGGCTCCGTTCCCGGTGCGTGACGGCAACGTTGGTGTGCCGATGATCCACAGCGTCATCAGCATCTTCAAGCCCGGCACCCAGGAAGAGCTGACCTACAATACCCCCGGTGAGATCTGCATGGCGGGCCCCGGCGTGATGCTGGGCTATGACCGCCCCGAAGCAACCGCCAAGGCACTGCAGGTCCACGCAGACGGCAAGACCTGGCTGCACACCGGCGATATCGGCTATATGACCGAGGACGGTGTGCTCTACACGATGACCCGCGGCGCATCTCCGCGCTTTGGCGGCGGCGACCTGATGGTGCAGCCGCTGGAGAACATCGTGGCCGATGCCGACATCAAGGGCATCAAGGACGAGTTCTTTGTTATCGTGCCGGATGATGAGCACGAGGGCTGCTTCCTGCCGTACCTGTACGTCCAGCTCAAAGATGGCTACACCTTGGACGATGTGCGCGATAAGATCAATGCCTGCCTGCCGGAACGTTACATGCGTCCGGTGGAGATTTTCACCGTACCGGAACGCCCGTTCTTCCACTTCAAGACCAACCGTATTGGCCTGAGCAAAGAAATCATCGCCAAGCGCAACCAGCAGAAAGAGAAAGCCAAGCGCAACAGCTTTGCCGATGGCTGCATTGCCTGATGACTTTGGCGTGATAAAATCATGATAATGTAACGGCATGTGCCCACCTTATGATAGAGATAAGGGGGCACATGCCTTTTGTTTTGGGGTGGGGGAGCGGATGAAGATGAACGGTACGCGCGGTTGGGGGATAGGGGAGAAGGGCAATCGGATTCCGGTGCGGGGGAGATACTTGTGAAGTTGTAAAGGCAACACCGCATAATTCTAAGTGCCGATACGGCGAGCGAGGTGCGGCAGCTG
>ENA-OPSH01000871-OPSH01000871.1-human-gut-metagenome-genome-assembly--contig:-NODE-871-length-15056-cov-15.652690_pt1 | contig 15056 bp, 20 predicted proteins | sample MGYA00241802_ERZ501895 | MGnify/ENA primary metagenome ERZ501895 (study PRJEB25962, sample SAMEA2042304) | human gut metagenome | biome: human gut; feature: human-associated habitat; material: faeces...
TTAAACGATTATTTAATTGTTTATTGTACACATAAAAAATGCGGACACCATGTGATGTGGCATCCGCATATAGCATTTACAGTGTGATTGTGTTTATAATTTCCAAGATGATGTGTTAAGTGTAAGCTGAATATTCATATACGTTACATTGTTTAATGTATATTCAAAATAGATCTTTCCTGCCTGGTCAATTGTGAGGTTCTGAACTTCCAGTGAACCATCCGATCTTGTCACGAATAAAGAGCTCCAAATTTTTCGATCTCCTGTTGATGCAATCATTTTCATAATATTATCAGGAATTGTTCCAAGTCTTGTTGTACCGGCAATAGTTGAACCCTGAGAAAGTTCAACCTGTCCACTAATGTTTAACAGTCCCGAGAACTTGTTGTATGAACAGTTCCATGAACCTTTCGTGTAGTTAGGAAGACCTGTATTATGAATGTTAATACCCTGAATCCACTGGTTACGTGTGTTAATGTCTGTAATATTCTGCTCATTCTGATTTGCTTTGTTGCTAGCTGAGCTTGCTGTATTTGTCGCGTTCTGAATAGATACGTCCTGTTGTGCGTTTTTTGTTTTTAAACTGGCAATATCTTTACTGTTAGCTGACAGAGAGTTATTTAAAGCCTGTACGTCTTTCGATGCTTTCTCTGCGACAGCCTGAGCTGAACTCGCGGCACTAGCGGCGTTGGACGCCGAATCCGCGTTCGCTTTCATCTGTGTGTCGATTTTCATCATATCTCCATTGTAGTCACCAAGGTAAGTAGGTTTGTCCGTTCCGATATACTGTGACAAATTATAGTTTGTTGTTTTGTTTGTGCTACTCATAATAATCTCTCCTTACATTAATATATCTTTTGCTGTGTTATCAAACGTGTACGCCGTCATGTTGTAATCTACAAAGGAATTACACGTTAGTGATGTTAGGGCATCAAACTCGCTAACTGTAATTGGTGCGTTGCTGTGCAAGTCAGCCAACTGATAAATCACATCTTGATAGAATACGTATTCACCTGTTAACGGTGAGAACATGTATAACTGACTTGACGGAATTAATTTGCACCCGGCGTATAAATCAAAGTCGTGAGCTGTCATGCTTAGGCGTTCAAAACTGTTACAAGTTAACGCCAACCCGTCAAATTCATCACAAGTTATCCCACAATATCTCGCCGAGTCATAAATGTCACCAAGGATTTTACATATACTGTCATATTGACCTGTGACCGGATTGTAACACTGTATATTGTTACAAACATACTTGTCTATATATTCAATCAATCTGTCAATCTGTTGATTGATGTATACATATGTTTCACTGTTTAGACGGTACACGGTTCTTGTCAACTCCGTCAATGAAGTCGAAATATCATTTATTTTCCTGTTTATTGATACTTCGAGTTTTGTTATTTTTTCGTTGTAATCAGATTCAACAGTAGCAATTTTTCCGTCAACATACCCTTTAAAGTCAGCAACTTGTGTGTTCACATACTCTTCAAGGGAATGTATCTCACTTTCAAGTGTTGCTTTTAATTGAGCGATTTGCGTGTCTGTGTATCCCTTGTACGCGTCTGTGAAATTGTTGATACTAGAAATGCATTCATTTATCTTATTTTCGAGATAGCATAACACCTCATAGTACGACTGTTTGTCGTTATACACTGACGGTAGATTGCAGCAATTCAATTTAATTAATGGTGTTATTTCCATATTATCACCTCACTTTTACCACACTTGCATAAATAATCTTCTACAGCGTTTTAACAGTATTGTGTTGATTAAATACGTACCCTCAGAAATTGCTTTAAAATATTTTTCACTATTGCGTGTGTCTGTTTCATTTTCAGAGAGTGTCCTGATTGTGTTTCCTACACGGTTACTGTTATTTTTCCCTGATGAGTTACTTGTTGTGTTTGTTGTGTTGTTTGTGGTCGCTTCGCCTCTATCCATTTCAGATGCATAGTCATTTGTACTAATTGTGATCTGTGGGTTGTCTGAATGAATAGACTGCGAGTTTTGTTTCTGATTTGAAGTATCTGTAGATACTGCATCTTGCTTCACATCTGTGTTACTTGTCTCTGTGTCGTTTATGTTTTCATTGTGTTTCACCACCCTTTCTCCCGCAACGTTAGGCATACCACCAAGCAATCTATATTTTTGACTCATTTCTTCCATGCTTTCACACATCAAACCTTTAAAAAATTGTTTGTGCATTCCTAACGTTTCTTGCCCTATTTCATTATTCAAATACCTTGTTAAGTATGCGGACATAAACTCAGATTTTCCATCACCTGTGTTGTTATACCAAGGAAATGAGAAGTCGAAAAAAGCGTTTACACCATTCTCAACCAGTTCATCCGGTGATAGGCTCTCCGAGTTTGGTACAATGTTTTGAAGTATATTATATATAGTTGTGGTATACTTACTCAATAACATCACCCTTTCTGTCAATGTTTGGCATAAACTGTGTTGGTGCGTTCAGTGGTGTTGGTAGGTTCGATCTAAATTCCACTTTCGCTTCCCACCCGAACAATTTATTGCAAGCGTCAATTGCACGTTCTCTTAGTGCTAGAGCTATATTTCGATTACCCTCTGTGTGACCGTTGTTCCCGGCAACTTCATCAGATATCAGTCTTTCTCTTTTTTCTGATGGGTTCGATTCATAGCCAAGATCAGTTAGTACACGCGCCCACAATACGGTGAGTTCATCTTCCAACTTGTCAATAACATAAGGCGCACCTAATGTGACAGCTTGTAAATTCTTAATATTAATTGTGTCGCTAATTTTAATCACAGGGACATAGTTGGAGTATTCTTCACCAAGTATTTGATAACTCAATTTCTCGTCATCTGAGGATACAATCGCAACAGGTGTACGTTGACTAAACATGTTAATGTCACGCGTACGCCACACATTCGCCATAGTTTTTGCGTACAGACAAGCCGTATAATAATATGGAAATGCGGTCGCTGAATCCCACATGATAACGGAGTTCTCTTTTCCGTATTCTTTCATGTAACCATTGTTAGCATACGCCCATCTATCCTCAGGTACGTTGTATATATCATACATGCCGGAAAGGTTCACTTTCATGAACGCGAAAGCATCTACAACGTCGTCATGAATGAATGACCCTAAACCATGAAAAAACATGACTCGTTCAATAAAGAATGGCTCAATTGATTCAGGTAATCCTGTGTATTTGAACCGATTAATGAACAAGTTCATGATACTGTTAAAAAAGTAGAATTCAGTGATGTCTCGCTCGTTACACGGTTGATTTATGTTCTTTTCGTATACCCGGTAAGGGTTTTTCACTGTACCCATAATATCACCTCTTTTCTAATTGTTTGGCAGTGAATAGTTTCCGATATCATCTGTATGCCACAGTGTAACACCACGGTTGAAAATAGATCTAATCTGTTGTAACTGTGCCAAGTCAACCGCACCTGTGAAACCACACCCGGCAGTTTTTACGTAATTCCATGTTGATCGAGTGTGTATGTTTGGCATTGCGACTCTATTGATTGGATACCCGTAGACATCAAAGAACGAGTCAATCACACGTGCAAATTCTTCCTGACATGACATAACGTAGAAAGTGAATCCCGTTAGAGCACAAGCAACATTGACATTTTCAGAAAGTGCTTTCCCGTGAACGGAAGCCGGGACAACAGACTTGTCTCTTAATTGTGCCAATAACGACATAGTGCCCTGGATTGCACTGACTGAGGATGATGTGGCTTGCATCCCACCTAACACAGCACTTGCTCCACCTGTAGCTACAGCTGTCACAGCACCAACAGGTGCTTGCAACGAGTCAGCTACAATAGATGTAGCTTGAACAGCCAGTGCGCCCTTATTCTGAGCAACCCAAGCTTTGAACGTGTCAGACTGGAAAGCGCATTGTGGAAACCCTGATATCACTAATGACTCAGAAAATAAACGGTTCACGCCTTTATAGTTTGACGGAGACACTAACACTTGCGGTAAGGTACACATTGCACCAACTATTTCAAAGTCAATACTGTGGTCGGCGTTGTTCGATAATTCAAACTTATAGATATTTGCCTGACCCTCGTTATTGTCCACCATAGCGTAACAAAATGGGTAGCTATATAACTTGTTGTTGCGTGGAATATAACCACCGAAAATATCACCTTTGTTTAACGGTAACTTGAACTCTGCCCGATTTGACTCATCACCCTTTATCGCGTTAATGCATATTTGAGGAGCCATGAATATAGCCATAATATCGTCAACAATACCCTCTTCCGTGTATTGTTTGATTAGGTTGTTTACGGTTTCCACGTCTTTGACACTGTAATGACCCAAAGATCCTGTTCGATATATTCCGTTAACTACTGAACCGTCAAAAGGTTCTCCGGTTGTTCCCTCTGAAACATAGACACAGATGTCCATGTTGTACAACGGGTATAGATAGGAATTTGCCACTACTGACTCTCCCGATTCAAGATTCACAGGTATCTGATTTGCACCTATTCTGTCCCGACTTTTTGGAATATGATGATATTCAATGAAGCAAGGTTTCACATTCAGCTTGTACCAGTTGCACTGGAACACATCCAACTCAAATATTATTCTTGTTGTACGCTCTGATCTCCACTCTATAGATGTAATGAAACAGAATACCCATTCATCATGTAACCCATAGTTGTTGAACGCTAAATAGTTAAGATCAAGCGCAGACATTTCAGTGAATGGGACTTTCACGTCAAGTGACCCAACTCTGATTGGTGACATTTCATCCAATCCACTGGAGAGATTAACCCTCCAGTTTTCAAGATGATTTAGCAAGTCCTGTGTTGAGTTGTATAATCTAACATGGTTATAGGAATTATCCCACGGAACACCTCTATACAGTCTTAATTGTGTTTGTGGTGCACGTGGCACAACATTCGCCTGTGTAGGCATTGGAATCATGTTATTACCCCCTATAAATTTCTTACCTTTTTTTCTGACCTTTTTGTAACGCCGTTTCTATTTGTTAACACAACATCAAGGCTTGCCCACTTTGGTAAAATTTACAGTTGTTTTTATGGTTTCATCCGGTCTGTAAACAATTTCAACCGCAAGTGTTGGAGCTGTTTCATCCGAGCCGACATACAATTGATCTGTTCCCGGTAGAATATATGTGTCTTTTGACGTTGCACCGGATACACTGTAGGTAAGAAGTTTCTGATGGTATGCACCTGTTCCACCTGTCACGGTTGCCGGAATATTGGTCACTGTACCCGGTGTGTATGTTCCACCTTTCGCGGAAATAGTTAACGACTCTGTAGCTACCTGATCTGTGGTGAACACTCTGATCGGGTAGAACGGTGACGCACTAATCATTTCCACCATAGTGTAGAAATAATTCCATGCCAACACATTAGCGAGTCTCTGGTCGCTCATTTCACGGAACTGATCTCTTACATTGAAAAATCTAATATCCATCAATACACCCTGAATCGCTGAGTTCGCGAACTTGTCAACAATTACGGTTCTAACATCCACCTGTGTTTTATCAAGATGGAACGCATAAGCCAGTGCGTCAACACTAATCTGAGCGTTAACTTTCGGTGTTGTAATGAAGATGAGACTGTACGGTTCAGATGTGGAAGTCGCACCCGCGATGTTATTCGCCGGGTTAGGGAATTTAAATTCATCTACCGCGGATTTCACCTCTGCAAGCATTCTCTTAGCGGACGCTTCATCCACAACAGCCGGAACAGTAACAGCCGGTAAAATCTGTTGTGTATATCCAGTGTCAATCATGCCTTTCATAGCGTTGTATTCATCCCAGTTCGCGCCGGATACGGCTGACTGCATCTTCATCCCCATCATATCGCGGATTCCGTATTCTGTCAAAAATGCTGACCGCAAGTTATCGAATGTTACTGTAACTGGGTACTGCATATTCAGGTTGACCTTGTGGAACACGGTCATGATGTATGACTGATACTGCTGAAATGCAACCTCGTAGGATTCACGTGGGTCGTACAATTTCCCTTTACACATATTGACGAATGTTTCTTCGTGCGTCATACCATAACGCATAGGCTCTTTTTTATACATAGCAAGAGGATTTTTCCAAGCTGTTGAGTCCACAGTCTGTAAACCGATTCTCTCAAGTAGAGATGGAATAATCTGATTTTTACCCTGTGAATAACTCATCATTGTTGTGAAAATCTCAGACAGATTAGTAATAGTTGGCTCAGGTATTCTGTTTTCAAGTTCATACTCTGAGCGCATTGCATTTAAAATTGCCATGTTAGTTGCTTTTGTTGCCATGTGTGATCTCTCCTTTCTCTGTGATGTTTCACGTGAAACATCTATCATCAATTACTCTGTTTCTGCTGAAAAGTCCAAGTCGTCCAATTTAGTTACCGGTTCAGGCGTGATTGGTTCATCAATCGGTTTTTCCAATGCACCGCCATTCTGTGTCATGATTTCCTCTTTGAATCGTGTCTTGTACTTTTCTGCAAGATCGTCATATTTTGCTTTCCATGTGGTTTCATCCTCTGTTGGTGTTCTTAACACTGTGAGTGCTTCGTCAAATTGCTCTACATCGTTAAGTGCATCAACAATCATTGCTAAAGCTTCTTCTCTTGTCATAACCTTTTTACTCCTTTCCATATTGGCATACTGTATAACCACAATTTTGATTTCTTTTTCTTTTTCGGGTGTGGGTTGTTTGGGTTAAAATTTTTTAAATATTCACACCACTTTCTAGCGGCTTTTCGCCGTTCTTCCTCAACCTCGACTCCGGCACGTTCGAAATTTTTTAGGAACGCACTCGCAAGATACTCAGGTTCATCTGTAGCTTTTTTAAATTCCAACCAAGACATTTTATATTGAGAGGTTGGAATCCACTGACCGGATGATTCTGTCTGAGTGTCCAACCACAAACACTGACCGTCACCGTCATCAATTTCGAACCCCTGACTTTTCGCCCAGTTTGTATAGTTTGTTGCGGGTGTCCACTGAGCGAGTCCGAAACCTAGACTATAATTTCCCTGATCTAAGTTTTGCCACAATCCCGGGTTGATATTGGATTCTCGCTCAAAGTTGCCAAGCATACCCGCAACAGCGTTTAAAGTAAAACCATAACCCCACATGATAGAATAAAATACATAAGCATTGTTCTGCATTTCTTCCTCTGTGAGATAGTTATTTTTTGCAATCCATTTAAGTTTTGTGGCTTTTCCTAATCTATAGAGGTCGGTGTAGTAATCAACCCCGGTCACAAAGTTATTTATGGAAACCTGTTGCGCAAGCGGAACATTCGCTGTGTGTGCACCCATTGTGACACCACCACTGTCCGCGGGTTCATAACACATTTCTGTATGTTGACGTGTTGCGTTGCGAACAACTAGAATGTCACCCGCTTGCCACGGAACAGCATCTGTTTTGTAATGTTGTGCACCAAGGTCTAGCAAATACTGACCCATGGTGGCTGTTGTGAACCAAGGATTTTCTTGAAAATACCCGGCTTGCGTTAATGCCTGTGATATTAATGAAGAGCAATCATAATACGTGATCCCGTTTACATTCTGTCCACGCCGATATTTTTGAGAATACCCAATGTTGGGTGCATTACACGCGTTAATCATCCATGTGTATGCTGTGTTAATAGACGGCATATTACCACAACCTTATACTTTGACCCGGATAAATTCGATTCGGATTCTTGATTCCGTTCAGTTTAGCAAGCGTCTGATAACTCGTATTATACCGTGATGCAATGTCAGACAATGTATCACCTGACCGCACTGTGTAATACTGTGAAACATTTGATGCTTGTGAACTTGACGCAACTGTAAGTACCTGACCCGGAAAAATAGTATAGGGCGAATGAATACCGTTTCTATTTGCAATATCAATCCACGAAACACCAAGTCTTTTTCCAATGGAAGTTAGACAGTCACCGCTTTTCACTGTGTACGTTGTGACGCTTTCCGTGTTCGTGTTTGATGAATACGCACCGGAAATTGTGAGAACCTGTCCCGGGTAAATCAAGTTCGGGTTCGCGATACCGTTCAGTTCAGCAAGATATTTGTATGTTGTGTTGTATCGTTGTGCAATACGTGACAACGTGTCACCTGATCGCACTGTGTAATACACAACACGATCTTCTGCTTTGTGATTTGGCTCAGACGGTTTATAGTTATCTGACGCAACACAACCCGCTAATTTATCCCAATCTGCGCTATCGCCGTAAAACACATCTAAGTCCAAGTTACCCGTCCAACCATTCAACCGACCGGATGATGTATACTGGAATAGTGGTGTCTTGCCTGAGAACTCACCAAGGTCATAATGTAATGGTGGGTTGTCTATGAAGCCATAGATTGTGTTATAACCCGCATAATACCCCGCATTCCATAGAGAATAATTCTTTGCCACTTCCGACCAGTCATACCTGTGAACCACAGTGTTTGACATATAGATCACGGGTTTCACACCTGTCATGTTATAGACAGCGTCTAGCCAGTCTTTCGCCCAACCGACACCTTGATCGACCGCGGATGATTCATAATCCAACACCAATACAGATTGACCAATATAACCGGAAATGTGATTAACGAAATATTTCGCCTGTGCGATCGCATCACCGTTCCTAGCGAAATGATATACACCTGTCTTTTTTCCGCTTTCTTTTGCATCTTGATATACTCTGTCGCAATCCGGGTTAACATAGCCTTCACCCTCTGTTGCTTTTGCGATTACGAACTCAACATCATGCATCTGTGTTACGTCAATTCCACGTTGCCAGTTAGACACGTCAATACCGTTCATGTTTGCACTAGCTGTGACTGGTAGTGAAACAACAAGCATAACAGAGAGGAATAATGCAATCAGATCCTTACTTTTTTTCATTCACATTCACCTCACTGTCTAGCTTATCACACAGTTTCTGTAACACAATGGTGTTATTATTGAGCGCGTCTGCCATTGTCTTGATCTCTTCTGCGTGAGATTCTGACAACTGTTTGAGCTGTTCGGAGTCCTTGTCGCGTGTGTATTTCTGATAATACATGAGTACACCGCAACACACAATCGGAAATCCGACCATTGAAACAGCGTTAATAACTGTGTTAATAGTGTCCATACCTCCACCCCTTTCTCTGTGACGTTTCACGTGAAACATGAATCAAGATGTTTCACGTGAAACATGAATCAAAATAAACGATTAAACGAATAAGCAATGCCTTAATCGTTAAACATATTATAGCAAATTAAAATAGCGGTGTCAACCGTAAATTAGTTGAAACCGCTATTTCTTTCTGCCCGTGACCTCTAAGATAAATCAAAGGGTGCGTTACTCCACCCACCCCGGTTGGCTACTTGCCCTTAACGCGTCCGGGCGTGGTCAGTGATTCTACTCAAAGAGGGGAGCAATATTATAATACCATGAATTATTGCCTTTGTCAACCTATAAAAAAGATAACATGTCTAGCATCATATTTTTACAAGTAAGGTTTTGGAAGCGCATCAAGCCTCGGTGAAAATAATTTCGTAACGCTATGATAATATAGTTACTACTGTTTACCATCACTGCGCGATCGTCGACCACGTCTGTGTAGTTGAAACAGACCCGGCGTGGGTATGTTTCGTCTGCCCCCTCTGACACATAGATGCAACTGTTGTATTTCCTGACATTGTACCACATTTCATTGTAAAGTACCGAAAGCATATACTCAGACACGCCGTTAGGTCTAGCTATTAAAGCGTCATTGTCATTCAAATAAACATTCTGTGACGCGTGGGAAAAGTATTTTGATCCTGAAAATGCGCGGTTAAAAGCTGAACTCTCAAAAGCTTTACTGGCGTTCTCGTTATATGTTCGCTCGTACACCCAACCGTCACCACGCAATATTTTTGTGTCACGCTTTAGCATTTTATTGATTCCCAGTGCCTGATAATATGGATTAAGAATTGATACGGTATTACTAGCCATGTATAAAGGAACGCGCCGACTCTGCTTTCCATCACCACGCGCAATAGATGTGTGTATCGACATTAACTTATCTATTTCGTTTGGTAGATAATTGTTAGACTCGTCTTGGTATTCGTCAAAAAACCCGTGAGCAACTTGCACAAAAATAGAAGACATTCGTTTTATTTTGCCTGATAACGACAGTGGCAAGCACCAACCACATGGTTTGTCATCTAACAACAACTGCACCACTGCCCCGTCAAACAATTTCTTCTCAGTCATAGTATGACCGTTATAAAACAAGCGTCTTATATCGGTAAAAAACGAATCAGACATAGATTGCATATCTGTTTTATAACGATATATCAAATAAAACTGATTAACGTCACTCTTTTCCTTTAAAAACGTGTCTATTAACCTACGTTTAAACGACACTGTTTTTCCCGCTGTTCGGTTTCCGTCTGCAATGTATATATCAGGGTTTTTTCCGTTTCGGTCTTTTAAAGTTAATAGATAATTACAATCATAATACTTTTCCATGTGTAAACAACTTATACCTTTCTCCACTAACTGTCACAACGCTGTAGCATTGTAAACCTTTTCTGTCTGTGTACGGTGTCACAGAATGTACATGTGGGTCATTGATGATGTACATTAATGTGTCAGATGTTACAATAGACATATTCAATTTTTCTAAGTTAATCATATTACACCGCCTTATAAAGAAAGGGCGGTTTTCCGCCCTTTCTGCTTACTCATCGTATCTAGTTACAATGAGGTTTGTTCCGTTGCCCTTTGCCAGTTTAATATTTTCAAATTTTACGCTGATCTTCTTTTCTTCAACATCGTTACTGTCTCCAACGATTGCGGTCAGGTTTCTTAATCTACCCTCAACAACTTTTGACGCACCACTAAAAAGCTGTCCATTCACTTTTACAACGGAAATAGGAACTTCTTCAGTATCCACGATTCCAAAACCCTCAAGCACACCCTCTACTCGCTGTTCAACTGCGTCTTTGAATCCAAGTCCTGAACCTACATTTGCCATATCCATTTTTGTGATATTATATAACATGCTTATTTACCTCTCTTTCTTGAACTTCTGATTGCTTCAACCTCTTCCGGCGTGAGTGCCTTATGCTCTTTCAATGTTGAGTGCGCAACAAAATCATTTTCGCTCATTACACGTTTGTCTGCATAGAACAAGCACTCGTTCACCTGAATAATAGCGTTTTTAAACATTTTACCTAATGCAATCTCAGCCTTTTCTTTTGAAGTACACTTCTCAATAGAAACCTCAACTTCTCTTGTCTGAATCCCGTGATCTGTTTTTTCCACTACTTGTGCTTTAACTTCTGCTGTGATATTTGTTCTTGTAATCATGATATTAACCTCCATTCATTTTTTTTAACCATTCATTTTGATTACATTGTCATTATAAACCGGGTTAACTTTTTTGTCAACACTTTTTTGTATTTTAAATGTTTTATTTTTCAACAATATTCCACCTCTGATTCTTACACCCTTTAAATTAGCGTCCTCTAGTTGCAAATTTTCACGTAACGCGGACACAGGCAACCCACGGTCGATGAACTCCTGTTTCGCCTGTTTCGTCATACCTGAAGCTTTTAAGTTCAAATAAGGGTCACACTCCTCGCCATTCTCAGCTATAACGTGTTCTGCGTATGTTTTCTGTCGCTCGTAGTATGCGAAATCAAAATCACACTCGTTCTTCCAACAGCAAAATTCAACAGGATCAACCACAACCATTTCGGCGGGTTCTAAACCTTGTAAGTGTATCGAGTCTGTGTCTGCATAGCAAAATCTGTCGTAGTTAGCTATTGCATGCCTGATCGTAAAATTGCGAGCGTATGATGTTATAGCTGAACCAATAGGAATATAACCGACAGTTTTTTCATGTTCCTCATGTAAAATAAATCGAACTATTCCATCCTCAGACATATAAGGTTCTTTCCATGAACTATCGTCAGACATAGCGAACTTGCCGTACAAGTTGTTAAGAAAAAGTTTAGCTAGTATCCTTTTAAAACCTATACTTTTTTTCTTCATTTCTGCGTGGGTGTCGATGTAACAGTCAAACATACCCGGTCGAGCATAGAACCACACATAGTCAATAACCTGTAGATCATACAAGTCATATGTTTCTTGCAACAATAGCCAATCTGTTTTAGTTAGCACAAACTCATGTACTGTGTCGCATATATTTCCGTCATTATCATAATAATATCTATAATATACACCTTTATGTCGTATATCTGAGGTGTACAGATTTTCGTTACCTTTATAGTGTGCGTTACCTCGGATATGCAACCACGGAAATGCCCCCGGTTTTAGCCGAAACCGAAACTTACAACGAAGAAAATAATAAAAATCATTCTTATTGTTCATATAGTCAGGTGGTGCGCCTAAGCAATACTGACCACGTCCGTAAGGGTAGTAATTCCCGGAAACACTATGCATCATAGACGGATACAATGAATTCACATCATACACTTTCCCTAATGTTATAGTTCTGTGTGCGTATCTAGGATTCACGTAGCACCAACCGCCGGAATATGATTTGTGTACATATTCCCACATGTTGTTATAGCCTGAAAATTCAAAGTGCATGGGATCATCTCGTATGTCAGGGAACAATCTATCGAAATCCTTTTTTGTGTATTCAGATTTGAACTCCGATAAACAGCATGAGCCAATTGTTAGTTTATCATGACCCTCATTAAACATCATTTCAAGAGCCTCTTTTAACACCAAAACGTCATTTTTTATGTACTCCTCTTCTTCCGGCGTTACATCACAATAGGCTTGCCTGTTGCCTGTGTACTCCATTTCTAACTTTTGGTGCTTTGTGTGAAATGATTCACCAATTACTCGTAGTGATGACGGCATGAGCTTTAAACTATTTCTTATTTCTAGTAGTGTGTGTGACCATTTAACCTTAATGTAATACCATTGACCCATAGCTGAAATAGAAGATTTAAACTGTCGACTTTTCATTTCACTATCTTTTACATTTGTATGTGTGTAACCCTCACGAAGTAAAAAATCAACAATGAACGACCCGTCAAAAGATAGGTTATGAAAAAATAAAACGTTGTTTCCCGGCATACGTAAAAATCTAGTTAGAAAATCACGTATACTGTGTGTGATTGTTACACACTCAGTGTCATCATATAGTGCAACGTCAGCAGCCGCCCATACCTCAGTATAATCTTGCTCATGTCCGACTTGTTCCACCATCTCATCTGTCCACACGGTTGTCTCAAAGTCACACGCCCAGTAAGTTATTTCTTTCTTTCTTGCCATAACGTCTCCACCATCACATTCACGTGTCTATTCCTCAATTTCTACACTGTCATACATAGACAGAAAATCTTGATATGCTTCACTGTCGGGCGCTAATTCCATCATGCGCGCTATTTCACTAAAACTATTTAAGATTACCTCTCTTGTTTCATATGGTGGCTCAGGGAATATGTCAGGGTGTTGAGATAACACGTAGGCAAACCGCCTACGTGTTTCTTCTGATTTGTCATATATCAATTTGTTTGTCTGCCACTCAATGAACTGTGCAATATACCAATAGAATGACTCTCTAACTTGTTGATACCAATTATCTATAATTTGTTCATAACTCTCTGTTGGTGGTAGAATACCGTCATACATGCCTAAATCTTGTGGAATAGATAAGTCACCGTTAACAACTATATCAATAGTCGGTAAATCTGCTTTTAATATCTTTACGTTTTTTCTCTGTTGTAGAAGACGTTTCTTTTTGTTCTTAATAGGTTTTAAAATTACACCTGTCTCAACATCGACAATCTCTGATTTTGTTCTAATCTTTTCACCTGTCTGCTGTTTTAATCGGTTGATGGACGCTCTTGTAGGTTTTTTGACACGTCCAACAACGTCAACTACATATCCCTGTTTTACCGCTCTATTTACACGCCGAAGATAGTTTCGGTATTCGCGCTTATATTGTTCTTTAACCGTCAACTGTTATCACCAACCTTTTTTAATAATAACCCGTCAACCGTTCTTGTCCACTGTATTTTGTCACCCTCAGTTATCCCCAAATCAGAGACAGCAGATGCCGGAATTACTACACGTGCTGTGTAACTACACCCGGACTTCACAAACATTACTTTATAGATTGCATCTACATTTTCTCTTTTCATTATTATACCTCACTTTTTTGATAGATGTTTCACGTGAAACATTTGTGTTAATTTTACGGCAACGGAACGAAGTAGTTTACTAGTTCTGCCATTCCATAAAAGATACCATAAACAATCATTGCTAACACTAACATAATTAAAGTTAGTGAAATTAACGCTATAAGGTTCTTTAATGCTCTTTTAATTTTTCTTCTAAACATGAATAAATCTCCCTTATTAAACTTTTACTAATCTGCACGTCAATCCGCTGATCGTTTGTTATATACGCAACATAATAACGACCATTATCATATGTTTTTGCTTTCGTGATGTATAAAAAAGCATAATGTAAATTAGTGCGGCATGTTGTGTTGCATAATGAAAGCGCTGTACCGTTTTCTTCTTTCATTATGTCTCTCATTTTTTCGTATTCAACAACCGTGTCAGGTGTTACAAGTTCAGGATGATCGTATAGCGACTCACAAAAATGATCTTGAAACCTCTTGCGCACTTGTGCGTGTGTTATCCATTCTGCCATAGATTTAATCTCCTTTCTTTAAAAATAAAACACATCATCCTCAACTGCAATATAATTATCACCGAAACACATTTCAATGCCATATTTCCTTGCAATCTCTTCTGCCTCTTTAATTTTATCAAGTTCCACCAAACTCCAAACCTTTTTAATTGCTTCTGTCCTATTCATAATTTTTTATCTCCTTTCTTTTTACTAATTATATTATAACATCATAACGTGCATTAATCAAGTACAACGTGCATTGTTTTTTATAAATACAATAAACAATTAAGTAATCGTTTAATTGTATGCTGTACATTGTATACAATATTCAATTAAACAATCGTTTAATCGTGTTGTATCTTATCGTGCATTATAGGCGCTAGGGGAATCGTGCTTTTTGCGGGGAAAACGAAA
>ENA-OPSH01000886-OPSH01000886.1-human-gut-metagenome-genome-assembly--contig:-NODE-886-length-14868-cov-3.074259_pt1 | contig 14868 bp, 8 predicted proteins | sample MGYA00241802_ERZ501895 | MGnify/ENA primary metagenome ERZ501895 (study PRJEB25962, sample SAMEA2042304) | human gut metagenome | biome: human gut; feature: human-associated habitat; material: faeces...
ACCGCGCTCCTGTTTTAGACCCGAAAGAAGCTGAAAAGAAAGAAAAATCACTGAAAGGCATTATATATAATGTACCGGGTAAAGCCAGCATCGAAATTAGCATGAACAAAAAAACACTTTATAAAGGCGAAGCACAAATTACCCAATTCGGTACACGGGAAGGACTTGCCCCCGTCATGTTTGAAGACAAAAAAGCTCCGGTAAAAGTTTATTTCTACCCGGAAACAGGTGCAATAAAACAAATCATTCAATAATCATCTAACAATTTAATTCTATGTTTGAAGGACAGCCTAAAGGTTTATATGCGTTAGCCTTAGCGAATACCGGCGAGCGTTTCGGTTATTATACCATGCTCGCGATTTTTGTACTTTTTCTAAAAGCAAACTTTGGCCTATCGCCAGGTATGGCAGGAACGATCTACTCTACATTCCTTGCTTTAGTCTATTTTTTACCATTCATCGGCGGTATTTTAGCCGATAAATTCGGTTATGGCAAGATGGTGACAATCGGTATCATCGCCATGTTTGCCGGATATGTTCTGCTCGCATTGCCATTAGGCAGTGGAACATTGGCTTTGGCCTGTATGTTTTCCGCCTTGTTGGTAATCAGTACGGGGACAGGACTATTCAAAGGGAACCTGCAAGTAATGGTCGGTAATCTATACGACTCTCCCGAATATGCATCTAAACGTGATTCCGCATTCAGTATCTTCTATATGGCTATCAATATCGGTGCTCTTTTTGCTCCGACTGCTGCTGTTGAAATTATGAAATATGCTCAAAATTCATTGGGAGTCAGTGAAGGAGCTTCTTATCACTTCGCTTTTGCCGTTGCATGCGTTTCCCTGATTCTTTCCATCGCTATTTATTATACATTCCGCAGTACTTTCCGTCATGTAGAAGGCGGTAGTAAGGATGCAGGTAAGAGTAGCCAGAAGACAGGTGGTGAGGAAATCTCGGCAGCTGAGACAAAGGAACGTATCATTGCACTTTGTCTGGTATTTGCAGTAGTAATTTTCTTTTGGATGGCATTCCATCAGAATGGTTTGACATTGACTATGTTTGCTGATGAGTTTACAGCTAAAAGCTCTGTCGGTTTGGAAAGTATGGCTTTTGATGTAACCAACTTGTTATTGTGTATCTTCATCGTTTATGCTCTTTTCAGTCTGGTACAGAGCAAGACAGGAAAAGGAAAGGCTATTTCTGCATTGGTTATTGTAGCTGCCATTGGCGGACTGATTTATAAATACAGCACTTTACCTGAGTCAACAGCAGTTGCCGCACCTATTTTCCAGCAATTCAATCCCTGTTTTGTGGTAGCTCTTACTCCGGTATCTATTGCTTTGTTCAGTTATTTAGCTAAAAAAGGAAAAGAACCTTCTGCACCACGCAAGATTGCATTGGGTATGTTGGTGGCTGCTGTCGGTTTCTTGATTATGGCTATAGGTTCTTTCGGTTTGCCCAGTTCAGGCGAACAAGCTACGGCAATGGCTGACGGTACTGCTACTTTAGTTTCTCCCAATTGGTTAATTTCTACTTATCTGGTACTTACCTTTGGTGAATTGTTACTTTCTCCGATGGGTATTTCATTTGTATCGAAAGTGGCTCCTCCCAAATATAAAGGTATGATGATGGGTGGCTGGTTTGTAGCTACTGCCATTGGTAATATGTTGACAGCCGTAGGCTCATGGTTGTGGGGTACCACACTTCCTTTGTGGCAGGTATGGAGCGTATTTATCATTCTGTGTCTGATTTCGGCATTGTTCATGTTCTGTATTATGAAGAAATTGGATAGGGTAGCTTAAGAGATAGTTTGTCGGCTTTATTGCTGGCTGAATAAAGAGAAGGCTGTGTTCCGGATATTTTATCTTCGAACACAGCCTTCTTTATATCCTGTCCCGGTGCATGTCTGATAAGAGAAGAGTTTAACTGAACACCAATGCAAATGTGGTAGTCTGCCTGTCTTCTTTATAAGGCAACAATGTCAGTGTGCCACCGCTAAGTCTCATAATTTGTTTGCTTAAGCTCAGACCGATTCCGCTTCCTTCTTCTTTGGTGGTAAAGAAAGGAATAAAAATCTGTTCGGCAGCTTCGGGGTCGATCACAGGACCATTATTAGCAATCTCGATATGTACACTTTCCTGTTCGTCACAGTATGCTCTCAGGGTGATTAGTCCGTCCGGTGTATCACCAATTGCTTGAATGGCGTTTTTAAGCAGGTTAGTCACCACTTGAGCAATGAGGTTCTCGTCGGCAAAGACAATCAAATCGTCTTTCGCTTCATGCAGGGAAATGCTGATATGAGGACAAGGATGCTGATGACACGCCAGTTTTATCATTCTTTCGAGGAAGGGACGTACATAGAACAGTGAAGGTTCCGGTGAAGGAAGACGTGTCAGTTTGCGATAAGACATGACGAAATTTATCAGTCCTTTGCCTGTCGTGTGAATCGTTTCCAATCCTTGCCGCATCTCCTCGTTTTCAGCTCCCGGTAATTGCAGCAAGGTTTCACTCAACGAAGTGACGGGAGTAAGGGAGTTCATGATTTCGTGAGTTAAAACCCGGGTAAGCCGAATCCATGAATCAATCTCCCGTTCGTCCAACTCACGGTTGATATCGCTGAGAGCGATAATACGTAGTTCTTCCTCTTTGATATTTATGCCCGACACGCGTAGCGCCAAATTGATTGTACCGCGCTCCGTACTGACCTGTACTTGTGATTTATCTCCCGGAAGAGCTTCTTCCATCACTTTTTTCAGTTCGTCTGAAATGCGGGATAGTTGTTTGGTATGTGTAAATACGTCCATTCCCAATAGTTGCGTTGCTTTTTTATTTTTTTGATAGACAGCACCTTTACTGTTGAGTACAACGATTCCTGTTTCCACGAAGTCAAGAATCAGCTCGTAATACTTCTCACGTTGGGCTGTTTCCTGTTTTACATTATATAAGATTCGTGCTATGCGGTTCAGCATCATGTTGACCGATGAATTGTCTTTGTCGGGGCTATGTTCATAGAATCGCATAGCCGGGTCGTCATTCTCAATGGCGTCAAGCAAAAATGCCACTTTTCTTGTATTATAGGTATACAGGCGATGAAACCAATATATTGAAACGAAGAATAAGGGAACGACAAGGCATAACCATAACCAATTGTGGTGCATATACAGCCATAAACCGGATGTCGCCAATGCGACAACAACAAGTAGGCGGAAGATAAAAGAGGCAGTCACTTTTTTCATCATAAACCGAATTTCTTCATTTTATTATATAAGGTCTGACGCGTTATTCCCAGTTGGGCAGCCACGGCCGAAAGGTTTCCGTTGCATTTTTCCATGGCTCTTTGAATCATCTGCAACTCCATTTCTTCCAATGTGGAGACGGCAGCTTCGGCAGGAGGCGTGCCGGCTTTACGGGGAAAGTGAAAATGTTCGTTATTCAATATTCCATCTTCGTTAATGATGACAGCCTTCTCAATGGCGTGCTCCAGTTCCCGAATATTCCCATACCAAGGATGCTCGCGCAGCTTGTCCTTTGCAGAAGAGGAAAGAATGATATTTCCTTTGTCATACTGCTTACAGAAACGGTCGATAAACCGTTCGGCAAGGGGGATAATATCTTCTTTTCTGTCACGTAAAGGAGGAATTTCAATATGGATGGTGTTTATTCTGTATAATAAATCCTCCCTAAACCTGCCTTTGAGTACCATCTCTTCCAAATTGCAATTAGTGGCGCAAATCAAACGGATATCTACAGGAATGGGATCATTGCTGCCCACACGCACCACACTACGCTGTTGAATGGCAGTAAGGAGCTTGGATTGCAGGTGATAAGGCAAATTGCCTATTTCGTCCAAAAAGAGAGTACCTTCATGAGCCGCTTCGAATTTTCCTTGCCGGTCGGAATGGGCGTCGGTGAACGAACCTTTTACATGCCCGAACAATTCGCTTTCAAACAAAGATTCAGTAACGGCACCCATATCCACCGTTACCATATTGCGCCGGCATCGTTCGGAAAGCGCATGGATTTCGCGTGCCAGCATTTCTTTCCCGGTACCATTCTCTCCGGTAATCAGGATATTTGCATCTGTTTGGGCTACCTTCTCTATCAGTGTCCTCAACTGTTTCATGGCATTGCTTTCACCCCAATACATTGATGATACCACCCTGCGGAGTTCTGCTTTTTTCTTTCCTTTAGAACTGTTTCGGCATGTAGCTGACAGTGTATCTACCAATCGGGTATTATCCCAAGGTTTCACGATAAAATCCGCGGCCCCTTCTTTTATGCCACGTACAGCCAAATCGATATCAGCGTAAGCAGTAAATAGCACGACGGGTAATGACGGTTGCATTTTTTTTATTTCGTGCAACCAGTAAAGCCCTTCATTGCCGGTATTAAGCCCACTGCTGAAGTTCATATCAAGCAATACCACCTGTGCATTCTCTTCACGCAGCACGGCAGGCAGTGTGATAGGTGAGGTGAGGGTAATGATACGCTCAAAGCTATTCTTCAACAGCAGCTTAACGGCAGAAAGCACCCCTTTATTATCGTCTACCACAATTATGGTTCCTTGCATATCTATAATCTTTTGGTTTATTCTTGAAACAAAGATAAGTATTTGGCGCCTAACCTCCTAAGCAGTGTCTAATTATTAGACATAAGCTTTTTGGAATAGCAATAAACCATTGTTGTCTAATTATCATACACTGCTGTCTAATTATTAGACACTATCGGGGCGGAATGAAATAACTAAAGCTCTTATTTATAGAGGACTGTGACTTTGGCACGTTTTCTGCATTATTCTTTAAGAGAACGAATAGAAACAAAAAATAAAATATGAAAGAACTTTATTATGTAATTCAGACATTGATTCATGGGCGTGGGGCTAATCTTATAAAGGTTATCTCGCTGACTCTGGGTTTGACGGTCAGTATCTTGATATTCGCGCGCGAAGCCTTCGAGTTTAATTATGATACTTGCTATGAGGATTCCGAATGTCTGGCTGCCGTGCAGATTGAATGGAATCATAACGGAGAGAAGGACACCGGCTTTATGACAATGGGCCCTATGGCCGGTGCCATAGCCGAAAGTTTTCCCAAAGAAGTGGAAAGTGCCACAACAACGCATTTCTGGTGGGGAGGAACTTCTCTTTATAAAGATGACGTTCGTTTCAGTCCGGGTGTATTGATAGCCGACAGTTGTTTCTTTAAGACAATGAGAACAAAGATATTGCAAGGGCAGGCTTCGGAAATGAATAATCCCGATATACTGTTTATCAGCCGGAGCTTGGCACAAGAAATGTTTGCCGGGACTGATCCTGTCGGCAAGGTTGTGAATTTGAATAAAAGCATGCCGATGACCATAAAAGGTGTTTATGAAGACTATCCTGAGAATTCTACATTTTATGATTTGAGGGTTATCATATCTATGGCTACCACAAGAAAATATGGCTGGGACTATTGGGGGTGGAATGGAGGTGACAGTTATTTTGCTTATATTCGCTTACGCCATCCTTCCGACATGGAAACGATAAATAGTCGCATAGACCAAATGTTGGAAAAATATATTCCGCAGGAAGATAAGGATAAGAATTATACTTGGTCGCTTCGTCTGATTCCCTTTTCTGATTTAAGACTGGCCAGAAATTATGATGGTATGGGCATTATTTGGGTATTGCTTATCTTAGCAGGTATTCTATTGTTTACTGTTACATTGAACTATGTGCTAATTTCCATTTCTTCACTGAGTCGCCGTGCCAAAATCATTGGTGTGCACAAGTGTAATGGAGCGTCAGATTGGGGAATCATGAAAATGTTTCTGTGGGAAACAGGGATTCTTATTTTCCTCTCTGTCCTATTGATGGCTTTCCTTATGCTTAATTTCCAAGAACCGCTTGAAAGAATGGCAGATGCCAGTCTGGAGGCCATGTTTACTTATGAGAATCTATGGGCACCGGTTTGTGCCGTTTTATTTATCTTCATAGTGGGTGGTGTATTGCCGGGATTACAATTTTCAAGAATACCGGTTACGCAGGTCTTTCGCAGATATACGGAAGGCAAGAAAAGCTGGAAGCGTCCGTTACTTTTCATCCAATTTACCGGTACGGCATTCATCTTTGCATTGTTGGCGCTTGTATTGGTGCAATCCAATCACATGACCAATATAGACCGAGGTTTCAGCACAGAACGCATGGCTTTTACCTATTACTATTTCAGTAATCCTGAAAACGCACGCTCTACTTTTCAAAATTTGCCTTATGTAGAAGCTGTTGCAAGTAGCAGTATGCCCCTATATGAAGGAATGAGTGGTTGTCTGGTTACTACGGAAAGTGGAAAGCAATATAGTATGCGAGGCAATGCAATTGACAAAGACTATCTTCCGTTTGTGGGAATAAAACTGAAAGAAGGACGTAACCTGAAGCAACAGGATGAAGTTGTGGTTAACCGGAAGTTCCTGGAAGTTATGCATTGGAAAGAGAATCCTATCGGTCGCCAGGTTCGTAACAATGATGAGATATTGGGTACTATTGTGGGAGTGACGGAAGATTTTCGTTCATCTAATCCTATTTTCGTGCCAGAGGAACCGGTTGTATTCCAATATCGTTCTGATTTTAGTGGCTGTATTCAAGTAAAGCTGAAAGAGCCGTTTGATGAGAACTTAAAGAAACTCAATGAAGATGTGAAGAATATTTGGCCGGATGGAGATTTGAATTTTGTGTCTGAAACACGGGCAACAGAACTACAAATCAGCACTGTGGTCGATTTTCGAAGTGTTGCGCTAATGGCCACCATAACCATCCTTTTTGTTACCTTGATGGGATTGATTGGTTATATTAATGATGAGATGCAACGTCGCAGTAAGGAAATAGCCATTCGTAAGGTAAATGGGGCAGAGGCATCTTCTATTTTGCTTTTGCTTTCGAAAGATATATTTTGGACTTCAATGCCTGCGGTGTGTATCGGAACATTGGGGGCCTGGTATTTGGGAGCTTTGTGGACGGACCAGTTTTCTGAAACGGCTGAATTTCCGATATACTATTATATCCTGATAGCTTTTGTCTCTTTACTTTTTATCATTGGTTGTGTGGTGATAAAGACATGGAGAATAGCAAATGATAATCCGGTGAACAGTATTAAAAGTGAATAATTAAACAATAAAAACGAATATGATACAGATTGAGAATTTGAGTAAAGTGTTTCGCACTTCAGAAGTGGAGACCATAGCATTGAACCACGTAAGTATGGAAGTCAAAGAAGGAGAATTTGTTGCTATCATGGGACCTTCCGGTTGCGGCAAATCTACTCTGCTGAATATTTTGGGATTACTGGATAACCCAACCGAAGGAAGTTACAAGTTGATAGATAAGGAAGTGGCAGGATTGAAAGAGAAGGAGCGTACACAACTCCGCAAAGGAGTAATAGGTTTTGTCTTTCAGAGCTTCAATCTGATAGATGAGCTGAATGTGTTTGAAAATGTGGAGCTACCTTTGACTTACTTGGGTATTAAGGCGAGTGAACGCAAAGAGCGTGTCCTCGAAATATTGAAACGTATGAATCTCAGTCATCGTGCCAAGCATTTCCCTCAACAGTTATCGGGAGGTCAGCAACAGCGTGTTGCCATTGCACGTGCCGTTATAACTAATCCGAAACTGATTTTGGCGGACGAACCTACCGGTAATTTGGACTCAAAGAACGGAAGCGAAGTTATGAATTTATTGACAGAACTGAATAAAGAGGGTACCAGCATTGTTATGGTGACTCACTCACAACACGATGCAAGTTTTGCGCATCGAATTATCCATTTGTTTGATGGTAGCATTGTAGCAAACGTCAAAGAGTAACAGCCCAAGACAACACAGATGAAACAATTATATTATGCAATCCAGACGATTCTTCACGGGCGTGGAAGTAATGTGACGAAGCTCATCTCTCTTTCACTCGGACTGACTATCGGCATATTGTTATTCTCGCAAATCGCTTTTGAATTAAGCTATGAGAAGTGTTATCCCGATGCAGAACGTCTGGCTTTAGCTCGTGAACTGTTTATTGATTCTAAATCGGGAAAAATAGTGGGGGATGATGGAGATAATTATGATTATACATTATTTGCTCCTGTAGCAGCAGCGCTGGCTGAAAATCTACCCGAACAAATCGAAAGTGCCACTTGCATTTATCCCGATAATGCCTGGAATCTATATAAAGAAGACAAACTGCTGAATAACGTCAAATACTTATTGGCAGACACTTGCTTTTTCCAGACTTTGGGCATTCCGATGCTGAAAGGTAATGTGAAAGATATGGCTGTACCCGGTTCGGGTTATGTGTCCGAACGTTTTGCACGTAAATGCTTTGGCGATGAAGACCCGATAGGGAAAACACTTACATTGGATAAGCAAATCGAAGTGACAATACGGGGAGTATACAAGGAAATTCCGAAAAACACTATCTTTTATTGTGATTTGGTAATCTCTATCCATAACAAAGACGGTTATATAGCAGGTTACGGATGGAAAGGTAATGATGTATTTCTTTCATTATTGCGTTTGCGCAATGCTTCCGATATTGAAGTTGTGAATAAAAGGATTCAGAGTGTGATAGAGAAATATACATCAACCGGCTTTTATAATTTTATCTGTGAGTATAGTGCTATTCCGCTGGTTAACTACCATTTGGAAAGTTTGGATACAGTCAAACGTCTTGTTATATACGGCTTCTTGGGGTTTGCTATTTTCTTTGTTGCTATCATGAACTATATGCTGATTGCTATTGCTGCCATGAGTCGTCGAGCTAAAATGGTTGGTGTACATAAGTGTAGCGGAGCAAGTACCGGTAATGTTTTCGGGATGTTCATGATGGAGACAGGTATCATTGTTCTTCTATCCGTTGTCATCAGTTTATTCATAATAATCAATGCACAAGAGGTTATAGAAGATTTGCTGTCAGTTACTTTGCCTGCCCTTTTTACATGGGAAACTTTATGGGTACCTGCATTAACCATTCTTGTCTTGTTTGTGCTGACAGGAGTATTGCCGGGAAGATTGTTTGCACGCATTCCCGTCACACAGGTGTTCCGACGATATACGAATGCCCAAAAAGGCTGGAAACGTTCTTTGCTATTTGTACAGTTTACAGGAGTCTCTTTTGTATTAGGTTTATTATTGGTAACCTTGTTGCAATATAATCATTTGATGAACCGCGATATGGGAATAAAAGTTCCGGGACTGGTTGCGGCTAATGTCTCTCTTCAACCGGAAGAAGCTGAAAACATAGCCGACAATATCCGTCGTCAGCCTATGGTGGAAAGTGTTGCACGCTCTACTTGCAATGTAATCGGTGAGTATTGGACACGTCCGCTAGTTAGTAACAGTGGAGAACGTATTGGAAACTTGAATTGGAATTCGTGTACTTCCGATTATACGGATGTAATGGGAATAAAGATAATAGAAGGAAGTCCGATGAAGAATCCGGGAGACTTGCTGGTTAATGAGGAAGTGGTGCGTTTGATGAAATGGTCGGATGGAGCCGTTGGAAAGAGATTGAATAATTTTTCTAAAGCAGGAACCATTGTCGGTGTGTTTCGTGATGTGCGTAACTTTACCTTTCTTCATGAACAGTCGCCTATTGCCTTACTTTGTGTCAAAGATGCGAGCAACACCTTCAACGTCCGCCTGAAACAACCGTATGTGGAGAATAAGAAAAAACTGGATGAATTTGTAGCCAAGACCTATCCGAATGTTTCCTTGCAGTTTCAATTGGTAAGCAATATGTTGGATACGGTTTATAAAGATGTCTATCGTTTCCGTAATTCTGTGTGGATTACTTCGGGATTCATTCTTCTTATTGTTATTATGGGTGTGATAGGTTATGTGAATGACGAAACTCAACGCCGTTCCAAAGAAATTGCCATTCGCAAAGTGAATGGTGCGGAAGCTACCGGTATTCTTCGCTTGTTGATTCGTGACATATTGAATGTATCGATACCTTCTGTATGTATAGGAACTTTAATAGCTTATTCTACCGGACGAGTATGGCTTGAACAATTTCCGGAACAGATAAATTTGAATGTTTTATATTTTATTGGAGTTGCTTTGTTCGTAATGTTGCTTGTCGTGACCTGTGTGGTAATCAGAGCGTGGCGCATTGCTAATGAAAATCCGGTAAAGAGTATCAAATCAGAATAAATTAGTAATTAGTATTGAGTAGTCATAAATAAAACACCATAATGCAATGAAACAATTGAAATATGCTATCCAAAATGTCATTCGTGGAAAAGGTTCAAATATAGTCAAAGTGGTATCCATTACTTTAGGTTTGCTTGTCTCCGTTATCTTGATTGCTAAAGTAGCATACGAATTGAGCTATGATAATTTTTACCGGGACAATGAACAGCTGTATGTGGTAAAAACAGGGTGGGATGGTGGAAAGCCGCTTCATGGCAATAACATTTATCCTACTGCTGCTGCGATTGCCCGGCACTTTTCCGCTCAAGTGGAAAGTTTTACGACAGTAACAGAGGCTTATGGGAAGATGTCTCATGGAAATAAAGCTTATAGGGAAACGGTTCTTATGGTCGATTCTGCTTTTTTTCAAACAATGGGGCTTCCTTTATACAAAGGCAATGCGCTTGATTTAGCTAACCCGGATATGATATTCTTGTCCGAATCCTTTGCCAAAGAGGTTTTCGGAAGTGATGGCGCGGTAGGAAAAACATTGTTATACAATATTGGTGGAGATTATCAGCCTTTTATAGTCAAAGGTATTTATGCCGATATCCCTCTGAATACCACATTATATCGCCCGAAAGCCGTTATCTCTATTGCCAATCGCACGAAATATTACAAAGGCGGATTGGGATGGAACACCGGTGGCAATTATCAGGCTTTTGTCCGCCTGAAGCATTCAAAAGCAGATGCGGAAATTATCAATAAAGGTATAACGTCTATCATCATGAGCCAATATATGCCCATGGACCACTATGGAAAGTTTGGAGTAAAAGGTATTGAGGTAATGGTTTCTCCATTGCGCAGACTGCATCTCGACAATTGGAATACAGTGAAAATGCTTTATATTATGGGTATACTTGCAATAGCATTACTGTTCACCGCGACATTGAATTACGTGCTTATTTCTCTCTCTTCGCTGGCTTACCGTGCCAAAGCCATTGGCGTACACAAATGCAATGGGGCAGGTACAGGAGGCATATTCGGAATGTTTTTGTGGGAAACAGCCATAATCGTATGTATATCTTTAGCTTTGATTGCTTTTATCATTCTCAATTTCAATGAAAAAATAGAAGAACTGATTCAGACACCAGTCGGAGAACTGTTTAGCTTGCAAAACATTTGGGCTCCTGCTTTGGTGGTGCTGTTTCTGTTCTTCATAGGAGGTATCATGCCGGGACGGTTCTTTTCTTCAATTCCTGTTACCCAGGTTTTCCGCCAATACACTGAAAACAAGAAACGCTGGAAGTATCCGTTACTTTTTGTGCAATTTGCAGGTACGGCATTCTTAGTCGGGATGACGTGTGTAGTCTTTTCTCAATACCATTATACGATGTCAAAAGATTTAGGCTACAATATGGAACGGTTGGCGTCTGTTTATGATTCGTATGAGCATGTGGACAACACACTCAGTTTGCTTCATAACCTGCCATACGTGGAAGGGGCTGCTACGGCAGAAGCCGGAATGTTGGGATTTCCGTCTCCTTATCCGGTGAATGACAATAGTGGCAATATGATTTTTTCTCCGCGCCTGACTTTCTTTGACAGGGAGTTCTTTAATTTTATAGGGATGAGGTTGAAAACGGGAAAAGCACCGACAGCCGAAGGGGAAATACTGGTCAACGAAGAATTTGTGCGTGCCATGAAGTGGGACAATAACGGAGTAGGTGAGTATGTACCCGAACATGGTACGGTGACAGGTATATTGGATGGGTTCAGATTTATTGATGCGGCGCAAATGGAGCCGGTCGAGATTCGTTGGAGCAGCGGACGTGGCAATGTAATGCATGTGAGGCTGAAAGAACCGTTTGATGATAACCTCAAACGCTTGAACGAAGAAATGAAGAAACTTTATCCGCAAGATAATGTACAGTTTACCTCTTATGCAAAACAGATGGAACGTTCTTTCCATTCAGAACGCGTTTTTCGGGATTCTATCATTTTGGCAACCATTGCTATCTTAGCCATCACACTGATGGGATTGGTAGGTTATATTAATGATGAGATACGGCGTCGGAGTAAGGAAATTGCCATCCGCAAGATTAATGGGGCGGAAGTGAAAGGCATTTTGCTGATGTTGTCAACAGATGTCATCCGTATCGCTGTACCGGCCATATTGATAGGCGTTGTTCTTTCGCACTATACAGGAATGGTATGGAAGTCGCAGTTTCGGGATGTAATGACTACCGATTGGCTGTTTTATACAGGTGTATTCATCGTTGTATTGGCGTTCATCGTGGGCTGTGTGATTATCAAGTCATGGCGGATAGCCAACGAAAACCCCATTCTCAGTCTGAAGAACGAATAACTTTATCTACATTATCAAAGAAAGTACTGATATGGAAACGAGGCGACTGCCTTTTGACAGCCACCTCGTTCTTTTTTCCTAATACCTTCCTTTAAAATAAACTTCTGTACCGTCAAGCAAACCACTTAGTGTATTGTCGCTCATCCAGATGCGTTCAAAATAAGAGACGTCATCCGGTCCGTATTTCATACGGATACATGTTTGTGTATTGTTATCCCAATTCCAATCAAAGTAATATATGTCTTCAGTTACGCAGCCATCTCGATACTCCACTCGTATATAGTCTTTTCCGGTCCGATTTTCATAAAAGTCCAATCGCTGGGTGTAATATTTTCCATCTTGCTCCCAACTTTCCTGCCATGTACGGCTGCACAGTTCATGTGTCTTTCTATAATATACCTCACTATAATCATCATTATCATACCAACTATCTATTTCTACTTCGCATGAAGTCAAACTAAGCATGGTTAGGACAAATACCAATAGACCGAAGCATTCTCTTATCTTTGTTTTCATAATCCATTTGATTTTAGTTTACTGTTTTTTTCTTATACTGCAAAAATAGGTGGGGAAAATGATATTATAAAGAGAATATTACTATTTATATAGGGAATTTCCCTATTTGCAAGAGGGATTTACGAATTTTAGATAAGAGGAAAGAAGAATCCGTAATCGAGGTTATTTTATCTGTAAATTATCTACAGAAATTATTGGCGGATAGTTTATCTTTGCCGTTGGAAAAGAAACAAAAATAACTCTTAAAATACGAATTATGGCAAAGAAAGTGCTGATATTATCTTCCAGTCCGCGTCGTGGCGGAAATTCTGATACATTGTGTGACGAATAGTTGATGAGGATTTTCATCTCTCTCAAAAAGACTTAGGACTTTCTGAAAGACTTTGGGAAGTATATCGTTCTACATAACAAACATACTAAAAAAAGGTCAGGCGATAATACCTTGTGATAAAGGTTAACCGCCTGACCTTTTTTAATATTTAGCTATTTTTTAAGCTTCTTCTACCGCAGCTTGCGCCGCCGCTAATCTGGCAATAGGCACGCGGAACGGAGAACATGATACATAATTCAAACCGACTTTGTGGCAGAACTTAACAGATGAAGGTTCACCTCCGTGTTCACCGCAGATACCGCATTTCAAGTCGGGACGAACAGAACGGCCTTTATCCACAGCCATTTCAATAAGTTGGCCTACACCGTTTTGGTCAAGTACCTGGAATGGGTCTACTTTCAGAATCTTCTTTTCAAGATATACCGGTAAGAATGAAGCGATGTCATCACGAGAGTAACCGAAAGTCATTTGGGTAAGGTCATTTGTACCAAATGAGAAGTATTCTGCACGGCTGGCAATGCGGTTGGCTGTCAGCGCAGCACGCGGAATTTCAATCATGGTACCTACCTTGAACGGAATTTCCATTCCTTCTCTTTCAAACAACTCGGCAGCAGCGTCACGAATCACTTTTTCCTGAGCTTCAAACTCATACAGAATACCGGTCAGCGGAACCATGATTTCGGGATGCGGGTCGTAACCTTCTCTTTTCAGTTCGATGGCAGCACCCAAAATAGCCTGAGTCTGCATTTCTGTGATACACGGATAGGTGTTACCCAAACGGCAACCACGGTGTCCCAACATCGGGTTGTGTTCACATAAGCTTTCTACACGCTTCTGAATTTCCTGTACAGTTACTCCCATAGCCTGAGCCATCTCTTCCTGTCCCTTCAAATCGTGGGGAACAAATTCATGCAAAGGAGGATCGAGCAAACGAACATTCACCGGACATCCGTCCATAGCCTTGAAGATACCCTTAAAGTCAGCTTTCTGATAGGGGAGAAGTTTTGCCAATGCTTTTCTGCGTCCTGCTTCGTCGGGAGCCAGAATCATTTCACGCATGGCAACAATCTTCTCTGCATCAAAGAACATGTGTTCTGTACGACAAAGACCGATACCGCATGCACCAAAACTGCGGGCCACTTCTGCATCATGCGGAGTATCGGCGTTAGTACGGACAACTAATTTGGTATATTTGTTGCAAAGATCCATCAGTGCGGCAAAGTCACCGGACACTTCTGCTGCTTTGGTTTCTACTTTACCTTTATATACTTCACCGGTAGTACCGTTCAGAGAGATGAAGTCACCTTCTTTTAAAGTAATACCTTCAATTTCTACGGTACGTGTCTTATAATCTACATTGATAGCACCAGCACCCGATACGCAGCACTTACCCATACCACGGGCCACAACCGCAGCGTGAGATGTCATACCGCCACGTGCAGTCAGGATACCTTCGGCAACGGCCATACCTGCCAAGTCTTCCGGCGAAGTTTCGATA